>Ga0181537_10003780_pt1 | contig 12801 bp, 8 predicted proteins | sample PEATcosm2014_Bin_39_FD_119765 | JGI IMG/M metagenome (GOLD analysis project Ga0181537, IMG submission 119765) | Peatland microbial communities from MTU Mesocosm Facility, Houghton, MI, USA - PEATcosm2014_Bin23_10_metaG | ecosystem: Environmental > Terrestrial > Soil > Wetlands > Peat | place...
CGAAAAAATCAAGGCGCTCTTTTACCATGTCTCAAACAACATCCGTTACATGGGCCGGACGATGGAAACGGACCGGCCGGGATTCGAGCCGCATGACGTCAAGCTGACTTTCGAGAAGAAATACGGCGTCTGCCGCGACAAGGCGGCGCTGCTGGTCGCCATGTTGCGCGAGGCGGGCCTGCATTCCTACCCCGTTCTCATCAGCGTGGGTGACAAACGCGACCCGGAGGTCTCCGACCCGTTTTTCAACCACGCCATCGTCGGCGTCGAATCTTCGCCGGGCCATTACCTGCTGATGGATCCCACGGACGAGAACACGCGCGAGCTGCTGCCGTCCTATGATCGCGACCAGAGCTACCTGATTTGCCGGCCCGAGGGCGAGCGCCTCCTGACCAGCCCCGTGGATCCGCCCGAGAACAACATGATGCGCATCAAGACCACCGGCGTGCTCAAGGCGGACGGCTCCCTCCAGGCAAAATCGCAGTTATGGTTCGGGGGCGTCAACGACGACGAATATCGCAACGCGTTCTCGCACATGAAGCCCGACGACGAGCGCCGGTTTTTTGAGCGCAATTTGAAACAGGCCTTGCCTGGCGCGAAATTGACCTCCCTCAAGCTCCTGCCGGAAAACATGCTCGACATGTCCCAGGGCGTCCGGGCCGAGCTGGAATTCACCGCGGACGGCATGACCGCCAGCGGCAACGGCAAATCCGTCGTGTGCGTGCCGTGGATCGGCAAACGGCTGGGCATCATCAATTTCATCCTCGACGGCACCGGCCTGGAAAAGCGGAAATATCCGCTGCGCACCGATTACACCTGCGGCCTGGCGGAGGACGTCTCGCTCAAGCTCGGCCCCGGGTTTGGCGCGGCGGTTTCCATGCCGGAATGCACGCCGGTGAACGACGACTGCATCGGCTATTCGGAACATTTTGATTGCCGCGACCAGACGCTGAGCTGCTCGCGTGAGCTGAAATTGAAGACCGTGGAATTCACCCCGGCGCAATATCTCACCCTCAAGGGCACGTTGAAGCAGCTTGAGTATGACGAGCGCAAGACCCCGCTCATGAATCTGCCGCGGGACGCGGGCGTGCCGCCGGTGGTGGCGGACAAGACGCCGGACGCTCCGGTCGGCTCGGACGCCGTGATCCTGGACAGCTACAAGGAGCTGGATGTCACCGACGCGCACACCGCCGTTTACCGCATCAAATACTCCAAGCGCATCCTGACCTACAACGGCAAGGAGCGCGAGGCCGAGATCAAGGTCAACTTCAATCCCTCCTGCCAGACCGCCCGGCTGGTCCACGGCGTGGTCATATCCCCGGCCGGGGCGCGCCAGGAAATTTCGACGAACGAAATCAGCGTGATGGACGCCGGCTGGAACGCCTCCGCCAAACGTTACACCGGAGGGAAAATCCTGGTCGCCAACCTGCCCGGCGTGGACATCGGTTCCACCATCGAGGTCGAGGTCGAGGTCACTTCAAAAGGCCGCCCGTTCGTCAGCGGGTTCGAGGCGTTTCAATTGCCCGATGCGCTGGACCACAAGTCTTTCGTTCTCAGCGCGCCCGCGAAGGTGAAAGTTCAGAAGCTCGTCAACGGCGGGGCGGGACAGATCAAGGAAACGGACGGGCATCACGACGGCCGGCAGACGTTCCAATGGGAGACGCGCAACGTCAAGGCGCTCCCGGCGGAATCGCAGTTGCCGCCCGAATGGATTGGCGCGGCCAGCGTTTCGTATTTTATCGGCGATTCCCCGGCTTACTTCGATGAATTGCGCCGGACGATGCTGGATCGTTCGTCGAATTGCGCGGAGGCGGCGAAAGTCGCGCACCAGCTTGACGCCGCGGCCACAACCCGCGCGGGCACCGTGCAGGCCATCCGCGATTACATTTCCAAATCCATCCGCCTGGCGGGGCCGTCGTTTCACGAACTGCCGTTGAGCGAGCTGTCCGCCGCCGACACGACTTTGGCCGACGGCTACGGGCATCTGGCGGATCGAGCCATTCTTTATTACGCGATGCTTTCCGCCGCCGGTTTCCAGCCGGAGTTTGTGATGGCCTCCCAGTTGCCGCCCATCGCGGACATTTCGAGTGTGGCGAAGAAATTTCCGCTGCCGCTTAATTTCCAGGACCCGCTGGTGCGGATCATTCTCAATGGGGAGCCGTACTACCTGAATGACACCGACCAATACGCCCGCCTCGGTACCACCGAGCACGATGGACGGCTCGGCCTGGTGTTGGCGGGCCAGAACTGTGAAGTCATCCAGGCCGCCAAAGACTGCCGGGACCGGACGGAGACGGATTACACATTGTCAATCGGCGATGCAGGCCAGACGCGCATCGGGGTGGTCCAGCGTTTCTACGGCGACGGTTACAACGGCTTGAACCGGTATTTCTCCGAGCTGCCGCCGGAGGAAAGAAGGCGCTACTACCAGCAGGTCGTTTCCGGCATGGCCCAGGGCGCGCGGCCGGTGGGCGATCTTTCCACGGATTTCAAAGTGTATCCCGGCGTCGAGCAATACACCGTGGACATCGACAATTACGCCGTGCTGGACGGCAATCACCTTTACTTCGACCTGCCCTTCACGCCGATTCTGTTTGCGGCCGGGTCCGACCATCGCACGCTGCCGCTTTACATCTCGACGCGGAATGAAACCGTGACGCGGACGGAAATTTCCCTGCCGGCGGCCTTCTCGCGCCTGGTCATCGCGCCCCGGAGCGAAACATTCATCGCGCCCGACGGCGCGGGCGTGGTGCGCGTCACGTCCAGCCACGCCGGCGGCAATTGCGTCATCACCCACCAGACTGAAGTCGATCCCGCCATCATTCCCCCGAAGGATTATCCGGCGACGCTCCGGGTCGAGGCGGCGCTGGAGCAGAAATCCTCCAAAGTGTTTCTCCTCGAGAAAGAATCGGAAGCCGCGGACAACAACGTCCGCACGGCCAATTAAATGTTGGCGGCATCGGAGCGGTTGTCGTTATGCCAATGCCGCAGTCAGATCAACGCGCGCGCGACGGCGGCGGGCGTTTACTTTTTTGCCGCGGCCGCGGCGGCGTCGTCAATTTTCTTCAGATACTTTGCGGGATCTTTTTTGAAATCCTTCAGGCAGTTCGGGCAGCAAAATCTGACTTCGCGGCCGGGATCGTTTTTTATTTTCGGATCCTTGTAAATATAAATGACGGGAGCGCCCATGTCGCCGCCCAGCTTTTCGCCCGAGACCACGCAGGTGGTGAGGGGATAGGTGTCTTTTCCGGATTTGGCGTCGCCGGCATGAACGGCCAACGCAACTGCAAGCGCGCCCAAAAGGAGCGTGGCAGTCAGAATCGTTCTCAGAGGTTTCATATATTAATCGCTTCGACAACCAATATACGTCAAACGGGCGAAAACCATGCAAGCAATTTTAGCCCCTTTGGCCTCGGGAGGTTGTCCTCCGAAGCATCTGCAATCAAAGCTCTTCCAAGCGCAAGGCTTGGCGGAGTGACGTTGCCGCCCCCTAAGTAAAAACCGGCTTGTGTTCCGCTCGTACGAGCGGGCAACCCAAGCCGGTCAAAAACGATTCAGAGTTTGGCGGGCTCTTTCGAGCGGCCAATTATCGCCACCCGCCGCGGACCCAGTAGTGTCTGCCGCCGCGATAGACATAATGCGGCCGGATCCACATCGCGCCGGGACGCGGGGGCCTGCCCCAGTAACCATGACGCCAAGCCCAGCCGCCGGGCCCCCAGCCCCAATAGCCGCCAATCCAAATGAATCCAGGCGCCGGAGGCGCACCCACCACCACCGTGGTGTCCTCCACATCCGGAGGCGGCGCGCCCGACACTTCCACGTCCCCGCCGGGCGCATCGGCAGCCGGAGCGGGCGCCGGGCCGTTGCGATAAACAGTGCGCTCGCGGACGACACACCCCGTCAACAGGAACGAGGCGCCGGCGATGACCAAAACTGGCTTCAGTATTTTTTTATTCATAACACACATAAGACGCGCGGAACCGTTGGTTGTATTCAATCTGATTTTCTCGGTCTTTTGCGATTCGACGCATCTACTAGTTTAGACGCCCTTAACTTATGATTGTTACGAATTAATTGCAACTGCTTCATTCCCAAGTCTGTAAATCGAAGCCGCCACCCCCCGGCGTGCTATCCGCCGCCCCGGCGCCAGAAATTGTTCAAGATCGCGTTTCCCGCCGCGGTCTGGCTGTGGACAATCGCCTGCGTGACGTGCTCCTTCGCCTTTGCCACCGCTTCGGTCAGTTTCAGCCCCCGCGCCAGGTGCGCGGTCACCGCCGCCGAAAAAGTGCAACCGGTCCCGTGTGTCTTCACGCCGCGGACGAACGGCGCCGTCAGCAGCAATTCCGTCCGTCCGTCGTAAAAGAAATCCACCGCCTGTTTGGTTCCCCGCAGATGCCCGCCCTTTACCAGCGCGGCGCAACCAAACCGCTGCTGCAGCTCCCGCGCCGCCGTTCGCATGTCCTCCGCGGTGCGCAATTTTCTGCCGACGAGCGCCGACGCCTCGTCCAGGTTCGGCGTGACCAGCGCCGCCAATGGCAGCAGTTTTCGCATCAACATTCCGACCGCCGGGGGTTTGAGCAGGCTGGCGCCGCTGGTGGCGACCATCACCGGATCGACCACCAGCGGCACGCGCTGCGTTCGAAAAAAATCGGCCAGGACGCGGATGATTTCCGCCGAATACAACATCCCCGTCTTGACCGCCGCCGGCGGCAGGCCGTCGAACACCGCCTCGATTTGCCGCCGCACCATCAGCGGCCGGCAGCTCTCAATGGCCCGCACGCCCGCCGGATTCTGTGCGGTAACACAGGTGACGACGGCTGCTCCGTGGACGCCCAGCGCGGCGAAGGTTTTCAAGTCCGCCTGCAAGCCCGCGCCGCCGCCGCTGTCCGATCCCGCGATGGTCAGCGCCACGGGGATGGTCCGTTGCTTTGACATCGGCCCAGCATAGGACGTTTCCGGCCCGTTGTCAGGCTTCGTGCGGCCGGCCTTGAAAATTGAACTTTGAACTTCGATTTTGTGGATCCATATTATTTCCATGGACAAAGATCAAATCGCTGAAGTCCTCTCCGAAATCGGGGTTTTGCTCGAGTTGAAGGGCGAAAACCCGTTCAAAACCCGCGCCTACGCCAATGCCGCGCGCGCGCTGGAGGGGCTCAATGAACCGCTCGATAAGATCATCGCCGAGGAACGGCTCGGCGAAATCAAGGGCATCGGCGAGGCGCTTCAGAAAAAAATCACGGAACTGGCTGCCACCGGCCGGCTGCCATATTACGAGGAACTCAAGGCGTCGATTCCCGCGGGCCTCCTGGAGATGATGCAGATTCCAGGCGTCGGCCCCAAAAAGGTCAAGGCGCTCCACGAAAAGCTCGGCGTCAAGACGGTCGCGGAACTCGAAGCCGCCTGCCTCGCCGGCAAGGTGGCGGGACTGGAGGGCTTTGGCGAGAAAACGCAGGCGAAGATTTTGGAGGGCATCAAATTCCGCCGGGCCTACGCCTCGCGGCATCTGCTCGTCGAGGCGCTGAGCGTCGCCGAGCCGGTGCTCGAGGAGTTGCGCCAGCATCCGGACGTGGTTCGTTGCAGCGCGGCGGGCAGCCTCCGGCGCTCCAAGGAAATCATCGGCGACATCGACCTGCTGGCTTCCTCGCGGAAGCCCGCGCAAGTCATCGAAGCTTTCACCGGCCATCCCGGCGTTCTCAGCGTGAGCGCCAAGGGCGAGACCAAGGCGACCGTCATTCTCACCGGCGGCATCCAGGCCGATTTGCGCGTCGTGAGCGACCCTGAATTTCCGTTCGCGCTCCTTTATTTCACCGGGAGCAAGGAGCACAACATCATCCTGCGCCAGCGCGCCATCCAGCGCGGCCTGCGCCTCAATGAATACGGATTGTTCAAGTCGAAGGAGGAAACCCGCGAGCCCAAGCTGCTCGTGCATTGCGACACCGAGGCGGACATTTACGCCAAGCTCGGCCTCGCCGAAGTCCCGCCAGAATTGCGAGAGGACCATGGCGAATTCGCCGCCGCCGAAAAAGGCCCGCTGCCGCGGCTCGTTGAGTGGACGGACTTGCGCGGCTCGCTGCACAATCATTCGAACTGGAGCGACGGCCACGCCACCCTCGAAGGCGTCGCCGATTACATGCACGAACTGGGTTGCGATTACTGGGCAATCACCGACCACTCCAGGTCCTCGTTTCAGGCGCACGGCCTCGACCCCGCGCGCGTCCGTGAACAAATCAAAAAAATCGCGGAAATCAACCGGCGTTTCGAGGACGAGGGCGTGGATTTCCGGCTGCTTACCGGCACGGAGGTGGACATTCTCAAGGACCGGCTCGATTTTGACGACGATTTGCTCGCCGAACTCGACGTGGTGGTCGCCAGTTTGCACGCCGGCTTTTCACAGAACGAGGCCGACAACACCAAACGCATCATTCGCGCGGCGGAAAACCCGTTCGTCCACACCCTCGGCCATCTGACCGGGCGGTTGCTGCTTGAACGCGAACCGTACAAGGTGAACCAGCAGGCGGTCATCGACGCCTGCGCCGCGACCGGGACGTGGATCGAACTCAACGCCAACCCGCATCGCTTTGATCTCGACTGGCGCCTGTGGCCTTATGCGAAATCCAAGGGCGTCAAATGCGTCATCAACTGTGACGCCCATCGCAACGAGCACGCGTCCTTCCTGCGCCTCGGCGCCGGCATCGCCCGCAAGGGCTGGCAGGAAAAGAAGGACGTCATCAACACACTGCCGCTCGGCAAATTGCGCAAGGAACTGCTCAAGAAGCGCAGCCGGCGAAGCTGATGACCACGGATAGGCGCGGATGGACACGGACAAAACCTTTCCGCCGCCTCGCCGCTTCAGTTGAAGTCTGTTTCCTTCACAATCCCTTCCGCATCGGTGTGTATCCGCGTCCATCCGTGGTTGAATATCCGTTCTCAAGGCGCCTTTTTTCGGCCGGGCTCACCATTTTTTGCCAAAAAGGTTGCCAAAATGCGGTTGGCGCCACGTGCCTCTACTATTGTATTTTTTGCTGTTGGTTAAATGTTTTATGGCATCTCCCGAGTCCAACGCGCCTTCAGCGCAAACGGCCGCCGGGCCCGCCAAGCTGGCCTGGCAGGCGATCTCGCGCGATTCGCCGCCGAAACGCCCGGCCGCCGAGCGTCGCTCGGATTTCCGCGAGATCTACGAACTGTTTGACGAGCAAACCGTCCGCGAGCAGGCGACCCGCTGCATTCAATGCCCGGATCCCCTTTGCCGCAAAGGCTGCCCGCTCGGCAATCGCATTCCCGAATGGCTCGAGCTCGCGGCGGAAGGCCGTTTTCTGGAGGCGGCTGAAATATCACAAGCCACGAGCAACATGCCGGAGATTTGCTCGCGCGTCTGTCCGCAGGAGCTGCTCTGCGAAGGCGCATGCATTCTTACCTCCCACTCGGCCCCGGTAGCCATCGGCGCGGTTGAAAAATTCATCAATGAATACGCCTTTGCCCATGGTGGCGTGGACGCGGCGCGGCGGCGGCCCAACGGAATGAGCGTCTGCGTGGTCGGCGGCGGCCCGGCGGGAATGGCCTGCGCCGATGAACTGGCCAAGGCCGGCTACGCGGTGACGGTGCTGGAAGCCCTGGCTTCCCCCGGCGGTTTGCTGGTTTACGGCATTCCATCGTTCAAGCTGGACAAGTCCATCGTGGCGCGGCGCGTCGAGGTGATGCGCCGGCGCGGCGTGCAATTTCTTACCAAGGTGCGCGTCGGAGGCGAAATCTCGCTAACCGACCTGCAACGCTCGTTCGACGCCGTCTTCCTCAGCATCGGCGCGCAACAATCGAAACCGCTCGATGTGCCCGGCGCAAACTTGAAAGGCGTTCAGCAGGCGGTGCCGTTTCTGGTGCAAACCAATCTCGGCGTTGCCGGCGGTGGCGATGCGGTGTCCGTCGCCGGCAAACGCGTCGTGGTGCTTGGCGGCGGCGACACGGCGATGGATTGCCTGCGCTCGGCCCTGCGTTGCGGCGCGGCGGAGGCGGCGTGTTTCTACCGGCGCGACGAGGCAAACATGCCCGGCAGCAAGAAGGAATATGTCAACGCCCTCGAGGAGGGCGCGCGCTTTGAGTTTCTCACCGCACCGGTCGCCCTGGAAGGAAACGCCAACGGCGAAGTCGCCGCCGTGCGCTGCATCCGCATGGAGCTGGGCGAACCCGACGCCAGCGGCCGGCGCAAACCGCGCGCGGTGAAAGGCTCCGAATTCACCATGCCGGCGGACATTGTCCTGGTCGCTTACGGTTTTGACCCGGTGCCGTTTCCTCCGGGCAGCGATTTCATGCGCGTGAAGGTGGATGATTGGGGCCGCGTCGTGGTGGACGCGAAACAGGCGACCAGCGCAGCCGCGGTTTTTTCCGGCGGCGATCTTACGCGCGGCCCGAGCCTCGTCGTCCACGCCGTGCGCGATGGCCGCCGGGCCGCCCAGGCCATCAATCAATATCTTGCGTCCCGCGTGCCCTCGTTGACTCGTATACGTTGAGTCTTCGCACGACGACTGTGCGTCTCCGTGATAAATCCGTCCCGCCCGTCGCTTTCGCAATCGGTTTTCGTTGAACCGCCGTGCCCCGCTCTCCAAAGAACTTCCCGCGCGGAAACGCACCCCGCGTTTGACTTTCAAGTTACCCTCCCTAAAATGCACCGGCACCCGGCAATAATATGAAATGCAAATGTTCTCCCGGCCCCGGCCGATTCGCGCCGCGATTCCTCCCGACGCTGGCCGCGCTAATCCTTTCGGCTGCTCCGGGCTTCAGCGCCGAACCTGCGAGCGACCCGAATCTGCCGGCTCCCTTGAGTTATCACGCCGATTGGCGCTGGGTGAAGGGCGCCGTGTTCGTGCCGACGAAATATGTGAACGAGGCCCAGCAGTGGGACGAGTACGATCCCGCCATCAATGATCGCGAGCTTCATTACGCCTCCGTTTACGGGTTCAACTGCGTCCGCGTCTATCTCCATTACGCCATCTACTTGAAGAAGAAGGATGCGTTGCTCGCGGACATCGAGGATTTTCTCACCCGGGCCGACAAATACGGCATCAAGACGGAATTCGTCTTCTTCGATGATTGCTGGAACCAGCCGGACAAGGAACTGCTTTCACCGGAATATAAATATCCCGCGCCGATTCCGGGCGTCCACAACAGCCGCTGGCTGGTTTCTCCCGGCGAGGACGTCCGCCGCCATTACGCGGAAAACCGCGAACACCTCAAGGCCTACGTCCAGGACATCGTGAACGCCCACAAGGACGACCAGCGCATCGCCTTCTGGGAGACTTACAACGAACCCAACAAATCGCCCGAGACGAAACAGTTGTTGCGGGATTCCTTTGCGTGGATTCACGAAACCGGCACGACAATTCCCGTGACGGCCACCGGGCGCGAGTTTGCCGGCGAGCCGTATTCCGATTTCAAGACCTGGCACGAATACGGCGGTTACAATTATACAGGCGCGCCGGAGGAACTTTGCTCGGAGTGCATGAACCGCGCCGGCCAGACGGTTCCGGGCATCGTCGAGCATTTCCGGGACAAGACCGGGTTCATTCTCTGGGAACTCGGCATCGGCCGGGACAACTGCCGTTTTGCCTGGGACGAAAACCGCGACCATCCGCGCAAGGACGAGCCGGCCAGACCGTTTCATGGCGTGGTCTATCCCGACGGCCATCCCTGGTCGGTGGACGACGTCAAGGCGCTGCTCGGCCCGGATGGCTTCGTCGCCGCGAAATTGTTCGCGGTGGAATATTATCGCGACGCGGATTTCACCGGCCTCGCCAAAAAATCCGTCACGCCGATGATTGACTTTGATCTGGGCACCGAACCCGGCACCGGTTCGCCGGACGCTTCCGCGGGCGTTCCCCGGGAAAACTTCTCCATTCGCTGGACCGGCACCATCATTCCACCGGCACCCGGCAATTATACTTTTTATTTGAATGGCAGCGGCCGGGCGAAGCTGTTTGTGAACGGGCGGTTGTTGCTGGACCTGGAGGCACCCGCGGGCGGCGAAATCTCCGGCCAAGATCCCTTTGCCGCCGGCAAGCTGGTCGAAGTCAAAATCGAATACGTCCACGCCACCGGCGACCCCAGCCTGCACGTCACCTGGTCCGGCCCCAACTTCGAGCGGCAAGTCCTCACCCCCTACCGAAACGCCTGCCCGCCCTGATTTTTTCTCGATTCCATCGCGGCAACTCAACGCATCAGGGATAGATGAATTGAACGTCTGGAAAAACGCTCGTGCGGCGCCGGTCGTTGGTCAGGTGGGGCAGTTCCAAGGTTGCCGCCTGCGCCCGGATCAGAAAATCCGGCAATACCGGGCGGCGTCCGCCTTTGTCCGGGTGAAACCGGCAGAAGGCCGCGCCCGCGCGATACGCCGCGTCAAAACCAAGGTCCAGGCGATGAAACCCCCGCAAATCCTCGTCGACCGCCTCGCGCGTTCTTCCGCCCGCGGCGAGTTCCGCGTACGTCACCGAACTTACGGCGAGCCGGTCGGCGCCGGCATGTTGCTCCAACGCCCGCCGGCAACGCGCGTGCTCCGGGTGGCCGGCATCCAGCCAGGCCACGATCACCGAAGTGTCGACCAGGATCATGGCCGGGTGCGCTTGAGCAATTCCACGCCGGAAACCTTGCCCTTCCAGGTGCCCGCCCGCGATTGGATGTGGCGCTGCAGCGCATTGAAGGTTCCCAACTTGCGCCGGGCGAAGATGCCATCCTCGCGCAACTCCCAGGCCAGGACCGTTCCGGGGACAATCCCCGCATCCTTGCGCAAAGCTTCCGGTATGGTCGTGGTGCCTTTGGTCGTGACAACTGTTTCAGTCTTCATACGGTAAGAATCTTACTGCGACGAGTAAGAATTGTCAACTCCGTCGCGACACCGTTGCGCTCCACCCGCTTCTGCCCGCTCAGTCTTGCTTCGCGCCGACCAAGTTCCAATATACGGTGTAACGTTGGTCGTGGAATTTGTAAAAGGGCATCAAAGTCACGTCGCCGGGTTCTCCCAAATGTTTCGTCCGGAAAACCAGCGGTTCGCCCGTCGATTTGATGTGTTTCAACCATGAATCAGCATCTCCCACGAATACCGGCACCTTCGGGTCCGGGACTTTTGCCAGGTCGGCCTGGTCTCTGGCGTATGGGCGCGGCATGCCGTTGGTGCCCAGTTCGCCCGCCAGCACGATGGGGCCGTAAAGCACCGCGACGATGTTGCTCGTGCCCGGCAGCGGCTCGGCACGCAATTTCATCGGCAACCGCACGTCGACCTCGTCGCCGCTCCGCCATTCGCGGTCGAGTGTGAAGTAGGAGCCCGGCGCGCCGGAAATCTTCTGCTTTTTGCCATCCACGCGTACGTCAACTTTTTCGGCCCAGGCCGGCCAGCGGATTTTGACGGCGAGTTGGACGGGCGCGTCCGCCTTGAATGTCAGCCGGGTGGTGTCGCTTTCGGGAAATTTTGTTTCCTGCCGCACGACGAGATTCTTGTCCGGCCAGGACAGCTCCGAGGGAATGAACAAATTCACAAACAGCGAATGGTCGCCGTGAAAATAAATGGTGTCGCCGTATTTGGCGTGGTTTTCCATGCCGGTGCCGACGCAGCACCAGAAGGAATGGTCGGGTGTGGAGTAGGTTTTGAAATGGCCGGGCTTGAGCGAGACGAAATATGTGAACATGCCCGTGTCCGGGTCCTGCGAGCCGAGGATCTGGTTGTAAAGCCCGCGCTCGTAAAAATCCATGCTCACCGCGTCCGGCCGCCACCCGAAAATGTGCCGCGTCAGTTTGAGCATGTTGTAGGTGTTGCAAGTCTCGCACGTCACGACGGAGAGATGATTGGAAAAAGTGTCCACCGGGAAAAAATGTTCGTTGTCGCTGTCGCCGCCGATGACGTAGGAGCGATGCAGCGCGACGCGTTCCCAGAAAAAATTCGCGATGTCGGCGTAACGCTGGTCGCCGGTCAGTTCATATTGCCGCGCGGCGCCGATGATTTTTGGAATCTGCGTGTTGGCATGCAACCGGTCCAGGGCGTCCTGCTGCTGCGCCAGCGGATCGAGGATTTTCTTCTGGTTGAACGCCTGGGCCAGCCGGAGATGGTCGGGATTGCCGGTGACGCCGTAAAGGTTCGCGAGCACCTCGTTCATGCCGCCGAATTCCGTGTCCAGCGACGCCTGCATCCGATGCTCGGGCAGATTGTCCACCCGGAACTTCACCCACTCGGCCATGTTGGTCAGGACGTCCAGGGCCTGGGCGTTGCCGCAAAGTTGATTGGCGTCGAACAGGCCCGCCATGATTTTGTGCAGCGTGTACCACGGCGCCCACACATTCTGGCGGTTTTCCACGCGGACGATGAACGACTCCGGAAACGCGGACAGATAACCGGGATGCGAAACGTTGGTGCTCGCACCCAGCGCCGCCTGGCATTCCGCCAACCCCGCGACGAGTGTGTCCACGCGTTCCTTGAACCGCGCATCGCCCGTGCTCGCGTACATCAACGAGCAGGCGGAGAGATAGTGACCGACGGCGTGGCCGCGCAGCTCGACGCTTGGGCCTTCCCAGCCGCCGTAGGGCTGCGCCGCGGACGGGAGCCCCGCGTTGACGCGAAAATTGTGAAGCAACCGGTCGGTATCCAGGCTCAACAAATAATTTTCATCGCGCAACATTGCATCGCGGAACGGCCCGTCCAGCAGGCGCACTTGCGGCAGGGGAAACGGCTGCGCTTCCGGAACGACCGCGGCCCGTGCGCAATCGCGGAAGGAAAACAACAGTCCGGCGAGGGCCAACCGAAAGAAGGCACGTTGGATTTTCATAGGA
>Ga0181537_10003782_pt1 | contig 12795 bp, 12 predicted proteins | sample PEATcosm2014_Bin_39_FD_119765 | JGI IMG/M metagenome (GOLD analysis project Ga0181537, IMG submission 119765) | Peatland microbial communities from MTU Mesocosm Facility, Houghton, MI, USA - PEATcosm2014_Bin23_10_metaG | ecosystem: Environmental > Terrestrial > Soil > Wetlands > Peat | place...
AGTCGCCGACTGGCCGGCCGTGTTCGGCACTGCCGCGGACGGCTACGCCGGCCACGTCGTCGAACCGGTCGCCGGCGGCATGCGCTACGTCGTCGCGATACGCATGCGCGACGGCCGCCTGCGCGTGTCGACGGTCGATGAGGTGCCGCCGTATGGGATTGGCGATCGCGTTAAACTCACCGGTGGAAGGGACATCGTTGCCGCCGGCTACGACATCTGAACGGGCCGTGTTCACGGCCGCTGACTGAAGCACGCCGTTCGAACCGGGAACGGCGCAGGTTGATAGACTTGCCGCGGAGCGCCGATGATGCTCCGACGTTAATAAGAAGGTGAGGTCCGGCCATGGGGAGTAACCTGTTTGCGTACCGTCGCGACGCTGCCGTCGCGGGCGTGAAGACCGCTGGGGTACGCACGTGACGGAATTCGAATTCCTGCCGCGGTTCCCGTTGCCGGTGAATCCGCTTGCGCTGTTCGGCGTGCTGCTGCTCGCCGGCGTGCTATGCGGCGAATTCACCCGGCGCGTGCTCAACCTGCCGCGCATTACCGGCTATGTACTGAGCGGACTGGCCCTTGGCTCGAGCGGGCTTGGGCTGCTCGACGCCACCATGCGCGACTACGCGCGGGTGTTCGTCGACATCGGGCTCGGGCTGGTGCTGTTCGAACTCGGCATGCGGCTGGACCTGGCGTGGTTGAATCGCGACCGCTGGCTCGCGATGATGGCCGGCGCCGAATGCGTGCTGTCGTTTGCCTGCATGTTCGGCGCCCTGGTATGGTTCGACATAAGCCCTCTGCACGCTGCGGTGGCGGCCGCGGTCGGCGTGTCCTCGTCGCCGGCGGTGGTGTTGCTGGTGGCGCGCGAGCTCAAGGCCGAGGGGCAGGTCACCGAACGCAGCCTCAACCTGGTGGCGATCAACAGCGTGGTCGCGGTGTTGGCGCTGACCATGCTGCTATCGTGGATTCACCAGGAGTACCAGTCGGGCCCGGTGACCATGGTCCTGCATCCGCTGTACCTGCTGTTGGGGTCGCTGTTGCTGGGGCTGCTCGCGGCGCATCTTACTTTAGACCTCGCGCGGTGGCTGCAAAAACGCGTCGAACAGCATGCTGCGTTGCTGCTGGCGATGATCGTATTCCTGGTTGGTGCGTCGTCGGTGCTCAAGCTGTCGATCCTGATGGTCATGCTGAGTTTCGGGATGCTGGTACGCAACCTCGATGACGAGCATGTGTTGATGTCGGTCGACACCGGCCGCCTGGGACAGATTTTCTACATCGTATTGTTCGTGGCGATCGGCGCGGTGCTGAACGTGGCCAATCTTGCCGTCAGCGGCGCGCTCGCCGTGGTTTTCATCGCCGCCCGTTTTGTCGGCAAGTCGGTCGGGGTGCTGAGCTTTGCACACTTGAGCGGAATCCGTCCGGGCAGCGGCGGCCTGCTCAGCCTGGCCTTGCTGCCGATGTCGGGCGGCGCCATGGCAATGACCCTGGGCAGCGCCGCTTCCTACCCGGGCTTCGACACCAGGCTCGCCGGCATGGTGCTCGCGGCTTCGCTGCTTCTGGACCTGGCCGGTCCGCTGGCGGTCCAGTTCGCCTTGAGGCGCGCAGGCGAGTCGCACGAGGAGGAAAAAACATGACATCCGAGACAATGTTCACGCAGTCCGCCGCGCTTACGATGGGCGTCGAACTCGAGTTGCAAATCCTGAATTCGCGCGACTACAACCTCGCTCACGACGCGGCCGACCTGCTGACGGTGCTGGAAAAAATCGAGCATCCAGGTGAAGTCAAGCCCGAGATCACCGAAAGCATGATCGAGCTCAATTCGTCGATCCAGACTCGGCATGACAGCCTGCTCGCCGAATTACGTGCGATTCGCAATGCGCTGGCGGAAGCGGCGCGGCGCCTCAACCTGCGAATCGCCGGCGGCGGCTCGCACCCGTTCCACAAATGGAGCGAGCGCCGCATTTTTCCCACCGAGCGTTTTCGCCACGTAGTGGAGGTGTACGGTTATCTTGCCAAGCAGTTCACCGTGTTCGGCCAGCACATCCATATCGGCTGTCCCGACGGCGACTCGGCCATTTACCTGTGCCACATGCTGTCGCGTTATATCCCGCATTTCATCGCGATGTCGGCGTCCTCGCCTTATCAGCAGGGAACGGATACCAACTATCAGTCATCGCGGCTTAACACGGTAAGCGCGTTTCCGCTTTCCGGGCACCTGCCTTTCGTGCAGAGCTGGGACGAGTTCACCGCCTACTTCGAGAAAATGCGGATGTTTCGCATTGCAGAGAGCATGAAGGATTTCTATTGGGACGTGCGTCCCAAGCCGGACTTCGGCACAGTCGAGATCCGCGTGCTCGACACGCCACTGACTGTGGAGCGCGCCGCCATGATGGCGGCTTTCGCGCAATCGCTTGCCGCCTACCTGCTGGCGGAGCATCCGCTCAAACCGCTGGAGGACGTGTACCTGGTATATAAGTACAACCGGTTTCAGGCTTGCCGCTACGGCTTTGCGGGAACCTATATCGACGCCTACACCGGACAGCGGTGTCCGTTGAAGGACGACCTCTTTGCAGCGCTGGAGCGGGTGCGCCCGCACTCGGCTGCGCTGGGCGCGACCGGCGCGCTCGAAACGCTGGAGCAGGAAGTGAAAGCCGGCACGAGCGACGCGGCCTGGCTGCGGCAGGCGCACGAGAAAACCGGCTCGCTCAACGACGTGGTGCGTATGCAGAGCGAGGAATGGATGCAGGAAGAAGCCGCGATCAGTTGAGTTGCGCCTGCCTCAGGCTTCGGTTCGCGTAAGCCCGGTAGGAGGGCCGTCGATCGCGGTCCACCCCGCGTCGATCAGCATGGTGCTGCCACTGATGTAGCTTGAGGCGTCGGATGCGAGGAAGGCCACCGCGGCTCCGACTTCCGAGGGTTGACCCCAGCGCCCGATTACGGTGTGCTTCGCGTAGGTATTGTAAATTTCCGGCCTTGCCTTGATCGGCGCCACCAGCGGCGTTTCGATGATGCTGGGCGCAATCGCGTTGACACGCACGCCGTGGCTGCCGACCTCGGCGGCGAAGCCCTGGACCAGCAGCGAAATCGCGGCCTTGGTCGCGCCGTAGACGCCCAGGCCCGGCTCGATGGTCCAGGCGCGAACCGAGGAGGAGGCGATGATGCTGCCGCTGCCTTGCGCCATCATCACCCTGCCGACTTCCTGGAAAAAGAAAAATGTCCCCTTGAAGTTGAGATTGACGATGCGGTCGAAATCGGCTTCGCTGTAATTCACCACCAGCTTGCGGATATTGATCCCCGGGGTGGTCACGCCGATGTCGATGCGGCCCAGCTCCTGTTGCGCGCGCTTGACCAGCGCCGCGACTTCGGCGCCGCTAGCGGCATCGGCGCGCGAGGCCGATGCCTTGCCGCCGGCATCGCGGATCGCCGCCGCCGTGCTCTCGGCGCCGGGAAGGTCGAGGTCGGCGCAATGCACTTCGGCGCCCAGGCCGCCCAGCGCCTCGGCGGAAGCCTGGCCGATGCCGGAGGCCGCCCCCAGCACCAGCGCTTTGCGTCCCGTGAGATCGAACAGCTTGCGATAATCGGTCATGGATTATTTCCAAAAAAATTGTTGCACTGCATCGCCGGATTTCGCAGCGGCGCGCGCTTGCGTTGACGCCCGCAGTGTTTGCGTCAATACTAGCACTCATGTCATACGATGACCAGACAGCATGAACCTGCTGAGCGCGCTCGGCCCGCTGCCGCCGACGCAAAGCCGCACCGGCGAACTCACGGGAAGGCTCGCCGGTGAAATCCTCAGCCGCCGCCTCGAGCCCGGCGCGCGCCTGCCCACCGAGCAGGAAATGATGTCGGCGTTCGGCGTCAGCCGCACCGTGGTGAGGGAAGCGGTCGCCGCGCTGCGCGCGGAGGGACTGGTGGAAACGCGCCAGGGCGTGGGCGCCTTCGTCAGCCGCGAATTGCAGCGGCGGCCTTTCCGTCTCAATCCCGCGGGCATCGACCGCGCGGCGATACCCAACATCAACGAGGTGCTGAACGTGATGGAGCTGCGCATCGGGGTCGAAGTCGAGGCAGCCGGCATCGCCGCGGAGCGCCTGACGCCGGTCGCGCACGCGCGGCTGGCGCGCGCGCTGAAGGCGCTGGAGGCAGCGGTCGCCGGCGGCGGTTCTTCGGTTGCCGAGGATTTCCAGTTTCACCAGGCCATTGCGGAGGCGGCGCGCAATCCGCAATTCGGGCGCTTCCTCGAGTTCCTCGAGCCGTTTCTTATTCCACGGCGGACTATCCACGTGGGACTTACCCGGCCGCAGGACCTGCGGGCGTATCTCGCGCGCATCCAGCGGGAGCACCGGCGAATTTATCTCGCAATCCGCGCGCGCGACCCGGCGGCGGCGCGCCGGGCCATGCGCCAGCATTTGCTCAACAGCCGGCGTCGCTACGAGCGTTACGCGAAAGCGGCAAAAAACTAGAAAAGTTGCAGAGAATCACGGAGGAGGGGACAGGATGTTGCAGTTTTGGATGCCGGCCGGCCGTCACGGCGGTTTGACGCTAAGCCCGCAGGAAGCGTCATGAGCACCGAAGCCGGGCTGCAATTCGACGCCGGTTCGGCAGACGCAGCCGCCCGTCCCGAGCCGCCCGCGTTGCGCGCACTCAATCTCGCGGCCGACGCACTGGTGGTGCTGGCGCTGCTCGGCGAACTCATCGTGGTGCTGGCCAACGTATTTGCCCGATTATGGCTGGAACATTCCTTCCTGTGGGCGGATGAAGTCGCGAAGCTGAATCTGTCGGTCCTCGCCTTTGTCGGCGGCGCTGTCGCCTACCGTCGGCGCCACCATGCGTACGTCCAGGTCGTGATCAAATTATTGCCGGCACGTTTCCAGCCGATGTGCTTCGCGCTGGGCGACGTGCTGGTGCTGTTCGCCACCGGCCTGACCCTCGTCGCGTCGTGGGAATTCCTGGCCATGAGCTGGAATGAACGCACGCCGATTCTTCAGTTGCCCGCCGCGATCATCGGCGCGCCGCTTCCATTTGGGCTGCTGTTGCTGATGTTCTATGCCTTGTTGCATTTGTGGCGCGCGCACGGAGTGTTCGCGCTCAAGGTGGCGGGCGCGCTTGCAGTAGTGCTGGTGGCAGCCGCGATCACACACGACAACTGGCTGCCGCTATTCACCGGAGACTGGCCGATCGCGGTGGCGCTCACGCTGTTTTTTGCGGCCATCCTCGGCGGCGTGCCAGTCGGCTTCGTCCTGCTTTTGGCGACCGCGCTCTACATCTGGACTTCTGGCGGCGATTCGTTCGCCGTCATTCCGCAAAGCATGGTCAACGGCACCGGCAACTTTATCCTGCTCGCCATCCCGTTTTTCATCCTGGCGGGCCTCATCATGGAGCGGGGCGGCATCAGCCTGCGCCTTATCCGGTTCGTTCAAACCCTGGTCGGCCACCTGCGCGGCGGCCTGTTGCAGGTCGCCGTCGTCAGCATGTACATCGTTTCAGGATTGTCGGGTTCCAAACCCGCCGACGTGGCGGCGGTGGGCACGGTGATGCGCGATCGATTGCGTGAAAGGCACGGCGAGGCCGAGGGCGCAGCGGTACTGGCGGCTTCCGCCATCATGGGCGAGACGGTCCCGCCGAGCATTGCGATGCTGATCGTGGGCTCGATCACCAACGTTTCGGTTGCCGCCATGTTCGTCGGCGGGCTGATTCCCGCGGCAGTGATGGCGATAGCACTGATGACCTTGATTTATCTCCGTGCGAGGCGCAGCGCCGAGGTGCCTGGACCGCGCGCGCCGGGGCGCGAAATCGTGCGCGCCGGGCTCGGCGCCATCCTGCCGCTGTTGATGCCGGGCATGCTGCTGGGCGGAATTCTCGCCGGCGTGGCCACACCCACCGAAGTGGCGGCCTTCGCCGTGGTCTACGGCTTGATCCTGTCGATGGTGGTGTATCGCGAAATGGACGTTGCGGGACTACTGCGCGCGGTGGTCGACACCGCAGTGCTGACGGGTGTCCTGCTGTTCATATTCGCCGCCGCCACCGGTTTTTCCTGGACCCTCACGGTCGCTTATTTGCCGCAACGGATGGTCGAGTTGCTGCATACCTTCGGCAACAGCACGGCGGTGTTCATGGTCGGATCGATCGCGTTGCTGATTATTATCGGCGTCCTGCTCGAGGGACTGCCGTCGCTCAACGTGCTGGCGCCGCTGCTGATTCCAATCGCCGGCAAGCTCGGCATGAGTGAAATGCATTATGCCCTGGTGCTGATCATCGCCATGGGCGTCGGCGGCTTCATGCCGCTGGCGGGCGTAGGTTTTTATGTATGCTGCGCCGTCATGCGCAGCAATGTCGAGGCGGCTTCGCGTGCGATGCTGCCGTATCTCGTCATGGTGCTGGTGGGGCTTTTGATCGTGGCTTTTGTGCCTTCGCTGGCCCTGTTCCTGCCGCGCCAATTCGGATTACGGGTATAAAAACATCAAACGTGGCGCAACACATTACCAAAGGAGAACTTCATGCAACGCAGACATTTTCTCAAGACCACCGCCGGCGCCGCAGCCGGACTCGCCCTCGGCGCCCCATATATTGCCCGCGGTGCCGCGCCGCTGACCCTGAAATGGGCGCACTTCTCGCCAGAAGACCACCCGGCCAACATCGCCTGCAAGGCGTTCGCCGCGCGCGTCGAGCAGCGCACCGGCGGCGCCATCAAGATCAACATCTTTGCCAATAACGCGCTCGGCGGCCCGCCAGAACAGGCCCAGGGAATCAAGCTTGGCACCATCGACATGGGATTGCCGACCCAGGGCCAGCTCGACAAGTACGAAATCGCGTTTGCAGCGGTCATGCTGCCTTTCGTATTCGACAGCCCGGAACACGTTTATCGCACGCTTGACGGCCCCGCCATGCGCTGGCTTGCCCCGCTGGCGGAAAAACAGGGCTTCATCCTACTCGCCAACTGGGATTACGGCTTTCGCAACCTGACCAACAGCGTGCGCCCCGTTCACGTGCCGGGAGACGTCAAGGGCTTGAAAATCCGCACCCCGCCCGAACTGCAGATCCAGGCTTCGATGGAAGCGTTGGGGGCGGTAGTACAGGCAATCTCGTTCCCCGAGCTTTACTTGGCACTGGCGCAAAAGGTGGTGGACGGCGAGGAGAATCCGATACCGACGATTTATTTCGGCAAATTCTACGAGGTGCAGAAACATCTGGCGATGACCCGCCACATCTACAACAACATGATCCACACCATCGGCGCGGGCGCGTGGAAAAAACTCTCGCCGGAACAACAGCAGATTTTTCGCGAGGAAAGCGTGACCGCGGGTAACCTGATGCGCAAGCTGATGGCCGATACCGAAATCGACAACATCAAGAAGATCGAGGCTGCCGGCATGCAGGTCACGCGTCCCGACCTGGCGCCGTTCCGCGCGAAAATGGACGTTGCCTACAAGCGGATCGCGGCGTACGCGGGCGAGGCCAATGTGAAGAAGTTCCGCGACATGGTGGAAGCGACGCGGAAGGGTTGAGGACAGCGCGGAGTATCAGGCAAGGCGGGTGACGATCTCCGCGCCGGCTTCCAGCGTATTGTGCACCGGGCATTTGTCGGCGATTTCCAGCAGGCGTTCGCGCTGCGCGGCATCCAATTCGCCTTCGAGCGTGATCTCGCGCTCGATGCGGTCGAGTTTGGTCTTCGTGTTCTCGCACTCCGCGCAGTCGTCGGCATACACTTTGTTGTGCCGGAGCTTCACCGACACCCGGCCGAGCGGCCACTGCTTGCGCGCGGCATACATAGTCAACGTCATCGAAGTGCAGGCGCCGAGCGCTGCGAGCAGCAGATCGTAAGGTGCGGGCCCGGTGTCGTCGCCGCCGACGGCCGCCGGCTCGTCGGCGCGCAGGCGGTGGCGGCCGGCGGCGATGAGCTGGGCGAACTTGCCTATCCCCGCGCTCGCGACCGTCACCTCGCCGGCAGCAGCCGACAAGGTTTCCTTGTCGTAGGCCGATAAAGGATTGGCAATATAGCGCGCGGCCCACGCGGCGAGCACCGAGCCTGCGTACTGGGCGTCCTCCTTGCGCGTGAGCAAATGATCTGCGCCGTCGAGCGCGACGAAACTCTTGGGGTGTTTTGCCGCCAGGAAAATATGCGAAGCGTTGTCGATGCTGACGGTGGAGTCGAGCGGGGCATGCATCACCAACAGCGCCTTGCGCATGGCGGCGAGGCCGTCGCTGAGCCGCTGGCCCTGGATGTCCTCGACGAACTGCTTCCTGATGCGGAACGGCCTGCCCGCGAGGATGACTTCGGCTTCGCCCGCGGATTCGATCTCCGGGCGTGCCGCGGCCATCATATGCAGAACGTGTGAGGGATCGAACGGCGCGTTAATGGTGGCGACCGCGCGCACGTCCGAGATTTTCGGCGCCGCCGCCAACACCGCCGCGCCGCCCAGACTATGCCCGATCAGGATTTCCGGCGGGCCGTAGGTACTGCGCACATGATCCGCGGCAGCGATCAGGTCGGCGATGTTGGACGAGAAATTGGTATTGGCAAAATCGCCGCCGCTGCCGCCCAACCCGGTGAAATCGAAACGCAGTACCGCGATTCCTTGTTCGGCGAGCGCGGCGCTGACATACATGGCCGCCTTGGTGTCCTTTGAGCACGTAAAGCAGTGCGCGAATATTGCATACGCACGCGGCGCGCCCAAAGGCAGATCGAGGCGGGCGGCGAGCGCGATGCCGTTCGCGCCCGTGAAACTGACTTTTTGACTTGACATCGATTCCTCCCAAGGTTCCGCTGCCGGATGAGTCGGAGCAGGGCCCATTTCATGACAGCGCGCCGGCTTCGGATTTGCGCACATGCAACACTTGTTGCGCTCGATTCACAACGTTTCGCGCGGCGCGTCGCCCAATCGCGGCGCAGCATATTTCACCGGCGATCCGAATTATCGTTGCGCAACACGGCGATACGAAGCGTTACGTGAATTCTATTGCAGCTCGCGAAGTTTTGTACGAAGCTTTTATGCGGCGGATTTACACTTTAATGCTGAACTCCGCCGCGGGTGCGGAGTCAATAAATCCGAATCGCGATTTACCGGTAGCTTCGTTGAGCGGTAACAATCATCGTATAAGGTGTGTCACATGGATCAACCTGTACTCGATTCCCTGGCCCGGTTCTGCGCTGAGCAGCGCCAGGCGTTCACGCCCGAAGCCTGGCGCCGGCGCGGCGGCGCCGATGGGCGAACCATCGCGGTGGTGGCCAAGTATCTTTCGATGACGAGCTGGTATGGTCACGAGGATGAGCTGATGCACATCGCATCCGAGATCGATCCGGCCGTTTCCGACGACGCCGGGTTCAACATGGAATCGCAAGCCATTGGCTTCGACTTGCAGCATTTCTCCGCGAGCGTGCGATACCGCCTCGCGTTGCACAAGGTCGGTAAAACGACGGAGCCCAGTTAGGGTCGGCCGGCGCGGCTACTTCTTGCCGCCGATCAGCACCAGGACCACTCCCAGCACCAGTCCCGTTGCGCTCACCACGACCGGCACGTTGACGGTCTCGTGCTCCTGAACTTTGAGTTCCAGCGGCCCGATCTTCGCCTTGGTGGTTTCCTTGTCGTAACCGAAGCCGCCATACACCAGGCCCAGTACGCCGGCGATGATCAACACGATGCCCACGATTCTGGTGGCGTTCATTTGCTCCCTTCCAGGTTGGTTGATGCGCGGTGGCTTCGCCAGCCATTGTACGCGCCAGGCCATTGTCGATGCTTTGCACCGCAGCATCTGTTCGCTGGCGTACACAGGGCAGTGCCCCAGCCTTGCGATTGACAGCCGGCATGGCGGCGGCCTAGTATTGAATGCAAATGAATTCATTTTGGCAACCCAGCGACGACAACTCCCAGGAGAGGGCCTACCAGTTCATCAAGGAGGCGATAATCGGGTTTCAGCTGAAACCCGAGCAGCGCCTGGTGGCCTCGGAACTCGCCGCCGCCCTCGGCCTGAGCCGCACGCCGATCCGCGAGGCGCTTAGCCGGCTGGAACAGGAGGGGCTGGTGATGCGCGCGGGCGGCTGGGGTTACCTGGTGCGCGGAATGCGGCCTGCCGACGTGCTCGAATTGTTCAAAGTGCGCGAGGCACTCGAATTGGAAGCCGTGGTCGAGGCCCTGCCAAATCTCGATCAGCAGGCGCTGCAGGAACTGCGCCTGACGCTGGGCCGGGCAAAAAAATTCCGCCAGCAGCCGGCAACTTTCGTCGCGCTCACCCGCAGCTTCCACAACCAGATTGCCGGCGCCACCCGCAACGAACTGTTGCGCTACATGCTGTCTTTCATCAGCGACCGCGTGCAGATGATCGGGACCATGACGGTGGCGCACCACGCGCAGCGGGTGGGCGAGGTCCTCGAAGAAAACCACGAAATCCTGCGTGCCCTGGAGAAAAAAGACGCGGCCGCGGCCAAGGCGGCAATCCGCGCCCACGTGCGGAAGGGCCGCGACCATGCGGTACGAATACTCGAGCGCAGTGGCGGGCGTTTCCTGCCCGCATCGGCGCTGTGAATCGCGAAGGAGGAGAGATGGCTGCAGAAATTGCCGGCAACCCCATCGCCGTGCGGCACAGCGCCGCCCCGATCGGCGCCGAAATCCTCGGCGTTGACCTGTCCCAGCCACTGGATGCAGAAACTTTCGAGCAGGTGCGCGACGCGTACTACCGTTACTCGGTAGTCGTGTTTCGCGACCAGCACCTGACGCCGCGCCAGCAGATCGAGTTCAGCCGGCGCTTCGGCGAACTCGAGATCCATGTGCTGAAGCAATACCTGCTGCCCGATCATCCGGAAATCCTGGTGATTTCGAACATCGTCGAAAACGGCGCGCCGATCGGGCTTGCCGACGCCGGACGGGTCGCGGTGTGGCATACCGATACTTCGTACATGAAGGCGCCGAGCGCGGGTTCCGCGCTGTTCGCCATTGAAATTCCGCGCGACGCGACTGGCGAGGCGCTGGGCGACACGCTGTTTGCCAGCACCTTCGCTGCCTACGACGCGCTGCCGGAGGCCATGAAGCGGCGGCTGGACGGCCTGAAGGCGGTGCATCACATGACCAAAGGCTACGACGGCGATGCCGACGCGCCGGCCACCCGCATCAAGTACGACGCCAGCCAGCGCACGGCGGTGCCCGACCAGGCGCATCCCATCATCCGCACGCATCCGGTGACGGGCCGCAAGTGCATCTACATCAACAAACTCTGCGTGACGCATATCGACGGCATGCCCGAGAGCGAGAGCGCGGCCTTGCTGGAGGAAATCTACGCGCATTGCACGCGGCCCGAATTCATTTACCGCCACCATTGGCAGGAGGGCGATCTCCTGATGTGGGACAACTGCTCGTTGCAACACCTCGCAGTGCAGGACTATGCCCTGCCGCAGCGGCGCCGCATGCATCGTACGACGATCAAAGGCTCGGTTCCAGTCTGAGCGCCGGCACCGGAACGCCAATAATGCAACTCGAAGGCAAGGTCGCAATCGTCACCGGAGGCGGTGCCGGCATCGGCCGCGCCATCGTCGACAAATTCGCCGCTGAAGGCGCGCGCGTGGCGGTGGTCGACAGGAATATCGACGCGGCCCAGGCCGCGGTGGCGGCGGTGGTGACCGCGGGCGGCAGCGCTTCTGCCCACGCCGCGGACGTAGCGGACGCCGCCGCCGTCGGCAACATGGCGGCCGAGGTGTTCGCCAGGTTCGGACGCATCGACATTCTGATCAACAACGCTGGCATCCGTTTCATCAATTCATTGCTCGATCAGACCGAGCAGGAATGGCGGCGCACGCTGGACGTCAACCTGACCGGCCCCTTCCTTTGCTGCAAGGCGGTGATCCCCTATATGTTGCGCGGCGGCAAAGGCAAGATCGTCAACGTGTCCTCGGTGGCCGGCATGTTCGGGCGGCCGCAGCGCACCGCGTATTGCGCTTCCAAGGGCGGCGAAATCGCTTTCACCAAGGCGGCTGCGCTCGACATGAAGGGCCGCAACATTTATGTCAACGCGCTCGCGCCCGCGCTCATTGACACGCCTCTGAATTCGGGCTTCGCCTCGGATCAGGGGCTCGCCGAGGTCTGGGGGCGCGAGACCCTGGTCGAACGCTGGGGCAAGCCCGGGGAAATCGCCGAGGCGGCCCTGTTCCTGGCTTCCGACAAATCGGACTTCATAACCGGCACGGTGCTCACCATCGACGGTGGCTGGACTTCGTCAATGGTGCGGGCCACTGAAACCTGAGGCTGCAACGCCGGACCACGGTCCGGCGGCAGGAAGAGAGCATGAGGATATTTAATGGCAGAGCACGGTGCGCACGGGCGCTGCTCGTTGCAGCCGGTTGCCTGATCGCGCTGCAAGCCGTCGCGCAGGAAGCCTATCCCACGCGGCCAATCGAGATGATCGTGCCTTGGGGGCCGGGCGGCGGCTCGGACCAGACCGGCCGCAAAATCGCCAAGCTGCTGGAATCCGAACTCAAGGTGTCGTTGCCGGTGATCAACGCGCCGGGCGCCACCGGCAACAGCGGGATCCAGAAAATGCTGGCCGGCCGCCCGGATGGTTATTCGCTCGCCGTGCTGTCGGCGGACACGCTGTATGCGAACCTGACCGGGGGCACCCAGAAGTGGACGCTCGACGACATCACCCCGATCGCCATAATGATCCAGCAGCCTTCGGGTTTCTACGTCGCCGACAACAGCCGCTTCAAGACCTGGGCCGACGTCGAGCGCGAGTCGAAGACCGGGAAGGAGGGCGTCAAGGTCGGCATCTCGGGTTTCGGCAGCCCGGACGACATTACGATCGGCTACTTCAACGCGAAAGGAT
>Ga0181537_10003783_pt1 | contig 12794 bp, 6 predicted proteins | sample PEATcosm2014_Bin_39_FD_119765 | JGI IMG/M metagenome (GOLD analysis project Ga0181537, IMG submission 119765) | Peatland microbial communities from MTU Mesocosm Facility, Houghton, MI, USA - PEATcosm2014_Bin23_10_metaG | ecosystem: Environmental > Terrestrial > Soil > Wetlands > Peat | place...
CGACCAGAACAACGGCGGCCAGCAGTACGGCGGCGAAGCAGGCGACTCCCGCGCGGCGGGCGGTTTCGCCCACACGGTCCGTGGCCAGCCCGACTGCTCTCCCCCGCGACCTGGCCTCAAGCGGTTTATCTTGAAAAAACAGCGCAATCATTCCCACGAGGAATGAGTAGACTGCCAGCGCCAAAGCGAGGAGCAGAGCGAAACTACCAATTTGCGCCATGAGGGGGAATCCTCAGTATCTTTTCAAAAAACCTGCCGTCGGGCAAACGCAGAAGTTTCCGCCCGGGCAAAGACGACGGAAGGCCAAGAAATGAACGCCGGGAGTATTGTCCCACATCGCGGACGGATTGTTGCGAGGCGGCGCATAAAATCGACACAGAACGCTTGACGTAGAGACAGCTGCCTCGGCTGTCCCGGCCCGAGCGAAGCTCGACCGGCTCCTCCACGCGGCCGGAAACCTAATGCACGAGCGGTCAAGGTGAGAGGCAGCAGAAACGGCAGTAATGTAGCACGATGGCGGGCGCACGAAACTTCCTCAAGGCGGAACCGACAGTTCGCCCGCCAAACGAAATTCAAGCCAGAAAAATACGCGTCTACGCCCGGCGCTCCTGGTAACGATCCAGGATTTCGCGTTCCGCCACCAGCCAGTCGTCCGTCTCGCTTCCGAACGAGGCCCCGCGCTGCTCGTAGAGCTCGAACGCACGACGGCGGATTTCTTCCTCCAGGCTGAACGGCACCACGCTGGGCCGTTTCACAATTTCAGGCCGGGATGGTGACTTGGACTTGCCCGTTTCTCCGCGCGAAGCCACCGGCGCGACTGCCGCTTCGACGGGAGCGACGGGCGTGGCTTCTGGATTGGTTTCGGACGGCTTTGCGGTGCGGGTTTTGGACCTTGCCATGATCGAACACACTCCTTGCCGACTCTATGAGTCAGTATGAATTGAGTTGCCTTATAAGTGAACCGCGTACACTTCGCCCCTCGAGATTTTCCCTGCATTTTTAGTCCCTGAGGTGTGTCTACTATAAACCTTTCCCCCCTGTGGATTAAACCTTTGTGCGCCAAATCGTTTAGGCCAGCTGCAAAATAAGAACCTCTCACCGGCAGGATTTATCGAGGTAGGCGGGCCCAAAACGGGGATCTAATACACGTAGGCTTTGAGGAAGGCGAAAACCACCACTCCGGTGATCGAAACGTAGAGCCAGATGGGGAACGTCCAGCGTGCGATGCGGCGGTGCATGGCGAACCGACCCGTCAGCGAGAAGAAAAACGTTATGAGCACCATCGGCAGCGCGACGATGGAAAGGATTATGTGGCTGGCTAAAATGGAAAGGTACACCGTGCGCACCGGGCCGTGGCCGGGGAAAATCGTATCGCCGTGCAGCGCGTGGTTCACGATGTAGCTGACGAGGAAAACGGAAGAGAAGGCAAAGGCCAGCAGCATACTCGTGCGATGCGCGTCCCGATTGCGATGTTTGATGAAATACAATCCCACACAAAGCGTAATCGCGCACAACCCGTTCAGAAGCGCGTTCAGAGCCGGCAAAAACATCCAGCGCCCGGTAAAATCTGCCGAAGCATGATGCACGTATAGCAGCCACAGCAGAAATGAAACTGCCAGGCCACTAACCACGATAATCGCTCCGACTACCGGACGCGGACCAATTTCAGCCTGTCCCATGCTCACCAATTAAATCACAAAAATCCATCCGTAACTTGGCGCCGCTGGCCGTGACACAGTCGAGCAAGCGGGAATAAAATAAAACTTACAGATTGCGTTCAGGAGGAAGCGGAACATGAGTAACGCGGCTCTACAAACTCCGGCTGTGCAGGATATTTCTTCAAAACCACAGACCTTCACGGCCAAAGCGTACGCGGCCTACAGCCCCACCGGATCGTTCGAGCCGTTCACTCTGCCACGCCGGTCTCCACGTCCGCAGGATGTCCAAATCGAAATTCTCTATTGCGGCGTCTGCCATTCCGATCTCCATCAGGTTCGCAATGAGTGGAAAGAGGTATTGCCTACGGTCTATCCCTGTGTCCCCGGTCATGAAATCGTTGGCCGCGTGGTCAAGGTCGGCAAGGCCGTCAAGAAGTTCAAGGAAGGCGACATCGCCGCGGTCGGCTGCATGGTGGACTCGTGCCGTGTCTGCAGCAGTTGCCGAGCGGGAATGGAGCAGTATTGCCTCAACGGTTTCAGCTTGACCTATAACTTTGAGGACAAGATTCTTGGCGGAGTCACCTACGGAGGCTACTCCGATAGCATCGTGGTCGACGAAGCCTATGTGTTGCGCGTCTCGAACAAACTCGACCCCGCCGGCGCTGCGCCCCTGCTGTGCGCCGGCATCACTACCTATTCGCCGTTACGTCATTGGAAAGTGGGCAAGGGTCAGAAGGTTGGAATCGTCGGCCTTGGCGGATTGGGACACATGGGAGTGAAGTTTGCCCATGCCTTCGGTGCCCATGTCGTGCTGTTCACCACCTCGCCGAATAAATCCGCCGACGCTGTTCGCCTCGGCGCCGACGAAGTCGTGATTTCGAAAAACGATGCCGAGATGCAGAAACACGCCGGCAGCTTCGACTTCATCCTCGATGCCGTCTCCGCGGACCACGATCTCAACGCTTATCTCCAACTCCTCAAGGTCGACGGCACCATGACGCTGATCGGCGCGCCGTCGAAACCTGCGCCGGTTTCGGCGTTCAATCTCCTCATGAGGCGACGCAGCCTCGCGGGTTCCGGCATCGGAGGCATCCGCGAAACTCAGGAGATGCTCGATTTCTGTGCCGAGCACGGCATCACCGCTGAGGTTGAACGGATCAGTATTCAACAGATCGATAAAGCGTACGAGCGACTCCTAAACAGTGACGTGAAGTACCGCTTCGTCATCGACATGGCGTCGCTAAAATGAGCTGGCTAAAAATTAGGTTGGTCAGGAGCGAGTTCCGATTCGTCGTTCTGCAGAGACGTTGCTTCTAACGTCTCTGGGCGGAGGCGTCACGAAGGTTCGGGATGCACCGCGCCGCTGGCAGAGACGCAGCAATCTAGGTCTCTACGGTCCGGCTTTTGCCAGCGCCTCGCGGGCGATGCGAGCGTCCTCCGCGTTCAATCCCAGACTAATCGCCGCCTGCAGTTTGTCGTGGGCTTGCGTGGGCTGGCCTGCGGCCAGGTACACCATGCCGAGATGAAGCTGAAACTCGGCGCCCTGCGGATTTTTCGCGGCCACACCTTCCAGCAGCGGAAGCGCCGCCCCATACTCGCCTTGTTTGTAATAAACCCAGCCCAGCGCGTCGTTGACGGCGGGGTCGTCCGGTTGAATGCTCTTCGCTCGCTGCGCCAGCTGCAGCGCTTCGCCCAGGGAACCTCCGTGGTTGGCATCGAGACGCGCCAGACTCGCCAGCGCCCACACCGAGTTCGGATCAATATTCAAAGTGGCCTGGCACGCCTGTTGCGCGCGCGCCCAGTCGCCGACATATTCGTATATCCTGGCCAGCAGATTGTAAGTGGGAAGATAATCGGGAAACTTGGCGCGCGCCGCTTCATATTCCCGAATCATGTCCTGCGGACGCTTGGTCGCCGCATAGATATTAGCCAGCGCCAGATATCCATTCACATAATAAGGATTCAGCGCCAGAGTCTGCCGGTAGCTGCGCTCGGCGCAGGGCCAGTCCTTCTGCGCGACGCAGAACTCCGCTTTGGCCACTTGCAGTTGATACGCCTTGGGATGGCTCCCGGTTTGTTTTTCAATTCGCTCTCGCGCCTCTTTCACCTTCCCCTGCTTGACCATGATTTCCGCCAGCCCATCGAGAGCCGGGGCATAGTCGGGTGCGAGCGTCAGCGAATTTTCGTAAGATTTTTCCGCGTCCTCCGCGTTTCCGCGCAGATTCAGGACCCGCCCCAGCCGTTGTTCCGGCTCCGGGTTGCGAGGGTTGAGCCCGATCGCCAGCTCAAACGCTCTCTGCGCTTGCTCGAGATCGCCTCGAAGCACATAGGCGTCGCCGGCGATGGTGTGTGCCTCCGCCAGCCAGAAGCTTGTCGCAATCACCTGGCTCGCGTATTGCAGCGCGCCGTTCCCGTCATTCTGTTGCAAGCGGATTCTGCCCAGCCCGAGCAGCGCGGGCAAATAGCCGGGTTGCACCACCAGCGATTGGGTTAGCGCCTGCTGCGCCGCCGGAACTTGTTCCTGCGCGAGGTCGACCTGCGCCTGGTAGTAATAAACTTCAGGCGCGTCCGGAGAATCTTTTAGCAGACTCTGTAGTTCGGCCGCGGCCTCGCGCAGGCGCAAAGCCCCCAGATCGCCCCGCGCGCGCAGCAGGCGGAATGCAGCGTTGTTGTCTTGCTGGCCGTCATGGTCATGCTGATCGACCCACTCCCGCGCATCCTGCCAGCGGCCCAACTGCAAGTAGCACTCCGCAACTTTTCTAGCGGTAGCACCGTCGGCCGGATTCTCCTCTGCCAGTGCGCGAAACCGTGCCAGCGCCGCCGCCGCATCTCCATTCGCAAGATGGAACTCCGCCACCGCAGTCCGCCCATCGGCAAATCCGCTATCCCGCTTCTCCACTTGATCCAGCACACGGCTGGCGTCGGCGCTTCGATCCTGTTCCGCGAAAAACCCCGCCAGCGCAATCGGCAACTCCACTGCTTTAGGATTCCTCTCGATTCCCTGACGCAGCACCTGCTCGACTCGCGCGAGCGCATTCTGGGTTTTATAAAAACCCGCCAGGTTGATGTAGGTCTGAGGATCTTCCGGCTTCACGTCCACCGCATTCTCGAAACTTTTTTCCGCGGCGCCGTATTCGGCATCGAGCAACTGCGCCAGCCCCAGATCCTCGTAAGCCTGCGGATCGTGCGGTGCCAGGTCGATCGCCTGCCGCAGCTCACTTTCTGCGCCCACATAATCCAATTGCCGAAGATCAGCCTGCCCGATCAAACGGTGCGCGCCACTATTTCTTCCGTCCCGGTCGAGAACTGCTTCGGCCTGGCGGCGGGCTTCTTCATACTGCGCCGCCGAAACCAGCAGATTTCCCAGGCGCAGCCGCGCCTCCAGATTCTTCGGATCGAGCTCTACCGCCCGCGAAAACGATGCGGCCGCCGCCGTTGGACGATCTTGCCGCAACTCGACGAGTCCCAGCCGATCGTAGGCATCGCCCAGCTTCGGATCGATAGCGATGGCCTGCCGGTATTCGCTCTCGGCCTCGGCCAGCTGATTCTTCGCGGCAAAGCCATTCCCTTTTTCAACGTGTTGCTTCGCGCGCGCGGAGTGGTAGCAAGCCGGCAACGGCACAAGCGTCGCAACGACAAGCATTGCCATGACAAGACGCAGAAATCCCGAAATTCGCGCCGGGTTCCCGGTCCTCTGTGGAAATCGCGTCTCTTTCATTTCTAGGAACGATCCCAGTGCTGCCAGAATTTCGCGCTTCGATTCTAGCCGAGATTCGCTCTCCGCACTTCGATTTGCGCCGTGACAACGAACGCTGCGGAACACCAGAGCCCGCATTCTGCGCACCCTTTACGCACAAATTGCTTTTTCGCGCGTAGCCCTCTGCGCAAGCGCTGCAGGCGATTGTTGCAATCTCAACCGCAACTTGCAGCCCGCGGCGGCCATGCAAAAGTTTGCATCTTGACAACTTATGGCGATCCGCTAAGATGCGTGGGCCCTCCCAAATCAGCTCAGGCAAAAGTCTGGGCTGCCACGTCTGCTGTTGCATTGCTGTCGTTTGAGCCCTTAGCAGATAAGAAAACAGCTGAACTAAGAAAAAAGAAAGTGGAGTTCCCCATGCGCCCAGCGTGTTCCCGCGTAGTTCTGTGGATGAGCGTGCTTTCCCTTCTCGCGGCACTTTTCGCCGTTGAAAGCTTTGCTTTCGGCCAATCCAGTTCGGCTTCCAAGCACAAGCTCGCGCGCGAAGCGGCGCCCCAGGCGGCGGTCGCGGCCACTCTCGCGCCCACCCCGAAGGCAGTTCGCCCGTTGGTCACTACTGAAACCTGGACGGGCGGCGGTGGCAGCAGCGACACCAAATGGAGCGACGCCAGCAACTGGAACAACGGCGCCATCACCAGCGGCGAAAACATTCTGATCAATACCACCACTGCCGCTACGCAGGAAGACAACAGCCCCACCATCGGCACTCTTACTCTGAGCAACGCTGGCGACTCCGTGACCCTCGTGAACAACACCGCCCTCACGGTCGATGGCAACATCACCAATAACGGAACCATCAGTTTGGATGCGACCGGCAACACGACCGAGCTCGACATTGGAACATCGCTCACGCTGAGTGGAACCGGCACGCTGGTGTTAGGCACCGGCAACACGAACTATATTCTCGGATCTAGCGGCGTTACTCTCACCAACGCCTCGAATATCACAGGCGTCGGAAACATCGGCAACGGAGCGCTGGTTCTCGCCAACGCTGGCACCATCAACGCCAACGTGAGCGGCGGCACTCTCGTGCTCCAGCCCGATGGGTCGGTGGCATCGAGCAATACCGGAACCCTCGAAGCGACCAACGGTGGCACTCTGGAGCTCTACGGCGGATCCTGGACGAACACTGGAGGGACGATTTCAGCTGCGGCCGGCTCCACGGTCAACTTGGTCGCCAGCGTGAGCATCACGGGTGGAACTCTGACCACGACCGGCAACGGAGCGATCGACGATGCCGCTGGCCAGTACGCGTACCTGACCAACGTCACCAACAAAGGGACGTACAACATTATCAACAACGCGGAGACGATCATCTCCGGGACCATCACCAACAACGGCACCATCAACCTGTTGCCAACCGGCAACACCACCGCGCTCTATGTTGCCGCGGGAGGCGCGACCTTGACGGGTTCCGGGTCGGTGCTGATGGGCACCGGCTCGACCAGTTACATTTTTGGGGCTACCGGCGCCACCCTCACCATCGATCAAGGAATCTCAGGCGTAGGCAATCTCGGCAATGGCTCGCTCATTCTCGTCAACAACAGCACTATCAACGCCAACATCAGTCCAACGGTGACCACCGCACCTCTCTATCTCCAGCCCGACGGGACTATCACCAACTCCTCTACCGGAGTCCTTGAAGCCACCAACGGCGGCACTCTGGTTTTGGAGGGAGGATCGATCGCCAACTCTGGAACCATCCAGGCGGTGGGCAGTGACTCTAGTGGAAATGCTTCGACGGTTGTGCTGACCGACAGCGTGAGTATCACGGGTGGAACTCTGACCACGACCGGCAACGGAGTGATCGACGATGCCGCCGGTCAGTACGCGTACCTGACCAATGTAACCAACAAGGGCACGTATAACATTCTGAACGACGCCGAGACGATCATCTCCGGAACCATCACCAACGACGGCACCATCAGCCTGCTAGCCACCGGCAACACCACGGCACTTGATGTTGCGGCCACAGGTGCGACGCTGACCGGCACTGGCTCCGTGGTGCTGGGCACCGGTTCCGAGAACTACATTTACGGGTCCGCCGGCGCCACGCTCACCATCGATCAGGGGATTTCAGGAGTCGGCAATATCGGCAATGGGCAACTCGTCCTCGTCAACAACAACACCATCAATGCCAACGTCAGCGGGGACACGCTCATCCTCCAGCCCGACGCCTCCGTGGCAGCCACCAACAATAAGACCCTCGAAGCCACCAATGGCAGCACTCTGGAACTCCTTGGCGGTTCGTGGACCAATACCACGGGGACGATTTCGGCGGCGGCGGGTTCCACGGTCGTGCTGACCGACAGTGTGAGCATCACCGGCGGTACCCTGACCACGACCGGCACGGGAGTGATTGACAACGCTGTCGGCCAGTTTGTCTACCTGACCAATGTCACCAACAGCGGCACTTACAACATTCTAAATGACGCCGAGACGGTGGTCTCCGGAACTATCACAAACAACGGCACCATCAACCTCGAGGCCTCGGGGAACACCACCGAACTCGGTCTCGCCGCGAACACCACCTTCAAGGGCAAGGGCGCGATTATCCTCGGGTCGGGCGCCGAAAATTACATTGTCGGCAGCACCTCCGGCGTGACCCTCACCAACGAGCAGACGATTGAAGGCGCAGGCAATATCGGCAATGGCTCGCTTAAGATCGCGAACACCGACGTCATCGACTCCAACGTCAACGGCGGAACTCTCGTCCTGGAGGCTGACGGTGCTGTAGCTGCCTCTACCAACAGCAAGACTCTCGAAGCGACTAATGGCGGCATTCTCGAGTTCGATGACGGCAAGTGGACGCAAACCGGCGCAGGCACCATCACCGCAGCGACCGGTTCCACGGTCAATCTGACCGCGGGTGTGAGCATCACCGGCGGTACCCTGAACACGGTCGGGACCGGGACCATCAACAATGTCGCTGGTCAGACGGTCGAGCTGACCAATCTCACCAACAATGGCACCTACAACATTCTGAATGACGCCGAGACCGTGATCTCTGGAACCATCACCAACAATGGCACCATCAACCTGCTGGCGTCAGGCAACGTCACGGAACTCGATCTAGGGGCGAACACCACGATCACCGGCACCGGCGCCGTGGTGCTGGGTTCTGGCAGCGCGAATTACATTCTCGGCGCCGGCGGCATCGTCCTCACGAATGACTCCACGATTGAAGGCGCGGGCAACATCGGTGACGGCGAACTCACCATCACCAACAACGGAACTCTGGATGCGAATGTGACCGGTGAGAACCTGGTGATTGCTCCCGGCATCGGTGGCTTCACCAACTACAACGGCACCACCAACACGCTGACCGGTGGCACCTACATCGCGAACGGCGGCAACCTCACCTTTGCCGGCAGCGCCACCGGCATCACCACATTGTCCGCGAACGTGATTGAAGAAAACGGCGGCCAGATCATCGATACCAACGGCAACATCAACGCGTTGGCCGGTCTCACCAGCATCACTTCCACGGGCAGCCTCACCACCGATGTGAACTTCACCGATCCCGGCGCCTTCAGCAACGCCGGATCGTTAACTATCCTGAAGGGCACCACCTTCACCGTCGGGTCCTTGTCGCAGATCAGCGGCGGCACGCTTACCGCCGGAACCTACGTGCTCGATGCCAACTTGAGTCTCTCCGGTGCCGCGCAGAGCATCGCCACCAACGCCGCGAACCTCACGCTGGCCGGCGGCACCATCGAGAACGCCAACTCCACCAATGCCCTTGCGGCTCTGGCCACCAACAGCGGCAGCCTAACCCTGGCCAACGCCGCCACTTTCACCACCAAGAGCAACTTCAGCAACACTGGCACGCTCACCGTCGACAAGGGCAGTACGTTTACGGTCAACGGAACTCTGGCCCAGATCAGCGGTTCGACCCTGGCGAGCGGTACGTTTGTCCTGGGCGGCAATCTGACTGTAGGCAGCGGCGTCAGCATCACCACCAACGCCACCTCGCTCACGCTCGAAGGCGGCACCATCGAATCCGGCACTTCGAACGCCCTGGCCAACCTGGCCAGCAATACCGGCAGCCTGATCCTCGGCAATAGCGGCAACTTCACCACCGGCGCCAGCAAATTTACCAACAGCGGCGCGCTCACCATCGACAGCGGCAGCACGTTCACCGTAACCAACGCACTCGGCAACCTCAGCAGCGGAACCCTTTCTGGCGGCACCTACACCATCGGCGGCACGCTGCAAATGGCCAGCTCCAACGGCGGCATCGTCACCAACGCCGCGAATCTCACCTTAACCGGCAAGACCGCAAAAATTCTCGACGGCACCGCCAACGCCCTCGCCGGTTTCGACGACAACACCGGCAGCTTGACTCTGGCTGGCGACGCCGTTCTCACCACCGCGGCCAGCAACTTTTCGAACTCCGGCACCGTCGACATCGCCACCGGAAGCACCTTGACCGTCGGCGGCACGACGAACAGTTACAACCAGACCGCGGGCAAGACCACGGTAGACGGCACTTTGACCGGCGCCGTGAATCTGACTGGTGGCACCATCCAGGGCGCGGGCGCATTGAAAGGCAACGTCTCCGTCGGAGGCACCGGTACCACGCCCACTCTCCACGTCGGCGACTCCGGACTGGCTGGCCTGCTCAAGATCACCGGCACGTACACGCAACTCTCCACCGGCACTTTGAATGTCGCCATCGGCGGACTTACCTCGGGCACGCAATACAGCAAACTCACAATCTCCGGCGCGGCTAGCTTGAGCGGTACGTTGACCGTCAACATGATCAACGGTTTCGTTCCCGCCGTCGGCAAGACCTTTACGATCCTGTCGGCCAAGAGTATTACCGGAACTTTCTCGACGCAGTACATCGTCATCAACAGCAGCGAATACTTCGCCGTAACCTATACCGCGACTGGAGTAGTGCTCAAGGTGGATTCGGGCACACCGCCCGCAGGCCCAGACACCAGCCATTCGGCGGCGGTCGTTGCCGCGGTCAAAAAGGATGTCAAGACGGACAAGAAGACTGTCCTGACCAGCGATTTGCGAAAACGTTACAACGGCGAACCCTCACGCCTGTTAGCGGCCTCAGCTCACGCTCCCCGCGGCACGCTGGCGCAGCGTTATCAGCTCGATACCAACCTCGCCAACCGGTTCGACAACACTTTCGCAAACCGGCTCGACAATAATGTCCGGCCGCCCAACAATGTCTACGGGCTGGCCATTTGGCGCGGACCCACCGCGCGGCCTGTCTCGCTTCCGAAAGCTCCCGTGGTTGGCCTTCACACGGCGAAAAACTGGGCGTCGTCTACTCCCATTGCGAGTCCTCGAATGCCGCTGGTCAGCAACTGGCAGGGTCGTAGTGTTCCGGTGCTGAAGGCCCTGCCCTCGCTGATGCGGGCACGGTGATATCATCGGAGCGATCTTGCAGGATGCTTGGGAATCGCTGGCCTGAATTGGCCTGAATATCTTCGGAGGGGTTTATCTTGAAGAAGCTGGTCGTGTCAACCCTCCTGCTGGTTTCGCTCATGGCGGTGCTGGCAGGGTGTGGCAATTGGGGTCATCAAGAGCAGGGCCCGGAAGTAAATCCCAAGGCCTACTCGGCCGTGACCCTGGACAACAACCTGGTCTACTTCGGCAAGCTCGATAAGGCCGGCACCGAGTTCCCCGTCTTGACTGATATCTACTTTATCCAGAGTCAAGTGAATCAGGAGACCAAAGCAGTCACTAACGTCCTGACGCGGCGGGCCAACGATGTGCATGGCCCCGACCGCATGTTCCTCAATTCACGCCACATTCTGTTCATCGAGCCCGTCGGCCCCACCTCCAAAGTGGCGCAATTGATCGAAGCCGACAAGAACAAACACTAGAAGCCCATCAGCCATCTTTATTTGCTTTTTTGGGTGGCGACGTTGATTTTCGGTGGCGCGGCGGTTCACCGCTGCGGTAAGTGCTTTGTTTCTAGAATCAGCTTTGGTCCCTCCGAGTGCAGACGGTTTCGGGTAGGGCACGACTTCAGAGGTTGGGGAAAGCTCACATTTAGGTGCGGTAGGTGAAGCAGCGCCGCCTAAAGCCCCAAGAATCAGCGGGCTTCAGCCCCCTGTGGGCGCATTTGTGTCTCCGGCCTGTTCCGTTGTGCCGGCTGCGGCGGGGAGGAAGCGAGCTTTAGCTCTCTGAGGTGCCGGTTCCGGTCACAGCCGCCCCCGGCGCTTTAGAACCGGAAATCTCCCCCGGCAGGTGAAAACAATTGCGCATGCCCCTTGCCGGCCTATCCGCAGACTTCCCCGCGCGCAGCTAAGTACCTGAAACCACAAGCCCCTGCTGGTTCCTATCCGGGAAATTTGGCAGATTGATTGCACTTACCCTTGGTCAATAGTTATGCACTCTGCTCCACTCCCCGGCGAAGTGAGGAATTCGATTCCTAGACGTAATCAAAAGGAAAAGTTGATGAAGAAGGTCCAAGTAGTACTGGCGCTCCTGTTCCTCGGATTGCTCCCGGCTTGCAGCAGCAGCAAGAACTCCGCAGTCACAACTCCTACTTTAACCTCGATCCAGGTGACCCTGACTACGTCCTCCGTGGCGGCTGGTCTGCCTGATCAGCTCACCGCCACCGGCGAGTATAGCGACGGCACCAGCAAGGACCTGACCGCGAGCGTCGCCTGGACTTCTTCCGACACGAATGTCGCCACCGTTTCCACTGCCGGCGCGGTGACCACCCTCGTCCAGGGATCCGCAAAAATTACCGCTACGCTTTCCGGAGTGAGCGGCAGCATAACTCTGACCGTGAACCCTGCAAACATAAAGACGCTGGCCGTTTCATCCACCAGCGCATCGATCGCACGCGGCACGACCGTGCAATTTACCGCGACCGCCACACTGACCAACGGAACCACGGAAAACGCCACCGGACTCGTAACCTGGACCTCGTCGAATACCTCCGTTGCAAGCGTCAACGTGAACGGTGCGCAGGGCCTTACGATGGGAGTGACCGCCGGCACGGCCACCATCACCGCCACCGCGAACGGCGTTTCCGCCAGCGCAAATCTCACCGTGACCAGCGCAACCCTCACTTCCATCAATGTCACGCCAGTGAACGCGCTCATTCCCTTGGGCACCGTGCAGCAGTTCACTGCGACCGGCACATTTTCTGACAGCACCACGCAAGATATAACCGGGACCGTCGCGTGGACTTCGGCGCCCCCCAGTGTGGCCTCCATAACCGTCAGCGGGCTGGCCACAGGTAAAGATCTCGGGAGCGTTACCATCACGGCGACTTCCGGCGCGATCAATTACAGTGTCTCAGCCACGGTAAATGCCGCCGATCTTTCTTCGATCGCCGTTCTTCCCGCCACTCCGACGATTGCGCAAAATACCACCGAGCAGTTCTCGGCAATCGGCAC
>Ga0181537_10003784_pt1 | contig 12792 bp, 8 predicted proteins | sample PEATcosm2014_Bin_39_FD_119765 | JGI IMG/M metagenome (GOLD analysis project Ga0181537, IMG submission 119765) | Peatland microbial communities from MTU Mesocosm Facility, Houghton, MI, USA - PEATcosm2014_Bin23_10_metaG | ecosystem: Environmental > Terrestrial > Soil > Wetlands > Peat | place...
GCCGTGAGGCCGCGGATGCCCTTGGTGGCATCGTCGAGCGACACGTCGAGTGTGCCGTAGAAGCCCTTGAGGAACTTCTCGAATTTCGGTTCCGCCGGAGCTGCCGCGGCGGGCGCCGGACCCATGGCAACCTGGGCGGGCGGAATCGGGGCGGGCGTTGCGGCAGGGAGAGGCGCGGACTGCGCTTGCTGCGTTTGCTGCTGTTGCTGTTGCTGTTGTTGCTGAAGCTGTTGCACCTGTTTCTGCAGCTCCTGCATCTGCTGCATCATGATGCGCATCTGCTCTTTGAGAGCCTTGTTATCCGCTGCGTCATCCGCGAAGACGACGCCGTGCAAGGCGACACCGGCGGCGCACGCCGCCATCGCCACCCGCACAGGCCTTGGCAATTTAAATGTAAGCATTGTGTGATTCCTCATGAAACGTGCTTGTTTGAATCATTGTCGACGTCACCGTCCCAGCCCTGCTCCCTGCCGATCCCGTCGCCCGCCGTGTGCGCGGACGCTCCTCAAACCACTCTTCGCTCAAACCACTCTTCGCTCAAATCACTTTTTTCGCCCGCAGCGCCGCCACGTCCGCGGCCGCATAGCCAAGTTCGGCGAGAACCTCGTCGGTGTGCTCGCCCAGCAAAGGCGAACGCTTGACTTCGGTGGGACTGTCGCTGAGCTTGATCGGGTTGCCCACCGTCAGATACTTGCCGCGCTGCGGATGGTCGACCTCGACGATGGTCCCGGTCTTGCGCAGCGACGGCTCGTTGGCCAGCTCCTCCATCGACAGGATCGGGCCGCAGGGGATGTCATGCTCGTTGAGCAGCGCCATGGCTTCGAACTTCGTTTTGGTGACCGTCCAAGCCTCGACCGCCGCGAAAACCTGGCTGAGCCGCGGCAGCCGCGCATCCGGCGTTGCGAACTGTGGATCGGTGATCCAATCTTCCTTGCCGATCACCCCGCAGATGGCTTTCCAAACCGGCGCCTGTGCGATGAAATAAAGATACGCGTTCGGATCGCTCTCCCATCCCTTGCATTTGACGATGGTGCCCGGTTGCCCGCCGCCGGACGCATTCGCGGCGCGCGGCACGGCCGAGCCGAACTTGCCGTTCGGGTACTGCGGATATTCCTTCATGACCTGGGTGCGCGCGAGCCGCTGCTGATCGCGCAACTTGACGCGGCATAAATTGAGCACGCCGTCCTGCATCGCCGCCAACACCTTCTGGCCGCGTCCCGTGGAATTCCGCTGAAACAACGCAGCGACGATGCCGAGCGCCAGGTGCAGCCCGGTGCCGCTGTCGCCGATTTGCGCGCCGGTGACCAGCGGCGGTCCGTCGTCGAAGCCCGTGGTCGATGCGGAGCCGCCGGCGCACTGGGCGACATTCTCGTAAACCTTGCAATCCTCGTAGGGCCCCGGGCCGAAGCCCTTCACGGAGGCGACGATCATGCGCGGATTGAGTTGCTGAATCCGCTCCCAGGTGAAGCCCATGCGGTCGAGGGCGCCCGGTGCAAAATTTTCGACCAGCACGTCGCAGTGCTTCACCAGCTTCTCGAGCACCTGTTTGCCGCCTTCGCTTTTCGTGTCGAGCGTCACCGAGCGTTTGTTGTGATTGAGCATGGTGAAATACAGGCTGTCGGCATCCGGAACATCGCGCAGCTGTTCGCGCGTGACATCGCCGCTGCCGGCCTTCTCGACCTTGATCACATCGGCGCCGAACCAGGCCAGCAGCTGCGTGCATGTGGGTCCCGACTGCACGTGCGTGAAGTCCAGCACGCGTACTCCGTCTAATGCCTTGCTCATGCGGCTCCAAGCCTCACTTGTACATCGTTTGATTCTTGGTGCCCGGCGCGTATTCGCGCGGGTCGACCCAGATGTTCACCACCGCCGAACGGCGCGATTCTCGTATCGACTCGCGCGCCCGCTGCAGGGCCGGCGCGATCTGCGCAGGGTCGCGCACCTCCTCGCCGTAACCGCCGAGCATTTCCGCGAACTTGCCGAACGGCACATCGCCCAGCAGATTGCCGACGCTGCCGCGCTGCTCGCCGTACTTTGCCAGTTGGCCGTAACGGATCTGGTTCATGGCCGAGTTGTTGCCGATGACGGCAAGGTACGGCACGCCGAAGCGGTTCGCGGTCTCCATATCGAAGGCCGTCATGCCGAATGAGCCGTCGCCGTAGTAACACAGCACCTCCTTCGCGGGGTTTGCAAGCCCGGCGGCGATTGCGAACCCGGTGCCGACGCCGAGCGAGCCGAGCGCACCCGGATCCATCCACTGTCCCGGATTGCGGGGCCGCACGGCTTGCGCCGAAATGGTCACCACGTCGCCGCCGTCGCCGATGTAGATCGTGTCGTCGCGCAGGAATTCGTTGAGTTCCCAGGCGACGCGGTACGGATGAATGGGCACGCTATTGGATTTGAACAGCGGCATGAGCTTCTCGGCCGCGGCATTTTCGGCATCGCCCAGCTGTTTCAGCCATTGCCGCCGCGCCTGGCGCTTGTCGTCCTTGATGCGCCCGCCGGCCGCTTGCAGCACCGCGCCCAGGATGGCGCCGGGATCTCCCACCAGCCCGAGACTGATGTCGCGATTCTTGCCGACGGTCCGGTAGTCCATGTCGATCTGCACCAGCGTCAACTCCTTGCTGATGCGCTTGCCGTAGCCCATGCGGAAGTCGAACGGCGTTCCGACGATGAGCAGAACGTCCGCATTGGCGAATGCCTGCGTCCGCGTGCGGTCGAAGTGATGTGGATCGCCGGGAGGCAACAGGCCGCGGCTCGCGCCGTTGAAATAGCCCGGAATGTCGAGACCACGCAACAGCGCTATCGCCTCCCGATGCCCGCGGGCGGTCCACACCTGCTGGCCGTACAGAATCGCCGGCCGCTGTGCGTCGACGAGAATGTCGGCCAGCTTCTCGATGTCGCGCGGATCGCCGATCGATCGCGTCGAGGCGCGATACCTGCCGGGCTGCGGCACGACGGCCTTGCCGACGTCGACTTCGCGGTCGAGCACGTCGCGGGGAATCTCCAGGTACACGGGTCCGGTGGCGCCATTGAACGCCTCGCGCGCCGCCATCGCGATCATGTCGGCAACCCGTTCAGTGCTCGGCACCGATGCCGCGAACTTCGTGATCGGACTCATCAGTTCGACATGCGGCAGATCCTGCAGCGATCCCATCTTGTGTTGCGTCAAGGCGCCCTGGCCGCCGATGTGCAGGATCGGGCTCTCCGAACGGAAGGCGGTGGCGACGCCGGTCACCGCATTGGTGCATCCGGGACCGGCTGTGGTGACCACGCAGCCGAGCTTGCCCGTCTGGCGCGCATAGCCGTCGGCCGCGTGCGCGGCGACCTGCTCATGGCGCACATCGATGATGCGTATTCCCTCATCGACGCAGCCGTCGTAGATGTCGATGATATGTCCGCCGCAGAGCGTGAAAATCGTATCGACTCCCTCGTTTTTCAGGGCTTTGGCGACCAGGTGGCCGCCCGAGATCACGCCGGCATCGCGGCTCTTGCGCTGCAGGGTGTCCTCCGCGGTGCTGCTCGTGGACAGGATCGGTGCGGGATTTACGCCGGCCATGTTGCCTCCTTGAAAATCACGTGGTGCTCGTGCCGCGGGCGGCGGCGGCCGCGGCCATCGGGAATGCCTCGCGGCTCCTGGCGAAATGACGTACGCGCATGGGCTTCAGCACCAATAGTGCCAGGAGTCCGGCAATGGCGTTGCAGGTCATGGCGATGGCGAAGACCGTGCCCCATCCGTGAGACTTGGCGATGATCGCCGCGATGAAGACCAGGAGAGCGCCCGCACCCTTGGCCGTGTACAGCATGCCGGCGTTCGCGGCGGCGAACTTTGCGCCGAAGGTATCGCCTGAAGTCGCCGGAAACAGGCTGAAGATCTCCCCATACACGCCGAAGTAGCACGCTGTGATCAGCACGAAGGCGGGCGGATTGGTCCCCAACTGACTGAGCTCATAGAGCGCCGCCGCCCCGGCAAAGAAAGCCAGCGCCATGGTGTTTTCCCGGCCTATCTGATCGGACAACCAGCCGAAGAATGGCCGGCCCACGCCGTCGAAAATTCGATTCAGGAATATCGCGAACACGAGCGCCGGCATCGCCAACCCGAACAGATGCACCGGCACTTTGTCGATCTTGAAATCCGCGGCGATCGGCGCCATCGAGGCGGTCATCGTGAGGCCGCCGGCGGCGATCAGCACGAACATCAGATAAAGCACATAGAACACCGGGCTTTTCAGCACTTCGAGCGGCGTGTAGCCGTGCGCAGTCTGATTGGCCTTCACTTTGGCCTCGAGCAGCGCGGCCGGCGGCGCCTGCATCAGCCACGCCATCACCAGCACGATTGCGCCTTGGATCACCCCGAAGACGAGGAACGCATGCTGATAGCCCTCTGCCCCGATCATGGCTTTGATGGGTCCGACGGTGATCGCAGCGCCCGCGCCGAAGCCCGCGGCCGTGATGCCCGCAGCGAGACCGCGCCGGCCCGGAAACCACTTGAGCGCATTGCCGACCGAGGTGCCGTACACACAGCCGGTGCCGATACCGCCCAGCGCAGCGCCGCAGTACAGCAGCGGCAACGAGCTCGCGACGGAGTTGAGGCTCCACGCGGCGGCAACCAGAATCGCGCCGCCGATGATCACCCAGTGCGGACCGAACCGGTCGACGAGGTACCCTTCCACCGGGATCAGCCAGGTCTCGATCGCGACGAACAGCGTGAAGGCAACCTGAATCGACGCCCGGCCCCAGTGATACTTCGCGTCGATGGGATCGACGAACAAGGTCCAGCCGTATTGCAGGTTCGCCACGCAGGCCATGCAAATGACACCGATGAAGAGCTGCACCCAGGGGTTCGCGAGCGCGGATGCCTGACCGGAATTGGAGTTCTCAACCATCGAACTTCTCCTGTATGCGATCGAGGGAGTAGGCGACTCTGCGCGCGCGGTCGGTCTTATAGTGTTTTCGTGGTATACCATATATAAATAAGTTTTCGGGTTCAAGGACACACCAAAACTCTTTGCGCCGCAAAGAATACCCGCCCTAAGATACTAAAAGTATGGGATTTTCCGCATAGATGAGAAAAATTTCTGCATGAACCACATTAATTCATTATGAAAATATTCACTGCAATATAATATATCTGACGAGTGCAGGCTCTCCCAGGTGAGCCGTAGCGTGTTGTAAGCTGGTCTCTCGGGGCTTTAAGTCATGCAAATATCGGTCCTCATTGTATTTTTCGCGCTCGGTATGGCCTTGATTGCGGCAACATCGGTGGCGGTTTACGCGCGGCTGCCGGCCTCCCTGTTGAATGCGAGCCGCAATGGGCGCTATTGGGGTCTCGGAACTCTCGACCGGCCGGCGGGCAAGATCTCGGGCCATGCGCCCCTCGCCCGGCTCGACCGTCTTTTGAATCAGTCCGCCTGAGGAATTGGCACGGCCCATGAACACCATCGCCACGCTGGTACAACGCAGCTCCGCGGCCGCTCCGCTCGCCCTCGCGCCATTGAACGCGACCAGTTTGCGCGACCAGGCCTACACGCTGCTCAAAAACGCGATCGCGGACACCGATATCTACGATCCGAACCAGGAACTGCGGCTCGATGAGCGCCAGCTGACCGCGGCGCTCGGCGTCAGCCGCACGCCGATTCGCGAAGCCCTGTCGCTGCTCGAGCAGGAAGGCTTCATTCGCACGATACCGCGGCGCGGAATCTACATCGTCCGCAAGTCGAAGCGCGAAATCATCGAGATGGTGCAGATGTGGGCGGCGCTCGAGTCGATGGCGGCGCGGCTTGCGACCCTGCATGCGACGGATGCCGAAATCGCCAAATTGCGGCATTTGTTCGACGAGTTCCAGAACTCGCCGCCGTCCGAACATCTGGACGAGTACTCCGATGCCAACATCGCGTTTCACGCGGCGGTGATCGCGCTCGGCGGTTCGCAGACCATCGTCGATGCCACGCGCAATCTTCTGATACACGTTCGCGCCATCCGCCGCGCAACGATCACGCAAAGCGATCGCGCCGCGCGTTCGATCATCGATCATTTGAAGATCATCGAGGCTTTGGAGCGGCGCGACACCGAATTGGCCGAGCGCTTGACGCGTCAGCACACCCTCGATCTCGCCACGCACGTCGATCGCTACTGCGGCTTTTTGGGCTGAGGGCCCCATTGGCCGAGCGTCGGTGCATGACCCGCATTCTCGCCGTCGAGAAAGCGCGGGCCGCCCGGCACCTGCGCCAAGTCACCCTGCAAGGCGGCGCCTGCGACCGATCCGATGCCGCAGCGCGTATCTGAGTCCGCGAGCGCGGCTCGAAGCGCGTCCTTGTCCGCCCACACGGCCTTGCCGGACTCCATGCGCAGATAAATCCGCCCGCTGTGGCGCTCGGCAAAATTGACCGCGCGAAATGCCTCGACGCAGCGTCGCAGGAAAGCCGTATTGCGCTCGGGCTCGAGCAGCCTGAGGTCCGGGTACAGCGACTGCGGGCTCGAGGCATGGATGTTGATGCGCGCGTAGCGCTCGATATCCAGCGTTCCCTTCACGTCGAGGATGTTGCAGGTGTCGTTGTCGCCGAAGGCCACGCTGCGCGGCGGCTCGCCGAAGCGCACCGTGTTGTCCAGAAATTCGAAGTGGATGCGCTTGTCGCCGCGGCGCACCCAGGTGAAGAATACATCGGGAATTCCGCTGTATGCCTGCACCGCGTGCGCCAGGGTGTCGTCCACGGCCTTGTAGCGGCCGAACTCGAGACCCCGTTGCCAGGCGCGTTCGACCAGCATTTCGGGCGGCGTGATCATGAAAAACAGATACGCGGCGGCGCCGAAGCGCGTCAGGAGGTTGCTGCCCGCCTCGTCCGAATCCGGCGCGAAGCTGTCGAAACGAAAACGGTCGATCAGGAGGTGCGTCATCTCGCCGCGCCGATGTTTGCGTGCCATATGGCGGTCGAGTTTCTGATCGACGATCTGCAGCTCGTCCGCGGTAAAAGCACCGGCGTATTTGTAGGCGGCGCCGAGCGAACCGTAGTCGAGCAGATACTTGCGCCAGATATCGGGACTGATGAGCGCGAAATCCGCCCAGCGCACGCCGATGTCGCCCGCGAGTTTCTTCTGCAACAGGCGCAGCGTGCTCTTGCCCGACGCGGACGCCCCCTTGGTGTTGATCACCACCGGCCGTTCCTGCCGCGGCAACAGCACGAAGCCCTCCGCGCGCGCCGCCCGCTCGAGCACGGGTGCGAGCGCGCGGCCGATGCAATCGCTGCCGTATTCGTTGCACGAGAGGTCCGTCGCGAGCGCCACGATGAGCTCGCGCGAGCCCCAGCTCCGCCCTTGGGTCGCAAACAGCGCCGACATGACCCGCGCCAGCGCGCGCAGCGCAATCTGCTGCTGCGGATTTTCGCTCGAACCGGCGCGCCGCTCGCACTCGGCGATGTGCGCCGGACCCCAGCCGCGATCCGCGCCGGCTGCAGCGGCGGCGTGGCGCCGCTGTGCGATTCGCGCCAGCCAGTGCACGCCCGGCGGGCGGAGCGTGCCGCTCACGGGCGGCGCGGGAGCCGCGGTAACCGCGCCGAAGGCGGCGTCGATGGCATCGGAGAGATCGCGCCGCGCGCGCTCGTAGATCGCGGTGATGGCATCCATTTCCGCAAGCACATAGTGCTGATGCAGGCGGCCCGCGATCTTGCGAAAATTGATGCCCAAGTCGCCGACGCGCGAGCCGTCCGGCACCGCGAAATCGGCGGTGACCCGGATCAAGAGCTCGTGCACCGCGAGTCGTTGCGGGCGGAAGACCGCGAGGTCGCTCCTGCCGAACCCGGTGAGACCGGAAAGCTCGTTGAAGGCCCCGCTGTTGAACACGTTTTCAGGCCGGCAAATCGTTTCCAGATGCCTCAAATCCGCCGGCACGTTCGATCGGATGCCGGGATTCCAAGGCCCATCGGCAGGCGCCTGATCGGCGGAATTCATGCTTACCCCTAATGCCGCAGCCGTGAGTTGCCATGGTACAGAGCGAAACGCTCAGAGTTGCGACGTAATTCCCCATCCGTCCTTCCAGCCTGTGATCCAGTCGCCACCCCTGCGGACGTTCAAATTATCCAATAGACGCCGATAACCCAAGGATTGGGCACGGAAGCGCTCAGTCCCAGAAAACCGCGGCGGGAAATGTAGGCGCAATGATTTCGCTATTCTTTGATCGAGTACTTGAAGAGCAGCCGCCGCCGGCCCATGCGCCGTCGGCGGCATTGCTCGACCCCGTATTGAGCGGACTTGCGCGGCTCGCGGCGAACGCGTGCGGCTCGCCGCTCGCCTCGATTGCCATCCTCGGGTGCGGCGAAGTGTGGAGCAGCGCGGCCGCGGAGCTTAGGTTCGCCCGCGCGCCGCGCCTCGACCCATCCACGTATCACACCGCGCAGCCGGCCGGATTTTTCGAAGTATCGGACGCCGCTCTCGACGATCGCCTGCAATCGGCGGGTGACATCGGCTTCGCCGTACGTTCCTATGCGGGATGCATCTTGCGCAGCGCCGGCGGCGAGACGTTGGGCACCCTCGCCGTATTCGACATGCGGACGCGTGTTCTGCTCCCGGGTGAGCGCGCCTCGTTGCTCCTGATCGCCGAGCAGGCGGTCGCGCGCATTGCCGACCGCGCACGGCTCGCCGAGCTTGCGCTCATCTCCAATGTGAATCCGACCGCCGCCGCGCTCATGGAGAGCGCTCCGGTCGCCATCTACCACACCGACGCGGCCGGCAACATGGTCTATGCAAATCCCGAGTACCGCCGCATGTTCGGTCTCAAAGTGGGCCACAGCCCCGACGCCTGGTCGGAGCTCGTGCACCCCGACGATCGCCGGCAGATGGAACAGTCCTGGGACGCCTTCTGCCGTCATCCCGTGCCGGTGCGCTTCAACTATCGCACGCAGGCCAGGGATGGCACGATCCGCCACCTGTCCGAACAGGTGGTCGCGGCCGAGGGCGTGCAGGGCTGGGTCGGCACGATCACCGACGTGAGCGACCTGGTCGCCGCCCGCGACAATTTGCGCAAGGCGGAGACTCTGTTCACCAATACCTTCGATCAGGCGCCTCTCGGCATCGTCTACGCCGATCGCAGCGGCAAGCTGCTGCGCTTCAACCCGGCGTTTTGCAGGATGCTGGGTTTCGCACCCGGCGAGCTCGCGGAACGCCCCATCGGCGACATCACCTTCGCAGACGACGTGCCGCGCGTCGCCGCGGAGCTCGATCGCCTGTGGAACGGCGAGGTGCAGACCGTGGACCTCGAGAAGCGCTTCAAGTGCAGGGACGGGAGCCTCCTCTGGGTCCGCACCACCACGGTCCTGGTGCGCGAATCCGGCGCCACCCCCGAGTACTCGGTGCAGTTCTTGCGCGACATAACCGCCCGCAAGGAAACCGCCGAGGAATTGGAGCGGGTGAACAAGCAGTTGATGAGCGCCTCGCGCCAGGCCGGCATGGCGGAAGTGGCCACCAACGTGCTGCACAACGTCGGCAACATTCTCAACAGCATCAACATATCCGCAAGCCTCGTCATCGAGCGCGTCAAACAGTCGAAGGCTCCCGGCGTTGCGCGGCTGGCGGCTTTGCTCCAGGAAAAAGGCGCCGCGGTCGGCGATGCGCGCGTGCCGGAATACCTCAAGGCCTTGGGCGAGCAGTTGATGAACGATCAGAAAGTGGCGCTCGAGGAACTCGCCTCGCTGCGCGACAATCTGGAGCACATCAAGGAAACCGTGGCGATGCAGCAGAGCTACGCCAAACTGTGCGGCGTCACCGAGACCATCGCGGTGGCCGACCTGGTCGAGGACAGCCTGCGTTTGAACGCCGGCGCCTTCGTGCGGCACGGTGTGACATTGCGGCGCGAATTTGGCGAAGTCCCGCCGATCACCGTCGACAAGCACAAGGTGCTGCAGATCCTGGTCAATCTGGTGCGCAACGCCAAGTACGCATGCGACGAATCCGGCCGGGCCGACAAGCTGCTCATTCTGCGGATCGAGCGCGCGCCTGCCGGAGTCCGCATTGGCGTCATCGACAACGGCGTCGGCATCGCGCCCGAGAACATGCACCGCCTCTTCACCCATGGTTTCACCACCCGCGCCTCCGGCCACGGCTTCGGCCTGCACAGCGGCGCTCTGGCGGCGCAGGAACTCGGCGGCTCGCTCCACGTCAAGAGCGACGGGCCGGGACGCGGCGCGACCTTCACTCTCGAGCTGCCGTATGACTCCGCGGATGTCCGGCATGCCTGACGTCACGCCACCCAGCAACCGGCGCATCTTGATCATCGACGACAACGCGTCGATCCACCTCGACTTCCGCAAGGTTTTGGGCGAGCAGGTCGAGCACACCGCGCAAGCCGCGCTCGATGTGCTCGAGGCGGATCTTTTCGGCGGGGAGGTGGCTGCCGTCACGCGCCCGAATTTCGACATCGATTCGGCGCACCAGGGCGAGGAAGGCGTCGCCATGGCGCACCAAGCCTTGGTGGATGGGCGGCCGTACGCGATGGCATTCGTCGACATGCGCATGCCGCCCGGCTGGGACGGGCTCAAGACCATCGAGCGCCTGTGGGCCACCGATGCCGACGTGCAGGTGGTGATCTGCTCGGCGCATACCGATTACGACTGGATTGAAGTCGTCGAGCGGCTGGGCCACTCCGACAAGCTGCTGGTGCTGCGCAAGCCCGCCGAACCGATCGAGGTATTGCAATGCGCCACCGCGCTCTGCCGCAAGTGGCAGAACGACAAGCTGGTCCGGGAGCACGTGCTGCGCCTCGAGGAGGTGATCTCCGTGCGCACCTGCGGCCTCGAGGCCGCGAATCAGCAGTTGCGGCATCTCGCCACGCACGACGCGATGACAGGGTTGCCGAATCGCGTGCTGCTGGATGATCGATTGCAGCAGGCCATCGCGCATGCCGACCGCGACCTGCGCGCCTTCGCGGTGCTCATTTGCGATCTCGACCGGTTCAAGCTCATCAACGACTCCCTCGGACACCGCGCGGGGGATGAACTTCTGCAGGAGGTCTCGCGCCGCCTCAACACGGTGGTGCGCGCCGCCGATACGGTGGCGCGGTTCGGCGGCGATGAGTTCGTGCTCATCGGCACCTCGATCGTGGATGCCGATGACGCCGCCGGTTTCGCGGCTCGTGTGATGGAGGTGCTGCAGGCTCCGGTGCGGATCGCGGACATCGACATCCATGTCTCGGCGAGCATCGGCATCGCGATGTATCCGGAAGACGGCATCTCCACGCACGCGCTGCTGGCGCACGCCGATGCCGCCATGTATTGCGCCAAGCAGCGCGGGCGCAGCAATTTTCAGCGCTATGCGGTCGGCATGGACGCTGGCACCGAGGATCGCGTGCAGCTCGAGAGCGATCTGCACAACGCCGTCGCTCTCGACCAATTCACGCTGTATTACCAGCCGAAGGTCGACATCCGGACCGGCGAGGTGCGCAGCGCCGAGACCTTGATCCGCTGGGTGCACCCGACGCGCGGGATCGTCTCCCCCGCGGACTTCATCCCCCTGGCGGAAGACTGCGGCATGATCGGCGCCATCGGCGCGTGGGTCATCCGCCAGGCGTGCCGGCAGGCGCGCGCGTGGCAGCTCGGCGGCCTGCCGCCGCTGCGCATCTCGGTGAACCTGTCCGCCTCGCAGTTCGGCGACAGCGGCCTGGTCGAGAGCATCCGCCGCGAGCTCGATGACGCGGGGCTCGATGCACGTCATCTCGAGCTCGAACTCACGGAAAGCGTGGTCATGAGCGATCCGGAGAAATCGATCGCCATTCTCGAGCAGTTGAGTTCCATGGGCGTGCTCATCTCGGTGGACGATTTCGGGACCGGCTACTCGAGCATGAGCTACCTGCGCCGCCTGCCGATCGACAAACTCAAGATCGACCGGGTGTTCATCGACGAGATCGTCAGCCGTCCGGAGGACGCATCGATCGTGCGCGCCATCATCTCCCTGGCGCACAGCCTGCACCTCAAGGTGGTCGCCGAAGGAGTGGAGACGCCGGCCCAGCTGTATTTCTTGAAGACCGCCGGCTGCGACGAATACCAGGGCTATCATTTCAGCCGGCCGCTGCCGGCCGCGGAGTTCGAGCGCCTGATCCGCGACTCGCGTGCCGGCGATGCATTCACCGATGAGGACGCGGCCCGCACGCACAGCAAGCTCGCCGCTTACCGGCGCGATGGCTCAGGGCGCTGAATCCGCGTCGAGTTTGCAGCTGTCGGGATACATCTGCAGCGGCGGGACCTCGCCGCGCTGCAATTTCTGCTGGACATCCTGCCAATATTCGACTTGCATCAGGTCGGAATTCTCCTCGCGGAAACAGCGCCGCGCGTACGAGCTTTTCAGTTGCAGGCCGTGTTCCAGTTCTTCGGGCAGGAAGATCACGCCACCCTCGTAGAACCATTCCGGCACCGCCTCTTCGCCGGGCTCACGATCGCTGTTGGTGCGGATCTTGACGTCGGTCAATTTCTCCAGCGCATCGTAGTCGAAGAGAAACACGCGCCCATAGCGGCCGACACCGTAATTCCTGGAATCCAGATCCTTGTTGAAGATGTCGGTGGCGGCGTTGTTGCGTATGCATTGCCCGAGCCGGACCATGACGCAGCGGATCGCGTGGTCATCCGCGGTTTGCAGATAGAGCGGCAGCGGCACGATTTTCAGCTGCACGATCAGCGTGCGCAAATACACGCCCCCGCCATCCACCTGCACGCTGCCGGCCGCCTGCCGGCAGATCTCATCCAGCAGCTTGGGATCGAACATGGCGCGATCCAGCCGCAGATTGAAGTACATGACGTTGTCCAACATGCTGCC
>Ga0181537_10003785_pt1 | contig 12792 bp, 10 predicted proteins | sample PEATcosm2014_Bin_39_FD_119765 | JGI IMG/M metagenome (GOLD analysis project Ga0181537, IMG submission 119765) | Peatland microbial communities from MTU Mesocosm Facility, Houghton, MI, USA - PEATcosm2014_Bin23_10_metaG | ecosystem: Environmental > Terrestrial > Soil > Wetlands > Peat | place...
ACGGACCGAGCTCTTTGCGTGATCCATGACAACCAGCCACTCGAAATGTCGATCGAGCAATTGATGCAGTTTCCGCTCGCCAATGTCGCGGCAATCCCGCGACAGCTCGCCAACGCTTAACGACGTTCCAAGACCGCTTGCTTACCTTGTCGAATCGGGCCGCCAGGCCCATGTCGCCACAATTCCGCGGCACCTTGTCTGAGCCTCAATGCGCGCTTCGCCGAGGCCGAAACTAAAGACGTGAAGGCTTCCTCGCCTCCCGGCGCTGCTCCATTGCCCACCGCGCTCGCGGTCCTGGTGCGGGCATTATCGAATTTGCTATTGCGCTGGTACACGACCGAATCGCGCAAGCTCGAGATTCCACAAGCACACGATGAAACGATCCATACGTACCCGCTGGCTTGAGCTGATTTTCGCGATGCTCGGACCGGTCGCATGGATGCGCCGTATGACGGGCAGCTGCCCCACGGGCTGGATTCCGTTTCGCGAAGACGACAAATGAACGTCCTCGGAATTTCGTGCTACTACCACGACTCGGCTGCCGCCCTCGTTGACGAGTCAACGATTCGTTTCGCTATTCAAGAAGAGCGCCTCAGCCGCCGCAAACACGACGCGCGCTTTCCTTCGCTTGCGATCGGTCGCGCGCTCGAGAGCGCGCGCATACGCGTCAGCGATCTCGACGCAATTGTCTTTTACGAAGATCCGCAACAAAAGCTGCACCGCCTTTGGGATCAAGTGCTCGATGGCTGGCCGGATTCGCGACGGCTGTTCTTCGAAGACATCCCGTACTTTTATCGCTACAAGTTTCCGATCGACGAGCAGTTGCGCAAGCATCTGGGTTACCACGGGAAGGTGGAGTTCTGCGATCATCATCGCTCGCACGCTGCATCCGCGTTCTTCACTTCCCCCTTCGAGCGCGCCGTCGTCGTAACGATTGACGGCGTCGGAGAATACGATACGGCCGCGATCCATCTCGGTGAAGGGAACCGGTTGCGCAAAGTGCGGTGGATCCGGTTCCCGCACTCACTTGGGCTGTTCTATTCTGTATTTACCGACTATCTCGGCTTCGAGGTCAACGAGGGCGAGTATAAGGTCATGGGGCTCGCACCCTACGGCAAGCCGCTCCATCGCGACAAGATTCTCGGGCCGGTCATTCAGCTTGTGGACGACGGCGCGTTCACGCTGAACACGGAGTTCTTCCAGTTTTACGGCAAAGAGCGCCACTATTCCGATAAGCTCGTTAAGCATCTTGGCATTCCACCTCGCACGGCTGGAGCGTTGATGCTGCAGGACCACATGGATCTCGCTGCATCCGTGCAAAGCGTGCTGGAGACAGCGCTCGTCGGTATGGTAGCGCCGCTGCTGTCGGAATTCGACACGCAAAACTTCTGTTTCGCAGGCGGCGTCGCGCTTAATTGTACCGCCAATGCAGAGATCATCCGACGCCTCGGCATTCGATCGCACATCCATCCCGCCGCGGGCGATGCCGGAGGCGCACTCGGCGCTGCACTGCAAGCCGTCGCACGCAAAAACGAAGGTGCTGCCTCAAAACGCTTCGCCCTCTCGGCATATTTGGGAATGAACTATCCGGAAGCAGTCGCGAAAGCGACCTTCACGATCAACAAGATTCCGTTCGCGAAGAGCGAGAACGTAGCGTTCAAGATCGCGCAACTTCTTGCCGATGGGAAGGTCGTAGCAATCGTAAACGGCCGCGACGAATGGGGGCCTCGTGCGCTCGGTGCCCGCTCGATCCTTGCCGACCCACGGGCTGCAGCCATGAAAGATCATGTCAACGCGAAGATCAAGTTTCGTGAGGAGTTCCGCCCCTTTGCTCCCGTCGTAAAGAGAGAATATTTCGGAGAGTACTTCGAGACGCTCGGCATGAGCGAAACGCCGTTTATGCTCTACACTCACAAGGCAAATCGCCCCGACGACATCGCCGCGGTCGTCCACGTCGATGGGACGAGCCGCGTACAAACCGTCGCGCGCGAGCAGAACGAATATCTTTACGACATTCTCGACGAGTTCCACAAGATAACCGGTGTCCCAGTCCTGTTGAACACGTCATTCAATCTCCGCGGGGAGCCGATCGTCTCGAGCCCTGCGGACGCCCTGCGTACTTTTGAAAGCTCCGGGATTGACTGCCTGGCTATTGGTGATCTCGTTGTTCAAAAGAAGACACCGACCGACGATACGGCGGCGGTGGCGCCGTCTGAATTGAGCGCTAAGTGTTAGCCCGCTTCAAGCGCCCGGATTCCCAGCGCCAGCATTATGGCCGTCACTCCGTACGGACCTTCCAGCATGAGACGGCTGCCGACGTGTACGGTGTCATACTTGAGAATCACACGCTCGCGGAGCTTGTGGCGCATCTCGAATCGACGAAGGCGTCGGGTGGTTTGCGCGAGTTGCTGCAGCGTTACAACGCGCATCGAACATTCCCCGATCTTGGCAACTTTCGCCTTGGGCCGAACGCATTCGGGTTGACTGCGCTGGATTGGATCGTTTTCCTCAAAAAGGAACATTCGTCGTCGACGCTCGTTGCGCACGGCGTCACGACACGCATCGCATGGGACCGCGATCCGGCGTCGCTGCCGCGCGGTTGGACCGGGAGCGTGCGGCAGAGTTACGAGCGATCCGTCCTGGGAACCGAGTCGCCCAACACGCTCATTGGTCTCTTCATTTTCGCAGAGAACGCGTTTCGCGAGCAAGGCTGGGCCGCGGAAGTCGCCGAGGTGATGAAACGGCTCGCGCGCGAATCCGGCCTGCACAGTCTCATCATCCCGCTGCGTCTACCTACTCGGTATGAGTGGCAGAATGCCCGCGCGCCCTATAGCGAGTTCGCGCTGCGCAAACGCGAAGACAACGAATTTCAGGATCACTGGTTACGCATGCACGTGCGTTTAGGCGCGGAGGTTATCGGCATATCCGACGTATCACACCAGCACGCATTACATCCGGACGATCTGCGGATTCAATTCGAATGCGGCCCTATTGAGCAAAGCGGGACGCACGTGGTAAAAGCGCACGATGAGTACTATGCGGCTTTCGTCGACCTCGAGCGTCAGGCAGCCCTCATCAATGAAGGCTGTGTTTGGGTTCGTTACGCGATTTAGCGTCCAGAATTGGACCAACGACCTCCCAAACCTTCGAGGCAATCTTTGGATAAGCTGCCGGCCTTGGATGGGAGATGTCAAAGAAATCCTCTCGAAAATCAGTGAGTCCACGGGAGTCTAGCGCCGAGAACAAATCGACGAGGGGCGTTCCAGTCCTCTGCGCCACGGCGGTCGTTATGGCGTTTCGCGACCGAATATGTGCTACGAGCTGCCTTTGCAACTCAAGCGAATATGTCTCGGAACCATAAAAATGAAAACCGACGTCGTCGCCACCATCGAGATTAAATTGCGAGCCAATATCAACATTCGCGATATCTTCATTTAGACTCGTCGGCATTGTCACCAGCACGGCGCGCGGGATTTGCTTTAACGCGCCTTCGAGGTCTGCGCCGAAGCTCGCATTATCGCCGATAGGGTGCCAGCCCGGCATTATAATATTAGCCGCGACGCGATGCCGTGCATTGAAATCGATCGCCCGCGTCAATATACCAACATAATCTATACCTTCGATTCCGCCATTCAGGAACGTGCAACTCTTTGAATAGTCGTTCAACATTTCGGGCCAACCTCGCCGATACGTACAGAACACAACTGAGTCGCCCCATACTATTCCAATTTCAGCGCCGGGCTCGACGTCCGGTCCGCGTAGCCGTAGCGCGTTAGTCTGCCAAAGCACGTTTCCATCCGGATCAACCATACAAAAATCCGGATACAACCATTGGGTGCTGCGATCGTAGTACATCGCTTTGACCAGCCCGTGATCGAACACTGGGCCAACAACGTGAACATTCTTACTCATGTTGGAAGCTTTTTTCGTCAGCTCGTCGATCGAACGAGGAGCGACTCCTCATTTGTGATGACTAGCGTGCTTTCCAAAATACCGATTTGGTGGAACATAAGACGGTCCGCGACGCGGCTCGTGAGCGATTGTTTCGTGTCCGAGAAAAATTTAGATCGGAAGTCCATCACCTTCATGCAGTACTCGAGTCCATCAATTCTCAGGCGCCAAATTGGCATCGTCCAACGAAATGGCATATCGCCCGATATGTACCGATGAGTCGAGTCCAGACCGCCGTCAATGTAAAAAAGCCGCGATGTGCTTTCCGATTTGCCGGCTCCTTTACGCGCCACGACGGCGATCGCTACCGGATCGATGACGCAGTCGCCCCAATATTCGACTTCCTCGATCGCGTACGCGGGTTCGAGGAGCTTCCGAAATCCAAAAGGAGAAACACGCCAGTAGTCTGAGTACGACTGCGTAAAATGAAGATCGTTGTGGAATGGCACCAGGAGATACACACAGCCGTCGGGCTTCAACACGCGCGTCATTTCACGGACGACGGCGTGCATGTCGTCCACGTGTTCGAGCACGGCCGAAGCGATTACCCAATCGTAGTACTCTGACGGGACGCTAGGCATATCGCGCGCATCGGCTACATACGTTGGGTTTCCCGCACCCGTCGGCTCGAGCGTATGATACTCGGTGTTGCGCAGGCGAAGGTCGTATCGATACGTGGCGGAGTCACCGCCCGCACCCACGTTTAGCACTCGGCCGCTTGTTTTTTTGCCGAGAATTTCACGAACGTAGGCATTATAAAGCGTAGCGCCTATCATCGTCGCCCCTGCTAAGAGAGGCGACCGGGCAGGGTCCAGGCTACCGACGTCGATCAATCCAATCTCCCACTTGGCCGCCAAACTCAGGGTCGCACCGAACGCGACCGACACTTTAGAACAAGCGATGCAGTCTTTTTTCGTCCCTTGCCACGTTTGTGGCTCTTTCGAGCTAGACGCTCTGTTCCCGTCGACCTACCGCGACAAAGCGGTAAACATTCAGGTTGTGGGGTTGTGTCGTAATTGCGGTCTATTGTACAGGAACCCGCTCATACCGGATCTTTGCGCACCGCAATACTCAAAGCCATCGGAGTGGGACGCCGAGCATATCCCGGCTGCGTTTGCCGAACGATTTAGTCTCTTGACGGCGGAGTTCGCCAAGCGCCGTCCGGTCGGACGTGGCGAAATCTTCCTTGATGTTGGAGCTGGCCCGGGCTGGCTCGCCGAGTACATGGAAAAGGCATTTCCGGAGGCCATCCCCGTCCTGCTCGAGCCGGCGGCCGAAGTAGCCATCGACACGAAGAGGCGTCACCCATCTGCGGCCGTTCTCCCGAGCATGTTGTCGGATTGCTTCCTTCCGAAGGATTCATTTTCGCTCATAGTCGTGTGCGGCGTCGATTATCTGTTCCACAATCATCGCCGCGAGATGGAAACACTGCGATCGTTGCTACGCGACGATGGCGTATTGTACATCGAACGCAACGTCTTTATCGACCAACGCTCATATTTTCGCTCGCCCATTCTCGACATGGACGACATGTGCGGCTCGAACCCGCAGATGAATACGTGGTTCAGCCGGCCACAATTCGCAGAATATCTCGCTGAATTCTTCGATGTTTTCGACACTATCTCGTACGTCTCCGGCGATTCCCCGGCTCCCTATAGCGATCGCATCAATGAGCTTAGTGGTTTTTTCTGCCGCAAGCGTACAAACGGCGCCGCCGGTCGCGCCGTTGAACAGCGATATGACGAACACGTTCGCGTTCTCCGGCGGCTCGCAGAGGATTCGTCCTTTCAGGACTTACAAAGACTCGCGCAAGCAGGAGTTCGCACCGTCATCATTTGCGGCCGCGGCGACGAAGCCCGCACGCTTGCACAGATGATCCAAAAGCACAAGCTCTTTTCGATCGCGGGCTTCGTAGAACCCGGGTCGCCACCACCTCAGGACGATCCGCTCTCGCGGGAATTTGTGAACGCCGACGCCACGGCCAAGCTCGATGCCTTTTTGTTGGCTTCAGTTAAAGATCAGGACCGATATGTTGCGGTCCTCAAGCAGATGGGGCATGGGAATCTGACGTTTCCTTGCTTTCGTCCGGGGCTTGCGAAATTCAGGAGTGACGGCTCAAGCGCAATCCAGTTAAAAGCCTTTCTCCCCGCCCTTCTTCGTAGTAGCGCCTTCGATGCTGGATTGCCGCAAGGTTGGGGCATCGCAAGCGCTCCCCGCTAAGAACCATCCCCTTCGGAGCCTAAACGATCACATAGGCGACGCCGCTGCGCGTTCGCCCTGAAGTTCCGCAGTCATATCGGCGCACACTCGAGCGAAGAAGTCTTCCCACTTCAGACGCACGCGGACGATGGATTGCACTTCCTCGACGACTTCCATTCGTTCCTGCGGATGCGACAAATAGTATCCGATCTTGTCGTTGAGGTCTTGTGCGTCGCGGTACATAAAGCGCTCAGCAAGCGCGCCAATCTCGTTTCGCACATCCTCTTTGTAGTCGATCAACATGAAGCTGCCGGCCACAAAGCAGTGATAGACCTTTGCGCCGCAGCCTCGAATAAAGGGCGCGTTCGTAACGTCAACCCAGACCTCGTACTGACGGAAAAGCTCAGGCATCGATCTGTAAGGGACGCTACCGCAAAAACGTATGTGATCCGACCGGCACCCGCTCAAGGAGCTTTCAGGGTCTACAAAATTACCGTAAAAATCCACGGAAGCGTCGATCGCATCTAGGACGCATAGCCGAAAATCCGTGTTTACGCGAAACGACAGCAGATCGAGAGCTAACCACCAAAAAAGAGGGTAGTCCGGCGTCAGCCCGTTCCGTTCCCTAAACTCGAGTGGAAGCTGTTCGAGAATATCAAGCAACAGGAACCAGCCGGAAGTTCGCCAGTTTCGACGCTTCGCATCTAACAAAGCAGTATCGATCTGTCGCATGAGCTCGTGCTCCAGTAACTTCAGCTTCGTTCCTTGCGCCGTATAAATGTTGCCTGCAAAGGCAACCCGGCCGCAGATTGTAGGCTCTGCTTTGCGCAGTCCAGCCGTGACGAATTCTCGCACGCCCGATGGAACGTAGGTTTTCGCTATTCCTGGACTAAGTAGCCCAAGCTTTTCGTAGATCTCTACGTGACCGCTGTCAGGACAGTAGTGCCTGTTCAGCGGGCGCATGAGACCGCGACGAATTTCCGATAGCGCGCCCGGCTGCTGAGACGCCGTATACATGTGCTCGAGAAAATATGTCGGCGCCTGGGTGAGTAGATGATCCCAAGGAAGAACCAACGGAACGCCGAGGATATCTGTAAATAAATTCTCTTGCGCGACCCCTTTGAATCGAAGTCCGTAACCCGCTTGCGGAATCGCAATAGCGAAGTTGGGATCGAACCGCTTCGCACGGTCGAGCGCACCGGCACGGAGATTAAGGTCTTCCCATTCCTCCGCCGTGATCGCCATGATACTGAGGCCAAGTCTTCGCAACGTCTCGATGCAGACAATACCGTACTCATAAGCCTGTCCCCCGAACGAGTTCTCGGGGGGCAGACCAACGATGACCCGCAGATCCGGGAAAGAATCCATCCCTTAATAATCGGCCACTCTTGCCGCGTCTCCTAGATTCGGCTTAAGGCGAGCCGGAGGCAAGCCGAAAAATGGAAGGTGGCAGTTACGCCGGCACACGATCCGGTTTTCCAGCATTTTCCTCCCTTTGTGGGCGACGTCGCTACGGATTTTCTCGTCGATTTTCTCGGATGTCGGATTCGGGAAAGCATCATGCCATCCGAGTTTGCAAAGCACCGGGTTACACTTACTGTACAAACATCTTGGCCCGCGTTCGACGAAGAATACTACGAGTTCGTGGACCTACTTGAAGCTGTTCTCGCCGCCGACGAGTCTTTCACGATGCTGGAGTTCGGCGCGGGCTTCGCGCGATGGGCGGTCTACGGCGCGCTCGCCGCACGATCGCGCGGTATGAAGCACATTCGGCTCGGCGTCGTCGAACCGGAGCCGATGCACCTTGATTTCATGCGCACGTTTCTTGCCGATAACGGCATTCCTGAAGAAATCGTAGATGTCTATCCCGGCACGATCAGCGAGGAAGCCGGAAAGACTCTGTTCTTGGTCAAAAAGCACGTTTCGATTACGACAGACCATCCGCGCGAGTGGTACGGCCAAGCGAAAGCGCCAGGCTCGTGGCGACCGACCGGCGTCCTAAGCAACGGATACTTCGGACGGGATCTGCTCGTGTATCCGAACGGCGAAGGCGCGATTGAAGTCGAACAATTTGCATCCGGAAAACTTCTCAAGAAATATCCGAAGATAGACCTCATCGACCTCGATGTGCAGGGAGAAGAATTCGCCGTCCTCTATGGCGCCATCGATGTTCTGAACAAAAACACGAAGCGTCTTCACGTCGGTACGCATGGGACCGAAATCGAAGCGAATTTGCGTGAGATGCTGACTGCCAATCGCTGGACGTGCTTGCGCGACTACGAGTGCGGAAAGATTTGCAAGACGCCCGTCGGTGAGATCGAATTCCAAGACGGCATTCAGTCCTGGATTAACCCTCGTCTCGCCGACGCTTAAACGAAGGCGCGGCTGCCGGGCCGTTCCGCGCTGTAAAGCGGCTCCACGCCCGAATAGAAGTGCGAGAAAAACCGACCGCCGTAGTAATACTCGATCATCTCGGGCGTCGCCTTGAAACGCTCTCGAAACTGCCTGTATAGGGCTGCGTACTCTTTGTCGGAACTCAGATTCTGATTGGAAATCTTAATCGGCTCGGGCAGGGGAAGCTGCGAGACAATTGCCGGTAAATTCGCTCGCAACGTCTCCATGCGGTAGATCAAGAAACTAGCACGTTGCGTTCGAAAGCATACGAAAGGATCGGCTCGGAAGTCGATTTGATAAACGTCAACGCCGGAAATCGGCTTGAATTCATTGTCAAACCATTCACCCATGTTCTGCAGCTTCCGGCGCATTTCAAGTTCTCTGATGTTCCGAGGCGCGACAGCGCCGCGCTTTCGCTCCAGGAATCCCTCGAACTCGGTTTTGAAGACGTCCATGACGCGATCGACTTCGGCATCGATCGGACAAAAGAGCTCCAGGTTTTGAAAGAAAGCGGAGATCGCAAAGTCGAGCGGATCGCGAAAACCGCTGAGAATGAATACGTCTTTGGGATCGGTTTGAGCCAACACGAGAAGCGCCGCGAGCCCGCGCCCGGCTTGCATCTTCAGCGACGCCGCTTGGGGGTTCGCCGGCTCGAGCGCGGCGAGCCGTTCGACCGCCGCGAGATTATCTGGAAGCAAATAGTGATGACGCTCGACTCGCGCAGTTCGATCGCTGAGGCAGATCGTGACCTCCAGCGTTTGCGAAGCCACCTTACCGGCCTGATGAATGAGGTACAACATCGGCATCTTACGAAAGCTTTACCGATTCGCGCGCTGGTCGGGCGACGAAGGGCAGTACAGGGAAACCAGCGCATCTTTTAGGCAATGAAGCTCCATCTGGGTTGCGGGAAGCGATACCTACCCGGGTTCGTGCACGTCGATAGCGTCGCGTTTCCTCACGTCGAGCACGTCCAGGATATTCGCAATCTCTCAAAGTTTGCAGACTCCAGCGCTTCATTGATCTATGCATGTCAGGTCATCGAGTATTTCGACCGCACCGAAGTTATTCCGGTGCTCCGGGAATGGCATCGTGTCCTCGAGCCCGGCGGCATCCTCAGAGTTTCGGTTCCGAACTTTGAAGTCATAACGCGCCTCTATCAGGCCGGCTTCGAGCTCGAATGGTTCTTGGGGACGCTCTACGGCCGGATGAGCGATGGACACGGCGGTTATCAATACCACCGGACGACGTACGATGAGCCATCATTGCGGCGCGTCTTTGCGGAAGCCGGTTTCATCGACGCGCAGCTTTGGCGCTGGCAGGAAGTCGAGCACGGCAACGTCGACGATTTTTCGCAAGCGTATTTTCCGCATCTCGAAAAAGAACGTGGGATCCTCGTAAATCTCAACATGCAGGCGAGCCGACCGCGATAATGGCCGAACGCTTCTCGATCGAGGCGGTCATTCTTGGCCGAAATGACGAATACGAGCCGAACTGGACCGAGAACTTGTATTCCATCATTGCCTATAACCGAGCGCGCTTCGAGGGCTCGAACGTCGATTTTCGTGTCGCCTTCGTTGAATGCAACCCGCCCGAAGGAAAGCCGCTACTGTCGCCCGATTTGCTCGAACGATTTCCTTTCTTACGCGCAATTGTCATCGACCGCGAAGTGCACCGCTTTCTATGTACGGCTCCCGACCTGCAGATTTTGATCAATTTCGGTTTTAATGCCGGTTTCCGGACTACGGCCGCCGACTTCACGATGACGACCTGCGGGGACGATTTCTGGGCCGACTCACTTTGCCGGCGGATTCAAAGCGACGGATTGAAGCCCTCGCATTTGTATCGCGCAGAACGTGTCAACATCAAGCGGGAGCAACCGTTTCCGATCATGGGTCCAGACCAGATCGAAGACCCCAGCGCGATCGTCCTCGTCGACACCTGTGACGAACCGCCGTACAATAAGCCGCCATACACGCGCGCTTGCGGTGACTTTTCGCTGACCGATAGCGGCACGATGTTCGCGATTGGCGGAATGGACGAGTCGGTGCGCGAGGCGCGGCTGCACCTCGACTCACGGCTCTGCGTAAGTGTTATGAGCGTTGTCGAGGACTGCGTGATGCTCGGCCGCATTTTCCATATCACGCACACCAACTCGTATCGCTTTAAGCGGCGCGCACAGGGCCGGATGTACGTTTGGGACGAGTCGCTGCCTTACGTGAACCCTGAGGATTGGGGCTTGGCCGATTATACGTGGGAACGCATCAACGACCGTTACTATCACGTGAAGCTGCCGACTCCCGGCGCCCCACGTTCCGTGCCGGAGAACCTCTCACCTGAAACGCGGGCTCGCGCCGAAGCCGTGCGTGCAATGCTGCTCGATATACGAAAGAGCTTGCATCCCGAGCAGCCTCAGTCAGACGTGCGTCCGGTTCCGAACGTGCTTTCGATTTCGGCAGCCGCGACGGCTCCCGGGTGGGGATCGGATTTGGAGCGCATCGGGGACGTACTACGTGTCGAGACGCCGCCTGCGCAGTGGGCGCCGGGTGTAGCGTTTCCGTTCTTGCTGCGCTCTCCGCTTGACGAAGCTTATTGGCATTGGGTACGCGCGCTTCTCGACGTTGAAGATGGCGCCATATCGATATCCGTCGTCGACGACGGTATGAACTTGCTGCACGAGCGTTACGTTTCTCGCGGCGCGCCGGAGGAATTGTTCATTCCGGTTCCTCCGCTTGGACGTCACGTCCTGATTCGAAATATCGACGACACGCAAAGTCGCTCGGTCGTCAATGTCCGTGAAATCCAGCTTGTTGCGCAACCGAAAGCTGCGCCGGTTTCGGTCTAGGAGTTCAGCAGGCGCAGCTTTTCGCCGAGATCTTCTGCCTTCCACTGGCGCATCGCCTCGCCGTTACCATGGCCCATCGCGACATATTTACCGACTTTATCCGCCGCAGCAGCCGATAGGCACCGCCAAGGGTCCATCACGGTTGCGCGCGATGCCGCACGCCAATCGATCGCTTCCAGCTCGCGCAGTGGATTCACAATGACGACAGTCTTCGATGCCCGCAGGCAGCCTTCGGGGGTCGCTGCGTAGGTAGCAGTACCGTTGAGATAAATCTTTGCGTCATTCATCGCGAGCGGGTCCCAGGCAACGACGCGGCGTCCATCTGCTTCGAGCCAACGAGCGAGATCGAGCGCAAAGGCACGCTCGACGACGTTCGTTCCCGGTTTGTATGCGAGGCCGAGCAGCCCGACCGTCTCATCGCGGTCCGTCGTTTCGAGCACCTTGCGCAGGATATACCGTCCGTGCTCATCGTTGCACACGTCGATCGTGCGCGGCATGTTGCTCGGGACGCCGATCGCATCCATGAAAACCGCGAGCGCGCGGTTGTCGCGCGGCCAGCACGGGCCGCCGTAGGGAACGGCACCCTTAAAGAATCGTTGTCCCATCCGGTATGCGAGCGCCCCGGTGATCCGGTCCACGTCGGCGCCCGGGACTTCCGAACACAGGCCGAAGAGCATGTTCGCAAATGCGACACGCATCGTTTCGTGTGTGTTCGATGCAATCTTTGCGATCTCGGCCTCGATCGGCTGCATCCGCGCGATCGGCGTGTCGTTCTGCAGCATCGACTGGTGCACAGCCGCCATTGCATCGCCCGATGCCGCATCGGCCTCGCCGATTAAGACGTAATCTGGATGCTCGAAGCCTTTGACGACGTCGCCCAGCGCAATGAACGACGGATTGTAGCAGTAGCCGAGATCGTTTCCGACCTTGCGTCCGCTCGCAGCTTCGAGTGCCGGAATGATGTAACGTTCACTGGCACCAGGAAGGACGGTGCTTACCACGGACACCGTGTGCCGAGTGTCCTTCTTTCGAATGCCCTCGCCCATCGTTCGAATGGCGTTTAACACGTAACGCAGCGAGAAGCCGCCTAGCGTGTTGCTCGGCGTCGGAACGATGACCATGCTGACGTCGCTGGATGCGATCGCCTCGTCGGCGGACAACGTCGCGATAAACGCGCCCGGTCCGGCTTTCGCATTTCTTTCCGCGACGCTCGGCTCGGTACTCTCGAACGTCCCTGCGTTGATCGCGTTGACAAGCCCGGGGATGGGATCGACGCCGATCACGCGATTTCCGGCCGCAGCCAGACATGTCGCGAGCGTGTGACCGATTTTACCCAAGCCGAAGACGGAGATGTTCATACCGCAACCTCGCGCGACTGTAGCCGCAGCGGCGTCGCGCAATAACCC
>Ga0181537_10003787_pt1 | contig 12789 bp, 12 predicted proteins | sample PEATcosm2014_Bin_39_FD_119765 | JGI IMG/M metagenome (GOLD analysis project Ga0181537, IMG submission 119765) | Peatland microbial communities from MTU Mesocosm Facility, Houghton, MI, USA - PEATcosm2014_Bin23_10_metaG | ecosystem: Environmental > Terrestrial > Soil > Wetlands > Peat | place...
GGTGGCTTTGAGAACAAGCAGGAGGAGTGCGGCGACGCCGAAACCGACCAGAGGAGAAATGAGCAGGACTCTGAATACGTTGCTGGCCTGTTCCCAGTCGACGCCACTGGTGCCCGCGTGGGGGTTCATGAGCTGGTTGGCGACGCCGACACCGATGATGGAGCCGACCATGGTGTGGGAGCTGGAAGCGGGCAGGCCGAACCACCAGGTGCTGAGGTTCCAGATAATGGCGGCGATGAGCAGGGCGAAGACCATGGCGAAGCCGGCGCCGGCGCTGACCTGGAGGATGAGTTCGACAGGCAGCAGGGTGATGACGCTGAAAGCGACCGCGCCGGAGGAGACGAGCACACCGCAGAGGTTGCACAAGCCGGACCAGACCACGGCGACGTTTGGCTCGAGAGAGTGGGTGTAGATGACGGTAGCGACGGCGTTGGCGGTGTCGTGGAAACCGTTAACGAACTCGAAGCCGAGGGCGATGAAGAGGGCGATGATGAGCAGCGCATAGGGCCAGATGCTGCCGAGGGTGACGCCACTGAAGTCCTGCGAGACGTGAAAGCCGATGTAGCCAATGCCGACAATGAGAGCGATGAGGACGACGCCTCCGCTGATCAGGGCATGGGACTTTTTCATTTTCTTTTCGAGCAATGCTGCGGCGGGCGGCCTGGTAGGAAGTGCAGTGGCCAGATCGGACATCGGAAGACTCCATGAGTTTGGGATGGGAAGAGTCAGGGACCGCCGGGGAAGCAAAATCCAGACGGATTCAGGGATACAAGAGGGAGATGAATGGGAAATGAATTTGAGACGAACTCTGCGCGGGAGAGCGCCGTGGCAACTCCAAATTCACAGAATCGTAATGTAGGGCGACGCGTGGTTCGAATGCCGGATCAGGCGAAGTGGCGGAAGAGGAAGTAAAGAGTGCCGGAGAGCAGAGCAGCGGCGGGAAGGGTCAGGACCCATCCCGCGGCGATATTGCGGATGGTGATGTAGCGGAGGCCGCTGCCGTTTGCGGCCATGGTGCCGGCAATCCCCGAACTGAGGATGTGGGTGGTCGAGACGGGCAGGCCGTAGGTGTCGGCGGCAAAGATGGTGCCCATGGCGACGATGCCTGCGGCGGCACCCTGTGCGTAGGTGAGATGGTCTTTGCCGATCTTTTCGCCGACGGTGACGACGATCCGTTTCCAGCCGACCATGGTGCCGAGGCCGAGTGCGAGAGCGACGGCGACTTTGACCCAGTCGGGAATGAACTTGGTGGCGCGGTCGACGTGGGACTTGTAGTTCATGAGGGCGGCGCGCTCGTCGGAGGTAAAGGCGGGGTTGCCTGATTTGTCGATGAGGCGAAGCGCCTCGCTGGCAACGTACATGTCGTTGCGGACATTGGCCTGATCTGCGGCGGGGACGTCTTTGAGTTCTTTGTAGAGCGCGACTTCGTGACCGAGGTCTTCGACGAGTTCGCGGAGGGCGAGGATGGTGTCGGGCTGGAGCTGCTTGGTGCGGATGTAGTCGGTAACCTCAGAGCGCGCGTCGGGACCGAGGATGCCGGTGGAGCCGACGTGGTGATCGAGGATGTGGCCGGCCACTTCGGAGGAGGCGATGAAGTCCTGCACCTCGGCCGGGCTGATGGCGTGGTTGAGCGCGTAGGCGGTGGGGACGGTGCCGATGAGGATGAGCATGATGAGGCCCATGCCCTTCTGACCGTCGTTGGATCCGTGGAAGAAGCTGACGCCGGTGCAGGTGAGAATCATGAGCGCGCGGATGGGAAGGGGCGGCGGGTTGTCGTCTTTGGGCGCTTCGTAGAGCTCAGGAATGTTGATGAGCGCTTTAGCAATGAGAATCAACAGTCCGGCGAGAAGGAAGCCAACGAGGGGAGAGATGAAGAGGGCTTTAAGGACCTTGACGGCCTGCGTCCAGTCAACGCCCGAAGTGCCGGTGTGGGGATTGAGGAGCTGGTTGGCGATTCCGACGCCGATGATGGAGCCGACGAGCGTGTGGGAACTGGAAGCGGGCAGGCCGAACCACCAGGTGCCAAGGTTCCAGAGAATTGCGGCGATGAGCAGAGCAAAGACCATGGAGAAGCCGGCGCCGGAGCTGACCTGGAGGATGAGTTCGACGGGCAGCAGAGTGATGACGGCGAAGGCCACAGTGCCGGTGGAGAAGAGCACGCCGCAGAGATTGCAGATTCCCGACAAGACGACGGCGATGTTGGGCTCAAGCGAGTGAGTGTAGATCACAGTGGCGACGGCGTTGGCGGTGTCGTGAAAGCCGTTGACGAATTCGAAGCCGAGGGCGATGAGGAGCGCGAGAGCAAGCAGTAGATAAGGCGCGTAGCTGGTGATGGCGGCGGAGTCGAGATCACGCGCGACATGAAAGACGATGTAGCCGAGGCTGACGCCGAGGGCGAGGAGAAAAACAAGGACGCCGGAGCGGCTGGATGTTCGGGGGAGCTTGCGGTCGAGGAGAGTTGGAGGCTTGGGAAGAGTTTCGACGGTTGCCATCAGAGTGCTCGTTCAGCGCGGGTGGTCTGGAGAGACGTTGCGGAGGCGGCGAGGCCAGGTTTTCGACGAGAAATGTTGGGGAATGGGACCAGAGATGGTGTGCAGGGAGGAAACGCAGCGGCGAATCGCGAGGATCGCATAAAACCCCGACAACCGCAGGCCAACGCGCGGCTGTTTGAACGAACCTCGGGGAATGGGGTGCGTTACAGGTAGTTTACAACGGCGGGGTGGGCAGATCCGGTTAGGCCGCTTCTGTGAGCCGCTCAAACCAATCGGCTAGCTGCTCCTCTGAAAGGGAGCCGGCGGCAAGGCTCCAGAAAGTCAAGACGCGGTCCTCTTTGCTCGCAGTCAGGCGGCGACCATTAAGGCGCAGGAATGTGACGGAAACCGTGAAAGCGGTACGCTTGTTTCCGTCGACAAAGGGGTGGTTGGCGACGACACCTTTGGCGTATGCGGCTGCGAGCTGCGCCAGAGTGGGAGGCGATTCTGCGTAAGCAAAGAGATTCTTTGGTCGAGCCAGTGCCGATTCGAGCAGACCCAGGTCGCGCACTCCCGCAGGCCCACCATGCAGCATGAGAGCTTCCTCGTGCATTGCCAAAACCACATCTTGCCGAACCCAGACAGGTTCGCTCACTCGGCGAGCCTCTGGAGCACATCGCGATTCTCGCGCATCACCTCTCGCGCGGCCTCCATTTGACGAGCAAACTCCTCGTCAAACGGAACCAGGTGAATGCCTTGTGGGCCTTCAGAGAGAAAGAGGGTGTCGCCCTTTTGGACATTGAGGCGGGCCAGCGTCTCTTTGGGGAGGATGATGCCGGCAGAGTTGCCGATGGCGATGATTTTGGTAGTGGTGGCCATGAACGACCCTCCAAGTCTGACTTGATTATAACAGAAGTTATAACTAAATCGAGGGGAAGTAAGTGCTTGCTTAATTATAACTAACGTTATTACGGGGACAGGAGACGCTAGCGCCAGTCGTCGCGGGCGTTGAGGAGGCCCTCGTTCATGACGGAGTCGAAACCGGTGTTTTTCTTGATGAAGATCTCGCTGAAGGCGCGGTCCTGGCGGAGAAGGATGGCCTGGAGGCGGACCAGCTCGAGCAGGGCGAGGAACATGGCGACGAGGGCGCGCTCGGAGCGGGTGTGGCTGAGGAGGCGGCGCAGGGCGACGGGCTTGTCTTCCATGGTGAGGCGGCGGGTGAGGAACTGGATCATCTGGCCGACGGTGACGGAGTCTTCGCTGACGTCGAGGATGGGGCGGGTGCGGGCGCGCTCGAGAATGTCGCGGAAGATGCGGACGAGGTCGACGGTGTCGGCGGCGATCTCAGGCTCGGCCGCGGCATCGTCTTTGAATTCGCGGACGCCGGGATTGGACCAGGTGGCGGCCTCGAGCATTTGTTTTTGCTGGAGCATCTGGGCAGCGTTTTTGAAGCGCTCGTGCTCGAGGAGGCGCTCGACGAGTTCACGGCGCGGATCTTCAGCGGTTTCGTCGGGGCCGGTGGGAGTGCGCGGCAGCAGCATCTTGCTCTTGATGTGGATGAGGAGCGAGGCGGTGTAGATGAATTCGCCGGCCACGTCGACGTCGCTGGCCTTGAGCTGATTGACGTAGGCGAGGAACTGCGCAGTGATTTTGGAGATGGGGATGTCGTAGATGTCGATGTCCTGCCTGCGAATGAGATCGAGCAGGAGATCGAGGGGGCCGTCGTAGACCTGGTCGACGGTGACGGAGAAGGGAGATTCGTCGGCATTTCGTGTGGATGAACCCGACCTGGAGGATGTGGGCCGGGAGGCCTCGATTGCGGAGGGTTTGGGCCTTGCCGCTGTCTTTTGAGGCGGATTGTCGTCGGGCTGAGGATCGGGATTGGGCTCGCGAGGGGAAGGCTCAGGATCTGAGACAGGCACGGGGCCGGGCCCGGGCTCGTGGATGGGTGCGGGCGCCGGCACGGGTTCTTTGATGGGCGCGCCGGGAGCGGGATTCGGATTGGGGGATTTGTCGGTCAAGGTGTCTCTGCGATTCGAAATTCTCTTGCGGGCCACGGCGACCCGGATTGGCGCAAACGATCAGGGCAACTGCATGGCGGCACGCACCTCGACCATGGTCTGCTCGGCGCGGATGCGGGCGCGATCGGCCCCGTCTATGAGGATATCCCTGACTTGCGGCGGAGTGAAGCGGGCGCGGCGCTCCTGAATGGGATTGAGGATCTGGACCAGCGCGTCGGCGGCCCAGCCTTTGCACTCGATGCAGCCGATGCCCGCGGAGCGACAACCCTCGTAGACTTTGGCGAGTGTCTCGGGCGTGGAGAAGACCTTGTGCAGGTCGCCGACGGGGCACTTGTCTGGGTCGCCCGGGTCGGAGCGGCGCACGCGCGCGGGATCGGTGACCATGGTCTTAAGTTTTTTGCGGACGACCGGCTCGGGGTCAGAGAGCTCGATGGTGTTGCCGTAGCTTTTGGACATTTTTCGGCCGTCGGTGCCGGGAAGTTTGGGCGAGGGAGTGAGCAGAACTTCAGGCTCGGGAAGAACTTCGCGACCGGCCAGCTTGTAGAAGTTATTGAAGCGGCGCGCGATTTCGCGGGTGAGCTCGACATGAGCCTGCTGATCCTGGCCGACGGGAACATATTTTGGCTGATAGAGCAGGATGTCGGACGCCATGAGGACCGGGTAGCCGAGGAAGCCGTAGGTTGTGAGGTCCTTGCTGGTGAGGTTCTCTTGCATCTCTTTGTAGCTGGGGACGCGCTCAAGCCAGCCGAGCGGGGTGCTCATGCCGAGATACATGGGCAATTCAAAATGCTGTTTGACGTGGCTCTGGATGAAGAGAACGCTCTTTGCGGGATCGAGCCCGGCAGCAAGGTAGTCGAGGATGACTTCGCTGGTGTTGGGCGCGATGCCGGACGGGTCGGCGTATTCGGTCGTGAGGGCGTGAACGTCGGCGATGAAGAAGTAGCACTCGTATTGGCCGCTGTCCTGGAGCTTGACCCAGTTGGCGAGGGCACCCATGTAGTTGCCGAGGTGGAGCTTGCCGGTGGGGCGCATGCCGCTGAGGACGCGGGGGCGGGACGAAGATGGCTGGTCGGGCATGGTGTGTGTCGGTTCCGGAATGAAGCGAGAAAATGACGCCCGGTTTGAACGCGAGGTCAAAGGAGGGCTGGGTTTATTGTAGCGGGCGGAAGGCGGTGGCGGGCGAAGCTGCTAGGCGTGGGAGAGGATGAAGAGCACGAAGCCGAGGGTCGGGAAGAGGAGCAGGCTGAGGATGGTTCCGCCGACGAGGATCATGAGCAGCCAGCTCAACCAGAAGGGTATGCGGTCGTAGACCTGGACGGCGTTATAGGGAAGGATGTTGCGGAGCAGATGGCTGCCGTCGAGCGGGGGAATGGGCAGCAGGTTGAAGAAGAAGAGGGAGAGATTGATCTCGATGGCCGCGGCGCCGAGCAGGACGGCGGCTTGCACGGAGGGATTGATGTCGGGCACGAGGGTGTTGTGAAAGGCAAATAGTACGATTTGGCGGCCGCCAGGAACGATGTGGACTACGGCGAGGAGAACGATGAGGGCGACACAGGCGAGGATGAGGTTGGAGACGGGGCCGGCGAGGGTGACGAGGTTTTCGTCGCGGCGGATTTTGCGAAAATTGCGGGAGATGACGGGCGTGGGCTTGGCCCATCCGATGAGGATGCCGCTCAGGAAAGTGAAGCCGATGAAGGGGCCGAAGATGGCGATGCCGGGAATGACGAGGCTGCCGATGGGATCGATGTGGGCCATGGGGTTGAGTGTGACGCGGCCCTGGAGGCGGGCGGTCTGGTCGCCGAGGCGGGAGGCCATCCAGGCGTGGGCGCACTCGTGAAAGCTCAGGGAAAAGATGAGCAGGACAAATTCGAACAGGGCAAAGGTGAGAGCTGCAGATTGCAAACGAGCGCTCCAGGCTGCTGAAAGCTCAGGTTAGCACGGGCGGCGAAGGAAGTTTATGCGCGATCGCCGGGGAAGATGCCGATGACCTGATGGGGCGCGACTTTGGTGCCGGCGAGGATGATTTCGTGACTGCCGATGCGCGCGCCGTCGCCGATGGTGGTGGCAGTGAGGGTGACGTGATCGGTGTCATCTTGCGCGTAGCTGTGAGAAAAGATGCGGGAGAAGGAGCCGATGACGGCACCTTTGCCGATGGTGAGGCCGCCACGGTCGCTTAACAGCGCTCCTTTGCGGATGACCGCGCCGTCGCCGAGGGAGAGGTTGTAGCCGTAGGTGAATTCGATGCCGTGATAGATTTTGACGCCGGTGCCCATGTGCTGAAAGATGTGGCGGCCGAGCATGCAGCGGAAGCGGATACCCAGCCAGTGATTGAGGCCGATGGGCGAGCGATCAAACATCTGCCAGAACCAGATGAGAGGCTTGCGGCGGGCGAAGCGCTCTTTATCGATGTCGGCGAAGTGCTCGGCCTCGAGAGTGATGTTCTCAGGGTCGAGCGACATGTTGAGGACGTTGCCGGGAAGTTCGCTTGAGAGCGTGAGGTTGAGTTTGCCGCCGTGGGGCCGGCCCAGATAGATCTGATAGAGCTGGTCGCGCACGATCTCGGCGCGGCGCTCGGGGGCGCAATGGCGGATGAACTCGTCGTCGAGGAACTGAAGCCAGCGGCGATAGACTTCTTCAGCTTCTGGCGTGGGACGGGGCATGTCGGTTTGAGGCGCGTTTGCCGTAGCCATATAAGTAGGACGATAAACCAAGGCGAGCGGTTTCGCAGCATTGGCATGCAGCAGACCCTCAAGGCTTCTGTGGGGGATCGTCAGCGGGGGCAAGCATTCCAAGTAGCAGACCCTAAGACTTGTGTGGCGGGTCGGCCGAACAAGCGCGCGGAGCAAGGCGTTATCCTAGAGGGTGCGGTGTGGCTGCTGGAAGCGGCGCACCGATTGAGAGAGACCGCCGACCATGCCTGAAGAAACCGTTCCTGCCGCGACCGCAACTGACACGCCGAAAACAGCCGCTCCGCTAGCGACCATTGCCACGCTGGGCCAGCATGAGGGCCAGAGCGTGATGTTGAAGGGATGGCTCTATAACTCGCGTGAGAGCGGGAAGCTGCTGTTTCCGATTTTTCGCGACGGGACGGGGACGGTGCAGGGGGTGGCGCACGTGAAAAGCGTGCGGCCCGAAGTGTTTGAGTCCCTGAAAGGTCTGACGCAGGAGTCGAGCGTAATTGTGACCGGCAAGGTGAGGGCGGACAAGCGCGCGCCGGGCGGATTTGAGCTGGACGTTGAGGATATCGAGGTGGTGCAGCGGGTGCCGGAGACCGATCCGTATCCGATCACGCTGAAGGAGCACGGCGTCGATTTTCTGATGGAGCACAGGCACCTGTGGGTGCGTTCGCCGCGGCAGTCGGCAATCTTGCGGGTTCGCGCAGAGATCATGCGGGCGGCGCAGGAGTACTTCGACAGCAATGGATTTATCAGGACCGATCCGCCGATTTTGACGCCAGCAGCGTGCGAGGGGACATCGACGTTGTTTCCGGTGGATTATTTTGGCGATCCCGCGTATCTGACGCAGAGCGGACAGCTCTATATCGAGTCGACGGCGCTGGCGCTCGGCAAGGTATACAGCTTCGGGCCGACGTTTCGCGCGGAGAAGTCGAAGACGCGGCGGCACCTGACCGAGTTCTGGATGATCGAGCCGGAGGTGGCGTATTGCGACCTCGACGGGTTGATGGAGCTGGCGGAGAATTTCATCTCGCACATCGTGCAGAGCGTGCTGAAGAATCGTGCGAGTGAGTTGCAGGTGATCGGGCGCGATATAGAGAAGCTGAAGAATGTTCTGCCGCCGTTTCCGCGGCTGCGCTATGACGAGGCGGCGAAGATGCTGAACGAGGCGCACCAGCGAGGCGAGCTGGAACAGCCGTTTGAGTATGGGAATGATTTTGGGTCGCCGGATGAGACATGGCTCAGTTCGCAGTTTGACCGGCCGGTGATGGTACATCGCTATCCCGCGGCGGTGAAGGCGTTTTATATGGAGCCGGATCCGAAGGACGCGAACTTTGCGCTGTGTGTGGATGTGCTGGCGCCGGAAGGCTACGGCGAAGTGATTGGCGGGTCGCAGCGCGTGTCGAGCTATGAACTGCTGAAGAGCCGCATTGAGAAGCACGGTCTGCCCATGGAGGCGTTCCAGTGGTATCTCGACCTGCGGCGCTATGGTTCAGTGCCGCATGCGGGATTTGGCATGGGGATCGAGCGGCTGGTGGCGTGGGTGTGCGCGCTGGATCATGTGCGCGAGACGATCCCGTTTGCGCGGACGCTGCATCGTATTTATCCGTAGCTTATATCTGAAAATTGAAATGGCGTCTGAACGAAGGATTGGGAATCCTAAGGCGGCGTGCGGCAATCAAACCAATGCAACGGACTTTGGGAGATGAAGTAAATGACGACTGCCGCTGAAGCAAGAAAGCTGAAACACGCGCCTCCGATGGAGGGCGTGCTGCCGATTTTTCTTGAGCGCTGGAGCCCGCGCGCGTTTGACGAACGCGAGGTGAGCAAGGCCGATCTGAGGAAGATTTTTGAAGCGGCGCGCTGGGCGCCCTCAAGCAGCAACGAACAACCGTGGCGGTTTATTGTGGGGCTGCGCGGTGGGGAAACGCACCGGAAAATCGTGGAGACCCTGGCTGGCTTTAACAAGGAATGGGCGCCGAAGGCTCCGGTGCTGATGGTGGGCGTGGCCCACACGCGCTTTGCGCGCAACGGCAGCGCGAACGGCTACGCGCTGTTTGACCTGGGTGCGGCGTCGACGATCATAACGCTGCAGGCGCATGCGCTGGGAATCGTGACCCACCAGATGGGCGGATTCGATAAAGATGCGACGCGCAGACTGCTGGAGATTCCTGAGGACTATGCGATCGGGTCGACGATGGCGCTGGGATACCAGGATGAGCCGGAGAAGCTCGCGAACCAAAAGCTGATCGATGGCGAGACCGCGCAGCGCACACGGAAGCCGCTGAGCGAGATTGTGATGAGCGCCTGGGGCGAACCGACGAATCTCGAATAGGCCAGCGCAGCGGCGCGTCCACGATAAAGTGAAGGCTGGAGGGTATGTTTTTTGGCGAATCTGCGACCGCCCCGGCCTTTGCAGCGGCAAAAGGCGATAAGAAGACCCCGGCACCGGTTCACGACAACAAAGCGGCGCGGGCTGGGATGGCGTGGGCGCGGGGTCGCGGCGGCGATTGCAGTGGTCCTGATTGTGTTTGGCTGGGCCGCGGTAGCGCGGATGACGGCGCCGACCTCGAATACAAATCTCAATCGATTGGACGCGATCATCGTGCTCGGCTATCCGGCCGATGGGGATGGGAACCCGACGCCGGAACAACTGTCGCGCGTGACAGAGGGTGTGCGCGAGTATGAGCGCGGGATTGCGCCGCGGCTGATTATGACGGGCGGGGCCGTTCACAATGGGTTTGCAGAGGCCGAGGTGATGGCGCGAACCGCGGAGGCGGACGGGATTCCGGAATCGGCGATCGTGAAGGAAACGCAGGCGCGGGACACGATCGAGAACGCCTGCTATGCGGTGAGGATCATGCAGGCGCACGGATGGCGGTCGGCGGAAGTGATTTCGAGCGGCTATCATCTGCCACGCGCGGGGCTCATTTTTGGCCGGATGCCGGTGGAGTGGCGAACCCATGCAGCTCCCGCGCTGGAGCCGGAGTCTGCGGGAATGTCTGCAGCGGAGACGGCCATGGAGACGCTGAAGACGGTGCGCTACCTGGTGTATGCGAAGTGGGCAGAGAAGTGCGAGCTTTAGCCGGCGCAGGAGCAAACGATATGCGCGGCCAAGCGTCTACCTCGCAGGGTCACTTTGCAGCCAATCCCGGGACCGGCGACTTGGCCGGGTGAAGTATCCCTCAATCCAGAAGCGATTGAGCCGGGGCGCGTTGTCGCTCCTCGGCACGGTCCTGTAAGCTGAGTGGTGATGCGTCTTTCAGTCAGATTTTGTTTTGTTGTTCTCGCTCTTAGTGTGTTGACGCTGTGCAGCTTGCCGCAGGCAGGCGCGCAGGATCAGAGCCCGGCTCCGAAGCTGGCGCCGAACGGCACGTACATGGTGGTCGATCCGCTGGCCGGGGTCCGCTATGACAACCGTTTTGACCTGTCGCTGGGGCTGGCCTACGACCACATGAAGGCAGGGCCAACGCTGCTGCAAGGCTCGAACCTGGGCGGACTGGACCTGTCGGGCTCCTACTGGTTTGCGAAGCACTGGGGCGTGGAGGGCAGCGGACGGGGCTATGCCGGCACCAGTGGGGCGGCGCCGAATCCCTACAGCATTCAAGGGCCGTTTGTGGCCCAGTATCTGTTTGTGGGCGGGCCGGAGTGGCTGGGGCCGCACAACAAGCATGCCGACCTGATGGCGCACGCGATGGTGGGCGGAGCGTACGGACAGTTTGAAAAAGATCTGCGCGGAGAGCCGCCGTCGGTGGTGGACTTCTATAACAACCAGCTGGCGCTGGCGGCGATTATCGGCGGGCACATAGATCTGAACCGGTCGTCGCGCTGGGTGCTCCGGTTCACTCCGGATGCGGTGATCACGCACTACGGCATCAACTATCCGCCGAGCAATAAGTATTGGGACGTGAACTTCGCGCTCTCGGTTGGGGTGGAGTACAAGTTCAAACAGAGGCGGTAAAAGCGCGGGGACGCGAAGACCGAGTTTGAAAGTCAGTGAGCCGGGGCCAGGTGGGCAGAGATGCCGATTGGGTTCCGGTTTCCCGTCTGTGCATGGCGCGGGCGACGCCTATCACGGACAGGCTGCACGTCTCATCTGTGTGTGGTATTCTCCACCATTCGGAGAGTAGCTGTGGAAAAGTTGCATTGATCCAGGGGCGCATCAGAACAGGGTGCGGGGTTGGCGCAGCTTTGAGCATGGAAGCGTAAATCAAGGAAAGCAGGCTTCATACGGATATGAGGGATACTCTCGGAGTATTGCTTGCGGGCGGCGCGGGAGAGCGGCTGTTTCCTCTAACGCGGGATCGGGCCAAGCCCGCGGTACCGTTTGGCGGCCACTACCGGATCATCGACATTACGCTGTCGAACTGCATCAATTCGGGGCTGCGCAAGGTTTACGTTCTGACCCAATACAAGGCGCTCAGTTTGAACCGCCATATCCGCGAAGGATGGACGGGGATTGTGGCGCAGGAACTGGGCGAGTTTTTTGAGCTGCTGCCGCCGATGCAGCGCACGGGCGGGAACTGGTATATGGGGACGGCGGACGCGGTCTACCAGAATATCTATTCGATTGGCAGCGAGCAGCCGAAGCATGTGATTGTGCTGGGCGCCGACAACATCTACAAGATGGACTACAGCCGTATGCTCGCCTACCACAATGAGACGCATGCGGAGATCACGATTGCCGCGCTGCCGGTTTCGCCAGACGAAGTGAAGCGCTTTGGCATTGTGGAGGTGGGGAAGTCGGGCGAGGTGATGGGATTTCAGGAAAAGCCGGCATCGACGACGGTGCGGTCCCCCTTTAGTCCCAATAATGTGGATGCGTCGATGGGGATTTATATCTTCGATACAGAGGTACTGCTGAAGGCGCTGATCGCCGATGCCGAAGACCCAACTTCAAAGCACGACTTTGGCCACAATATTTTGCCGAATCTGCTGGGCAAGAAAAAGATGATGGCCTACAGCTTTGTCGACGAGAACAAGCAGGAGGCGCTGTATTGGCGCGATGTGGGCACGCTGGATGCCTACTATGACGCGAATATGGATTTGTGTTCGGTATCGCCCGTCTTCAATCTTTATGACAAGAGCTGGCCGATGAGAACGCGGGTGCGGCAGTATCCGCCGGCGAAGTTTGTGTTTGGCGAGCCGGGACGCACCGGCATGGCGGTGAACTCGGTCATTACAGCCGGCGTGATTATTTCAGGCGCCTCGGTGGCAAACTCAGTGCTGTCGCAGGATGTGCGCGTGAACTCCTATTCGGATGTGGACGCGAGCATCATCTTTTCGCATGTGAATATCGGGCGGCATTGCCGCATCCGGCGGGCGATCATCGATCGCGATGTGCATATTCCCGAGGGCACGGTGATCGGGTACGATCCGGTGGAAGACAAGCGGAGATATTTTGTGACGCCGTCGGGGCTGACGATTGTGACACGCGACGCTTCGCTGTTTGAGAATCCGGTGGACCCGGAGTTTCTGGAACGGTACTAAATCCTATCGACATTATGCGGACGGGCAGCGCCGGGAGTAGTGTGTCAGGCGTTTGCGGATGACAGCTCATCGCGGAACTGGCGCACGAGTTGCGACACAGCGTCAATTTCGAGCAGAATTCCCTTTTTCTTA
>Ga0181537_10003789_pt1 | contig 12788 bp, 10 predicted proteins | sample PEATcosm2014_Bin_39_FD_119765 | JGI IMG/M metagenome (GOLD analysis project Ga0181537, IMG submission 119765) | Peatland microbial communities from MTU Mesocosm Facility, Houghton, MI, USA - PEATcosm2014_Bin23_10_metaG | ecosystem: Environmental > Terrestrial > Soil > Wetlands > Peat | place...
CGACAGCCAGACCGGCGGCTCGCGCACGATATGCAACGCGAGCAAAAGCTGATTCAGCGGCCCGTCGTGTTGAAGGATGTTTATCCAAGCATAGATGCGAATGAGGAACGAAGTCCAGAACGGCAGAATGACAAGCAGCATTAAAATCGGCTGCACCGGCCGTGGCATGCGAGTCATTGCGTAAGCAATGGGATAGCCGATGACGAGAAGCATGAGCGTCGAGAACGCGGCGATCTCCACGCTTTTCACGTAGGATAGAAAGTAGAGCGGATCGGTGCCGAGAAAGGCGTAGTTGCCAACCGACAACCCGGCAAAGAACTGTGCGACGCCGTGCAGGCCAGCGGAGACATTAAAGACCGGCGTATAGGGCGGCTGTGCGATCGCGGTCTGCGACAGACTGATCTTGAGTACGATCAGAAACGGCACGAGGAAAAATGCCATCAGCCAGGCATAAGGAACCCGCACGACAAGCTTGGCGAGAAATGAATGCTGTGGCCGGGTCGTCATGTGTGCGGCCCTATGTTCATCGCGTCAGCACGATCGCTGCCTCAGGTGCAAAGCTGACCCAGACCTTGTCGTTCCAACCGACAGTACGTCCGGCAAGCAAGCCGGTATTGGCGACCGCAGCCTGCAGCGCCACACCAGAATCGGTCTTGAGCCGATAAATCGACAAATCGCCGAGATAACCGATATCAACGACGGTCGCGGCAGCGCCGCTGTTGGCGGTCTGCTGCTCCGGCGATGGCTCGTCAGGTACGATCCGCAGCTTCTCCGGTCGTACCGCCACCCAAACTGTCGCGCCGGGCTTGGCATCTACTTTGGCCGCGACGTGCAGCCGGCCCAAGGCAGTTCCCTCGACGCTTGTGCCATCGCCGCTGAGACGGCCCTCGAGCAGATTGACGCTGCCGATGAAGTCGGCGACCCAGCGTGAATTTGGCCGCTCATAGATTTCGGCAGGAGGGGCGATCTGCATCAGCCGGCCGCGATCCATCACTGCGATGCGATCGGCGACCGTCATCGCCTCGCTCTGATCGTGAGTGACGATGATGAAGGTCAGACCGAGACGCCGCTGCAATTCCATTAATTCGAACTGCGTCTCGCCACGCAGCTTCTTGTCGAGCGCGGCCATCGGCTCGTCCAGCAAGAGAACACGCGGCCGCTTGGCCAGTGAACGCGCCAGCGCCACGCGCTGGCGCTGCCCGCCGGACAATTCGTGCGGCTTGCGCCGCCCGAAACCGGTGAGCTTGACCAGTGCCAACATCTCGGCAACGCGCTCGGCAATCTCTGGCCGCGGCAAGCCCTCCTGTTTCAGTCCGAAAGCGACATTGGCCTCGACGGTGAGATGCGGAAACAGCGCATAACTCTGGAACATCATGTTGACTGGCCGGCGATACGGCGGCACCGGCGCAATATCGACGCCGTCAAGCATGATGCGGCCGGCACTCGATTGCTCGAAACCCGCGATCAGGCGCAACAGCGTGGTCTTGCCGCAGCCGGAGGGTCCGAGCAGCGCAAAGAACTCGCCATGATAAATGTCGAGCGAAAGATTATCGACCGCAACGTAAGCGCCGAAGCGCTTGCTGACGCCTTCGATCCGCAACAGCGGCTTGAGCGAACGGTCGGCCCAAGGCGCGAAGCCACGCTTGGCAAAGCCTCGTGTCGATCCATCGGCCTGCATCGATGCCCCGCCCGCGACGACGCGCTCAAGCGGCGCGCCGCAGCACGCTAAAGCATTTTCACGCTGGCTGGAAAGAGCGCGGACTAGTTTACGACTGCGGCAGCGACGGCAGTCGCAATAGCCTCGTCGTCGCCCTGGACATCCGCCACGAGCTTGCGTGGCTCAGGACCGTAATAATCGCCGAGCTGCACGGTCGGCCGCGGCTGCGTGGTGATGGAGACCAGGCGGTCATAGAGCGCCTTCGCCGAAACCGGCTTTGTCAGATACTCGTTCACGCCGAGCCGGACCGCCTCAACGACACGCCAGCGCTCGCAATGGCCAGTCAAGATGATGATCGGAATATCCGGGATCGGAAACACGCCGGGCGATCGTACGATTCGAACCAGTTCAGGTCCGCTCAGCAGCGGCATTTCCCAGTCGAGAATGACGACGTCGGGCGCGACGGTGCGGATCGCATCGAGCGCAGCGATCCCGTCGGCCGCCTCGTAGATGTCCTTGATGCCGCAATTGACCAAGAGGTTGCGGATCATCTTGCGCATGTACTGGTTGTCGTCGACAACCAGGATGCACAAACCTTGAATGACATTCTCGATTTGCTTCTTCGTAGGTTTGGACGACATGCCATACCGGCCAATTCGGCCGCGCCGTTCGGTTGTCCCAGTCCCCCCACCATCCATGCGCACATGTAAGCACGAGCATGTTGCGGCTTGGTAAAATGGAAATGGGCAATTCGTTCAATCGGATGGGATAGCATGCCCGGCCGGGCCGAAGTGGTGACTGGCGGGTTAACGGATGCGGCCACTACGCAACGCGCGCGGCGCTAACTGATCAGGAACACCCGATCAAGATCGGCGTCCATCCCGGGCTTGTATGTGGCGAGCTTGCGCGGTTCGGGGCCGTAGAAATCGCCGCGCCGGATCATCCGGCGCGGCCTGATCAGAATCGATACGATACGGGCCAGGAGCGCGGTCGACGACACCGGCTTGAGCAGGTATTCGTTGACGCCAAGCCGTATGGCTTCCACGACGCGGGAACGCTCGCTGTAGCCGGTCAACATGATGATCGGGACGTCGGGTTGCGGAAAGCTGGCGGGAGAACGAACCGCACGCATGAATTCCGGCCCATTGGGGCTCGGCATTTCCCAATCGAGAAGAACGATGTCGGGCGCCCGGAAACAGATTTTCTCGAGGCCGGTGCGGCCGTCGCCCGCCTCGGAGATGTCCTTGATTCCGATCGATTGCAACAACGCGCGCGTAACCTTGCGCATGGCCGGTTCGTCGTCGACGACCAGCACTCTGAGCTGTTCGACCTGTCGCGCAATGCGGCTTGCGGCAGATTCCATGACGCCCCTAAATCCAGTTCCCCATCGTGACTTGCCACAAATGGGTGAAATAACGGTTCGTTAAATCGGTAAAGTTTTTACGAAATCGGGCCCCTGGGGGGTGCCCCCCGCGCCATAAAGCCCTCAAGCAGTGCCGTCTGTGGCGGTGAAAAGCGCAAGCCGAGTTTGGAGCGGCGCCATAGCACGTCATCGGCGGTCTGCGCCCATTCCACGGTCATCAGGTAGCGGACCTCCGCTGCGGTCAGATCGGCGCCAAGGCGCATGCCGAGATCGTCGAGGCTTTTTGCCCCGCCGAGCACGCGGTCGACCCGAGTGCCATAGGCGCGGACCAATCGCCGCGCGTGATCCGTCGGCAGAAAGCGCCAAGTCCGTTGCGTACGCTCGAGCAGCGTATCGATGCCGTCGTAGACGAGATCGCCACCCGGCAGTGCGCTATGCGCGGTCCACGGCATCGAGCGTGGAAAGAAATGAGCGAGCTTGGCGAGCGCATCTTCGGCGAGACGCCGGTAGGTGGTGATCTTGCCGCCGTAGACGGTGAGTAGCGGCGCCTGGCCAAAGCGCTCGTCGAGGATGAGCGCATAGTCGCGGCCAATATCCTGCGGCTTGCGTGCGCCGTCGTCATAGAGCGAGCGGACGCCGGCATAAGCCCATACGACGTCCGCGGCACCGATCTCGGTGCGGAAATATTCGTTCACAACGCCGCACAGATAATCGATTTCTTCTCCCGTCGGCATCACGATCGAAGGATCGCCGGTGAAAGCCCGGTCCGTGGTACCGATCAGGGTGTAGTCACTCTGGAACGGGATCGTAAACACGACACGGCCATCGGCAACTTGCAGGATATAGGCGCGGTCGTGATCGAAAATCCGTGGCACTACAATGTGGCTGCCCTTGTCGAGCCGGAGCCGATGCGCCGGTTCGGTGCGCAGCGCCGTTTCAGCGAACACCTCGCTCCACGCGCCCGTGGCATTAACCAGAATCCGTGCCGTGATCACCTCGCGCTGGCCACGGGCATTGAGCACGAGCTGCCAGACATCGCCGCGCTCGGTACGCACGCAGCGCGTGCGGGTGCGAATGGCGGCCCCGCGCTCGGCGGCGTCAACGGCGTTGAGTACGACAAGCCGCGCGTCGTCAGCAAAGCAGTCGGAATATTCGAAAGCGTGATGGAAGCGCGATTTCAATGGCACGCCAGCCGGATCGGTCACCAGATCGATCTCACGGCTTGGCGGCAGGATCCTGCGCCGGCCGATCCAGTCGTAGAGTTTCAGACCAAGCCACAATAGCGTCGGCGAGCGCCGCGCCTCATTGACCGGCAGCACGAAACGCATCGGCCGGATCAGATGCGGCGCCGCGCGCAGCAGTACTTCGCGCTCGCGTAAGGCCGCGTGAACGAGCCGGAACTCGTGATGTTCGAGATAGCGCAAGCCGCCGTGGATCAGTTTCGACGATGCCGACGAGGTGCCCGAAGCGAGGTCGTTCTGTTCGATCAGGACAACGCTGAAACCCCGGCCGGCGGCATCGCGCGCGATGCCGGTGCCGTTGATGCCGCCCCCAATAACGGCGAGATCGAAGTCAGCCACTGATTCTCCCCTGAGCGCAGGATATCAAATCCCCGCCGTGGCCTTGCCTCCGACACGGGATCGGCCATGATGCCTTTGAGGCATAAACCGATGGACTTCAACGGGCGTCATATTGTCGTCACCGGCGGTGCCGGCGCGCTCGGCACCGCCGTCGTCGCGGCGTTGATCGAAGGAGGCGCGGTTTGTCGTATCCCCTGCTTCGATGAAGCCGAAGCCAAACGCTTCTCCCTGCGCGACCACAAACAGGTCGAAGTCATCGTCGCCGGTGATCTCGCCGATGAAGCAGCAGTGACCAAAGTCTATGCCGGCGTCACGCCGCTATGGGCGTCGATCCAGATTGCCGGCGGCTTTGCCGCCGGTCCTCTGGCGCAAACCGCCGTTGCCACGATCCGCCGGCAGATCGATATGAATCTCCTCAGCTGCATGCTGTGCTGCCGCGCCGCGGTGCAAGCGATGGCCGGCAGCGGCGGCCGCATCGTCAATGTTGCCGCACGTCCGGCGCTGGAATGGCGAATAGGCGCCGGCATGGCCGCCTATGCGACGAGCAAGGCCGCCGTCGCCGCCTTCACCGCGGCACTGGCCGAGGAAGTCGTCAAGGATGGAATCCTGGTCAATGCGGTTGCGCCCTCGACCATGGATACGCTGGCCAACCGGCATGCCATGCCCAAGGCTGACTTCGCGCTCTGGCCGAAGGTGGAGGAAGTAGCGGCGACGATCGTCTTCCTGGCTTCGCCCGACAATCGCGTCACCCGCGGCGGCATCGTGCCGGTTTATGGAAAGTCGTAGATCACCCGTCGGTGTTCAATACCCAGGCCAAAGTCCGGGCGTCGCCAGTTCGACCAGATGGCCGTCAGGATCGCGGAAATAAACGCTTTCACCGCCCCGTGGCCAGGTGGTGCGGCCTTCGATCTCGACATCTGCTTCCTTCAACCGCGCCTCCCAATCGGCGCGATCAGCCGCGGCGATCGAAAATGCGATATGCACCGGGCCGTGTCCGTCATGGGGCGGGATAGTGCCGCCCGGCAGATGGACTGTCTCCAGCGAGTGGCCGCGCAAGAATAGAAGCAACACGCCATGCCCGCCGACGTCGTAGGCGCAAAGCCGCTGATCGCGATAAATGCTGTTGAGCCCGAGCACTTGTTCGTAGAACGGACAGGCGCGCTCGAACGCCTCGACATAGAGGACCGTTTCAAGCACCCCGAGCAAAGAAGGCATGGAAGGGAGATTAGCCAGAAACCGGGACGATTTCGCGGGCCGGCGTCGTGACGAGCCGCGACACCGCGCTCGCGGCGACAATGGCGCGCTGCTGCGCATAGGCCTCGTGGTTGCGCTCGATGTAATCGAGATCATAGAGGTAATTGACCATCAGCCCGTAGGATTGCTTGAGCGCCCGCTCCGACGTGTCAGCGAGCCAGTCGAGCCGTTCCAGTCGCGCGCCGTTACCGAGATGGAAGCGCGCCACCGCATCGACCGGCAAGCCGCGGGCGTTGCGCGCGCGCACATAATACCACGCGGCGGCGCGCAGGACCGGCTCGCGGATTCGTTCCGCGATCTCCGGTGTGCGCCACCAGCCGTCCTGGTCGAGCGCGGCAAGCGCTTCGCGGTCGTCGTCATCGAGCGCGGCTGACCCGGCATTGCTGCGCTCGCGCTTGAGCCATTCGGCGAAATTCGGCGCCGGCGACAGCGTGACGAAGGTATCGACGCGCGACATTTCGCGCGACACCTCCTCGACCACCTGCTTGATCAGGAAATGACCGAAGGTGACGCCGGCGAGTCCGCGCTGGCAGTTGGTGATCGAATAGAACACCGCCGTGGTCGCGCGCGGCAATTCGACCGCCTCGCGCTTGTCGGACAGGATCGGTGCGATCGCCGCCGGGATGTCGCGCGTCAGCGCGACTTCGACAAAGATCAGCGGCTCGTCGACCAGAGCCGGATGGAAGAAGGCGTAGCAACGGCGGTCGGGCGGATCGATGCGCCGGCGCAAATCCGCCCAATCGCTGATCTCGTGCACCGCCTCATAGCGAATGATCTTTTCCAGGATCGCAGCCGAGGTCGACCAATCGATCCGTCGCAGCACCAGAAAGCCGCGATTGAACCACGACGAGAACAGATGGACGAAATCGTTGTCGACGACGCGAAGCTCGTCGCGGTGATCCATGGCATCGAGCAACTGCTCGCGCATGCGAACGAGCGCCGCGGTGCCGCCAGGGGCGAGATTGAGCCTGCGAAACAGTTCGAGCCGCCGCGGCTCGCTGGCAAAATGCAACTCGGCCGCTGTTTCGTCCGACGGCGATTGCCGCCAGGCGGCGATAGCTTGATCGACTTCGGCACGATCAGCACCGAATGTGGTGGCAAGCGTTTCGAAGAAGGCGATGCGCGGTCCAGTGGTCAGTTCGGCATAGCGGGCGAGAATATCCTGCGCCAGCGCGACGCCGGACGCCTCGCCGCGGCCGGACAGCAATTCCTCACATTGTTCGACCAGACCTGCCGACTGCTCATGCGCCGGCTCCCGCCGCTCGCGCTTGATCAATGCGCGGCTGCGTTCGGCGATGCTTTGCAGCATCTCGCTGAAGAACGAGGTGTTCACCGCTTCATCCCATCCGGCGCCAATTAGCTAATGATGGACCGCGGTAATGACAAGCTGGCGAAATAAGAGGCCTGTAGACAAATAGGCGCCGCTTTGTCACTTAAGCGCCCGCGCGGCGGTGTTCCGCGTGCCATTAGGAGTTGATTGATGCCGGGGCCGTTAGCGGGTTTGCGCGTACTGGAGCTTGCCCGGATCTTGGCCGGGCCGTGGGCAGGGCAACTCCTCGCCGACCTCGGCGCCGACGTCATCAAGGTCGAACGCGCCGGCGCCGGAGACGATACGCGCGCCTGGGGACCGCCCTTTGTCGAAGCCAAAGACGGCGGAAATCTCAGCGCCGCCTACTTTCACTGCACCAATCGCGGCAAGCGCTCGATCGAGCTCGACTTCACCTCGGCCGAAGGCCAGCGCCTGGTCAAGAAACTTGCCGCCCGCTCAGACGTGTTGATCGAGAATTTCAAGGTCGGCGGTCTCGTCAAATTCGGCCTCGACTATAAAAGCCTCGCGCCGCTCAATCCGCGGCTGATCTATGCCTCGGTGACCGGCTTCGGCCAGACCGGGCCGTCCGCCACCCGCGCCGGGTACGATCTGATGGCGCAAGGCATTGGCGGTATCATGGACATGACCGGTGCGCCCGACGGGCCGCCAATGCGGGTAGGCGTGCCGACCGCCGATGTTTTCTCTGGCGTCTATGCCGCAGTCGGCATTCTCGCCGCACTCCAGCGCCGCGAGACCGCCGGCAAGGGCGGCTATGTCGATTGCGCGCTGGTCGATTCCACCGTCGGCACGCTGACGTTCCAGGCCCTCAATTATCTCGTCTCTGGCGAAGTGCCTAAACGCATCGGCAACGCGCATCCGAACCTCGTGCCCTATCAGGAATTTCCGGTCGCTGACGGCCGCGTCATCATCGCCACCGGCAATGATGCGCAGTTCGTGAAATTGTGCGGCATTCTCGGCGCGCCGGAACTTGCCGCCACGCCCGCCTACGAGGACAACAAGGGCCGGCTGGCGCACCGCGCCGAACTTGTCGGCAAGCTCACGGCGCTAACCAAGCAGATGAAGCGCGAGGAGCTTCTCGACAAGCTTGAAGCCGCCGGCATCCCTGGCGGACCGATCAACAATCTCGAGCAGGTCTTCACCGATCCGCAGGTCGTGCATCGCGGCATGAAGCTTGAACTGAAAAGCGACGCCGCCAAAGGCGGCATCATTCCCGGCATTCGTACGCCAATTGTTCTTGACGGCGCTCCGATGGCTTCGGATCGCCCATCGCCCCGGCTCGGTGAGCACACCGCCGAAATCCTGCGCGAGATCGACGAAGGCTAAGGCTTCGGGCCTCGCGTTTGCTCTTCTTTTACCCTCCGAACTTCTACCTGTTTTTCTTTACGCGCGATTTACGCGTGAAATGTATCCCTTGTGGCACATGCCGGATGTTGCGGCCCGCGGTTCGGGATTTGCGTTCCAACCGGCGGAGGCCATTACAGGAGGCATGAAATGCCCAATCGAGCTGAACTTCCAATTCCTGCAATGCAGAGGAAAACCGGCATGATCATGCCGGGCGTCGACGCCTGGACCGTCATCGGCTTTTGCGCTGCCGGGTGGCTGGCATCATTCTTTCTTGCCATCTCATCGGTCGGCGCCGAAGCCTATTCGGGCATGGCGCAGCAAATCCTGGGCTAACGCGCCAACACGGCGTCATCCCACGGCCTGTTGCTGTTCCACGCCACGGTCAGCCGAACTCCGCGCCTGCCGCAAGGCACGTTCAAGCCCGCCGAGATCGTAGGGTTTCTGCAATACTTCGAAGCCGCGACGCACAGCATCCTGGGCGCTCGAACTGTAACCCGTGGTCAAGAGCACGGTGACGTCCGGAAAGCGCCGCCGCACCGCCTCGGCCAATTGCAGGCCGTTCATGCCGCCGGGCATCAATATGTCGGAGAAGACGAGATCGATGCGGTCTTCGCTTTCGATGAGATCGAGGCCGGCCTGTGCGCTGGTCGTGTGGCGGACCTGATAACCGAGCTGCTCGAAATAAGCCTGGCCAACCTCCGCGACTTCCATATTGTCTTCGACCAGCAGCACGGTCCCGGCGTGCGGCGCCTTGGCGGCAGCCGCGATCTCACGGCGCGGCTGCGCCGCCGTCTCCCAGGTGCGCGGCAAGAATAACGTCACCGCGGTACCGGCTCGGGCCGACGTTGTGATCGAAGCCGTGCCACCGGACTGGCGGGCAAAGCCGTAGACCTGGCTTAAACCAAGCCCGGTGCCTTTGCCGACCTCCTTGGTGGTGAAGAAAGGCTCGAACACGCGCGGCAGCACGTCGGCTGGGATTCCGGTTCCGGTATCGGCAACGCGAACAGCGACGAACTCGCCGCTCAGGCCATCGTCCGAGCCCTTGCCGCGCATCAGAACCGATTTGGCAGTGATGCTTAGCGTGCCACCGCTTGGCATCGCGTCGCGCGCGTTGAATGCAAGATTGAGCAAAGCGAGTTCGAATTCATTGGGATCGACTTTGACCGAGCAAGGCCGCCGCGGCACCACCACGCGGATGGCAATGTCGCCGCGCAGCGAGCGGCTGAGCATGTCCTTGATCTCCGGCAGCTGCTGGGCGAGATCGATCACGCAGGGTTGCAGCGTCTGCCGGCGCGAGAAGGCAAGTAATTGCCGCGTCAAGCTTTCGCCGCGCTGCGTTGCATTGGTGATGGTGTCGAGAAGATGCGTTTCCTTTTCACCCGAGACGTGCCGGCGCAGGCGCTGCACCGTACCGCTCACGATCATCAGAAGATTGTTGAAGTCGTGCGCGACACCGCCGGTCAATTGGCCGATCGCTTCGAGGCGTTGCGCCTGGCGCAGCGCGTCTTCGGCAAGCTCGCGGCGTTCAGCCTCGTCGTGCAGGCGCTTGGTGCGGCGGAGCACCAGCCACAGCGCGGAGAACAGAAGCAGCGTCACCGGCAGGCCGAACACCAGGTGGCCGCCGACCATGCGCAGCCATTCGGCCTTGATCGCGGCGCTGTCGATGCCGGCGATGGCATAGACCGGATAGTCGGGCAGCTTGCGTAAACCGATCCGCCGGTCGCGGCCGTCGATCTCGGAGGTGACCGAATAGAGGCCGTGGGTCACGCCCTGACTGGCCGACAGCCGCAACTTGCTGCGCGAGCTGAGCTGCTGCATCGGATGCGGGCTCGCCGGATAACGCGCCAGCATGACGCCATCGGACCGTACCAGCGCGTAGAAATTTCCGGGCGCCTGCTCGATCATGGCGTAGAAATCGTCGAAGTACTGCGACCGCAGCGCGACCGCGATAACGCCACGGAATGAGCCGTCGTCGGCTTGCAGACGGCGCGACAGGTCGAACAGCGCATCGCCTGGCGGTTGTCCGGTCGGATGCCGCAGGTCGCTGACATAGCTACCGATAGCGCCGTCCGCCTGCGCCTCGAAGTAATCGCGATCGGCGAAATTGACGCTGCGTTGCAGCGCTTGCGGTTCGTTCGATACGAGCAACCCGCCGTCGCTGCCGATCAGCGCGATGGAATGCACCTGCGGCATGACCCCGGCAATACGTTGCAGGCGCGGGGTCAGGGAGCCTTGCGCGGCACGGATGTCGGCATCCGACATGCCGCGAACGATCTCGTCGACTTCGGGGAAGATGCGGTCGACGGTTTCGAAGACCTTGAGCGCCTGTTCCTGCAACACGTCGAGCGAACGGTCGATGCGCTCATCGGCGACCGCGTAGACGCTCTGATAGTCGTTATAGGACGCATAGGCGAACAGCGCCGTCGGGAATGCCAACGACGCAACCATAAGCAATTGCAGCAGACGGATAGCCGATTGCCGTTCCGTGCGCATCCAGGTCCGAATGTTGCGGTCGGCGTTCCGTAACTAAGGGTTACGCAACGACGCCTCCGTAACGCCGACCGAGCAGCAACGCATACGCCCGAAAACCTGTCACAGCTCTGGGGCGCGAAAGAGGCAATGAAGCGCCGCGGTCGATTGCAATTTCGTGACTGATAATGGCTGCGCTGATGCCTTGACTACACCGAATCGCCTCAATTCGTGCTGATGTGTTGCGGCGCGCCCGCGACTTTGCCGCAGTTTTTAGGAAACAGCAGTCGGCGCCAGCGCCTCGATATCGGTGACGACGTCGATGACGGCGGGACGATTAGCCGCAAGCGCCTGCGCCAATGCCGCCGGAAACGCGGAAGCCTCCTCGACGCGGATGCCGAGCGCGCCCATGTCCTCGGCGATGCGGGCGAAATTGACCTTGCTGAAGGTCCACATTTCCCGCGCCTTCTCGGTCTGCTTGCCGCCGTAGACGCGATCGAAACCGCGCTTCGACTGATTGCCGCCGCCGTTATTGTTGACCACGGTCACCGCATTGATGGCCCAGCGCGCCGCGGTTTCGATTTCGGCGATGTGATACCAAAAGCCGGCATCGCCGGTGAACGTGACGACCGGCCGGTCGGGGACCGCGCATTTAGCGCCCAGCCCCGCCGGGAACGCCCAGCCGAGATGGCCGGCGCTGCGCATATAGCTTTGCTGCGGCGAAGTCAGATCGAACATGCCGCCCATCCACATGCCGGCATGGCCGGTATCGACGACAACGATGGCGTCGTGCGGCACGTGCTGGGTCAGTTCGTGGCACAGCCGTTCGGGGCGGATCGGCACGGCATCGGATTCGAGCGCGGATTTGGATTTGTCTTTCCACTCGCCGCAGATTTTCTGCGCTTCGGCGACCCAGGCTTTGCGTTTGGCGGCAGTGGCGCGATCGGCTGCCACAAGCATGCGCGTAAGCGTAACTTTAGCGTCGCCATTGACCGCGACGGCGAGCGGATAATTGCGGCCGAGCGCCTCCGGGTCGATGTCGATCTGGATCGCCGGCGTGCCGATTTTCGGCACCGCCCAGAAATGCGTGGTCATGCCGCCGGTTTCGGTGCCGATGAAGCAGACAAGGTCGGCGGCATTGACGACGCGATTAGCGCTTTCGCGCGAATAGCTGCCGGCGACGCCGATCGAGAGCGAATGATTGCCGGGAATCGAGTCCTTGCCGTTGAGCGAGGTTACGACCGGTATTTGCAGCGCCTCGGCAAGCGCGACGAGTTCAGCCGCCGCGCCCGAAGCGCGCACGCCGCCGCCCGCGACAATCACCGGGCGCGGGGCGTCCTGCAGGATCTTTACCGCCGCACGGATGCTCGCCTCGTCCGGCTCGGGCCGAAACGCCGGCACGCGTGCGAATCGTGGCTCGACCAATGGCTCCATATCGGCTTCTTCGATGTCGATTTGGCCCTCGTTGCCGCGGAATTGCAAATGCACCGGCCCGGGACAGCCGGTGACCGCGCTGCGGAACGCCTGGCGCACCATGTCGGGAAAACGCGCGACGTCATCGACGGTAGCGTTGAATTTGGTCACCGGCTCGAACGCCGGCACATCGTCAACCTCTTGATAAACTTTGCGGAATTTGTTTTTCGGCTCGCGACCCCCCGTCATGGCGATAACGGGCGAGTGCGCCAGCCAGGCGTCGCGTAGGCCGGCGGCAAGATTAAGGGCTCCGATCACCTGCGCCATGCAGATGCCGGGTTTCCCCGAAGCGCGCGCATAGCCGTCGGCCATATAGGC
>Ga0181537_10003790_pt1 | contig 12785 bp, 7 predicted proteins | sample PEATcosm2014_Bin_39_FD_119765 | JGI IMG/M metagenome (GOLD analysis project Ga0181537, IMG submission 119765) | Peatland microbial communities from MTU Mesocosm Facility, Houghton, MI, USA - PEATcosm2014_Bin23_10_metaG | ecosystem: Environmental > Terrestrial > Soil > Wetlands > Peat | place...
CGGCGTGATTTTCAACATCACGTCAAGCACAACCTTGGCACCCTTCCCGTTGGCGGCAGCCTACACTGCGAGCAAGCAGGCCATCGAGGGCTTCACCGATTCGCTGGCTCACGAGCTTGGGCATTTCAACATTCATGCGAAGCTGGTCGAACCGGGATACGCTCCTACAACCCGTTTCACGCAGAATACCGAGGTTCGAGTCGAAGACCTCATTCCAAAAGCCTACGCAGACTTCGCTGCTCCGATCTTCGCGGAGTTCGCAAGGCCGGCTCTGACCACCAAGGAAAGCGATGTGGCCGACGCCGTTTGGCTGGCCGTGAACGATGTTAGCGGCAGGCTTCGCTTCCCGGCGGGAGCGGATGCAGTGGCGCTCGCAAGTGCCGCGCGATAAATGCGGTTCATACTGAGGCGCCAGACGGCCTGCCGATTACTCGATGGGCCGTCGGGTGCGCCAGCAGCGGCCCCCAGAGACACCTGCACGCTTACTCGATCCAGACAACTGCGACAGCTGATGCTGATCGATGCATTTCAATTTACGGTTGTTCTCATTTGCTGGTCGCGACGTGATCCTCCAGGCCGACCTGCGGCCATCCATCCTTCCATGCGACCGTTGAGACCTGCAAAGCCGGCTTCCCAGTTTCAGCGTCGTAGGCGTGGAACACGATGATGGTTTGCTGTTGCCCGACGTAGAGCGATTCGCCACCGGGGCCTAGCCAACGATGATTTCCGGCCAGAATCTGCGTTCCTCCGCCCCGCATCATCGGCGTTCCATCCGCATCGACATAGGGTCCCGTGACTGAACTGGAACGGCCAACCATGGTGCGATAGGTGCTGTTGGTGCCGCGGCAGCAGAGATCCCATGACACGAAGAGATAGTAAAAGCCTTCGTGATAGATGATGAAGGGCGCTTCAACGGCTTCCCAGTCAGGTGGAAGTTCGGGCGACGGCGGCGGCGCGTTGGCGGGACGCGCGCGAGTCGCGAGCGAATAGAGTTGTGTGTCCTCGCTGGAGAGCCTGCCCGTTACGCGATCGATTCGACGCATCTTGATGCCTGACCAGAAGCTGCCGAAGGCAAGCCATGTGTTACCGGATTTATCGACGACAAGGTTTGGATCGATGGCGTTAAAGTCGTCTCCGGCTCCGGAGTGTAAGATCACGCCGCGGTCAATCCATTTGTAGTCCGCACTATCAGGGTCAAGTGTCTTGTTTGTGGCAAGTGCGATGCCCGAAGTGTTTTTGCCGAAGAGGGAGAAAGCATAGTAAAGGTGATATTCGCCGTCGAAGTAGGAGATGTCGGGCGCCCAAAGCTCTTTTGTGCCTGGACTCTCCTTCTGAATCCACTCCGGAATTTCGGTGAAGACCTGACCGCACAGCTTCCACTCCTTAAGGTCGTGAGAGCAGCGAATGGCCATTTGGCCATGCGGGGCGCGGCCTGTGGCAAATACGTACCATGTGTCGCCGGCTTTCATGATCGAAGGGTCGTGAGTTCCCCAGTAGTCTCCAGAAACTTCGAAGACGTGTGGATCAGGCTCCTGCGCCTTGGCGGCGGGTGCTGTCGCAGGCCCAAAAGCGAGCCCCAGTGAGGCTATCGCAACGATTGCGCATTTCGTTAGGTTCATGAGTTCCTCAAAAAAGTGAATGCAAATTGCACAACATCGCATGGCGGTGATAGGTCACATCACGTAGGGCCATCCGTCAGTGGTCCAGCCGAGCAGGTTGATGCCGAGGGCCGGATCTCCGCTGTTGTTGCCGTCGTAGTAGTGGTAGACAAGGACGTCGCCGTCGGTATCGCTGAAGACTGATTCACCGCCCGGCCCATTCACATTGCTGTATGCGCTGAGCAGGATGGTCCCGCCGCCAGCTGTCATCGCCAGCCCCCCGCGGTCGGTGTAGGGACCCGTAATAGTAGTTGAACGGCCAACGATGATGCGGTAGGTGCTGTTTACACCCTGGCAGCAAGTGTCGATAGAAGCGAAAAGGTAGTAGTAGCCCCCGTGAGGATAGATGTACGCGCCTTCGATGCCCGTGCCGGAGGGATGATAGGCCAGTTGAGTGCAGGCAGCGCCATTGGGTACTCCGGTGGTGTTGTCGACGGGCACGATCTGAATGCCGTTGGACCATGAACCAAAGACCAGCCACGCATTGCCTGATGCATCGACAACGGAGGCGGGATCGATGGCGTTGGAACCGGGACAGTCCGCAGAAGTGTAGACAGGTGCACCCGAATCCACAAAAGTCCCTGGCACGCCGGTGGGACTGAGCGCAAGGCCGATCGCAGAGTCGCCGCTGCCAAATGTAGATGCGGCGTAATAGAGCCAATACGCGCCGCTGTGCATGGAGGCGTCGGGGGCCCAAAGGTCGCCGCTTGAACCGGTATAGGCATTGGTCCAGGCGGGAAGAGATGGGAGCGCATAGCCGTCATCAGAGAATGTCGCGCGATCGGTGGACGTGTGGGCGTGGATCGTTCCATGCGTGGAAAAGAGGTAATACGTGCCGTTAGCTTTCAAGATCGAGGGATCATGGATGCCAATGGCGTCGGTGTCCTGTCCCGTGTATTTCACGTTGACAGTGCTGGGAGCCGCGTAGGGCCAGTCTCCCGTGGAGGTGAGCGTCCACTCCTGGCAACTGCAACCCGTGCCGGTGGTGGCGCGCGCACTCTGGTCGATGCTGGCCGACGACGTGGTGCCGGAATCCGCGTCCTCGAGGTAGAGGCCGCTGTTCACATTCTTGATCAGATAATTCCCGTCGGTGAGAAGATAGAACTCCCAAAGATGATCGTTGGTGCCGTTGTCGGCCCACTGCAGAGCCTGCGCACCGGCGGCTATAGAGGCGTTGCTGATCCCAATTACCTGGTGTGTGAGCAGATTTTCAACATTGAATTGCGATTTGCCCATGGGCAGAAAATGCCATGCTGCATCCGGCGAACCTCCGCTGCTTTCCTGTGCGAGATACGCGCCTGCGGTCTGGCTTTGCGAGGCGATGCCGAGCACCATTCCACTGGCGGCATTCTTGAGCGAATAGCCGAAGCTATCGTTGACGGCCGTAAGCGTGCCCATGTCTGGCGTCGAGCTGCCGCCACCCCCGCTAGAGGAGCCGCTTCCTCCGCCACCACAACCGGCGCATGTTGCCACGATCAATCCAGCAGTGGCCCAATAAATAAATCGCATGACAATCCTCATCAAGAGAGCAGGTCGAATTCGAACGGCAGTCCACAAATTCTAAAGAAACACTTCTCGCGTAAGAAGAAAACGCAGAGAGAAAATTTAGCTTGGAGACGACGCGCCACCCGATGCGAGCAACTCTGAGGTACCTGCACGTTCTTCGAGGCGCACTCTAAGATGCCTATTCGTGCGTCGCCGTGGTGAAGACCCGGCACGTTCCTCTGTGTCGGGTCTTCATCAAGGCGTTTCGGTCAATACGTGAATTTCAGCACGAACTGCACGTTTCGCGGCCCCAGCAAAGTACTAGTGACCTGGCCGAAGTTGGTGTCTTGAATGCCCGAATCGGGTTTGTTGAACGAATGCCGGTTGAACGCGTTGAACATTTCGCCGCGAAACTCCGCATGGACTCTCTCGGTGATGGGAATTGTCTTGTTAATGCCAAAGTCTTCATCGTAAAAAGCAAAACCGCGAATATCTGCTGAGTTGCGCGGCATATCGCCGAAACGATACGGGACATACACCTGCGGATTAGGGTTGGGATCGACAAAGGCGCCGCAATTCCAGAAGCCCGTGGTGCAAGCTCCGGAGCCAGCACCGATCGATCCCGAATTGACGAAGTTAAATGGATTGAACGCGGCAGAGTTGCGCACTGCCTGGCCCGCAACGCGGTTGGGGCGAATGCCGTTGTCGAAGCCAGGAATGCCATTGGCGCCGAAGAAGCTGATGGGTTGACCGCCAAGATAGCGCTGCACGCCGCTGATGCGCCATCCGCCGATGATCGCATCCGCAGCCCGTGGACTATTGCTCAGGAACTTCTTACCGCGCCCCACTGGCAACTCATAAAGGTAGCTGACCACGACGTTGTTCGGGATATCTTCGTTGCTGACTGCTTTCTCAGCCTTGTGGTCATACGGGTTCTGTGTGCCGCCCTGGTTCTGCAACGTACTGTAGTAGGGCTGGATGGCATCAGCATCGGTAAGCGTCTTTGAGAACGTGTACGACGCAAGAATGTTGAAGCCGTTGTGGAACTTCTGCTCGAGCTTGGCTGTCAGAGCGTCATAGCTGGATTGGCCAACGTTTTGCAGATAACTGTCCTGATTGACATATCCATACTGGGGGAATGGCCGGAGTGCCTGCTCCACCCAAACCTCAGAGCCCCACTCGTTATAAAAGTTGGCGTAGGGAGCGGTGATGCCTGATCCCGGCGGCGGAGCCGCAGTCCACCAGGCCAGGCCGAAGCCGAGCGAAAGATCGTTCAATGGAATGTCGTTCGGGTAGTCGATCAATCCGTGTAGGTGCGTTGCGTGATTGCCGAGATAACCGAGCGAAAAGAAGAGATCGGGGGTGAGTTGAATCTGATTCTCAAGCGTCCAAGTCTCAACCATCGCCGGACGGCCAAAGGTCGGTTCAATGCTGTCGACACCCTGTATGTTGAGTTGCGTAGGATCAACGTCGGGCGATGTCGATAGGACCGGAAGACCGGCATCGACTTGAGGGCCCGAGAGTGGATCGGCGGTGAAGAGAGTCTGGTTGACCGTGAATCCCTGCAAGGTACCCTGGCCGAAATCCGCATAGACGAGCGGGCCGTAATAGATACCAGCGTTTCCGCGAAATACGACTTTGCCGTCGCGGTAGGGTGACCATGAGAAACCGACACGCGGCTCGAAATCCTTGTAATAGGTGTTAGCCCACGTTTCACCAACGTCACCATTGCGGCCGGCGCCTTTGCCTGCAAAGACCAGCGCTCCGGGAATGCCGTTGGCGGCGGCATTGGGAGCGGTGAAATCCATGATCGAGGTGTCGCCGTCCGACTCACGGCGAGGCGTGTCAAAGCTCCAGCGCATGCCGAGGTTCAGAGTCAGATTGGGTCGCACCTTCCAGTCATCTTGCGCAAACAGCGCGCCATAGTGCGTGATCCAGCGGGGAGAGTGGAGCTGCTGAAGAGCGTTGGCTGTGCCGGATTGCCCGATAAGGAAGGCTGCGAAGGAGTTGCCGTCGCGGCCCCAATAGGTTGTGTCCGACGCGGTCTGGTTGTCCCAGAAAGTGAAGCAACCAGAGGTGCCGCTGCAGGTGCCGCCAATCTTGCTGACAAATGAATATTGGTGATACTGAGCTTCGCCGCCGAATTTGAAACTGTGGGCGCCACGTTGCCAGTGAACGATATCGTTGACGGCGATGGTATTGTCAACGTCCTGTGCGTAATCGTTCTCGCCCAGGTTAGGGTAAGGGCTCCCGTTGAAGACGAAGCCGGGGAATACAGGACCGCTGCCGTTAGCAATGCCGAGTTTGCTGTCCCAGTCGGTGCCCATCTCGGCCGCGCGAGAGCGGTTGTAATTGTTCGAACGGTTGGTGCCGACGGTGAGTGAGTTGATCACGCGTGGCGATAAAATCCAATCCCAACCGAATCGGGAGAGTTTGGCGAGCTGGTCGATGCCGCCGCCCCCGCCGGAGTTGATGGGAGGCGGCAAATTGAGCCCGTTGCCCTGGTCTGTGTTTTCGCGGGAGCTGAAGAAGCCCCAGATCTTGTGGCTGGCACCAAGGTTCTGGTCGATACGGAAGCTGTAGACCGTTTGTGCGATGCTGTCTTGCGTATCGTATACGTAGTTGTTGGTGCCGCCGGTGAGGTTTGGCGCGGGCATGTAACCCAAAACAGCTTTGGCAACCTGACTCTCTCGATTGAGTGGGATTTCGTTGAGTTGCCCGTTATAAGTGAGCGGAGTGCGGCAGGCCACACCCCCAGGGAAGGTCTCTGAGTTGGGATCGAAGATCTCACCGTAGTAAATTGTGCTGTTGCAGCCGTCAGATGCGTCGGGAATAACTCCCCCGAGCGTCGAGGTGAAGTCAAAAAATTGGCCGTTGCTGCCGAGTTCTTCCTGAGTTGGAATCAGGCTCGTAACCGCCGACCCCGTGTTATAGCGCAGCTGTTCCCAACTGAAAAAGAAGAAACTCCTGTCGTTGCCGTTATAAAGATGCGGGATGGAAATAGGCCCACCTAGGGTCCCACCGAAATCGTTCTTGGTGTCTGGCGGACGCTGTAGACTGTCGCGGACCGCGGGATCGGTAGCAGTCGCGAGATAGCCATTGTTGAACCAGTTATTCGCGTCGAGCGCGGAATTCTTGTAAAAGTTGTAGACCACACCGTGGTACTGGTTGGTGCCGCCCCTGGTATTGAAGTTGGCGATGCCGCCGGTCGTTCTGCCCAATTCTGCAGGCAGGCCGGAAAGATCGACGTGAAACTCATTCACCGCATCGACCGACGGAGTGAGGATGTCGACCGAGCCGGATCCATTCTCCATGCGGTTGGTGGTGATTCCGTCGACAAGATAGTCGGTTCCTTCTTCCTGCCCGCCATTGATCTTTGTCATCTGGAATCCGGAGCCGCCGGAGGATGTGCCGGGACCTACAGTGCCGGGCACGAGAAACTCCATCGAGGTTAGAGAGCGCAGATTGCCTGACACGGCGAGAGGAAGATCCTGGACCTGGATCGGCGCAATGGAAGCATCGATCTCAGAGGTTTCCTTTTCGAGTGAGACGGCGCCCGCCGAGACAGTAACATTCTCGTTTGCAGAGCCAACAGCCAGCGTAATGTCTCGTGACGTACTGGTACCGACGGCGACAATGACGCCGCTGTAGATGGCAGTCTTGAATCCTGGAGAGTTCACCGTAATTTCATAGCTGCCTGTGCGCACAGACGGCATCACGTAGTAGCCCGTGCTTGAGCTGACGGTTGAATAGGTTGCCCCGGTCGCGCTCGCGGTGGCCGTGACCTTGGCCTGCTCAACGACCTTGCCGGCGGGGTCGGTAATGACGCCACTGATTGAGCCGGTATCGAGCTGCGCAAATGCAGGCACTCGGGCAATTAGCATAAGCATGACCAGTGCAAGAGAGATTCCGAAAGTCGAAAGCAGAGATCTGCGTCTCGGTTCGACTTGGATGTGTGTTGGTTTGCAGCGCGGGTTCATGTGTCTGCCTCCTGAGTAATCGCTTCTTGGTCGAATCATTTTTGTTCGCTAATTCGCTTTCCGCCGAATTGTGCTACATCTCATTTCTGTTGACAGCGAAGTGCTCGATCAAAACTACGGCTGGTCGTCTCCCGTTGAGGTCGTTGCGAGCTTCTCCGGGTCACTTACAGGGAGATCCATGCGATTGCGCGCAATTTGCGATGCATGGTTATCCTGCCGCTCCCGGGTTAGCCTACGCAGATTCAGAAAATTCCGCATTGCCGATTGCTCCTCGGTCGGTTCATGCAGTTTGCGATAGACCATCGCAAGCTTGTAGTAAGAGGTCATTGCGCGATCGTCTTTGGGGCCCGCGGCGATGGCCAGCTCAAATTCGTGGATGGCCTCCTGATTCCGATTGAGACTCATCAGGCCGCTGCCCAGGTAGTAGTGCGCGTCGCTCAGCGAAGGATCCTCGCGCAGTACCTCGCGCAACAGCTTTACGCCTTCAGCAGCTTGCTGCGAGAGCACGAGCAGGCTACCGAGCTTGTACTGGGCCGAGACCGCATAGGGGTCGATGGCAAGCTCCTCGCGGTAGGTGGGCAATGCCTTATCGAGCTGACTCGCTACCCAGTATTGATCTCCCAGTTCTTCATGCAGTCCGGGTTGATGGGGAGCTATCTTCACGGCAATCTCAAACTCGCTGATCGCCTCCTGTGTGCGATAGGCCTGCGCATAGGCCTCTCCAAGCACCTGGTGGACGCGCATGGAATCCCCATTGAGTTTGAACATGGCGTCGTACGAAGCATTGGCGACAAGCAGATAAGCGCGTCCGCGGTGGTAAAGAATATCTGCGTCCTTCGGATCGAGCGCATAGGCCTGGTCAAGAGGACCGATGGCGCCCTGGGAATCGTTTTGGGCCAGACGCGTGATTCCCAGCCACATATAGGCTTTGGCGTCATTCGGATTTAGGCGTGTCTCGCGGGCGAGCTCCCGCTCCGCGTCTTTGAAACGGTTTTGCCGATACGCTATGACTCCGAGAAAAAGGCTGGCGCCTCGCAGCTCAGGTTTGAGGCGCAGAGCTGTCTCGAGCTCTTTGCGCGCATCGTCGAGCTTGCCGTCTTGCTCGAGAGCAAGACCAAGATTGAAATGACCCTCGGCCAAATTAGGCAGAGATGCCGTGACCTTTGAAAACGCCGCGACCGCTGCGGCGAAGTTGCCGGCCGCCATCGCCTGAGCTCCCTGCTGCATCGCCTGCCGAGCTGCTTCATCCCCTCCGGATTGGGCGACTGACGGGATGCCAAGAAGTGCGGCGAGAACCAAAGACGCAACCGTGGCCCGCCGACCGGTTGAAGCAGGCATCCAGCGTCCGCCTTTTGACTCAAGCCTGCTCATCGTGCCGACTTGGAGCGCTATCGAAGGAATGGCTGTACTCCTGTTCTTGCATTCTTGTCAGGCAGCAAAAAACAAACGCCGGTGAGTGCACCCCATGTGCCGCTGGCCACTTGAGCACATCGCCTTTGCCATCTCAGTAAACGTTTGCTTACGCGTGCTGGCAGACTTCTGCTCAAATTGCACCGTGATTCGACACCGGTTTTTCAGGCCTGTAAAGCAGTTAACGGCTCAGTGGGACGTTAAGTTTGTGCAACTTTATTAATTTCATAGCTATACAGTGATGTCTCGCAGCCGCAAAAGTCCGCCTTTGGCACCCGTTAAGCGGCAGCTCTGGTAACTTTTTCCGATGGTATAGTGTGTGATTGAGAGAAATTAGCGTCGACTATGGCCATGGGCGGGACCTCTTCGCTGGGTGAGCCGGCAATCCTCAGTCCGGAACAGAGCGCAGCCGTGCGCCATCACCTTGAAGAGATCCTCGCCAGCCACGCCTTCGTCGGACGAAAGCGCACCCAGGACTTTCTCCGGCTCATCGTCGACCACACCCTGCGCGGCGAATTAGACAGCCTGCGCGAGCGAATGATTGGCGCGGAGATGTTTGGTCGCCCGGTTAGCTACGACACGGGCAGCGACTCGGTCGTTCGGGTCAGGGCAAGTGAGGTTCGCAAAAAGCTTGCACAGTACTACAGCGAATCCGGCGACGACCGGCCAGTCGTCCGAATTGAAGTTCCGAGCGGCTCCTACGTGCCCCGATTCCACTTCGAAGGCACCTCATCTGCAACATGGGCAGTCAAAGCAACTCTTAGTCCTCCTGAGAATCACCTGGAAAACCAGACAACTAAAAATGGGAGCTCGTTACATGTCCCGCTCCATCCACCCGTAGAGTCACCGGCGGCTCCCCGGAAGTGGTTCTCACGGTCGAGGATGCTCGCCACAGGCGCGATCGTCCTTCTCGTGCTTTGCTTGGCATATTTGGGCTATCGGCGCTGGATGCCGCCTTCCAATGTCCACAAAGGAATTCACTCAATCGCCATCTTGCCCCTCGAAAATCTTTCTGGCATCCCGACTCAGGATTACTTCGCGGATGGAATGACCGAGGAATTGATCAATGAACTTGGTCAGGTGTCGACACTGCGTGTGATTTCCCTGACGTCGTCGATGAGTTACAGAGGAACCAAGAAGAAGCTGCCCGACATTGCCCGGGAGCTATCAGTGGACGCTGTCGTGGAGGGCGGGATTCTTCGTGACGGCAACGAAGTCCGCATCAGCACCCAATTGATTGACGCGCGCACCGATCGCCCGATCTGGGCGCATACGTATACCCGCAATTTGAACGGCGCGATCCCGTGGCAGGGCGAGGTGGCACAGGCGATCGCCGAGGAGATTACCACGCAGATCACGCCGGAGGAGCAGGCGCACCTTGCGAAGAAAAGTCCGATGGTGCCCGAGGCACAAGATTCTTACCTCCACGGCATCCTGCTGCGCGAGGCGGATGACTGCCTGCATGCGATTGACAATTTCAATCGCGCCATCGCGCTTGATCCCGACTACGCTCAGGCCCACTCCGCATTGGCAAGTTGCTATGGCCGGCTCGGTGAATCGGGCCGCATGCCGTATCAACAGGCTTTCACGCAGCAAAAGGCCGAAGCCATCAAGGCCATTCAACTTGACGACTCCCTCAGCGAGGCGCATGCCGAACTCGCCAATACCGACATGACTCTGGATTGGGATTGGCCTGATGCCACGGCCGAGTTTCATCGCGCGCTCGCACTGAATCCAAACTCCGCAACGAACCATGAAAAATATGCGTTTTGTCTCCTCCGCACCGGCCATCTCGACGATGCGCTGGCCGAGATCGAGAAGAGCGTCGACCTCGATCCCGTTTCTGGCAGCACGTTTCATGCGGAAGGCTTCATCGATTACTTCTCCAGGCAATACGACCGTGCGCTGGGCATTACGCAGTCAGCCCGCGTGCTTCGCACCAACCTGCCCGACTGGGATTTTCTGCTCGGCGACATCTATACGGGCAAGGGCGACTACCGTCTGGCGGTCGCGGAGTTTCTGAAATCCGGAGATGGCCCCTATTCGCTGGGACACCTGGGCAATGCATACGCCCGCGCGGGCGATGTTGCCGGTGCGCAAAAGACCATTGCCCGGCTCGAGCACGATGTAGAGAGCGATGGAATCGGGCGCTACGAGATCGCTCTGGTTTACGCGGGTCTTGGCAACAAGCAGGAAGCCTTCAAATGGCTCGAAGACGCATACCGGGTACACGATGTGGGATTGGTCTACCTGAAAGTCGATCCATGCCTCGATTCGCTACGCTCAGATCCTCGGTTCGCCGACCTCCTGCGCCGCGTAGGACTTGCATCGTAAACAGGCGGAAGTAAATTGATCGGTCGAGAGCGGTAAATTCAATTGAGATGCTTTGAGAAATCGTGATAAGCAGGTAGCCATTTCTCACGGCAACCATCAGGCCACGATGGAGCAGATCGCCGAGAATAGCGGCGCGAAGGCGTTTTGCGACACCAACAATTTTATCAACCCAGTATGGGAGCCAGGTGAGAACGGCTCCAGTTATTGAACCGTCGTATATTTGCTGGACAGCAAGCAATCCGACGGGCAATCCCACATCTTCAAGGTTCAGGTGAATGATGCGACCTTCTGGCTGGTGGACATGCGCGGTTATTATGAGGCTGCTTGATTTTATGGTGCCCGGAGGGGGACTTGAACCCCCACGACCGGTAACGGTCTGCGGATTTTAAGTCCGCTGCGTCTGCCAATTTCGCCATCCGGGCAATGCGAAGGGATACTGCCTGCTCCATGGTAAATGACACCGACATCGAAGGGTGCTGCTGTGGAGCACCAAATGCCCGCTTAAAACGACGGCGACGCGGTCCGGGAAAGAAGCCGGTCGAGTCGATCGGAAATCGAGGCTTGAGCGTTGTTATTGCGGCGAACGGAACAGAATGTTTTCGCCATCGAGCTTGTACTCGGCCGAGCAGGCATCGCCTCCGCAGATCATCGTCTCACCGGCGCATAATTGTCGGCGCGTGATGAGCCCCATGGTGCCGCAACGCGGGCATGACATCACAGCGATGTAGGGATTTTGCGCATTGCCGAGCTTGGTCTGGTTTTCCAGGACGAACACCGTCCCAGGGTCCATCCGTTCGGGGATCCATTCTTCCAGATATTGCAAGTCGGTTGACATCCTGCCCTCCGAGAGGTTTGACGTAACGGAGCGGATTTAGATGTTGCGGGCCGCTCTGTTGTGCAACAACAGCAGGCTGCGAATGGCTTGCCAAGGAGCGATGCATTCCCTGGTTGCTGATCAGTGTTGCCGCAGGCAGGCTTGGGCGTCAATCGGAATTGAATGAAAAGACGTATCGAACAGGGTACTCTGTTGCACTCGCGGTAACTATCTGCCGCTCGTCACCCTGCTCTTGGTCCCGGCTGCAGCGTCGATGGCGCGATAGGTCTCAACATTGCGCAGGATGCTCTCAACATATTCGCGAGTCTGCGTGAACGGGATCGACTCCACAAACTCATCCATGCCGTGATACGGGCCTGCGGCTTCCCAATCAGCCACGCGCTCTTCGCCCGCGTTGTAGGCTGCCAATGCATATTCTTGTACGCCGCCGAATCGGTCGAGCATATGGCGCAGGTAGCGCGTGCCAAGACGGATGTTGGTCTCGGGATCGAGGAGTTGAAACGTCTCGAAGTGTGTCATTCCCTCTTCGCGGGCCATTGCTTTGCCTACTGAGGGCAAGAGCTGCATCAATCCCCAGGCGTTGGCATACGACACGGCCGCCGGGTTGAACTCGGACTCCTGGCGGATCAGCGAAGCCACGAGGTAGGGATCGAGATTGTTCTTTGCCGATTCGGCTTTGATCGTGTCCCAGTAAGGTTCGGGAAAAAGGATCCGCCAGTAGACCAGAGGAATGGAGTTGATTGAAGCGGTCGCCGCATACGGCAGCGCGCGTTTGAGCGCTCGCACGGCACGGAAGGTCTCGCCAAAGCTCGCGTAGATCTGCGCCTCGGCCAGCGCGCTCCACGAACCCGAATCGGGATCAGCGGCAATCTCGCGAGGGATGTATTCATTCAGTCCTGCATTGGTGAGCAAGCGCGCCTTGGCGAGGTGTTCGCTGTCTTCTGGAAAGCTGTCATCGAGCGGCGGAATGGCTGGAGGCTTGAGGTTGTCGACGTCTGGATCGGAAACCGGCTCTGTCGTGCCCAGTGCGGCAAGCCTCTGGCGTGCCATTTGCGCATAAAAGAAGTGCTGATAGGCTCGCAC
>Ga0181537_10003791_pt1 | contig 12784 bp, 11 predicted proteins | sample PEATcosm2014_Bin_39_FD_119765 | JGI IMG/M metagenome (GOLD analysis project Ga0181537, IMG submission 119765) | Peatland microbial communities from MTU Mesocosm Facility, Houghton, MI, USA - PEATcosm2014_Bin23_10_metaG | ecosystem: Environmental > Terrestrial > Soil > Wetlands > Peat | place...
CGCTTTCGCCGCCTTGCCGGGTTTGCTCATGGCGGGGAGTCCAGCACGCGCGCGCGGGCACCGCAACCGCCGCCGGCGCGGTCCACAGCCGGCACCGCTTGCGCTCAAAATGCCCCTATGGCAAGGATCGCCGCGCCTCCTGTCGGCGCCTTCGTCGCGTCCTTATCCGACGTATCGAGCCGCTTTCGGCTGCTGCCGTAGCTCAGTGGTAGAGCACTCCCTTGGTAAGGGAGAGGTCCTCAGTTCAATCCTGAGCGGCAGCACCAGTGCACTGACAGTTTGTGATATAAATCCCGATTGATAGACTGATCGGCAGCGGGCCGGGGGTCCGCGCATCATGCCGATCGACGTTTTCATCAGCCATTCGCAGCATGACAAAGTCGCGGCCGATGCCGCTTGCTCCGCCTTGGAGGCGGCCGGCATTCGCTGCTGGATCGCACCGCGCGATGTGCCGCCCGGCGCGCCGTGGCCGGCCGCGATTATCGAGGCGATCGATCATTGCCGGGCCATGGTCTTGATCTTTTCCTCGGGCGCCAATCAATCGAAACAGGTCTATCGCGAGGTGCAGCGGGCGTTCGACAGGGAAGTCCCCGTCATTCCGCTCCGGATCGAAAACGTCATGCCGGAGCACTCGCTCGCCTATTATGTCGAGACGGTGCATTGGCTCGATGCGGTGACGCCGCCGCTCGATCATCATCTCAAACAGCTCGCGCAAACGATTGCGGCGCTGCTGGACAAGCCGCCGGCACCCGAGGTTCTTACCGTTCCGGGCAAAATGGAGAGCGGCACCGGCCGTTCGGCGCCGGCGGCGGCACAGCCGAAATCCGGTTCACAAGCGTTGCCGAAATGGATCTTTGTTGCCGCGGGTTTTGTCGTCGCTATGGCCGCGACTGCGGGCTTGATGGTCGTTTTGCTGCGGCCACCCGTGAGCAACGCCGGACCACCGGTGGTCCCGGGCGCAACGGCTGGCACCACAAGCCAGCCTGCCGTAGCAGCCACACAAGCCGCACCCGCCACACCGACCGCACCTGCGGCAACCGTCGCGCCCGCTACCTCTGCCACGTCCGCTACGCCGGCGGCGCCTGCCGCAGCCCCAACCGTTACCAACGCCAATACATGCACCACACCGATTTGCGGAGATTGGCACGGTGTCGGCAATACCGCTTCCGTCCCGTTTGGCGGGCCGCCCTACTGCAAGTACACGGTGAGCCTGGAAAACCCCACGCTTGAAGCGGCGATCGACAATTACGGTCGCGTCACAAAAGCGCTGCTGTCCCTGACCATGGTGGAAAATTCAGTGCCGCCTTGCAACTTTGCCCCGCTCGGCACACGGCCGCAGTCCTATTCCGGCGACGGAACGACCAGCGGCGGAGAAATTCAATTGGAGCTCAATCCCGCGCCGGCAAACCGGCCTCAGGCAACCGCGAGCTTTAGCGGCCAGATCGTCAACGGCAGACTGGTCGGAACGCTCACGGTTCATCGCACCGATTTCAGCGGCAATCTGGCTTGGACGGTGCGCAGTCTGATCAATTGACGGGGAAAAGGATGGCCGCCGTGGCGCGCCGCTGCGGCGGTTGCCGTCAGACCGCGACCTTGTCGAGAAAACCTTCGATCTCGGCGCGCAGCTTGCCGACCGACGTATCGACCGAATTCGAAGCATTGAGCACCGTCTCGGCCGCGGCCCGCGTTCCGGTTGCGGCTTCAGCGACTTTGCCGAGGACCGCGACCACAGTGCCGGTGCCGCGCGCCGCGTTGGCCGCGTTGCGGCTGATTTCGGAGGTCGCGGCGTTCTGCTGCAAGATCGACGCGGCGGCGCTCGACGCGCGCGTCGAGATTTCGTGCATGCTTGAGGCGATACCGTGGACCGCTTCGACGGCGCCGCCGGTCGATTCTTGCACCGCCAAAATGTGCCGCGCGATCTCCTCGGTCGCCTTCGCCGTCTCCACCGCGAGCGATTTCACTTCAGCGGCCACCACGGCAAAACCGCGGCCGGCCTCGCCGGCCCGCGCCGCCTCGATCGTCGCGTTGAGCGCGAGCAGGTTGGTTTGACCGGCAATATTGCGAATGAGCTTGACGACGTCGCCGATCTTCTCCGCGGCCTGCGTCAGCGCCGCATATTGGCCGTTCGACGCGTTGGCGGCGGTCACGGCATTGCCGACCAAATCCATGGTCTGCGCCAGCTGCGCATTGATCTCGGCGATCGACGCCGATAATTGCTCAGCCGAGCCCGCAACCAGCGACACATTGGCGGACGCTTCGTTGGACTCCCACAACGCCCCTTCGGCATGCTGCGTGGTCTGGTGCGAGGACATAATGAGCGCGCTTGCGGTCGACTTCATGGCGTCGGTGCTGTTGCTGACGATGCCGAGCACTTCCTCGACCCGCTCGCGAAATGACCGGATGGCATTCTCGGTCGACAATCTGCGGTCTTCCTGCGCCAGCATGGTGTCGCGCTGATCCTCAAGCCGCTGCCGCTCGGTAATATCCTCATGCGTAGCGACCCAGCCGCCGCCCGTCATCGGTTGCCGAACGACCCGGATCAGGCGCCCGTCGGCAAGTTCGTCGATTCGGCTCGAGATTTTATCGGAAGAAATCTGGCCGAGTGCATGAAGCTTCTTGTCCACCGCGCCGGTGCTTTGTTCGCCTTTGAGCAAGCCGTTCATGACCCGATGCGCGATGATGGCTTCATGCGAAGCGCCGGCTTTCAACAGCTCCGGCGGCAGGCGATACAAGCGCGCAAAGCGATCGTTGCAGATGACCAGACGCTTCCCGGCATCGAACATGCATAAACCGTGAGTCAGGTTTTCGAGCGCCGTATCGAACCGCAAATTTGTCTGTTCGAGCGACAGCTGGCGGCGGATGCTGGCGACCATCGTCATCAGCTCCAACAGCGTCAGGACGGCGACCACGGTAAAATACAACGCCCGGCGGTTGTCCGCCGCCGCGAAAGCATCGTCATACGACAGCAGGAATACCAGCCCGAGCCAGAGCGAAGCGATAATCGCCATGCTCAAGATCGGCGCCGGCCGCAACAATGCGCGAAGATAGGATCGCACGCGTGTGCTCGCCATTTTAGCGGTACATTTGCGCTGTCATGCCACGATTAAGGTTTGCATTCGGTTAAATTTTTCGCACCGGGTTAATGAAATTAACGATTTGGCGCGCGCCGTAACCGCGAGAATGGCGGCCCCGCGAAGCGACAGCCACAGATCAAATCCAGTCCAACACATTTGAGGTTATTTATCGCGGCCGCAGGAACTCAAAATCGCAGCCCTCGTCGGCGCCTAGAATTTGCTCGGCGAACAATTTGGCGTAACCGCGTTCGGGGATTGCCGATTTTGCCGGCGCGGCGGCGGCGCGCTTTTTAAGCTCGGCGTCGTCGACCACAAGCTCTATGCTGCGGTTTCGCACCGATAAGCGGATGCGGTCGCCGTTTTTCACGAGGCCGAGCGGGCCGCCGGATGCGGCGTCGGGGGTGACGTGCAGCACGATGGTGCCGAAAGCGGTGCCGCTCATGCGCGCGTCCGAAATGCGGATCATGTCCTTGACGCCGCGCTGCGCCAGTTTTTTCGGGATCGGTAAATAGCCGGCCTCCGGCATCGAAGCCGGCGCGTGCGGCCCGGCGTTCTGCAGCACCAGAATGTCTTGCGGTTCGACATCGAGCGCGGGATCGTCGATCCGCGCGGCCAGATCGGCCAGCGAGGCGAACACCACGGCACGGCCCTCGTGCTCGAACAGTTTGGCGTCGGCCGCCGAGCGCTTCAGCACGGCGCCGCGCGGCGCGAGATTGCCGAACAGCGCAACCAGGCCGCCATTCGGCTCGAGCGGCTGGTCGAGCGGCGCGATGATCGAGCGATCGACGTAACCGCCGGTATCTCCGGTCAGCCGCTCGCCCAGCGTTTCGCCGGTCACCGTCATGACATCGAGATGCAGCAGCGATCTTAACTCGCGCAGCAGCGCGCCCATGGCGCCGGCCGCATAAAAGTCTTCCATATAGCCATTGCCGACCGGCTTGAGATTGACCAAGACGGGCGTCGTCTCCGACAGCGCGTTGAGCTGATCGAGCGAAACTTTCACCCCGGCGCGGCCGGCAATGGCGGTGAGATGAATCACCGCGTTGGTGGAGCCGCCGATCGCCAGCAGCACCCGCAGCGCATTCGCCACCGATTTTTCGTTGATAATCGTTGCCGGCGTCAGCTTCGAGCCGATTAGCTTGACCGCCGCGGCACCGGTCGCCTCGGCGGCGCGCAATCGGTCGGCGTGAACGGCGGGGATCGCGGCGGTGCCGGGCAGACTCATGCCAAGAGCCTCGGTCAGACACGCCATGGTCGATGCGGTGCCCATCACGGCGCAAGTTCCTGCCGTCACGGCGAGTTGTCCCTCGACCTCGGCGATTTCATCGGCATCGATGGCGCCCGCGCGGTAGCGCGCCCAAAAGCGCCGGCAATCGGTGCAGGCGCCGAGCCGCTCGCCGCGATGGCGGCCGGTCATCATCGGGCCGCCGACCAGCATGATCGCTGGCCGCGCGGCGGAGACAGCCCCCATGAGCTGCGCCGGCACGGTCTTGTCGCAGCCGCCCATCAGCACGACCGCGTCCATCGGTTGCGCCCGGATCATTTCCTCGGTGTCGATAGCCATCAGGTTGCGGTATTTGAGGCTCGTCGGCGTGAGAAACACTTCGCCGAGCGAGATGGTCGGAAATTCCAGCGGCAGCGCGCCCGCGGCGAGCACCCCGCGCTTCACCGCCGCCAACAGTTCGGGGAAGTGACGGTGGCAATTGTTAAAGTCCGAGGCGGTGTAAGCGATGCCGATCACCGCCTTGTCCAACTGCGCCCGCGAATAGCCCATCGATAGCGCGAAGGAGCGCCGCAGGTAGCGCGAGAAATCGCGATCGCCGTAATCGGTGAGGCCGCGATCGAGGCCGGCGCTGGGTTCTGTCATGGCCCGATCATACCCCGGATATCCGCCATTTTCCGCATCTTCACCGGGTTTAAGGCCGAGCTAGCGGCCGGCCAAGCCGGCACGGCCGCCACAATTGAGAAAAGCGCGTTTTCATAAACTTGATTCCGATCAATACCGCGGCACCCCATCGCGCCTATATGACCTCGACAAATACCCTGGAACGCTTTTAAAACTACCTTGGTTAGGTTCAAAACCGGCCGAACTGCCGGCGAATGCCGGGGACGCTTGCCGATGCATGATAGTAAGATTCCTGATCCCAAGATTCGCGCTCCGATGATTCCTGGCGCTGACGTCGACTATCACGCCTATTTCACCGCTGCACTCGGCCGCCTGCACGGCGAGCGGCGCTACCGGGTGTTTGCCGATCTGGAGCGCCGGGCCGGACGCTTTCCGCACGCGATCTGGCATGCGCCGGACGGGCCGAAGGACATGGTGATCTGGTGCTCGAACGATTATCTCGGCATGGGCCAGCACCCCAAGGTGGTCGGCGCCATGGTCGAGACCGCAACGCGGATGGGCACCGGTGCCGGCGGCACCCGCAATATTGCGGGCAACAATCACCCGCTGGTCGAGTTGGAGCGCGAGCTCGCCGACCTGCACCGTAAAGAGGCGGCGCTGGTCTTCACCTCCGGCTATGTCTCGAACGAGACCGGCATTTCCACGCTTGCCAAGCTGATGCCGAACTGCCTGATCCTGTCGGACGCCTGGAACCACAATTCGATGATCGAGGGCGTACGCCAGGCGTATTGCGAAAAGCAGATCTTTCGCCACAACGACATGGCGCATCTCGAAGCGTTGCTGGCCGCGGCCGATCCGCGCCGGCCGAAACTTATCGTCTTCGAAAGTCTTTATTCCATGGACGGCGACGTCGCCCACGTGACGCAGATCTGCGACCTCGCGGCGCGCTACGGCGCCATGACCTATATCGACGAGGTTCACGCCGTCGGCATGTACGGCCCGCGTGGCGGCGGCATTGCCGAGCGCGACGGCGTCATGGGCCGCATCGATGTGATCGAAGGCACGCTGGCCAAGGCGTTCGGCTGCCTCGGCGGCTATATTGCGGGCTCGGCCGCAATGATGGACGCGGTGCGCTCTTACGCGCCGGGCTTTATTTTCACCACCGCGCTGCCGCCGCCGGTCTGCGCCGCCGCGACCGCGGCGATCCGACATCTCAAGACGTCACGCTGGGAGCGCGATCGGCACCAGGACCGCGCCGCGCGCACCAAGGCGGTGCTCGGCGCGGCGGCGCTGCCGGTGATGCGGAGCCCGACCCACATCGTTCCGGTCTTCGTCGGCGATCCCGAATTGTGCAAACAGGCGAGCGATCTTTTGCTCACCGACCACGGCATTTATATCCAGCCGATCAATTACCCAACGGTGCCGAAGGGCACGGAACGGCTGCGCATTACGCCGAGCCCCTATCATGACGATGCGCTGATCGACGCGCTGGCCGAAGCGCTGGTCGAGGTGTGGCAACGGCTGGGATTGCCGTTCAAGGAGCGTGCGCTCGCCGCCGAGTGATCCTATCCGCCGCGTCGTCATCGGCGTCTTGCGGATGGTGTGATTTCCTGCCACTGCAATGTCTCCGGTTTTCACGGCGCCACCGAACGCCTCTCCTGGAGTATTTGGCATGACGAAAAAGCCTGCGGCTAAAAAGACAAAAAAGCGCGTCAAGATCGCCCACCCGGGCATGATGGGCGACGGCACCGAAGAACAGAATCTCGGTCAGCGCGGCAATCCGAAGGCGCGCATCAAGAAAAAGGAAGTGGTCGCCGCCTTCGGCAAACCGCGCCGCAAGAAATAGCCGCGGCGTCGATCGCACCGTCCGGGAAACGGGCGGCCAAAGCGCCGGTTCAACGATGGACCAGCACCGCGACTTTGCAATGGGCCAGGACCTTGGCCGTCTCGCTGCCGAGAACGAGCGCCGAGAGGCCGTGGCGGCCGTGCGAGGCCATCACAATCAGGTCGCAGCCTTGCGCGTCTGCGGTCTCGATGATGGCCCGGTAGGGATGCTCGTTCTCGACCTCGATCGCCTTACAGGCGACGCCGGCCATCTGGGCTGCGTCGGCAACCGCGCCTAGGGCAATCTTTGCGCTCTCTTGCATGCGCGCTTTGTATTCGGCCGGTGTGTCTTCGATCATCTGCGTGTCGGCCGTGAAGGTGTGGAACGGCGGCAAAACCGTCAGCGCGGTGGTTTTGGCGCCGATCCGTTTGGCCAAGTCGATGCCGTGGCGAACGGCTTTTCCGGCGAGTTCCGACCCGTCGGTCGCGATCAGGATGTTGGCGTACATTCTCTCTTCCTAATTTTTCCGGCTAACCGCGGTTAGTTAGCGCCGGCGCGCGCGATCTTTCGCTTCGTCAACTCTTTACGGATCGACAGCAGTTCGCGGCGACGCTTGGCGCCGGTTTTCGGATAAGACATTTTAAGTTCGTCGAGCGTATCGAGAACGATCCGCGACACGATCAGCCGGGCGTTCTCCTTATCGTCGGCGGGGACGACATACCACGGCGCGAATTTGGTGCTCGTGGCGCCGAGGCATTTTTCATAAGCCTTCATGTATTGTTTCCAGAACTTTCGCTCGGCAATGTCGGCTGCGCTGAATTTCCAATTCTTTTCCGGTTCGTCGATGCGCGCCAGGAAGCGTTTGCGCTGTTCTTCTTTCGAAAGGTGCAAGAAGAATTTGACGATGCGGGTGCCGTTATCGTGAAGGTGGCGCTCCAAATCCACGATCGAACGATAGCGGTCGTGCCAGATCGCTTTGTCGTTTTGCGGCAGATCCGGCAGCTTTTCGCTGCGCAAAACCTCCGGATGGACGCGCGCGATCAGCACTTCTTCGTAATAGGATCGGTTGAAAATGCCGATTTTGCCGCGTTCGGGCAGATCGCGCGTGGTGCGCCACAGAAAGTCGTGCTGTAACTCGGTGGCGCTCGGATGCTTGAAGCTGAACACTTGGCAGCCCTGGGGATTGACCCCTGACATGACGTGTTTAATGGCGCCGTCCTTGCCCGCCGCATCCATGGCCTGAAAAATCAACAGCACGGCATAGCTGTCGGAGGAATAAAGCAATTCCTGTTGCGCGCTCAGTTGCGCGATGTGGTCGTCGAGAAACTTCTTGTATTGCTCCCTCGACTTGTAAACCGGATCGACTTTGGTCGGCCATTTTTTGAGATCGACTTCGGCGCTTTGCGGGACGCGGAAATCCTTTGAATTGATCTTCATTTTCATCCCTCCGGCGCTGTGGCTGGCATGAAATTGATCGGCGAGGCTCGGGATTGCGGGCGACCCTTCATGACGGCGCTGTTCGTGGAATCGTCCACCGAATTGACGGTTTTCACCGTCTCGTCATTAGTCTGAATTCGGCGGCGAGACGGCGGGGGCGGCATGCGCTTGGATTTTGTCGGTTCGGCCCGGCGTTTCATGGCTTACCGCGAGCCATTGAGCTGCCAACATGACGACGATCAGGACAATATACATATAAACGCCGGCATGGAGTTTGGTCACGTCGGCCGGTTCAATGCCCGCCACCGCGGCGGCGCCCGGCGATGCCACATGCGAGAGGGCCTCGGCGGCGGCCTGGCGCGGCAAGAGCGCAACCAGGCGAGCGGCGATCGCCTTAAATTCGAGACGAACGGACCAAGCATCGGGTAGCGCCGCAATCGACGATGCCAATCTTTGGGTCGCGGTCTCCGGTGGCAAGCGGGCTAACTCGGCCGCCTCCTGCCACGGATCGATGTCCAATCGCGCCAGCGCCGACAGCACGCTGAGCGGCATGTCATTGCGATCCTCTCCGATCGGCGAGAACAGAAAATCGTCGAATTGGGATCCAAGGGTCGAAAAAGAAGCGGGACGAGTCATTTCATTCACCGGATTGCGTCAACTCCGTCCAACAATAAGGAGCCGACAAAAGAACGAGGGACGGATCGCGCTAAGGATGGCGGTTCGACCGGGCATGGTCATCATGGTCATAATATCTCTGAAAATTTGTTTCGTAGGTGCGATCGAGTGTTGTCGATGCGTCATAGGTCGGGCTCTCCTTGACCGTCTGACGGTCGACCTTGAGGTTGACCAGACTGTCTGTCCAATCGATCCGGCGGACCGACCGCGGGGCGATCAGAATTCGTTTCCCAGGCCACCAGTTGTGCGTATTGACGACCAGATAACGGACTTTCCAATCGGCGACTTCCAGAAGAAAATCCTCGACATGACCGATATCGCCGTCGCTGGCGTGGATATGGTAGCCGGTGACCGCTTCGAAGCTGCGCAGATGCGGATCGTCCTTACTGCGCTGAGCGGCCGCGATGTCCTCCGCCAGCAACCTGGATTCCGGGACCGGCGAAACCGAGCGCGCCTTCCCGCCGTCGCCAAAGCCGCCCATCAAAAGGTCCGTCCCCCAATAGGGCTGCCAGCCGTAATAGTCGTAGATATTGGTCTCGATTTGCCGCGAGACCGGCCGGGCGGAGCCGATATCCGGACTGTCCTTGACCTGTTGCATGGTCAGTCCCACCGCGAATTCGCCATCGGCCGGATCGAGGCGGCCGAACACAACGGGCGGCAGAAGCACTTTGCGGCCGGATAGCCACTTCCCGGTATCGACGACTAGCCACCGCACCGACCAACTGACGTCGTCAAACAGAAAGTCGGCCACGGTCCCAAGCCGGCCATCGCTCGCCGCGATGGCGTAACCGTTGATCTGCGATGCGTTGCGCAACATCCTAGGCGTCTTTCTTGCTGTCACTGGCCGGCGTCGAGAAGGCCGAGCAACAGTAAAGTTCAATCGCTGCCTTTGTCAGTCAGATGGGTCTTCCAGTAGGAATCGACTTTCTGGCCCACCGCGTCGAAGCGGCCCGGTTCCGTGAATTGGTCTTTGCTGGCCTGCGGCGCGCTGCTCAAGGCGTCCTTCGTGGTGCCGAGCACGAGCAGGCTCAGATTGGGCGCAATCTTGAAGGCGGTCCAGGGAACCGGGACGTATTTCTCGTCAATTCCGAAAATTCCGCCCCGGGCAATGACGACGTAGTCGATCTTCCCGGTCTGCGGATTTGTCATGAGGTCATCGACGCTGCCGAGAGCAACGTTCTGCGGATTACGCACCTCGGTGCCGAGCAAAGTATCGGATCGCGGCGCGGTATTAATCGCAGCGACTGGCTGTGCGGCCGCGATCTGCTGCTGCCGCCAGCTCTGCAGGTCGACCGTCGGCGTTTTCGTGCCGTGCAATTCGGCGACGTAAGCTTGGTAGATGTTGCGGGACGTGGCGAGGACGTCCTCGCAGGGCTGCTGTTGACCTTGCCGGGCGAGAATGCCGGCGGCCGAGAGCAGGGTTCGTAGCTCATAGCCCGGCCGCGCGTTCTGATAGGCCGATCCGTTGCCCTCTTGCGTGCTGCCCGGGTCCACCAGGGGTGGGCCGAAGCCGAATCCCGCGATCGGGTAGCCGTAACCGTAGCCCGATCCGCCCAGCCAATAGCCGTCGTTGCTCATCTTATCGCTCATGGCGCGCAAATCGCTAAAGCATTTCTCGGCCGGCTTCACGGCGGCGGACTTATTGTCGCCGGGAGAAGCTTGGTTCTCGGTGCCGGTCGCGGCGGGGGGCGCTGCCAGCAGCGGTGCTGAAAGGCCAAAACAGCAAATCGCCGTCATGGCGCCGGTCAATATTGAGCGTTTCATTTGATCTATTTCCTTACTTTTACTTGACGGCACATCAGTTTCACCCGATGCAAATTGCCAATTACTTTAAGAACGAGATTCGCCGGATTCAGAAACTCTTCGGCGCCCTATCGTGCCGCTGCGGGACCTCAACTTGCCGCGGAGGCAAGTTGTTCCGCCGGTTTTGCGACGTTCGCGCCCGCGTGCACATCGAGGCTTAATGGCTTGGACGTTCCGAGGATCGTTTTCGCACGCGCCATCTCATCGGCGGTGCCATGCGCCATCACCAGAAAGCGATCGGCTTTGATGGCCGTCTCGTATTGGACCACGCTGTCTTTCGGCACCCCGATGCTATAGAGCGCCGCGGCAATCGCACTGATGCCGCCGACCATGACGGCGTTTTCGATGCCGACGATCGCCATCGAGGCCAGATAGCCGAGGATGACGACATGGCCCACGACGGGTATGCTGAGGAATAGGCCGCCGAAAAACATGCCCCAGAGACCGCCCCAGAACGCGCCGCGCGTGCCCCAAAACTTGACCCGATCGCCGGTGTTGTAGAAGCCGACGACCTTTTCGTCGGTCTGGTAGCCCTTACCGACGACGCTGAGATTTTTCATCTCGAAGCCGGCCAAGGTCAGTTTCTTCACCGCAGCTTCCGCCGCATTATGGTCGGCGAAGACGGCGATCGCTGTGTCGGTCTTTTCCATTGGGTACTCCTTTAGGGACAAAGCCGGTGCGCTACCGGGAGCGGTTGCTCCGGCGCTAGTGGCCCGTTTGTCAGTTGTGGTGAGGTTTGCTGCGCCGCCGGCGCGGCGCGATCGTCAGAAAGACAGCAATGGAACTCATCGTCATGGCTCCTTCGTCGATCCCGGAGCCCCTCAGCCACCGCCAGTGTGAACCGCGGTCGCGATCACATCTGAGCTACATTGCTCACTTGTTCGCTAATGTTCCTCCAAGGACCGAACGCCGATGGAATCGGTTGATCTTTTTTTGACCACGCCGGAAGGAGCCGATCCTCATCTTCATGCCTTCGACGATGCCAGCCGTAAAATGCCGGAGCCATCGCCGACAGAACCAGACTCAGCGGGATCGAAGAACCGATAGGCCAGCAGCTTCACGCGGTCAGTGACGAGGAACCAAACCACCGCATAGCCCCAAACAAACAACGCCCAGCTCCAGCCCAGCGGGGTCATGAACAACCCATAGACCGCAATAAGGGTTGCCAGTGTTTGCGTGCCGAACACCGCCAGCAGTAAAATCCGCGCCGGGGGTACGGACCAGAACGCGCCGCGGGTGCGTGTCTGGAAAATCGTCAAATGCCCGGCCACCGACAGCATCAGGTACATCAGCGTCTGAAGCTGCGGACGACCGAGTTGAAAGACGCGGTCACCCAGGTAGAACAGGCCGAACGCCGCCATCGGGCCGACGACGCCCAGCACGGTGGCGATCCCCAGCACCAGGCGCATGTTCCAGGCCTCGGGCTGGCTTTTGTAATGAACATTGTCGTAGGCGATGGACAGAATGGCGCCGTCGTTGAGGAGCGCCAGCATGACGATCATCACCGCCGTCAAAGGGTAGAAATTGAAGATCAAAATCGACAGCGTCATGAACAAGAGTACACGGAGCGTCTCGGCAATGCGGTAGATCGCGTAGCTGTTCATCCGCTGGAAGATACGCCGGCTCTCTTTGATGCCGTCGATGATCACCGACAGGCCGGGCGTCATCAGCACAATGGCCGCCGCCGCGCGCGCCGCGTCCGTGGCGCCCGAAACGGCGATGCCGCAGTCGGCTTGCTTCAGGGCGGGCGCGTCGTTCACCCCGTCGCCGGTCATGCCGACGATGTGGCCGCGCTTTTGCAGCACTTCGACGATATGGAACTTATGTTCGGGGAAGACCTGCGCAAAGCCGTCGGCGTTCTCGATCGATTGCGCCAATTGGGGCGTCTCTTGATGCTTGGCGTCGCCGAACCCGCTGGCATCGAGGATATTGGTGCCCATCCCCAATTTCTTGGCGGTTTCCTGGGCAATGGCGAGCGCGTCGCCGGTCACCATCTTGACTTTCACGCCCATCTGCCGCGCAGTCGCAATGGTTGACTTGGCGTCCACACGCGGCGGGTCGAACAGCGGCAGCACGCCAAGAAACTGCCATTTGCCGTCGGCATCGGCCCGCGCCACGCCCAAC
>Ga0181537_10003792_pt1 | contig 12781 bp, 11 predicted proteins | sample PEATcosm2014_Bin_39_FD_119765 | JGI IMG/M metagenome (GOLD analysis project Ga0181537, IMG submission 119765) | Peatland microbial communities from MTU Mesocosm Facility, Houghton, MI, USA - PEATcosm2014_Bin23_10_metaG | ecosystem: Environmental > Terrestrial > Soil > Wetlands > Peat | place...
CCGTCATAGCCGGGGCGCAGCGGTGCGTTGAGGTGCTTCTGATACCAAAGGAGCGCGCAGAACGGGTCGTCCTGCCACATATGCACGTGGTTGAAGCGCTCCTGGCCGTGATTGCCGGCGATCTCGAAGAGGGCGTTGTCCGGCCCTTCCATATAGGCGAAGCCGCCGACCCGGGTCGGCTCGGCATGGCGCGCCTTGGCCTCGGCGATCTGCGTCTTGGTGAGGCCGAGCGCATTGCCGATATTGGGCCAGGTGTCGCTCGACACGAGAATTTCGCCGCCGGTCTCTTCCTTGTAGAGCGGTATCAGTTTGACTTCCGGGCGCGCTTTCCAGGTCTCGACGGTGGCGCGCGAGTCGGTGACGTGCCAGCCGAAATGCCAGATCGCGCTTTGCGGCTCCGAGGTTGGCGGCGTGTCGACCTTGTTGAACAGGATCAGCACGTCGTTGTTCGAACGCAGCGCCTTGTGGCCGGCCCATTCGCCCTTCGAGGTGCAGGCGAATTGCCGCGTGTACCAGTCGATCGCCGCGTCGGGGTCGACCGAATTCAGATGCAGATGATGAAAGCCCGGGGTCGGCAGCATTGGCGATCCTCCTGCGATTTCACGGGAGATTAGCCCAGATCCCGGCGACGAGAACGGCTATTGCTGCGCCACGGCGCAGGAGTGATCCTGCAAATCCTCGCCGGCAGCGCGGTCGCCGGTGGCGGCGTCGGCTTGGTCGGCGAGGATCACAAAGCCGGGCTTCCCACTCGCCAAGACAATGCCGGCGACGACCAGCGTTTCCTTGCCCATCGCCTCGCGCGCGCCGGGGATGCCGTCGGCCAGCAGTTTGAACGGGTCGGCGCCGTCGAGCGTATCCCCGGCGACCCGCATCGCGCGGTAATGCTGGCCGGCCAGCGGCACGGGAAACGGCGCCCAGCTCTCGCCGATCGACGCCTGCTCACGCTCGAGCGCGTCACGCACCGCGGGGGCGATGCAATCGATGTGGATGTGCAGCTGGTTCTGTGAGCGGCCGAAGATCGAATTGACCGCCAGGCTGAGCGCGTTCCGCGGCAGTGCGTGCTTGGCCGCGTCCTCGGTGAAATGGCGCTGCTGCCAGGCTTCGGCAAAATAGTTCGGCGTGCCCGGCGCGAGCAGTTCGGGGCTTTCGATGCCGGTAATCTTCGCGGTCGGCATCAGCAAGTATTGCGTGTCGCCGATGAGGTCCTTGAGGATCACATAACCGCGCTCGGCTCCGCCTTGCAGGTCGACCACGGTGCAGGGGGCGGGATTGCCGTGCTCCTCCTGGTCAGGCACGCATTTGTCGTGAGTGATCTTCCACAGCGCGTCGGGATCGGCGGCGCGCGCCGTGCCGGCAAGAACCAGCAGCGCCAGCAGCGCGAGAAGCGGAAACCGAAGCACTATTTCCTGACCGCTATTCCACAACGATGCGCGGCGGCGCGCGCCGGGCGCCTTCGCCGGAGATTTTGTCCCATACGCGTGTGGCAATCTCGCGAAACAGCTGGGCGTGGGGCGAATTGGGATCGGACACGGTGATCGGGCGGCCCTCGTCCGAGGTCTCGCGGATCTGCAAATCGAGCGGTACCTCGCCAAGAAACTCGCAGCCGAGCCGCTCGGCCTCGCGCCGCGCGCCGCCATGTGAAAAGATGTCGCTGCGCTCGCCGCAATGCGGGCACAGGAAATAGCTCATGTTCTCGATGATGCCGAGCACCGGCACATCGACCTTCTGGAACATCGACAGACCGCGCCGCGCGTCGATCAGCGCGATGTCCTGCGGCGTCGAGACGATGATCGCCCCGGCGAGCGGCACTTGCTGGGCCATCGTCAGCTGGGCGTCGCCGGTGCCGGGCGGCAGATCGACCACCATGATGTCGAGCGGGGCCCACGCGACATCGCGCAGCATCTGGTTGAGCGCGCTCATCACCATCGGCCCGCGCCAGATCATCGCGGTGTCCTCGGGCACGAGAAAGCCCATCGACATGCATTTGAGCCCGTAATTCTCCATCGGGTGCAGCGTCTTGCCGTCCGCGCTGGTGGGCTTGCCAGAGATCCCCAGCATGCGCGGCATCGAGGGGCCGTAAATATCGGCGTCGAGTACGCCGACCTTGAGCCCGTTGGCCTTGAACGCGAGCGCGAGGTTGGCGGCGACTGTCGATTTGCCGACCCCGCCTTTGCCCGAGGCGACCGCGATGATCGCGCCGACACCCGGCACCGCGCCGCGTCGCTGGGCTTGCGCCGCCGGGGTACCCTGTCCTGGGGCGCCTGGCCCTGGCCCGTGCGTGTGAGCATGGGCGTGCGGTGTCGCTCGCTGGGGCGCGCGCGCTTCGGCGGTCAGCACGGCGGTCACCGACAGGACACCCGGCAGCGCCTCGACCGCGGCCTCGGCCGCCTTGCGCAACGGTTCGAGGCGTGGTCCGCGCTCGGGCTCGACCTCGATCGCGAAGCCGACATTGCCGTCGCGGATCACCATCCCGGAGACCATGTTCAGCGAAACGATGTCGCCGCCACGCTCGGGATCGCGCACCTTTCCCAGCGCGTCGAGGATCTGTCGCTCGGTAACGGCCATCGCATTCTCCGGAAGGTGCGGCGGAACCTACCGGAAAATTGGACCGGCAGCGAGACTTGACAACATCTGCGCGCGCGCCCTCTATCCGCGCGAAATCCGGCGAGCGCAGTCCCGAGAAGCGCCGACGCAATGAATTGGGGCGCGATGATGGTCCAGCGGGGAACTTGCCAGCGAGGATGTGCCAGCGAGGGTGCCTATGAGTGATCGCGGCGGCCCTTGGGGCTCCGGGCCTCGCGGCGGCAGGGGTGGAAGCGGCGGAAACGGCGGCGGGCCTTGGGGCGGCGGAGGCGGTCGCGGTGGCGACGGTGGCGGCAACGATGGTGGTGTTGGCGGTCCGCCGCCGCGCGGCCCAGGTCCGCGACCGCCTGATTTCGAGGAGATGCTGCGCCGCAGCCAGGATCGCTTTCGCCAGCTCCTGCCCAACGGGCGCGGCACCGGCAGCATCGTCGCCATTGGCGTCGCGGCGGTAATCGCGCTGTGGCTGGCAAGCGGGTTTTACCGCGTGCAACCTGACGAGGTCGGTGTTGTGCTGCGCTTTGGCGCCTATAACCGCATGACCCAGCCGGGCCTCAATTATCATTTACCGAGCCCGATCGAGACCGCGCTGACGCCGAGCGTCACCCGGCAGAACCGCATGGAGATCGGCTATCGCAGCAATGAGCGCGCGTCGTCCCGCATCTCCGGCAATGGGCAGGTGCCGGAAGAAGCGCTGATGCTGACCGGCGACGAGAACATCGTCGACATCAATTTCACCGTCCTGTGGGTGGTCAAGGACGCGAAATCCTATCTGTTCAACATCCGCAACCCCGAAGGCACGGTGAAATCGGCGGCGGAAAGCGCGATGCGCGAGATCGTCGGCGAGACGCCGATCGCCCAGGCGCTCGCCGAGGGCCGCGGCAAGATCGAGACTGAAACCCAAAAGCTGCTGCAGTCGATCCTCGATTCCTACGGGGCCGGGATCGAGATCACCCTGCTGCAATTGCAGAAAGTCGATCCGCCCGACCCGGTCATCGAATCCTTCCGCGATGTGCAGCGGGCATTGGCCGATCGCGCCCGGTTGCGCAACGAGGCCGAGGCCTATCGCAACGATATCCTGCCGCGGGCACGCGGCGACGCGGTCAAGATCCAGCAGGATGCGGAAGCCTATCGCGCGGAGATCGTCAACCGCTCGCAAGGCGACGCCGACCGCTTTACGGCGGTCTACAACGCCTACAAGGCGTCCGAGGATGTGACCGCCGAGCGGCTCTATCTCGAGACGATGGAAGAGATCCTCAAGAACAGCAACAAGGTCATCCTCGACAAATCGGCGACGGGCCAGAGCGGCGTGTTGCCCTATCTGCCGTTGCCGAGCCTCCCCGGCTTCAGCCCGCCCGCCGCCGCGCCCCCCGCCGCGCCAACGCCGGGGAGCCGCTGATGAGCCGCCGGATCCTCCTCATCGTCGCGATCGTGCTGATCGCGGCCGGCATCCTGATCCATGGCTCGTTGTTTATCGTCGATCAGACCGAGTCGGCCCTGGTGCTGCAATTCGGCCAGCCGCGGCGCGAGGTGCGCCAGCCGGGGCTGTGGGTCAAGCGGCCCTTTATCGAGAACGTCGTGTTCTACGACAACCGCGTCCTCGATTACGAGCCGCCGCCCGAGGAAGTCATCGTCTCCGACCAGAAACGGCTGGTGGTCGACAGCTATTCCCGTTACCGCATCGTCGACCCTCTGCTCTTCTTTCAGACCGTGGGCAGCGAGGAGGGGGTCCGCGGGCGACTGGCCGCGATCGTCAATGGCGCGCTGCGCCGGGTCCTTGGCAACGTCACATTATCGGACATTCTTTCAGAGAAGCGTGCCGGGATCATGATCCAGATCCGCGACGAGGTCGCGAACGAGGCCAAGGCCTTTGGCATCATCGTTGTCGATGTGCGCCTGCGCCGCGCCGATCTGCCGGCGGAGAACAGCGAGGCGGTCTACGCCCGCATGAAATCCGAGCGCCAGCAGCAGGCGGCACAGTATCGCGGCGAAGGCGCCGAGGCGGCGCAGAATGTTCGCTCCAATGCCGAGCGCGAGCGGACCGTAATCCTCGCCGAGGCCCAGCGCGACGCGCAGCGCGTGCGTGGCGATGGCGACGCTCAGGCGATCAAGATTTACGCCGACGCGTTTGGCAAGGACCAGAAGTTCTTCGCCTTTTACCGCTCGTTGCAGGCGTATCGCAACGCGCTGAACAATCACGACACCTCGTTTATCCTCAGCCCGGATAGCAGCTTTTTTCGCTTTTTCAACGGCGGGCCGGGCACTGGCGCCGCGCCGGCGCCGGCGGCTTCTCCTCAGCCCGCGCCGCATTGATGCGACGATTGGGGACAGCATCGCGCCGATGAGAGACGGGCGGTGGCGCGGCACGATTGGTTGCTGATGCGTGATTTGCTGACGGCGCTCGCTCTCATCCTGGTGATCGAGGGCATTGCTTATGCGCTCGTACCCGAAATCCTCAAACGGCTGGCGGCGCAGACGACGCGCACGCCGGCCCAGGCGCTGCGGGTCGGGGGTCTGATCGCCGCAGTTCTCGGTGTCATCCTTGTCTGGATACTGCGCCGCTGAGGTGTCGTCGGCTACGCGACAAGCGGCGTTTCCACTTTTGCGGCGGCGACGATATAAGATGATATAAATCGGGCGGGTCAGGCAGTTAGCCGCAGTCGCGAAGAGTTCTGGTTTGCGGCCGCCTTCTCCCCTAATCTTGCGGCCGGCGAGACCGGCGCGGGATGGGCAGGCACGCCTCTCGCACGTCATTTAAGGGAGTTGCCGACGGTGTTGCTATCGACAATGAATCTTCGGCGTTGCGCGGCGTCGGTGCTGGCGCTCGGGCTGATCGTCGTGCCGGTCGCCGTCCCAGGCGGGTCGCATGGGATCGCGGTCAGCAGCGCGGCGGCGCATCCGGCGCCCGATGGCTTTGCCGATCTGGCCGAAAAGCTGCTGCCGTCGGTCGTCAACATCTCGACCACCCAGACCCTCAAGGCCGATCAGCACACCGACAAGGACAGCCCCGATCTGCCGCAATTCCCGCCGGGCTCGCCGTTCGAGGAATTCTTCAAAGATTTTTTCAAACATAATCAACAGCAGCAGCACGGCCAGGGCGAGCCGCAGGCGGAAACCCGCAAGGCGACCTCGCTCGGGTCCGGCTTTATCATCGATAAGACGGGTTACGTCGTCACCAACAACCATGTCATCGCGGACGCCGACGAGATCACCGTCATCCTGCACGACAACACCAATCTGAAGGCCGAACTTGTCGGTCGCGACACCAAGACCGATATCGCCGTATTGAAGGTCAAGACCGACAAGCCGCTCGTTGCCGTCGATTGGGGCGACAGCGATGCCGCGCGGGTCGGCGATTGGGTGCTGGCGATCGGTAATCCGTTCGGGCTCGGCGGCACGGTGACCGCCGGCATCCTGTCGGCCCGCCAGCGTGACATCAATTCCGGCCCCTACGATGATTTCCTGCAGACCGACGCCTCGATCAACCGCGGCAATTCCGGTGGGCCGATGTTCAACATGGATGGCCAGGTGATCGGCATCAACACGGCGATCTATTCACCCTCGGGTGGTTCGATCGGCATCGGCTTCGCGATCCCCTCGGCATTGGCCCATGAGGTGGTGTCCGAACTGATCCAGGAATCGGATCACACCGTGCATCGCGGCTGGCTTGGCGTGCGCATCCAGGAAGTCACCGACGAGATCGCCGAGAGCCTCGGGCTCGACAAGGCGCATGGCGCGCTCGTCGCCAGTGTTACCGATAACGGCCCGGCGCAGGCCGCCGGCATTCTGCCCGGCGATGTGATCGTGACCTTTGACGGCAAGAAAGTCACCGACATGCGCCATCTGCCGCGGCTCGTGGCCGAGACGCCGGTCGACAAGATCGTGCCGGTCACGGTGTGGCGCAAGAAGGCGCAGACCGATCTCAAGGTCAAGGTCGGGCGGTTGCAGGAAACCGAAACCGCGAGCACCGATACCAGCGCCAAGACCCCGGCGCTGCCCAAAAGCGAGGTCGATACGGTCAAGGCGCTCGGCATGACGTTGTCCAACGTGACGCCGGCCCTGAAGGAGAAATTCTCGCTCGGCGACGACGCAAAGGGTGTCGTCGTGGTCGACGTCGCGAAGGACAGCCCGGGCGCCGAAAAAGGCTTGCGGCCCGGCGACGTCATCATGGAAGCGGCGCAGGAAGAGGTCAAATCCGCGAACCAGGTGGTCGGCAAGGTCGCCGACGCCAAGAAATCGGGGCGCAAATCGATCCTCCTCCTGGTCGAGCGCCAGGGCGATTTGCGCTTTGTCGCGCTCCGGGTCGACCAGAGCTAAAAACGCGCCGGGCCCGCCACCGCGCTGGCCTGAGCGGGGGCGTAATAGCGGCGGAGCATGATCGCCGTCGCCGTGACCCCTCCCAGCGACACCAGGATGCTCCCGGCGAGCGGCATTCCGCACGCGATGGCGAGCGCGGCGATCGACAGCCCCGCCGCCCCGCCTGCATCCCAGCCACCCTCGGCCGCGACGTGGAAGCGTAGCGTGCACGGCGCGCGCTTCGCCAGCGTGTAGACCGCGGTCATGATCGTCGGGATGTAGAGGCAAGCGCCAAACGCGCCGAGCGCATTCGCCAGCACTGCGAGCCCGGCATTGCCGGTCGCGGTCGCGCGCAGCAGCACGATCGCTGCCAGCGTGCCGCACGCGTACCAGACGGCCCTGCCGCCATGACCGGCGTCGATGTGCCGCCCGAGCGTCAGGCTGCCGATGGCGCCGGCGAGCGCGGCAAAGGCCAGCGCGCCACCAAAAGCGATAAAGCTCTCACCGAGCGAGACAAACAGCGCGATCTGCCAGACAAAATAATAGCCGGAGGCGGTCCACCCGTCGGCGGCGAACAGCAGCACCCCGGGTAATGCGGCTCTAAACGCCCCGGGGACGTGACTTTCGACAGCGATCCGCGGCGTCCAGAGCAGCGGCAGTGCCGACAAGGCGGCAATGATCGCGGTGGTGCCAAATGCCACGCGCGGCCCGAAAGCGACGAGCAGCCAGCCCGCCGCGAGCGGGCTCGCGACCCCAACGGTTGCGCCAATGGCCTCTCGCGCGCCGATCTGTCGCCCGCGCAGCTCATCGTCGCCGAGCGACGCGAAATAGGCGTGGTATGTTGTCCAATAGATCGTATCGCCGGCCGCCGAGATCGCGATAAGCGTCGCCAGCGCCGAGCCGATACCGTGGACTTCGGCCAACAAGGGATATTGCGCGGCGCTCACCATCGTTCCGGCGACGACCATCGCCCGCAGCCCCAGCCGCGCGGCGAAAATGATCACCAGGGGGCGAAGAATGAAGCGGCCGAGGAGGATCGCCGCCAGCGTGATCAAGACGCCCGGTATCGGCACGCCCGATCTCAGCAAATAGATCGCGAAGAACGCGCCGCCTCCGCTCATCGCAATGGCGTGGATACCGTAATGCAGATTGAGCAGGTTGACCGTGCGATTGCGAAAGAACGCCATGGGAACTGCTTTGAACACCGGTTTGGATCGATCGAATGGGCGCATCTTGGCCGGGGCCACGCGATTGCGCGGCTGATCCGGCGGTAGTTTTGTTCAGTCGATCGACATACCCTCGGCGACATCCCTTCGCGACTGCCGCCTAATCTAGCCGACGATCTCGTCCTGGCGATACCCCTGCGCGTAGAGCAGCGCGGTCAGATCGGCGTGGTCGATCCGCCAGCGCGAAGCGGCGGCGACCGCGGGCTTTGCCCGGAAGGCGACGCCAAGCCCGGCCGTACCGAGCATTGGCAGGTCGTTTGCGCCGTCGCCGACCGCGAGCGTTTCATCGAGCGCAAGGCCCAATTCGCCGGCGAGCGCCATGAGCGTGTCGCGCTTGGTCGCGCCCGTGACGATCGGCGGCTGTACCGTACCCGCGAGCTTCCCCTCCGCAATGTCGAGCCGGTTGGCGACGACCCGATCGAAACCGAGCTCCGCGGCGACCCGTTCGGCGAACACGGTGAAGCCGCCCGAGACCAGCGCGGTCGTGACGCCGGCGCGCCGCAGGGTCGCGATCAGCGCTCGCGCGCCCGGCATCAGGCGGATGCGCCTGGCCGCCTCGTCGAGCACGTTGTCGGGCAGGCCGCGCAGCAACGCCACCCGCTCGGTCAGCGCGCCGACGAAATCGATCTCGCCATTCATCGCCCGCCTTGTTATCTCGGCGACATGCGCGCGCAGCCCGAGGAAATCCGCCAGCTCCTCCAGCATCTCGTTCTCGATGATCGTCGATTCGAGGTCGGCGACCAGCAGCCGCTTGCGCCGTCCCGCGGCGGGCTGGACCACGACATCGATCGGCCGCTCGCCAATCGCCGCCCGCAGCGCGGCTTCGCTCATCCCGGCGACGTCGCACGCCGTCGGCCCCAGCCAATCGGTTGGGCCGTTCAACTCGGCGATGCAAGCGCCAAGCGCGGCTTCCGCGCCCGGTCCGGCGATCAGCGTTATCACAGACGGCATTTGGGCCATCGCGTCCTTCGAGGCTTCGCCGCGCGAAGCACCTCAGGATGAGGACCATTTTTGGTGGCATAAAGAAAGTCCCTCATCCTGAGGAGCGGGCGTAGCCCGCGTCTCGAAGGACGCTATGCCGTCTAACCAAGCCATCGCCGTGATCATCGCCGGTCCGACGGCCAGCGGCAAATCGGCGCTGGCGCTCGACCTCGCCGAGCATTACGGCGGCACGATCATCAATGCCGATAGCCTGCAGACCTATCGCGATTTGCGGATCCTCAGCGCGCGGCCCGGCGCGGCGGCGGAGGTGCGGGCGCCGCACCGGCTTTACGGCTTTCTCGACGCCGCCGAACGCGGATCGGCGGCGCGCTGGCGCGATCTGGCGCTGGCCGAAATCGCCTTATCCGTAGACGCCGGCCGGTTGCCAATCGTGGTGGGGGGCACCGGTCTCTATTTGCGGGCGCTGCGCACCGGTCTGGCGTCGGTCCCGGACATCCCCCCAGCGATCCGCGATGAGGCGGCGGAACTGTACAACACCCTCGGCGGCGCTCAATTCCGTGACCAACTGGCGGGGCTCGACTCTGTCTCGGCGGCGCGTTTCCCGCCCGGCGACCGAACACGCCTCACACGCGCTTACGAGGTCGTCCGCGCCACCGGCATCCCGATCGGCAAGTGGCAGCATCGACCCGCCCAGCCGACTCCCTACCGCTTTGCCACGATCCTCCTTACCCCTCCGCGCGCCCAACTCTATGCCGCGTGCGATGCCCGCTTTGCGGCGATGGTCGCGGCGGGCGGTCTTGACGAGGCGGCGGCCTTGCTGGCGCGCGGCCTGTCGCCCGACCTGCCGGCGATGAAGGCGATCGGTCTTCCCGAACTTTTCCAGCATCTCAGGGGCGAACTCGCGCTCGACGCGGCGATCGCGGCGGGACAGCAGGCCACGCGGCGCTATGCGAAGCGTCAATTCACCTGGTTCCGTCATCAGCTCGACGCAGACCTGACCTGCGTTGAGCAATATTCGGAAAGTTTCAGCCATGCTGCGCGCCATTTTATTGATCGATTTCTGTTGACCCACGGGGGATAACTGGTACGGTGCTCGCCCTCGCGCCGGCCCCCGGTCGGCGCGCTGTGCGTTTTAGCGGGAGGAGAGCATGTCGGCCGAGCCGATCAGCGGGGCGGATATCGTCATCAAGGCGCTCGTCGATCAGGGCGTCGATGTCGTATTCGGGTATCCCGGCGGCGCGGTCCTGCCGATTTATGACTCTCTGTTCAAGCAGAACAGCCTGCGGCACATCCTGGTGCGCCAGGAGGGCGGCGCGGTGCACGCCGCGGAGGGTTACGCGCGCTCGACCGGCAGGGTCGGCGTCGTGCTGGTGACGAGCGGCCCCGGCGCGACCAATGCGGTGACCGGGCTGACCGACGCGCTGATGGATTCCGTGCCGGTGATCTGCCTGACCGGCCAGGTGCCGACGCATTTGATCGGCAACGACGCGTTCCAGGAGGCCGACACGACCGGCATCACCCGGCCGTGCACCAAGCACAATTACCTGGTGCGCGATGTCGCCGACCTCGCGCGGGTCATGCACGAGGCGTTTATCATCGCCAAGAGTGGCCGGCCGGGACCGGTCGTGATCGACCTGCCGAAAGACGTGTTGTTCGCCCTGGGCCCCTATACGCCGCCCGAGGAGATCCAGCACAAGAGCTACCGGCCGCAGACGAGGCCCGATCCGGCGCGGATAGAGGAGGCGCTGGCGCTGATCGCCAAAGCCGAACGGCCGCTGATCTATGGCGGTGGCGGGCTGATCAATTCCGGCCCGGAAGCGTGCGCGCGCTTTACCGAATTTGTGCGCCTCGTCGATGCGCCATGCACCTTGACCTTGATGGGGCTTGGCGCCTTGCCGGCGAGCGACCCGCATTTTCTCGGCATGGTCGGCATGCACGGCACTTACGAGGCCAACCATGCGATGCATGATTGCGACGTGATGATCGCGGTCGGGTCGCGCTTTGACGACCGAGTGACCGGGCGGCTCAACGCGTTCTCGCCGCATTCGAAGAAGATCCACATCGACATCGACCCGTCATCGATCAACAAGAACGTGCGGGTCGATGTGCCGATCGTCGCCGATTGCGGCGAGGCGCTGGCGGCATTGCTCGCCGGCTGGCCGAAAGCGGCGCCCAAGCGCCCGCCGGCCAAGCGTGCGCAGTGGTGGGAGCGGATTTGCGAATGGCGCAGCCGCGACTGCCTGCGCTACGACCGTGGCCGCAAGGACGTGATCAAGCCGCAATACGCGCTTGAGCGGCTTTACGCGCTGACCCATGAGCGTGACCCGTTCATCACCACCGAGGTCGGCCAGCACCAGATGTGGGCGGCGCAGTTCTTCAAGTTCGAGGCGCCGTATCATTGGATGACTTCCGGCGGGCTCGGCACGATGGGTTATGGCCTGCCGGCCGCGGTTGGGGTGCAGGTCGCGCACCCGGACGCGCTGGTCATCGATATCGCCGGCGAGGCGTCGATCCTGATGAACATCCAGGAGATGTCGACGATCTGCCAGTACCGGCTGCCGGTAAAGGTCTTCATCCTCAACAACCAGTACATGGGCATGGTGCGCCAGTGGCAGGAATTGCTGCACGGCGCCCGCTATTCCGAGAGCTACACCGCGGCATTGCCCGACTTTGTCAAACTGGCCGAGGCGTTTGGCGCCAATGGGCGGCGCGTGACCGACCCGGCCGAGCTCGACGACGCGATCCGCTACATGATCGAGACGCCCGGCGCGGTGGTGCTCGATGTCGCGGTCGATGAGCTCGAAAACTGCTTCCCGATGATCCCGTCGGGCGCGGCGCATAATGAAATGCTGCTCGGCCCCGAGGACGAGGCGACAAAGCCGATCTCGGAAGAAGGCATGGTGCTGGTGTAGTGGCTGACATCGAACGCCACACGATCGCCGTGCTCGTCGATAACGAGCCGGGTATTCTCGCGCGCGTGGTCGGGCTGTTTTCCGGGCGCGGTTACAATATCGACAGCCTGACCGTGGCCGAGGTCGATCGCGCCAACAATTTGTCGCGGATCACTGTCGTCACCTCGGGCACGCGGATGATCATCGAGCAGATCAAGGCGCAATTGTCGCGCCTCGTACCGGTCCGCAAGGTCCGCGACCTGACCGATGAGGGCCCCTTTGTCGAGCGCGAGATGGCGCTGTTCAAGGTCGTCGGCAAAGGCGAGCACCGCATCGAGGCATTGCGCCTCGCCGATATCTTCCGCGCCCGCGTGATCGACTCGACGATCGAGAGCTTTGTCTTTGAGATGACCGGCGCGGCCGAGAAATTGAACGCCTTTATCGAGCTGATGGAGCCGCTCGGCCTCGTCGAGATTTCGCGGACCGGCGCGGTTGCCATAGCCCGCGGCGCCGGCCGTTTTTGAGAGTTTGCGTAAGGAGGACGAAAATGCGCGTTTACTACGACCGCGATGCCGATGTGAACCTGATCAAGGCCAAAAAGGTCGCGGTTATCGGCTATGGCAGCCAGGGCAACGCCCACGCCAATAATCTGCGCGACAGCGGCGCCAAGGATGTCGTCGTCGCGTTGCGCCCAGGTTCGGCCACCGCGCAAAAGGCCGAGGTGGTCGGCATCAAGGTCATGACCCCGGCCGAGGCGGCCAAATGGGCCGATGTCGTGATGGTGTTGGCGCCCGACGAATTGCAGGCGCAGATCTACAATGCCGAGCTCAAGCCGAATATGCGCGA
>Ga0181537_10003793_pt1 | contig 12780 bp, 12 predicted proteins | sample PEATcosm2014_Bin_39_FD_119765 | JGI IMG/M metagenome (GOLD analysis project Ga0181537, IMG submission 119765) | Peatland microbial communities from MTU Mesocosm Facility, Houghton, MI, USA - PEATcosm2014_Bin23_10_metaG | ecosystem: Environmental > Terrestrial > Soil > Wetlands > Peat | place...
AGACGCCGGGCATACGCCATGGCACTTTCGGCATTATCAGCAAGGGCTCGCGCACCGCCGAAGTCGGCCTCGACATAGAGCGGCCCGGCACCGCAAAAATCTCGCATGAAGTCATCGAAATCGACGCCGGCAACCTGGGCGACGTCGATCGTGCGATCGTGCGCGGCATCATCGACGCAATGCGCAAGCGCGGACTGTCGGACGCCACCTGGCAGTCGCGCCGGTCGGGGCGCGTGGTCAGCATTTCGCTGCGGCCGGCCGACCAGGCCGAACTGGAAGCCTTCCTGCTCAAGGATATTTTCGAGTATTGATGGTGGGCGGCCCCGCCCGGCACCGCCATATTCTACGACATCAACTCCCTACGACAGCAAATCGCCCAACGCACAGGCGACCACCGCGGTAGCCTTGCGCAAGTCGTCGAGCAACAGATTTTCATCCGGCCTCTTGGCATTGGCTTCCTCGATGCTGCGCGGGCCCGCGCCGTAGAGCACCACCGGCACGCCGGCCTCCGCATAGAGCCGCGCATCGGTGTAAAGCGGCGTCCCGGTCGGCGAAACGGTTTCGCCCATGATGCGATTGGCGTGGTTCTGCAACGCCGCCACCAGCTTCTCGTGCCCGGGCAGGGGTTTTAACGCACGGGCCAGCAGCAGGCGTCGGATTTCGACTTTAACGCCGGGGTACTTACCGGCGCTCTGCTCGATGAGGCTGCGCAATCCGGCTTCGACTTCGGCGGGGTCCTCCTCGGGAATCATGCGGCGGTCGAGTTTGAACGTCACCCGGTCCGGCACCACGTTGGTGTTGATGCCGCCCTCGATGCGGCCGATGTTGAGCGTCGGGCTGGTGATGCCGGGCACCGCCGAACGCCGTTTCGCGTAACCCGCCGCCTCGGCGTAAATATCCTGCATGACGCCGGCCGCCGCTTTCAATGCGTCGACGCCGGTGCCGGGAATCGCGGCGTGCGCGGCGCGCCCCAGCACCGTGACTTCGAGGTGCAAAGAACCATTGTGGGCAACCACGATGGCGTAGGAAAAACCGGCGCAGATTACGAAATCGGGCTCGGTGAGCTTGCTCGCGATGAGCCAGCCGGGGCCCAGCTCACCGCCCATTTCCTCGTCGTAAGTAAAATGCAGTTCGACGGTGCCGCGCAGTTCGCGGCCTTCGGCGGCGAACTTCTTCAGTGCATCCAATGCGAAGGCGTAGGTCGCGAAGTCCGATTTCGATACCGCGACCCCGCGCCCGAACATGCGGCCGTCCGCAATTTCGCCGGCGTACGGCGGCCGGGTCCAGCCGTCTCCCGGCGGCACCACGTCGCCATGCGCGTTGAGCGCGAACACCGGGCCGTCGCCGAAGCGATGGCGCACGATGAGGTTGGTAACCGAGACCAGGCCATGCGCGCTGACCGCGGCCTGCGGCACCGCGTGGCGCTCGACCTCGAATCCCATGGCTTCGAGCAGGGCCGCGGCGCGCCCGGCGTGCGGCGCGTTATTGCCGGGCGGCGTGTCGGTGGGAACGCGCACCAGCTCGCGCAGGAACTCGACGGCGCGAGGCTGCGCCGCTGCGACCAGGGCCTCGATGCGCGAACAGTCCGCAGAACTCACTGCATATGCTCGATATAGTGCAGCAGCACCGAGGTTGCGACGTCCGCGTCTTCCGCCGTCATGGTCTCGAGCGGGTTATGGCTGATGCCGCCGTTGCCGCAGCGCACGAACAGCATGATGAGCGGCGCGACGCCGTGAAACTGCATCGCGTCGTGCCCAGCCCCGCTCGGCAGGCGTTTCACTTCGATGCCGTGCGCGGCGATGCTGGCGGCGAGCCGTTCCTGCTCGGCGGGGTCCGACAGCGCGGCATCGAGCTGCGCGATCTGGTCCCAAGCCAGTGTCACCCTGCGCCGAACCGCGATGGCTTCGCATTGGCTTTTCAGCGCGGCCATCGCCTGCGCGCGTCGCGCGTCGCTGGACGAGCGCAGGTCGACGGTGAATTCCACGCAACCGGGAATCACGTTGGTCGCGCCGCCGCCGGGAATCGCGAGCTTGCCGACAGTGCCAACCAGCTCGCCGGCGCTGGCGGCGCAATGCCGTTCGACCGCCAATACCATTTCACTCGCCGCAGTGAGCGCGTCCTGCCGTGCATCCATCGGCACCGTGCCGGCGTGCCCGGCCAGGCCCGTGACCCGCACCTGGACGCGCGTCGAACCCACGATGGAAGTGACGACGCCGACCGGCAGGCCTGCGTTGAGCAGCACCGGGCCCTGTTCGATATGCGATTCGACAAACACCTTGATCTGGCGGGGATCGATCCGCAGGCTGTCGATTTTTTCCGGATCGCCGCCGAAACCTGATAGCGCCTGGCGCATGCTCATGCCGCCGGCGTCGCGGATATCCAGCATCTGGGGATCGAACTTGCCGGCGATGGCCTTGCTGCCCGTCATCGACGCGCCGAAGCGCACACCCTCTTCGTCGGCGAACGCGATTACCTCGACCGCGAACGGCAGCCGCTTGCCGCGTTTATTCAAGTCGTCGACGCAGGCGATGGCGGTGAGGATGCCGAAAATGCCATCGTACTTGCCGGCGTCCACCACGCTGTCCATGTGCGAACCGGTGAGGACATACGGCGCATCCGGCGCGCCGCCGGCGTAGCGGCCGACGACGTTGCCGAGTGCGTCGTAGGCGGCCTCCATGCCGGCGTCCCGCATCCAGCCAAGGATGAGATCGCCCGCCTGCCGGTGCTGCGGCGTGAGGAAGGCGCGCGTGAGGCGGCCTTCGTCCTGCGTCAACCTGCCGAGGACCTCGGCCCGCTTGAGTATGGTAGTGCCGAAACGCATCGCGGCCCTGCAAGAAATGGTGAAGGCGCTACGATACCATTCCGAGGAACTGTTGGAGTTCCGGCGTCTTCGGCTTCGCGAACACTTCGTCCGGCGGTCCCGATTCCCAGATTTTGCCCTGGTGCATGAATACCACGCGGTCGCAGACCTCACGCGCGAAGCGCATTTCGTGCGTGACCATGACGAGCGTCATGCCGTCGGCGGCCAGCCCGCGCATTACCGCCAGCACTTCGTTCACCAGCTCGGGATCGAGCGCGGAAGTGATTTCGTCGCACAACAGCGCCTTCGGCTCCATCGCCAGGGCGCGCGCTATCGCCACCCGCTGCTGCTGGCCGCCGGAGAGCTGGTCGGGGTAGGCGTCGAACTTGGCGGCAAGGCCGACCCGCGTGAGTTTTTCGCGCGCCACGCGCTCGGCGTCGGCGCCGGCCTGCTTCTTCACCACCATCGGCGACAGCATCACGTTGCGCCCGGCCGAGAGGTGCGGAAACAGGTTGAACTGCTGGAAAATCATGCCGACCAGCAGGCGCAAGTCCCGCAGTCCTTTGTCGTCTTTTGCCAGCGCGACTCCGTCCACCACGATGCGGCCCTCGTTGATCTGCTCGAGGCCGTTGATGCAGCGCAGCAGCGTGCTCTTGCCGGAGCCGCTCTTGCCAATGATCGCGATGACTTCGCCGGCCTCGATTTCGAGGCTGACGCCCTTCAGCACCTCGAGCGCGCCGAAGCGCTTGTGCACACTGTCAATGGCGATGAGCGACATTGAATTTTTTCTCCAGGCTGCGGCTGTACAGGGATAACGGCCAGCACAACGCGAAATACATCAGCGCCACCATGCCGTAGACGGTGAACGGCGCAAACGTCGCGTTGGTGATCATGGTGCCGGCTTTCGACAGCTCGACGAAGCCGATGATGGAGGCGATGGCGGTGCCCTTCACCACCTGCACCGAGAAGCCGACTGTCGGTGGAATCGCGATGCGAAATGCCTGCGGCAGCACCACGTAGCGCATCTGCTGCAGGTAGCTCATGGCGAGGCTCGCCGATGCCTCCCACTGGCCGCGCGCGATCGACTCGACGCAACCGCGCCAGATTTCGGCAAGGAACGCGCTGGTGAACAAGGTCAGCGCCAGCGACGCCGCGAACAGCGGGCTGACTTCGACCCCCATCAGCGACAGCCCGAAAAACGCCAGGAACATCTGCATCAGGAGCGGCGTTCCCTGGAACAATTCGATGTAGCCGCGGGTCAGGTGCCGGAGCGCCGCGTAGCGGGAAGTGCGCATAAGCAGGATCGCCAGGCCGACGATGCCGCCGCCGGTGAAGGCGATCAGCGACAGCCCGACGGTCCAGCGCGCCGCCAGCAGCAGGTTGCGCACGATGTCCCAGGTCGAGAAATCGTTCATGCGCGCCGGCCGAACAGGAATTGCCCGAAACCGCGCAGGAGCTGGCGCAGCAGGATCGCCAGCAGCAGGTAGATGCCGGTCGTCACGAAATAGACCTCGAAGGCGCGGAAGGTGCGTGACTGCACGAAGTTGGCGGCAAAGGTCAGGTCTTCCGCGGCGATTTGCGATACCACCGACGAACCCAGCATCACGATCACGATCTGGCTGGAAAGCGCCGGCCAGATTTTCTGCAACGCGGGCTTGAGGATGACGTGGCGGAATATCTGCAAGCGCGTCATGGCGAGACTGTGTCCCGCCTCGAGGTGGCCGTGCGGAATCGCCTGGATGCCGGCGCGGATGATCTCGGTGCTATAGGCGCCAAGGTTGATCACCATCGCCAGCACGGCCGCCTGCATTTCGGTGAGTTTGATGCCGAGGCTTGGCAGGCCGAAAAACACGAAGAACAACTGCACCAGGAAGGGCGTGTTGCGGATCAGCTCGACATAGGCGCCAACGACGCTGCGCAGCCACGCGTGCTGGCCGGTGCGCGCCCAGGCCCCGAAAATCCCAAGCCCCACGCCGAACACCGCACCCGCCGCGGTAAGCTCGGCGGTGACCCGGATGCCGTGCAGGAAGACCTCCCGATACTGGAAAATATCGGAAAAGTCGAACTGGTAGGCCATGAAGTCCCGCTCAGCCCCGCCGCCTCCCGGCCGTTACAGCGTCGACGGAATCGGGTAGCCGAGCCACTTCTGCGAAATCTGGCTCAGCGATCCGTCTTTCTTGGCTTTCGCGATAATGGCGTCGACTTTTTCCAGGAGCTTCGGCTCGCCCTTGTTGAGCCCGACGAAACAGGGCGAATCCTTGATCAGGAATTTGATCTCCGGCCGCTTCGGCGGATTCCTCGCGAGGATCGCCGCCGCCACCACGTTGCCGGTCGCCACCAGCTCGACCTGTCCGGAGAGGAACGCGGAAATGGTGCCGTTGTTGTCTTCGTAGCGCTTGAGCGTGGCGCTGGCCGGCGCGATCTTGGTGAGCTCCAGGTCCTCGATGGCGCCGCGCGTGACGCCGATGGTCTTGCCCGCAAGGTCGTCGGCCTTGCTGACCTTCACCTCGGCCGGCCCGAACACGCCGTTGAAGAACGGCGCGTAGGCAGTCGAGAAGTCGATCACCTTTTCGCGCTCCGCGTTCTTACCGAGGCTGGAAATGACGAGGTCTACTTTCTTTGTCGTGAGGTAGGGGACGCGGTTGGTGCTGCTAACCGGCACGATTTCGACCTTGACCCCCATTTCCTTGCCGATCAGGTTCGCCATGTCGACGTCATAGCCGATGGGTTTCAGGTCGGAGCCGACCGAGCCGAACGGCGGAAAGTCCTGCGGCACCGCGACTTTCAGCACGCCGGCTTTCTTGATGTCGTCCAGCGCGTCGGCGCGTGCGGCCGACACGCTAACCAGGGTGAGCGCCGCGAGCGCGCAAGCTGCGATACGAATCGATTTCATATGTTCTCCCAACCTCAGTTCAAATAAAATTTAGGGATCAGCAAGTTCCATACCATCGATTGCGAGGGTAATCGCGCACTACGGGAGACCTTGAAGTGGTTATTACGCTCCATTTCGCAGCCACCCGGTGCATTCCGGCCCCAATTTGGTGCCACAGTATAAGCGCCCATAATTTAGAACGCCCAACAAGAACAACCCAGAGCACCCCAGAACAGTCCTTGTGCGTCGTCGCGCACGGCGTTGCTGAGCGCGCGCGCATGTGCATGGCCGTGGACACTGCATGAACTTGCGCAAGCGCACGCCGTCGATCGCATCGCGCGCTGCATTTGATCCGGGCGGTCCGGTTTGAAATAGCCGCCGTACTTGGCGATCGGCGACCAGTCAGGCATGGGCGGCGGCAGTTCGGGTGCGAGCGGCGCGAAATCGCCGTCACCGTGCACCACCTTCCCGTCCACGATGGTCATGAGAGAGACGATTTGCCGGATGTCCTCTGCCGGAACCTTGAAGTAGTCACCGGAGAGCAAGGCAAGGTCCGCGTATTGCCCCGCCTTGATTTGCCCCTTGACGCCCCCTTCGTTGGAAAACCAGGTATTGGCTTCCGTGTACAGGCGCAGCGCCGTCTCGCGGTCGATGAGGTTCGCCGCCGGGTACATCGAGAGTCCGCCCAGGGTCTTGCCGGTGGTCAGCCAGTAAAGCGCAGTCCAGGGATCGTAGCTCGCAACGCGCGTGGCGTCAGTCCCGGCGCCGACCTTGATCCCCATTTCGAGCATGCGTTTGTAAGGCGGTGTGCGCTCGGCGGCCTTCGCGCCGTAGCGCGCGACGAAGTATTCGCCCTGGTAGGCCATTCGATGCTGGACCGCGATGCCGCCGCCGAGCCTGGCGATGCGCTCGAGGTTGGCATCCGACACGGTCTCGGCGTGATCGAAGAACCAGCGCAGCCCGTCGAGCGGCACTTCGCGATCGACTTTCTCGAAAGTATCAAGCGCGCGGCCGATGGTCTCGTCGTAAGTCGCGTGCAGGCGGAACGGCCAGCGGTGTTCGACCAGGAGCCGCGCGACCTGTTCCAGTTCGCCTTCCATCTCCGCTGGCATCTCCGGCCGCGGTTGGCGGAAATCCTCGAAGTCGGCTGCCGAGTACACCAGCATCTCACCCGCCCCGTTGTGCCGGTAAAACGCGTCGCCGTCGCCGGGCTTCGCCATTGCGGTCCACTTGCGAAAATCCGAAAGCTCTTCCTTCGCCTTTTGCGTAAACAGGTTATAGGCGATGCGCAGTGTCAGCTGCCCGGCCCGGTTGAGATCCTCGATGACCTGGTAATCCTCGGGGTAGTTCTGGAAGCCGCCGCCGGCGTCGACCACGCTGGTGATGCCGAGGCGATTGAGTTCGCGCATGAAGTGGCGCGTCGAGTTGACCTGGTACTCATACGGCAGCTTGGGCCCGCGCGCCAGCGCGGAATACAGCAGCTGGGCGTTGGGTGCGGCCAGCATCAGGCCGGTCGGCTCGCCCTTCGCGTTTTTGACGATTTCGCCGCCGGGCGGACTCGGCGTGTCGCGCGTGTAACCGGAGGCGCGCAGCGCCGCCGCGTTCATCAGCGCGCGGTCGTATAAATGCAGGATGAACACCGGCGTGTCCGGCGCGACCGCGTTGATCTCCTGCAACGTCGGCAGCCTTTTCTCGGCGAACTGCTGTTCGGTAAAGCCGCCGACCACGCGCACCCATTGCGGCGGCGGCGTACGCGCGACCTGCTCCTTGAGCCGCCGCATGGCGTCCGCCAGCGACGGCAGGCCGTCCCAGCGCAGCTCCATGTTGTAATTGAGGCCGCCGCGGATTACGTGGATGTGCGAATCGATGAGGCCGGGGATTACGCGGTGTCCGCGGCCGTCGATGATCTGCGTGCCGGGACCCGCGTGGCGCATGACGTCGTCACCGCTGCCAACGGCCAGGAACCTGCCATCGGCTATGGCCAGCGCGCCCGCCTCAGGCAGCGTGCGATCGAGCGTGGTGATTTTTGCGTTGCGGACGATCAGGTCCGCGACATTCACCGGCGTTCTCTCGCGTAGCCGTTGACGGCGATCCACGCGGCGGCGGCGTCCCGCGCGCGTTGCACGTCCGCGGCCGGCATGCGAGCCTCGAGCGCGGTCAGTTTGTCCTGCGGCGCACCCGCCAGGATGCTCCATTTGCAGGCTTCGACCAGATTTTGCGGCACTGCCGTCCCTTCCAGGTAGAGTTTGGCGAGACGGCTCGCCGCGTCGGGCCGCTGGTGGGTTGCCGCGGTTTCATAGTAAGCGAGTGTGCTGGCGACATCCCGTGGCGCTTCTTTGCCCAACAAATAAATTTCGCCCAATTCGACGCAGGCCCGCGCCACCGCAGTTTCGTGGTCGTTAAGCGTCGCCGGCACGCACATTTCCTGCAGGCGGCGCAGCGCCTCGGCAAAATCGCGCGGCAGGCCCAGCTCACCCATCCGGTAGTCGTTCGCCAATTCGAGCCGCGAGGTGGACTCGCCCAGCGCGGCCGCGCTCCGCAGCCATCGGAGCGCCTCGACCGGATTCCGCTCAACCACGGAATTGCCGCGCTTGTAAGTGAGCCACAGCCAGCGTTGCGCGGCTGCGTTGCCGGCCTCAGCCTGCGAAAGATTTCGCTGGAAGTCCTGGCGCGCGCTTTCCCTGATTTGCTCTTGCGTCGGGATCGCGGAGAAGCAGGCGCAGAACAGGAGCATCGCGAGCGCCGCCGCGATCAGCACATACGCAGCAGCCCGTTGCCGGGAATCGCCGGCTTTGACGACCATGTACTCAGCATGTACCACGGTATCTCCTTTTCACGGATCGAAAAATCTCAGCCGCGACGACCGCTCGTTCAATGGCCCCGGATCGAAGTCGTCTGTGGCATTGTAAAACAGCCAAGGTTTTACCTTCGCCACCAAGTCTGCCGCGCGATGCGCAGCAGGGAAGGCAGGTAATACAGGAGCCCCGCGAGGCAGGCGAGCTGGATCCCGGTGAGCACGCCGAAATAAAGATACCCTGGCGCGATTGCCGCCTCGGCGGCGGTGCGGGCGGGAAAGTGCGGAGGCTTGATGAAGTCGATCGCGAAACGGAACGCGAGATAGGCGGCGAGGAACAGCCGGAACAGGTCGCCGGGCACTATGAGCCGCGGCCGCAGCTTCAGCAGCAGGAACAGGATGAACCCGAGAAACGCCATTTCATACAGCGGCGCAGGGTGGCGCGGCACGTCGTTGTCGTAGGTCACAGCCCACGGCAGGTTGGTCGGGTTGCCGTAAGTGTTGTCTTCCAGCCCGGCAAAAAAACACCCGAGCCTGCCGATCATCATGCCGGCGATCAGCGGCAGCACGAACAGGTCGCCGGTCGATTGCGCGATGCCGCGCGCGCGTTTCACGAGCTCCACGCCGATGAGCCCTCCCAGCAGGCCGCCGACGATGGTCTTGCCGCCGAGCACCACCGACCAGTCGCCGCGGTGTGTCCAGATGAAGTCGGGATATTGCAGCCACAGCATCAGCTTCGAACCCAGCGCCGCGCCGCAGATCGCGCCAGCCGCGACCCACAGTTGATCCAGTCCCGCGAGCGCCAGCCCGGGCGCGCGCCGCCGCAGGTAAATAAAATAGCGGAAGCCCACAAAGTAAGCGGCGAGCTCCAGCACGAAATGCAGGAGCGGGCCGTGCGCGGTGCTGAGCGTCAAGCGGGCGCCGGGCGTTCCGCTGCGCGCGCCGGATCGAGCGGGCGCAGGTCGCAACCCATCTTGCCAGGATGCATCCGGAGCGCGCCGAACGCGAATTCGAGCGGCCGGGTGAAGCGCGCGTGCTGTTGCGGGAACACCCAGTGCTTGGCCATGACTTCGGTGTGGCAGCAATACACACCCTTGCTGCCGTCGCCACCCTGCGCGGCGTGGGTCCAGCCGAGCGCAGCGGCGGCGGCGGGCGTGGCGTCGAACAGCACGCGCACCTCAGCGGTTTCCCGGCGCAAGTCGATTCCGATATGGTCGAGACAGGGCCGGGGCCGCTGCTCAGTGTCCGCCAGCCGGTCTTCCACGGCGACGTGTATGGACGAAAAAATCAGGTTGATGCCGCCGGCGTGCGGAAACTTGACGTAACCTTCCTGTTCGCTTTCGACCCGCGCGCCGAAATCCAGGATCGCCGCGCGCGGCAGACGCGAGGTGTCGTCGACCTTGATGTGCAGGTGCACCGAATCGGCGGCGCCGATCGCGCTCGCAAACGGATACGCGGGTTCGAGCATAGCCATCACTTCGGCGGCTTCGCAGGAATTCAGCAGCCCCCGAGCCCGGTAGAACGCGCAGACGTTAGCGAATTTCCCGCGGTCAAGCGGCATGGTGCACCTCCCTGGCGGCACGGCGACGAGAGCCAATCGGAGAACATCTTGCCAGACCCGCGGACCGGTGGAAACCCGGCTTGCAAGAAGTAGCTGTACACGCAGCTACCGGTATCGGATAACGATACGTGGCGACAGGGCTAACCCGGGACGGCTGATGGCTTGCCTCCCAGGTAGGCTGCGCGGATGTCCTCGTTATCGAGCAATTCCTGCGGCTTGCCCTGGGTGACGAGATTACCCGTTTCGAGCACATAGCCGCGATCCGCGATGGAGAGCGCCATGTGCGCGTTCTGTTCGACCAGCAGCACCGTGGTGCCGTGGCTTCTGATATCACCGATCACTTTGAACACCTGGCGCACAATTAGCGGCGCCAGGCCGAGCGAAGGCTCGTCGAGCAGCAACAGTCTGGGCCGCGCCATCAGGCCGCGCGCGATGGCAACCATCTGCTGCTGGCCGCCTGACAGGCGCCAGCCCAGCGTATCGGCGAACTCGCGCAGCACCGGGAAAATTCCGAACATGCGTTCGAGGTCGCTATCGAGTTCCGCCCGCGGCAGGCGGCCGCGGTTGGACGCGCCAAGCAGGACGTTCTCTTTCACCGTGAGTCCCGGGAACACGCGCCGGCCTTCGGGCACGTGGGCGATGCCAAGGCGCACGATTTTCTCCGGCTTGAGGCCGGTGACGTCGCGCCCGTCAAATCGCAGGCGGCCCGATTGCGGCGCGACCAGGCCCGAAATCGCGCGCAGCGTGGTGCTTTTGCCCGCGCCGTTGGCACCGAGCAGCGCGACGATTTCCTGCTCCTCGACGGCGAGGCTGATGCCGCGCAAGGCCTGCACTTTGCCGTAGGCGGCAACCACGTTATCGAGTTCAAGCAGCGGCATGTTGCTCCGCGCCCAGGTAGGCGGCAATGACCTCGGGGTTGCTCAACACGTCGGATGGCGCGCCGTCCGCGATGCGGCGCCCGAAGTTCAGCACCGTGATGTGGTCCGCGACCTGCCCGACCAGGTTCATGTCGTGGTCGATGATGAAAATGCTGAGGCCGTGGCCTTTGAGGCGCTTCAACAGGCCGACCAGTTCCTGCTTCTCCGGATGATTGAGGCCCGCGCCGGGCTCGTCCAGCAACAGCAAAGCGGGTGTGCCCGCAAGCGCGCGCGCAATCTCGACCAGCCGCTGATGGCCGTAAGACAGGCTTTGCACGCGCTCATTCGCGTAGCGCCCGGCGCCGACGAACTCCAGCGCCGCCAGCGCGAGCCCGACTGCGCCGTCCCTGCCTGCGGGCAGGACATTGTTCGGCCGCTCCGCGCCTACTACTACGTTGTCCAGCACCGGCAGCCCGCCGAACAGGCGGATATTCTGAAAAGTGCGGCCGATCCCGCGCGCTGCGCGCGCATGCGGTTGCAAGCGCTCTATGCGCACTCCATCGAGCTCGATTTCACCGCTGGTAGCGGTATACAAGCCGCTGACCACGTTGAGCAGCGTGGTCTTGCCCGAGCCGTTGGGGCCGATCAGCGCGTGCACGGTGTTGCGCCGGATTTCCAGGTCGACGCCGTCGACCGCCTTGAGGCCGCCGAAGTGTTTGGACAGACCGCGCAATGCGAGGATGACCGGCCGCGCGCCGTCGGTTTGGCTCGCGCTGCGCGCAGTCAGCGGCAGCGGCGGCACGGCCCCGAAAATTGGCGAGGACGCCGGCCTCATGCGCTGCCACAGGCCGGACACAAATCCCCAGATGCCATCCGGCATGAACACCATCACCAGGATGACGGCGCCACCGTAGACCGCGAGATAAATCACCTTGAGAAAGCGCAGCCATTCCGGCAGCAGGATCAAGAGCCCGGTCCCGAGCGCGGTGCCGAGCGGCGAGCCGACTCCGCCCAACAGCGCCATGGTGAGGAACACCACGGATTCGTTGAAACTGAACTGGTCGGGGCTGATGTAGGCAAAGCCGCCGGCAAACAGCCCGCCGCCGAAACCGCCCAGTATCGCGGACAGGAAAAACGCCTTGACCTTGGTGGCGTAGGCGTTGACGCCGGACACGCCGGCCGCAAGCTCGTTGTCGCGCACCGCCTGCATCGCGCGTCCCAGCCGGGTCCGCTTCAGCTGCCATACCGCGTAACCCACGAGGTAGAGGGCGACCATGCACAGCGCCAGGTATTCGTTGCTGTCGGCCAGTGAATGGCCAAAGATCTCGGGGCGCTGGATGCCCGTCACGCCGTCCGGTCCGCGGGTGACCGCAATCCAGTTGGTCATGACCAGCGTCATGATGGTCTGAAAGCTGATGCTGACCATCGCGAGGTAGTGTCCGCCCAGTCGCAGCGAGGTTAGGCCCAGCGCGGCGCCGGCCGCCGCCGCCAGCGCCACGCCGAGCGCGAGCGCGACCCAGAACGGCAACGCAAAAGTGGTGGTGCCGAGCGCCACGCCGTAGGCGCCGAACCCGAAAAACGCCGCCTGCGCGAGGTTGATCTGGCCGCAATAGCCCAGCACGATGGTAAGGCCGAACACCGCGATGGCGTAAGTGGATGCCTGCATTAACAGGTTCAGGTAATAAGCAGGCATGGTCAGGGTAAGCGGCACTGCCAGCGTCGCCGCCGCCAGCAGCGCGAGTTCGAGCTTGAGCCCGAGCCCAGGGCGACGCCCGGCAATTGCGCGGGCGCTCACGCCTTCTCCGCGATTTTTTCGCCGAACACGCCCTGCGGCCTTACCAGCAGGAAGACGAACAGCACGAGGAAAGCGAACGCATCCTTGTACGGCACCGAGAT
>Ga0181537_10003794_pt1 | contig 12778 bp, 17 predicted proteins | sample PEATcosm2014_Bin_39_FD_119765 | JGI IMG/M metagenome (GOLD analysis project Ga0181537, IMG submission 119765) | Peatland microbial communities from MTU Mesocosm Facility, Houghton, MI, USA - PEATcosm2014_Bin23_10_metaG | ecosystem: Environmental > Terrestrial > Soil > Wetlands > Peat | place...
GATAACGGTGAGCTCGAGGTCTACACCGGATATCGCGTGCAGTATAATTTCGCACGCGGTCCGGCCAAAGGCGGCATCCGGTATCATCCGGGCGTCACGCTCGATGAAGTCACCGCGCTCGCGTTTTGGATGACCTGGAAGTGTTCGGTCGTCGATCTGCCGTTCGGCGGCGGCAAAGGCGGCGTCACGTGCGATCCTTCGAAGCTTTCGATGGGCGAGCTCGAGCGCATTACGCGCCGCTATGCAGCGGAGCTGGTCGAAGTCATCGGTCCGGACAAAGACGTTCCCGCGCCGGACGTCGGAACGACCCCGCAGATCATGGCGTGGTTCATGGACACGTACTCGATGCACGTGCGTCAAAACGTCCCCGGCGTCGTCACCGGAAAACCGCTTGAGATCGGCGGTTCGCGCGGACGCGTCGAAGCGACCGGCCGCGGCGTTTCGATCGTCGCGCTTGCCGAGCTTGAACGACTCAAACTTGCGCCGAAAAACGCGCGCGTCGTCGTTCAGGGTTTTGGAAACGTCGGTTCCTTTGCAGCTCGCTTTCTCTCGGAAGCGGGCTGTAAAGTTGTCGGGATCTCGGATGTCACCGGCGGCTACGTCAACGACAAGGGTATCGACGTCAAGGGTGCGATCGCGTATGCGCAGGAGCATCATTCACTCGACGGATACCGCGGCGGCGATCGCATCCACGATGTGCTCGAAGTCGAGTGCGACGTGCTCGTCCCGGCTGCGCTCGAAAACGTCTTCACGATCAAAAATGCGCGTGAGATCAAGGCCAAGCTGATTGTGGAAGGCGCGAACGGTCCGACGACGCCGGAAGCCGACGCAATCTTCCGCCAGCGCGGAATCGACGTCATCCCCGACATCGTCGCAAATGCAGGCGGCGTCATCGTCTCGTATTTCGAATGGGTGCAAGACCGTCAAGGCTTCTTCTGGAAAGAGGCCGACGTGAACGAGCGTCTGCGCGAACACCTGTTGTTTAATTTCGATGCGGTCCGCGAGCTCGCAGCAGCGCGCGGCGTTCCGTATCGCACGGCGGCGTACATGCTTGCGATCCAACGCGTCAAGACGACGCTCGAGATCCGCGGAGTGTACGCTTAGAAACCTTTCTCATCGATCTCGCCCTTGGGGTCGCGGTAGGTTTTCTCGGCGGCCTCTTCGGTTTGGGCGGCGGTTTGTTCTTGATCCCGCTGCTTGGGTTTTTCTACGGCTACGATCAACAGCACGCGCAAGGGACTGCGCTCGTGATGGTCATCCCGAACACGGCGATGGCAATCTGGCAGTACATGCGGCGCACCAAGATGGATTTGCGCGTTGCCGGTACCCTCGCCGTCGCGGCATTGCCGTTTACGTTTCTCGGCGCGCACTTTGCAACGCACATGGCCAGCGCGTCGCTGCGACGGTCGTTTGCGGTGATGATGCTTGCGCTTGCGATCTTCTACGTGTGGAGCGGCCTCCGTCCCAGTACGGAAGAGCACAGCCGGCCGCGTTCGAATTTGTGGCCCGTCGCGATTCCGATCGGCGTAGTCGGAGGCGGACTCTCGGGCCTCTTTGCCACCGGCGGTGCGGTCTTCGCCGTTCCGCTGATGTCGACGATCTTCAATTTCCCGCAGGTCGTCGCGCAATTCATGGGCCTTGCGCTGGTCGGTCCCGGGACGCTGATCAATCTGGCAACGTATGCGTTCAACGGCGACGTCGTGTGGGGCGCGGGGATCGCGCTTGCGATCGGCGGGACGATTGCAATCGGATGGGGCGTCCATCTCGCGCATTATCTTCCGGAGCGTGTCTTGCGCGGACTCTTCGCGCTGCTGGCCGCGTACAGCGCAATCGCTTTGTGGCTGCGCGCATAGGATGAAGCCTCAGCGGCGGTTTAACTTCGAGCGTACAGTTGCCGCCTATGTGGTCGCGGCCGCCGTGCTGACAATGCTGATCTATCTTCTGAGGCATCATGCTCGTTAAGGGCCGCTCGAGCGACGCGCTTGCCGGCGGCGTCGATTCACCCGTGCGCGCGGGTGCAGCCGTCGGCGGCGATCCGTTCGTTCAAGCGCGTGGCCAGGGCGCGTATGCGTACGATCCCTCCGGCCGCAGATACATCGACTACTTGATGGCGTATGGTCCGCTGCTGCTCGGACATGCGCATCCGGCCGTGACGCGCGGGCTCGATGAGATCGCGGCGCGCGGCGTCGTCTACGGATCGACGCACGAAGACGAGCTGATGCTTGCCGAACGCGTTCGGGGACACGTTCCGTCGATGGAGCGCTTGCGCTTCACGACGACCGGCACCGAGGCAGTCATGGCAGCGGTACGCGTCGCGCGTGCATTCACCATGCGTCCGGCGATCGTAAAATTTGCCGGCAACTATCACGGACATTTCGATCTCGGCTTGCTCGGCGCCGGCGCGTCGGCGCACACGCAGGATGCGCAGCGTGCCGGGATTCCCGCGGCGACGCTCGGCGATTTGGGTGTCGCACGCTACAACGATCTCGTGGATCTCGACCGCGTGCTCGCACTTCCGCACGTCGATGACCGTCTCGCCGCGATTCTGGTCGAGCCGATCGTCGGCAATATGGGTCTCGTCGAACCGGTCCCCGGATTTCTCGAGGGCATCTTTGCGCGTGCGCGTGCACGCGGCGCGCTGGTGATTTTCGATGAGATCATCACCTGGCCGCGCATCGGCCTTTCGGGGGCGCAAGGGCGTCTCGGTTTGCGTCCGGATCTCACGACCGTCGGAAAGAATCTGGGCGGCGGGTTCCCGCTTGCCGCATATGGGGGCCGCGCGGACGTGATGCGCGTGCTCGCTCCCGAAGGACCGACGTTTGCGGGCGGGACGCACGCCGGGAATCCGTTTGCGATCGCGATCGGGTTACGCGCGCTGGATTTTCTCGAGGCGAATCCGGGCGTTTTTGCGCAGATGCGCGATTTGGGTGAACGTCTTGCGGGCGGAATTCGCACGATTCTCGCGCAGCTGCGTCTCGATTATGCCGTCGTCGAACTCGAGAGCATCGTCGATTTTAAGTTCCGGCCGGGCCCTTCGACGCGCAACTACGACGATCAACGCTTTGCCGACGCGCGTGCCTACGCCGCGTACTACCACGAGATGCGTGCGCGCGGCATACTCTTGCCGCCCTCGCAAAACGAAGTGATGTTCTTGTGCACGGAGCACACCGCGAGCGACGTCGAGGAGACGCTGGAGGCAATCGGCGCCTCACTCGGCGCTATGCGAGAGCGTTCCGCCGTTTAGGTCCCTCGAGAAGCGAAAGCTTCCAGTCGAGCACGACGAGCGTTCCACCGTCGCTCGGATTCTGGATGCTCATCGAGTCCGAGCATTGCCGCATGAGCGGGATACCGCGCCCTCGCTCGGTCGTTACCGAAGGCAAGGTTGCAGAAATGCATGAGGCGTCGATGCCGCGTCCATGATCGCGGATCGTCGCGACCAGGTGCGTATCCCGCCGTTCAATCGCGATCTCCACGTCCGCGGTCCCGCCGGCATGTTCGATTGCATTCGCGAACGCCTCACCGATGGCGGTTATGAAGTTTTCTTGGGTTTGTGCGGTCATCTCCACATCGTCGCCGATTTGGAGTAGGTGCTCCCGGACTCGTCGCACTTGCCACGGGTCCGCCGGGACCCGCAGTTGTAGCAGTCTCATCTCGTATTTGCTACGTACCCAATGTGAGACACAACACGGGAAGGACGGTGCCCTCGCTTAGAAGCTCGGCAAGCAGCGTGGGCGGAAGTTCTCAGCAAGGGGCAAAGATGGCGGCATGCCTGCACATACTGCGCCGACCGGCGACGAGCTCTGGGCGCTGCGCGACGAAGCGCGCACGGCCCGCATACGCATCAAGACGCCTAAGGGCGACATCGTCTTCCGATTTTTCGCGGACGATGCACCGCTACACAGCGCGGCTTTTCTGAAGCTCGCGCGCGCCGGCTTTTACGACGGCCTCAATTTTCACCGGTACGAGCCCGGTTTCGTCATTCAAGGCGGCGATCCGCAAGGCGATGGCACCGGTGGACCAGGCTATCATCTCGATGCCGAGTTCAACGACAATCCGCACCATCGCGGTGCCGTTGCGATGGCGCGCTCGAGCAATCCGAATTCCGCCGGATCGCAATTCTACATCACGCTGGACGAAGCGCGATTTCTCGACAAGCAGTACACCGTCTTCGGTGAAGTCGTCGAAGGAATGGACGTTGTCGATCAAATCCGCAAAGGCGACGTCATGGAGACCGTAACGGTAGAGTAGGGCACGTTGACCGGGCGCACGTTGAGTACGATCGGGCGCACGTTGACCGGGCGCACGTGCGATTTCGTCGCCCAACGATCTCGCGCAAAAGGGCCGCCGTACGCCGGCATCACGCCTCCGAGTGCGATTGCGAGCGTAGCGCTCCCACGTTGTCATCCTGAGCGTAGCGCTCCGCAGGAGCGCGAAGTCGAAGGACCATTCGGATGCTGCAGGCAGCGAAACGATGCAACAAGGCTGAGGGCACGATCGTGCCCGCGGAATTCGCGATCGTTGCGCTGCCCGAATCATTTCTGCGGTCCCTCGACTTCGGCGCACTGCGTGCGCCTACGCTCGGGATGACAATGGAGGGCTTGTCGTCTATAGGCGACATATGTTACGCTCACGCGAACCCGCCCTTGCTGGCGGCTCTCATTGCGACATTAAGGTATTTCGATCAATGATTGCACGACGCAAACGAAAGACGGCCTCGCTTCGCGAGGCGTTGAGGACGAATCTTGTCGTCACGAGGGCGCAACGGGAACTTAGCCAAGCCGCGCTTGCAAAGGCTGCCGGCGTCTCCCGTCAGGTCGTTTCGGATGTCGAGCGCGGCGTCGCAAACGTCACATTCGATACCATTGAGCGGCTCGCCAAAGCGCTACGCGTCACACCATTCGTGCTTGTCGAGCCCCTGCGTGATAACAATGAAGCCGGCGACGACGAATTGGCAGAGCGTCTGGCAAGTCATGAGTTTGTCTCGGCCAAAGCTCTCGACCGAGCTCTCAAAGAAGTCGCCAAAACCAGGAAAGGAATCCCGCGACGTCAAGCAGCGGCCGTGGAAGGTCGAACTCCATCCGGAAGTCGCAAAGGTCGCCGTCAAAAACGGGTGGCATAACCCGGACTTCTCTCCGACGCTACGCGAGATCCGGACGTCGTTGGAAACCAACCCCAAACAGTTTCCAACGAAGAAGGGAAAGCTCAAAGCGGCGCGGGCTGCCAGGTTGCGATACCGTGGCGAGCAATGGCGAGCGATCTTCGTGTTGGACGAAATGGCACGTGTCGCACGATGGGTCGGACTCGGAAAGCGTGCCGACGTGTACGCAAAGACGGAGCGTCGAGCATAATAGCGTTCGAGGCGCTGGCCTCGAGATCTCAGCTCAACCCGTATTTCGCGTTGATCGTGCGGTTGACGTCGTGGGCGACGCGGCGGATTGCGCTGATCCCCGCGGAGTAATCGCGCAGCTCTTTCGTCATGACGACGAGAATGTACGGCGTCTCGCCGAACGGCTCGACGATCGCGACGTCGCTGCGCACGCCGGTAATCTCGCCGGTCTTGTTGGCGATCTGCGTCCCGCGCGGCAAGCCCGCTGGGATTTTATCGCGATCTTCCTGGCCGAGCATGATCTGAATCATCGCGCGGCACGAATCGGCTTTGGCGATCGTATCGAGCCCTTCGCGCGAGCCGCGTTCGATCTCGTAGAGCAACGCCGCCATGTCGCGGGCGGTCGAGATGTTCTCGTTATGCGCGACGATCGCGCTCCAATCCAGGAAATGGCGTCGCAAATGTGTGCTCGTCATCCCGGCGGGGACCGTCGTCGCATTGATTCCGGCAAACCCGAAATGCGAGATGAGCGCATTGGATGCGGTATTGTCGCTTTGCTTGATCATCGCGTTGATCAGCGACATCAACGGATACGTCGTGCCCGGAATCGCATAGCCGTACGTCTCGGAGCCGCCTACCATATCGCCGGCGCTGATCGGGACCGGCGTCGTGGGCGTGATTTTCCCCGCGTCCATCCAGCGGAACGCCGTCGCCATGATCAGCACTTTGATCGTCGACGCCGTCGGATACGGATCGCCGTCGTGATACGACGCGATCGGCGGATCGTTCGCCATCGTGCGTGCGTGCACGGCAACGTAGCCGGGAACGGATTCCAGATACGCGAGCGAGAGGTGGGGCTGCGCCGTCAGGCGCCGCGGCAGCAGCGCAAGTGCGCTGCATCCACCGATTGTCAGAAACGCGCGTCGCGCAAGCATATGAAAACTTTCGGCGGTTACGACCCCGTTCCCGTGTAGTGGTTCAACCCGACGCGCCAAAATGCGTACGCGAGCACCGTGACAGTGACGCCGACTACTGGTGTCAGCAAGCCGATCGCAGGATTGAGGTGCAACGCGCTGTCGGTTTTCCCCAGAAAGTACGTCGCCGGAAAGTAATTCATGAATCCGAAGGGGATCACGAATGCGAGTATCAGGCGAACGGCTTTGTTGTAGATGCTGAGCGGGTAGCGCGTGAAGTCTTGTTCGAGCGACATCACCATCCAGCGCAGCGAATCGACGCGCACGAACCAGAACGAGGCCGCGGCGATGGTGAGGTTGATCCCGAAGTCGATCAGCGCGCCGCCGATCGCGATCAGCGGGATGTACGCGATCAGCAAGGCGTCGACGTGGACCTGCGAGTAAGGAATCGCGACGCCCAGCCAAACCAGCGCCAGGATCAGCTCGTCGGGCACGAGCGCGAATTGCGTCGGCGCGATCATGGCTTGAAAGAGCGCGTCGCGTGGGCGAATCAGAAAACGGTCAAAGTTACCCTCGCGGATAAGGACCGGGACGTCCCCGACTTTGAAGAAGAGCATGTTATGCAGGCCGTGGCCCATCATCCAAAGGGCATACAAAAACGCCATCTGCCGAAAGTCCCAGCCGTTCATCGAGGGGAATTGCGTCAGCGTAGCCCAGAGCGCGACCAGGGCCACACCGTGATACACGATCGTGAATGCGCCCCACATGAAGAAGTTCGCGCGGTACTCAACGATCGTCAGCAGCGAGACGCGCCAGAACTCGAGGTAGGCCGTTAGCATGGCAACGGTTCCGGTTCGCGCTCCCTTCCGTCTCGACCTCACCGCGAACGCGCTGCGGCGGCTCTCGACAAACGCCGTCGACACCTACAGCGCGCAGGACGGTTTCATTCGCGCGCACCGCGGGGCGCTGGTCGTAGTCCGTCAGGCGAAGCGCGACTCACCGCTGGACGTGCGCACCCTTGGCACTGCCGATTTCGATGCGGCGGCCCTGACGATGCGTATGCTGCAGCCCGAGTACGATTTGCGCCCGTTCTATCGCTCGGTCAAGGCGATTCCGTGGCTCGACGCGATCGCAACGCGCATGCGCGGCATCAAGCCGCCGCGGTATCCGACGCTATGGGAGGCGATCGTCAACGCGATCATCTTTCAGCAGGTCAGCATCCACGCGGCTTCGGCGATTCTTCGCCGCGTGGTCGAGCACTTGACGAAACCGATCGAGCATCAAGGGCGCAAGTACCATCCGTTCTTTACGCCCGAAGATTTCTTGGCGGCGAAGAGCAAGCAGCTGCGTGCACTCGGAATCTCCGAGGGCAAAGAGCTTGCGCTCAACACCAATGCCGACGCGCTGATCAATGGAACGCTTCAAGAATCCGAGCTCGAAGCCATGCCGACGAACGACGTCTTGCAGCGACTGATCGTGTTGCGCGGAATCGGACCGTGGACGGCGGCTGTGATCTGCTTGCGCGGTCTCGGGCGGCTCGACGTATTTCCGATGGAAGATTCAGGCGTCGCGCGCGCGCTCAGCGATCTGTCCGGCGATCCGAACGTTCGCGTCGAACCGATTCTTGACGCCCTCGGCGACCAGCGCGGGATGTTGTACTACCATCTCTTGCTCGGGCGTCTCGAATCGAGCGGTCAGCTCGAATTCGGCGGCGACGTTCCGCCGGGACCACGTCCTGCACCGCCGCGTCCGCTTGCGCCGCGCCCACTCCGGCGTCCCGGCGGACCACAGCGTCGTCGTGGCGGACGCGGTGGCGGCGGACCAAACCCCAGCGGGGGCGGTCCGAGTGGTAATCGCGGCCCGAAACGCTAGAGCGCTGAAAAAAGAATAGGTTCCGGCGGAACGGCGTCGTCGTTGCCGATGTCGCGGCCGAACCACGCAACGTCACACCATTTTCCTTGCTTCCAACCAACGCGCGCGTACGTGCCGACGAGCTCGAATCCGAAGGCGCGATGTAACGCGACGCTGCCTTCGTTTGGAAGCGTCACGCCGGCGTACGCGCGACGATAATTGAGCCGCTCCACGATCGGAAGTAGCTCGGTGTAGAGCCGTCGTCCGATACCGCGACGGTGAAAACGTTCGTCGATGTAGACGGACACGTCGATTGCCCACCGATAGCCCGCACGCTCCGCATGACGCGACGCGTACGCGTAACCGGCGATCTCGTCGTTGACGAACGCAGTCAGCCACGGCGCGTATGCGAGCACGCTTGCAACGCGCTGTGCCATCTCTTCTGCGTTCGGCGCAATCTCTTCAAACGAAATCGGCGTACGCAGTACGTACGGTTCGTAGATCGCAGCGAACGCGGCGGCATCGTCGAGTCGTGCGGTGCGGACGCGGATCTCCGGGCGCTCCATGGACGAGGGGAATCCACTATAAAGGATAGAAATCCTCTGTAATGGATGGCCAACTGCTCGACCGCCGGATTGGACAACGGATACGCGGCCGGCGTGAAGAGTTGGGGCTCAGCCTTGAGGATCTCTCCGAGCGCTGCGGCGTCAGCCGCTCGATGATCTCGAAGATCGAGCGCGTCGAAAGCAGTCCGACCGCCGCGCTCCTCGGTAAACTGTGCTCGGGCCTTGGGATCACGCTCTCCGGGTTGATGGCGGATGCGGAGCGCGCGCCGCACGCCGTCATACGCCGTAATGCACAGATCACGTGGCGCGATCCCGAGACGGGCTACGTGCGTCGCATGATTTCGCCGCCGCAAACGGGGTCGTCGCTCGAGATCGTCGAGATCGAGCTGCCACCCCATGCGCGCGTCGACTTCAATGCATGGAAATTCCAAGCGTACGAGCAGCAGGTCATCGTGCTCGACGGAACGCTGTCGCTCACGATCGCGCACGAGTGCATCGACTTGAAGCCGGGTGACTGCGCGCACATGTCGGTTGAAAGCGGCAACGCCTTCGAAAACCGCACGAAGAAGACCGTGCGTTATCTCGTCGCGATCAAAAAACCTTAATCGGCCGTTAGTCCCTGACCAGGGCGTCGTGACATTTGAAGTTGAAAAGACCGGGGATGGAGCCGCCTCAGAGCCCATTTTCCGTCGTGCATCAGGCCGATGCCGTCAATCATGTCTTGACGGTCACCGGTGACATCGACATTTTCACGACGCCCGAGTTCATAACTGCGCTGGACGAAGCATCAGGAGCGCGACGCGTGATCGTGAATCTTTCTGAGTGCCGGTACATCGACTCCACCGGAATTTCGGCGTTGTTTCGGTGGCAGCAAAAGTCGGAAGGCAAGATGCGTTTGGTCGTGGGCGCCCAAGACATGATCCGGCGAATCTTGCAAGTCACGCGCGTCGAGAAGTTCATCGAGATATTTCCGAGCGTGGACGCCGCGAAAGCGTAGCCTTGCCGATTCGAAAAGCCGCAATCGCCGTTTTGGCGGCGCTGCTCTTGGTACCGCAAGCGGCCTCTGCCGTTTCCCCGCCTGCGCAGACTGCGTACGAGCCGCCGTCAGGGCGCGGACACGTCGTGATCATGCTTTCGGGTCATTCGGGACCGCCTGCGTATGTTTCGTATGCGCAGCGTCTGGCCGCAGAGGGATATTACGTCGTGTTGCTTGACGGCAAGGATATCCTCAACAAGGATCGTCAAGGAAATGCGCGATTGCTCTTGGCGATCGCTCGCGCGAAAGCCACGCCGAACGCGCTGCCGGGCAAGGTGGCGGTCATCGGCTTTTCACAGGGCGGAGGCGCGGCGCTCGATCACGCCGCGACCAAGCCGGATCTCGTCTCGATCGTGATTGCGTATTATCCCGAGACCGATTTCATCGCGTCGACGTTCGGCGACATGAAAACATTCGTCGATCGGTTCAAAGTGCCGGTCATCGTTTACGCCGGCGTCAAGGACACCTACCATACGTGTTGCTTCATCGCGAACGCACGCGCGATGGAATCGTATGCGCAGCAGCTGCGCAAACCGTTCGAGCTCGTCGAGTATCCGAACGCGCACCACGGCTTTAACCTCGACGGTAGCACCTTTCGCGCCGCAGACTCAGCGGATGCTTGGAATCGGACCCTTATGGCCCTCAACACCTACTTCAACCATGCAACGGAGAGCCAAGGTGGAAAAGAAGAGTAAATTCGGCTATGCAGAGACGGTCACGCGCTTATCCAAAGCGATCAGCGACGCCGGCAACACGATCTTCGCGACGATCGATCAGGCGAAGGCTGCGGAAAATGCGGGACTCACGCTTCGGCCGACGTCGCTGATCGTCTTCGGTAATCCGAAGGGCGGAACGCCGCTGATGGACGCACACGCGCTCTTCGCGCTCGAGCTACCGCTCAAGATCCTCGTATGGGAAGACGGCGGGACGACGTCGGTCGCGTACGTTTCGATGGCGGATGTCGCGAAGCGTTACGGAATCGAAGGCGATCCGCGCATCGCGAATATGGATAAAACCCTGGACGCGCTTACCGGAGCGATCGCTTAGCGCGCGCTACCAGCCGTGATGGTATCCGCCGAAGCCGAATCCGAGTCCGAAGTAAACCGGTGGGCCGTAGTAGGGATACGGATAGTACGGATAAGGACCGTAAGGATACGGAGCGTACGCGGAGTCGTAGTGGTACGGCGTATCGATCTGGTTCGCGAGGAACATATTGCCGCTCGTATGTCCGAGGATCGTTACCGTCATCCCGGGCTCTAAGCGGATGCCCGTGGGATTGATGATCGTCCCTTGATGCAGTTGAACGCGATCGACGTAGCCGTTCGTGTCCGCAATCTCCATGTATGTGCCGTTAACGATGGTCACGCGCCCTTTGATCGTCTGTTCCGCGTTACTGTAGCCCGGCTTGGCGTACGACGGGAGCGGTTGAGACTGTTGCGCGAGGACAGTGTGTGGGCACAGAAGGCTCAGCATGAGCGCGAGAAACGGAACGGACAGCGCGAGTCGTGGGGAGATTTTCATCACCTTCATTTTATCGCACCAATTCGGTACGTGCAAACAAAATCAGATTTCGAAAAGGCTAGAATCCGCTGGGTTTTTGCTGGGAACTTCCACCCTGCGGCGGGTGCCCGGCAAGCCCAAAGCCGGAGTCGGGCCGCGGTTCCCAGTAAACGGGAGCCCCTCTCAGGCCGATGGTTAAATGATGGCAAGGATGCGGGCGGCGGTCTATTATGGGCCGCACGACATACGGATCGAGCAAGTCGAGCGGCCGGTAGCCGCGCAGGGCGAGATCCTGGTACGCGTCAACGCGGCCGGCATCTGCGGGACGGACGCGAGCGAATTCCTCGCGGGCCCGAAGCTCTATCCGCTCAACGCGCGGCATCCGATGACCGGGCACCTCGGGCCGATGATCCCGGGGCACGAGTTCTCAGGCTGGGTCGAAGAGATCGGCGAGTACGTCGCCACCGACCTCAAGGTCGGTGAGCTCGTGGTCTCCGGTGCGGCGCTCTGGTGCGGGATCTGTGCGCAATGCCGGGCGGGCCGGCCCAGCATCTGCCACTGGCAGGCGAGCGTGGGCATCCATCGCAATGGCGGGCTTGCGGAATACGTGAGCGTCCCCTCGCACATTCTGGTGCGCGCGGAGCCCCTTAGCCCCGACGTTGCCGCGCTCGTAGAGCCGATGGCCGTCGCGAATCACGCGGTGAGGCGCGCGCGTCCCCAAGACAACGAAGACGCGCTTGTGATCGGCGCGGGCGGCATCGGTACGTTTCTGATCTATGCGCTCTCGAACTTCGGCGCGCGCGTTCTAGCGGTCGATCTCTCGGCCGAGCGTCTCGCGATCGCGCGGAAGCTCGGCGCGGAAGCGACGCTGCGCGGCGCGGACACGGAAGCGGTTCGTCGCGAGCTCACCAAGCGGGGCGTGACGCCGACGCTCGTGTTCGAAGCGACCGGCAGCGAAGCGGGCTTCGACGCGGCGATCGCGCTCGTCGAGCCGGGCGGAACAGTCGTCACGGTCGGTATCGCTGCAAATCGCGTCAATCTGGACGCGCGCCGCGTCACGCTCAAAGAGATCGCAATTATCGGCACCAACGGGCTGGTCGCCGATGAAGACGTTCCCGCAGCGATCAAGTTGCTGGCAATCGATCAGACGCTCTGGTCGAACGTCGCGCCCGCCGCGATTCCGCTCGAGTCGCTCGTCGACGATGGATTACTTCCGATGGCCGAAGGCCGCGCGAAGCGCATCAAAACGCTCGTCGATCCGGCGATCAAAGACGCGCGCACGACGGTAATGCTCGACTCGCAAAAATTGTCTTCGTAGGTTAGCGAAGGACGCGCCCCCGCTGTCATCCCGAGCGAAGGACGCGCCCCCGCTGTCATCCACGAGCGAAGTCGAGGGACAGCGGTAGTCTCAATACATGCAGCCTAAGGCGCGCATTTTCGATAGGAGCGCACGATGCGAAGTGGTGTGGAAAATGATATTGACATCAACCCCGGTTCGATGCAGATTGTGCCAATCGTAGACTTTTCGGCTGTTTGTGAAGACGACGTTGGGGCCGAACGCACTTAACGCTCCGTGGCAACAGTA
>Ga0181537_10003795_pt1 | contig 12776 bp, 11 predicted proteins | sample PEATcosm2014_Bin_39_FD_119765 | JGI IMG/M metagenome (GOLD analysis project Ga0181537, IMG submission 119765) | Peatland microbial communities from MTU Mesocosm Facility, Houghton, MI, USA - PEATcosm2014_Bin23_10_metaG | ecosystem: Environmental > Terrestrial > Soil > Wetlands > Peat | place...
CGCCGCCGCCGCCGCCACCGCCGCCGCCGCCGCCACCGCCGCCACCTCCGCCGCCGCCGCCGCCGCCACCGCCACCGCCACCGCCGCCGCCACCGCCGCCGCCGCCGCCGCCGCCACCGCCGCCGCCGCCGCCACCGGCGTCGGGACCAGGCAGCACGGATCCAGAGACCAACCTGGTCATCAACACCACGGTGAATTCGCTCAACCAGTCGACGAATGAGTATTTCTACACGGATCCGACGCTCGGACCGGGAAGCGACAACAGGACCGGACCCTCGGCGGGCGCCGAAGCGGTTGGCTCGCTGAAGAGGGCAACGACGCTGGCGACCTGCAAGTAGCCGCACTGCCGCCGTAGCCGGCCACGCCCGCGCACAGATGCGGGGCGCGGCCCTGGGAGCGGGATTCCGCCATTTATGACGCCCCCTTTACGATAGCGGCCCGCTTGCGTAGTATGGGTTCCGCGGGACGGACTCAGAATGCCGTCCCGCGCGCCGGGGGCCCGTTTCCGCATCGTTTTTCAGGCAGGTCTGCCCTTGGGCGCTCGACATTAAACAATCGGGAGCGAGGGGGAATCGTGGCAACCACCGGTACCGTGAATATTGCGATCCTGCGCAATGTGCCGTTGTTCGCCGTACTTCCGGAAGACCAGTTGCAGAAGCTCGCCAGCACCGTGGTGCGCCGCAGTTTCGCCAAGCACAACGTCATCATGTCGGCGGGCGACCAGACTGACTCGCTGTACATCATCATTTCCGGCGGCGTGAAGGTCCAGGTGAGCGACGACGACGGGCACGAGGTCATCCTGACGGTGCTCGGGCCCGGCGAATTTTTCGGTGAAATGGGATTGCTCGACGATCACCCGCGCTCGGCCAGCATCGTCACCAGCGAGCCCTCCGAAATGATCTGCCTGCCGAAAAACGATTTCAAGAAGTGCCTGGCGGACAACATCGACCTCACCATGTACATCATGCGCAGCCTGGTGAAGCGGCTGCGCGACGCCGACAAGAATATCGAAAGCCTGGCGCTGCTCGACGTGTACGGGCGGGTCGCGCGCATCCTGCTCGCGTTCGCCGAAAACGTCGACGGCCAGATGGTGGTGAAAAAGAAGATCCCCAAGCAGGACATCGCAAAAATGATCGGCGCCTCGCGCGAAATGGTAAGCCGCGTGATGAAAGACCTGCAGGCGAGCGGCTACATCGAAATCAACGCCGGCCGCATCATCGTCAAGGACAAGCACCCGGTGCACGAGTAATCCCGTCTCGCCGCGACATTGTTCAGCGGCCCAAGCTTGGCGCGCCGACGCGCGTGACATAATTCCGCACTACGAGCACGCGTCCCCGCACGCTGTGACATAATTCCTAGCTGCGGCGAGCACTTACCCCTTAGTATGCGAATATCGCGGCGTAGCCTGCGGGGTGACTCCTGCGCGTGCGGGCCAATCGGGAGAGGCAAATGAAACTGACGAAAACTTTGATGGCAATCGGCGTCGCCGGGGCCCTGACCTGGGCGGGACCGCTGTACGCGGTGAACAAGGTGGCGCAGCTTGCGGGCACCCTTGCGGTGCAACGCGCCGACGGCTCGGTCAGGATCCTGTCGCAGAATTCGGAGGTCAACCAGGGCGACACGCTCACCACCGAGCGCGACAGCTACGCCCAGGTCAAGATGTCGGATGGCGGCCTGGTCACGATGAAGCCCAATACCCGCGTCAAGCTCGACGACTACAACTTCAGCGACGGCCAGCCGGAGAAGGACAGCATGGCCTATAGCCTGCTCAAGGGCGGGCTGCGGTTCGTCAGCGGGCTTATCGGCAAGCGCGGTAACAAGGACGCTTACGCCTTGCGCACTTCGACTGCGACCATCGGTATTCGCGGCACGGCCGGCGGCGCCGACGATTGCACGGACGAGAAGAATCCCTGCGTCAACCCGGACAGCAAGCAGACGTTGCCCGCAGGAGTCTACGTTAACGTGACCGAGGGCGAGATCGTCGTCACCAACAGTGCGGGCTCGGAGAATTTCTCGTCCGGCCAGTTCGGCTTGATCGCGCTCAACAAGCGACCGATCTCGATACCGGAACAAAACGCCGTGCCGCCGTTCGTGGCACCGCCGCAGTTTGGCGGCACTGCCGGAGGCAGCCAGGAGTGCGTGGTTAAGTAGACTAGTTGCCCCCATTGGTGCGCGAGGCGCCCGATGAAACCGACAATGGTCTGTGGAGTAGCGGTTATTGCCGGCAGCGTTATCGCATGGGGCGTCGCATCCAGCGGCAAGTCCGACGGGGACCACGCGCATACTTCGGTCTCCTCACATGCCCCGGCGTGTGTTGAGAATCACACTCGAGTCACACCGGTATCCGAGATACCTTTGGTGCGCGGCAATGACGGCAATGCCAAATTGTTGCCCCGAAATTCGACGATGAGACGCGGCGACAGACTGTCGGCAGAAAAGGACGGCTTTGACCTAGTTAGGCTGAACGACGGATCATTTGTCGCTGTGAAACCGAACACACGGGTGTTGAATGACGTTGCTAACATCGACGAAGAAAAATGGCCCGAGGACAACACTTTCCTTGATTCCTTCAAGAGTGCGTGGAATTGGCTGAGTAGAGGCGCGGGCGCGCACAGCGATTGCAATCCGGGCGCGGATAGCGTAGTCGTGACGCAACCCATCGGTTCCACCCCTCCCATCTTTGGGGTCAACGCCGACAGCAGCCATGTCCACTAAGCGAGTCATCAGAGACAAATAGTCCCCGCCGCGGCGGGGATTTTTTTGACCGTACCGCGGGCGCCGCGGTCGGGGGCGGCGTGGCTCGCTGGGGTATAATTTCGGCCACCAGCCCCCACGGCCCACCGGCCCATGAGTGTCGCCCGCAAAACCGCCGCCGAGCGGAATCCCCTTCCCGAGCGCATCCTCGCGCTGCTGCGAGAATCGCGGTGGCTGGTGCTGGTCGCGGGCGCGTTATACCTGCTGCTGGTCCTGGTGAGTTTCAGCAAGACCGACCCTGGCTGGTCGCACGCGGCAGAGGTCGCACAGATCCACAACGGCGGCGGCCGCGCCGGCGCCTGGATCGCTGACCTGATGTTGTACGTGTTTGGCGCTTCGGCGTACCTGTGGGTGGTGTTCCTGTTTTTTTGCGTGCTGTGGAGCTATCGCCGCCTCGAATCCCCGGAATGGTTCGATCGGCGCCCATTCTACGTCGCCGTGTGCGGATTCCTGGCGCTGCTGGCGGCGAGCAGCGCGCTGGAATCGCTGCGTTTTCATTCGAGCCATATGCAGTTGCCGCTGCTGCCGGGCGGCATGCTCGGCGGTGCATTCGGCGACGCCTTGTCGAGAGTCGCGGGTTTCGGCGGCGGAACGCTGATCCTGCTTGCAGTATGGGCCATCGGCTTCAGCCTGTTTACCGGGGTGTCGTGGCTCACGCTCATCGAACGGCTCGGCGGCGTTTTGCTGGCTTGCTATGGGTTGGTAACGGGCTGGTGGCAGACGCGCACCGATCGCAAGTTGGGCCGGGTCGCCACCATCGAGCGCGAAGAAATCGTAGAAGTGGAGAAAAAGCGCTTCGAGGAGCACGAGCCGATCCGCATCGAGCTGCCGGAAGTCGCGGTGAAAAAATCGGAGCGCGCGGAGAAAGAGCGGCAGAAACCGCTGTTCGGCGACCTGCCGGAGTCGCCCCTGCCGCCGTTGCACCTGCTCGACGAAGCGGCGCGCGACGTCGAGAGCATCGGCGCGGACACGCTCGAATACACGTCCCGCCTGATCGAGAAAAAGCTCTCCGACTTCGGCGTCAGCGTAAAAGTGACGGCGGCATATCCCGGCCCGGTGATTACGCGCTACGAAATCGAGCCCGCGGTAGGAGTGAAGGGCAGCCAGATCGTCAACCTGATCAAGGATCTTGCACGCGCCCTGTCGGTGGTGTCGATCCGCGTGGTCGAGACCATCCCCGGCAAGACCAGCATGGGCCTCGAATTGCCCAATCCCAAGCGCCAGGTGGTGAGGCTTGCCGAGATCCTGAGTTCCGAGGTGTACCAGAGCATGCATTCGCCGCTGACCCTGGCGCTGGGCAAGGATATCGGCGGGCATCCCATCGTCGCCGACCTTGCCAAGATGCCGCACTTGCTGGTTGCCGGCACCACCGGCTCCGGCAAATCGGTTGCGATCAACGCCATGATCCTGTCGCTGGTCTACAAGTCGGAGCCGAAGGACGTGCGCCTCATCATGGTCGATCCCAAGATGCTCGAGCTCTCGGTGTACGAAGGCATCCCGCACTTGCTGGCGCCGGTGGTGACCGACATGAAGCAGGCGGCGGCCGCGCTCAACTGGTGCGTGGGCGAAATGGAGCGCCGCTACAAAATCATGTCCTGGGTCGGCGTGCGCAACCTGTCGGGCTTCAATTCCAAGATCGCCGACGCCGAGAAGAAAGGCAACCAGCTCGAAGACCCGTTGACTCTCGCCACCGACAACCCGACTTTCCTCGAGCGCCTGCCGCATATCGTGGTGGTGATCGACGAACTCGCCGATCTCATGATGGTGGTCGGCAAGAAAGTCGAGGAACTGATCGCGAGGCTCGCGCAGAAGGCGCGCGCCGCCGGCATCCACCTGCTGCTGGCGACGCAGCGGCCCTCGGTCGACGTCATTACCGGTCTCATCAAAGCCAATATTCCGACGCGCATCGCGTTCCAGGTGTCGAGCAAGGTAGACTCGCGCACCATTCTCGACCAGATGGGCGCGGAATCGCTGCTGGGGCAGGGCGACATGCTGTACCTGCCGCCCGGCACCGGTTACCCGCAGCGCGTGCACGGCGCATTTGTCGACGACCACGAGGTCCATAAAGTGGTCGATTACCTGAAACTCACTGGCGAGCCCGCGTACATACCCGGCGTTCTCGACGGCGGCGCGAGCGATGCCGACGGCGACGCCATCGGCGGCGAGCCGGATGGCGAAGCCGATCCGCTCTACGATCAGGCGGTGGAAATCGTGCTCAAAAGCCGCCGCGCGTCGATTTCGCTGGTGCAGCGGCATTTGCGCATCGGCTACAACCGCGCGGCGCGCCTGATCGAGCAAATGGAACGCTCCGGCCTGGTGTCCAGCATGGCGACCAACGGCAACCGCGAGGTGCTGGCGCCCGCGCAACCGGAACGCTAGCTGCGTCGCAAACCCCGCGCCCGGCAATATTCTGTTGCGCAGGAATGAACTTGCAAGCGGCAGGAAACTCCTAATATACGAAAGCGTGATCATGTTCCGTTCTTCAGTTTTGTCTGCCGTTCTGCTGATCGCGGCCATTGGCGCGACCGGTCTCGCGCAGGCCGCGGCCGGCGCGCGGCTCAATGAATTCATCCAGGCGACGCGCTCGGGCCGCGTCAGCTTCGAGCAGGTCGTCACTGCGAAATCCGGCCGCGCCCCCAAGTCCGCCAGCGGCAGCTTCGTGTTTTCGCGCCCCGGCAAATTCCGCTGGACCTATGCGAAACCATTTGAGCAGATCATCGTGGGCGACGGCGAAAAGCTCTGGTTTTACGACAAGGACCTTAACCAGGTCACCGTGAGAAAGCTCGGCAACGCCCTGGGTTCGACGCCGGCGGCGATCCTTGCCGGCAGCAACGACCTGGCGAAAAACTTCACCCTGGAAGATTCCGGCGAGCACGACGGCCTGGAGTGGCTCGACGCCAAGCCCAAGGCGAAAGACAGCACGTTCGAGCTCATCCGGCTCGGCTTCAACGGCGCGGAACTCGCGCAAATGGAGTTGCACGACAGCTTCGGGCAGACCACCTTGCTGCATTTCTCGCACTTTGAGCGCAATCCGACGCTCCCCGCCGAGCTGTTCCACTTCACGCCGCCGCCGGGAGCCGATGTAGTCGGCGAGTGATGAACGATTTATTCGATACTGCGCCGGCGCATCCTCCGCTCGCCGACGCGCTGCGGCCGGCGACGCTCGACGAGGTAGTGGGCCAGTCGCACCTGCTGGGAACGGGCAAACCCCTGCGCGTGGCTTTCGAATCGGGCAATCCGCATTCGATGATCCTGTGGGGCCCGCCGGGCGTCGGCAAGACCACCATCGCGCGCCTGATGGCGCACGCCTTCGATGCGGAATTCATCGCGCTGTCGGCGGTACTGGCGGGCGTCAAGGACATCCGCGAGGCAGTCGCGCGGGCGGAAGCGGCGCAGGCCCAGTACGGGCGCCGCACCATCGTGTTCGTCGACGAGGTGCACCGTTTCAACAAGGCCCAGCAGGATGCGTTCCTGCCTTACGTCGAGTCGGGCCTGTTCACCTTCATCGGCGCCACCACCGAAAATCCCTCGTTCGAGGTCAACAGCGCCCTGTTGTCGCGGGCCGCGGTATACGTGCTGAAAAGCCTCGATTCAGCCGAGCTTGCCACCTTGTTCGACCGGGCCGCGGCATCGCGCCTGCAAGGCACTGAGACCGAGCCGGCCGCCAAGGACGAACTTGTCGCCTTGGCAGACGGCGACGCCAGGCGCTTGCTGAACCTGGTCGAGCAGTGCAGCAACGCGCTCGCCAACGCCGGAACCAAACGGCTGGATACGGCGCTGGTGCGAGACGTGGTGAGCCGCGGCCAGCGGCGTTTCGACAAGGGCGGTGACGCGTTCTATGACCAGATCTCCGCGCTGCATAAGTCGGTGCGCGGCTCGAGCCCCGACGCTTCGCTGTACTGGTTCATGCGCATGCTGGACGGCGGCGCCGATCCGCTCTATCTCGGCCGCCGCCTGATCCGCATGGCGAGCGAAGACATCGGCCTGGCCGATCCGCGCGCGCTGCGCATCGTGCTCGACGCTTGCGAGACTTACGAACGCCTCGGTACGCCGGAGGGCGAGCTCGCGCTCGCCAATTGCGTGCTCTACCTGGCGTGCGCGCCCAAGTCGAACGCGGGGTACGTCGCGTATAATCAGGCGCGTTCCTTCGTCGCCGAAGAGGGCTCGCGCGAGGTGCCGGTGCACTTGCGCAACGCGCCGACCCGGCTGATGAAAGAGCTGGGATTCGGCCGCGAGTACCGCTACGCGCACGACGAAGCCGAAGCCTACGCCGCGGGCGAGAACTACTTTCCCGAGGGCATGCCCGAGGTTGCGTGGTACCGGCCGACGCCGCGCGGCCTCGAAGCGAAAATCGCGGAGAAACTTGCGCACTTGCGCGAGCTCGATCGCAAGACAAAAAAGTAACCGACGCCCCAGGGCGAACCACAGGCGGGACCGGCATGCTGGACATTCAGTTATTGCGCAGCGATATCGACCAGGTCGTGTCCCGGCTCGCGACGCGCGGGCCGCAGATCGACGCGCCGGCAATCAAGGCGCAATTTATCGAACTCGACGGCGAGCGCAAGACCGCGCAGACCGCGACCCAGGAACTGCAGGCGAAGCGGAACGCGTCGGCGAAAGAGATCGGCAGGCTCAAGGCGCATGGGCAGGATACCGCTGCGGCGATGGCCGAGGTCGCGGGACTCGGTGATGCCCTCGCCGCCAGCGAACGCCGCCTGGCCGAGGTGATGCAGAAATTCGACGAACTGCTCGCGGGGCTGCCGAACCTGCCGCAGGAGGGCGTGCCGCTCGGCAAATCCGCGGACGACAACGTCGAAGTGCGCCGCCACGGCACGCCGCGCAGTTTCGAGTTTCCGGTAAAGGACCACGTCGATATCGGCGAGGGCCTGGGCGGGCTCGATTTCGAGGCGGCGGCGAAAATCGCGGGCGCGCGGTTTTACGTTCTCAAAGGGCCGCTTGCCAGGCTGCATCGCGCGCTCGGCCAGTTCATGCTCGACGTGCATACCCAGGAGCACGGCTACACCGAGGTCTACGCGCCCTACATGGTGAACGAGAAGGCAGCGTTCGGCACCGGCAACCTGCCGAAGTTCCGCGAAGACCTGTTCGCGGTGCCGCGGGGCGAGCTGGGAGATTTTTTCCTGATCCCGACCGCGGAAGTGCCGGTCACCAATCTCGTACGCGAGAGCATCGTCCCGCTCGAAATGCTGCCGATCAAATATGCGTGTCACACGCCCTGTTTCCGCTCGGAAGCGGGCTCCTACGGCAAGGACACGCGCGGCATGATCAGGGTGCACCAGTTCGACAAGGTGGAGCTGGTGCAGATCGTGCACCCGGAACAATCTTACGAAGCGCACGAGCAGCTCACCGCGCACGCCGAGAACATACTGAAAAGGCTCGAGCTGCCGTTTCGCACCATGGCGCTTTGCACCGGCGACATGGGTGCGGTGGCATCGCGCACCTACGATCTCGAAGTATGGCTGCCGGCGCAGAATACCTATCGCGAAATTTCGTCGTGCAGCAACTTCGAAGCCTTCCAGGCGCGGCGCATGCAGGCGCGGTTCCGCAGTGCCGGCGGGAAACCGGAATTGGTTCACACCCTGAACGGCTCCGGCCTGGCGGTGGGGCGTACCCTGGTGGCGATCCTGGAAAATTGTCAGAACGCCGACGGCAGTGTCACCGTGCCGACGGCATTGCGACCCTATATGGGCGGGACGGAAAAGATTACACGCTAAGCGGGCGTTGGATGCGGCGCTTTGTCAGACGCCGCCGTATCCCGCAATGGCCACGGGCCCGACTGATTGCTGGTAAAATATGCGCCCTCGGAGAGGTACCGAAGCGGTCATAACGGCGCTGACTCGAAATCAGATGGTCAGGTCTCCTGGCACGTGGGTTCGAATCCCACCCTCTCCGCCAATCTAGAAACTAAAGACTAGGGACTGGAGACTAGAGCTTGCGAAGCCAATCGAGTTTCCAGTCTCAAGTTTCTAGTCCCTGGAATGCAATTTGTCACGTCGGGCCGAAATTTTCGCCATATTTCCCATTCTTGCGGCATAGTTTCTGCACAAAATCCGTATACCTTGTAACAACGAGATTCCCAGCCGCCAGCCATGGTCGCCCTTTACGCTACTGACAAGATCGCACGCTTTGTAACCGGCTTCAATTCTTCTGCCATCAGCGAGGCGCAGATGAAAACGGTTGCACGCGCGTTGATCGACACCTATGCGGTGGCGACCGCTGCCCGCAACGACCTGGCGGTGAAGGCCGCGCAGGCTTACGTAGCGGGGCATAGCGGACCGGTGCTGGGGTCGCTATGGTCGAACGGCAACCAGGTGCCGATCGAACTCGCCGCGCTCGCCAACGGCGTCGCCGCGCAACTGCTGGATTATGGCGACGTAGTCGAACCGCTATCCGGCGGGGTGAGCGCAGTCGCGGTGCCGGCGCTGTGCGCGCTGGCCGAGGCCACCAACTCCAAGGGGCGCCAGTTTGCGGCCGCCTACATCATCGCGTTCGAGGTCGCGGTCAAGCTGGCGCGCGCATTGGGCGATGAGCCCTCCCGGCGCGGCTGGCATACGACTTCCGTGCTGGGATTGCTCGGGACGACCGCCGGGGCGGCGCATATGCTGGCCCTTAACGCAGACCAGGTTTCGTACGCGCTTGCGCTAAGCGCCTCGCTCGCCAGCGGCTCGCAGGAGCAGATCGGCACCATGGGCAACGCCGCGCAAGTGGGTCAGACCGCCTCCACCGCGCTGCGTGTGGTGCAACTCGCGCGCCTCAACGTCGCTGCGTCGAAGAGCGCGCTCGACGGCAGCCGCGGCCTCGCGGCGCTGATTTCCGGAAGTTTTTCCATGAATCACCTGGATGCGCTTGGCCAGGCCCCATTCGAGATCGACAGCACCGGCATCGATATCAAGCGCTATCCGTGCAGTTACGCGGTGCAGGGCGCAATCGAAGCCGCGCTGCTGATGCGCTCCCAGTACGGCCTCAACGGCAGTGAAATCACCGGCGTCGAGGTGACCGCCCAACCCAACGGCTTGCGCGCACTGATTTACCCGCGCGCGGTAACCGGCGCCGAGGCGAGATATTCCATGCACTACGCGCTGGCAGCTGCCTTTCTCGACGGCAAGGTCAACCTCGGCACATTTACCGATGCGATGGTGCAACGCAACGAGGTACAGTCTTTCTATAAGCGCGTCATCGTATTGGAGGACGAGGAGGCGCCGGAATCGGCGCGGTTCACCATCGTCAAGCTGGCGTTGAAAAGCGGCAGCAGCGTCGAGCGCCGCGTCGAGGCGCCGCGCGGTTCAGCGCGCGCGCCGCTCAACGACCGCGAAATGGAGGACAAGGCCCGCGAATGCTTTGGCTATGGCAAGACCGAGGTTTGGGCCAAGGACTTTGCGAGCACCGTGTATGGCATGGCGACGGTCCCGATGCGCGACGTGCTGCGGGCCGGCCGCATGGGCTGACCCGTTGCGGTTATTGCAAAACAGTTCGTTGCAGCGACTTTGAACGACGGCGTGCCGGCGCCATGCAAGGCCGCCGCCGGCACTGACTCTCACCAAGGCAAGGACACGGGACAGCAAATGTTCTTCGAACTCAGGCAATACCATATTAAGGACAACCAGCGCGATGAGTGGGTGCGCTTCATCGAAGACGTCATCATTCCCTTCCAGCAATCCAAGGGCATGGTCGTGGTGGGAAGCTTTATCGCGCCGCAGGAGCCGGACCTCTATGTCTGGATCCGCCGCTTCGCCAGCGAGGAAGAGCGCAAGGCGCAGTACGCCGCGGTGTATGAAAGCGAACACTGGCAGACCCGCATCAAGCCGGAAATCGACCGCATGCTCGATCGCCCTAGCATGACGGTGACCGTGCTCGAGGCCACGCCCAAGTCCATCATCGCCTGACGGACCGCGCCATGTCCACGGCCCGCCTGCAAGTCCTGATCAGCTTCGGTCTGGCCGAGCGCTGGGTCGCCCATCTGAAGCAGGCGTTTCCCGGCGTCGATTTCACGCAATCCCGCGACAAGGCCGAATCGGAGCGCCTGGCCGCCGGTGCCGACGTCATATACGGCTTTCGCGACCAGGAGCTGGTAACGAAAGCCCCGCGCGTTAAATGGCTGCACTATTACGGCGCAGGCGTTGACGGGCTCAGCGCCGAACATTTCGAGCGCCACGGCATCGTGTGCAGCAACAGCCGCGGGGTCGCCGCGCCCAACATTGCCGAGCACGTGCTGGCCATGATGCTGTCGTTCGCGCGCTGCCTGCCCCGGCTGCAACGGGTGCAGGCGGCCGAAATGTGGGTGAAGAACAACGAAGTCGCGCCGTTCGAGTTGCTCGACAAGCGTCTCGGCATTGTCGGGCTGGGGGCGATCGGCCAGGAAGTGGCGAAGCGGGCGCTGGCCTTCGGCATGCGGGTCCTGGGCCTGCGCCGCGGCAGCGGCGCAGTGGCCGGGGTCAGGATGTTCCAAGTGGACCAGCTACGCGAAATGGCCGCCGAATCCGATCATCTGGTGGTGTGCCTGCCCGGAACGGCCGACACGGCGGGCGTGGTCGGCGCCGCGGTGTTCTCGGCGATGCCGCGCGGCAGCTATTTTTACAACGTCGGCCGCGGCAACATCGTGGTGCAGGCCGATCTCATCGCAGCGCTGGAATCCGGTCAGCTTGCCGGCGCCGGGCTTGACGTGATGGACCCGGAACCGATGCCCGCGGGTCACCCGCTGTGGCGCACGCCGAACGTATTGCTGACTTCGCACACCTCGGGCAATACCGACCGTTACTGGGAACGCGCGGTGCCGCTGTTCGAGCGCAATCTGCGCGCCTTCATCGACGGCAAGCCGATGGAGAACGTGGTCGACCTGCGCCGCGGGTATTGAATTCGCCGCGCGAGGCGGCGCGTCAGGCTCGGCCGGGTCAGGGTTTCACGTCCAGCAGCTCGACGTCGAAGATCAGCGTTGCGTTGGGCGGAATCACGCCGCGGCCCGCGCCGCGCGCGCCATAGCCGAGCTCGGGGGGAATGGTCAGGATGCGCCGGCCGCCAACCTGCATGCCGGCCACGCCCTCGTCCCAGCCCTTGATCACCTTGCCGGCGCCGAGCGCGAACGAAAACGGTTCGTTGCGATCGCGCGAGCTGTCGAACTTCTGGCCGTGGCCGCCGGGCGCGGCCTGGTCGTACAGCCAGCCCGTGTAATGCACGAATACGGTATTACCGGCAGCAGCCGTCGGGCCGGCGCCGGACTTGGTGTCTTCGATGACGAGACCGTCGCTCATGACTTGTTTCCTCGGTTGATCAGCCTTCTGAGGCAGGGACTTCGGATCTTTGCCATCGGCTTGAGCCGAAGCCACCCCCGGGATCAGGGGCATGGCGATAGCGGCAAGCACTACGGTGCAAGCCGTGTTTCTGACTGCAAATCGGGTAATGCGTTGCATAAGCCGCTCCTTGTTTAACCGCTCATCTATCCTGTAAACGCCTGTATCCCGGTCTGTGCGCGTCCGAGTATCAACGCGTGGATGTCGTGCGTGCCTTCGTAGGTATTGACCGCTTCCAGGTTCATCGCGTGGCGGATGACGTGGAATTCGTCCGCCACGCCGTTGCCGCCGTGGATATCGCGCGCGACGCGCGCAATGTCGAGCGCCTTGCCGCAGGAATTGCGCTTGACGATGGAAATCATTTCCGGCGCCCAGTTGCCCTCGTCGATCAGCCGGCCCACCCGCAACACCGCCTGCAGGCCGAGCGTGATTTCGGTGAGCATGTTGGTAAGTTTGAGCTGGACCAACTGGGTCGCCGCCAGCGGGCGGCCGAACTGCTTGCGGTCGAGCGCGTATTGCCGCGCGGCGTGCCAGCAGAATTCGGCGGCGCCGAGCGCACCCCAGGCGATGCCATAACGCGCCTTGTTGAGACAGCCGAAGGGTCCTGCCAGCCCCTGCGCCTCGGATGAGGGCAGCAGGTTCTCCTCGGGCACGAACACCTCGTCCATCACCACCTCGCCGGTGACCGAAGCGCGCAGCGAAAACTTGCCTTCGATTTTC
>Ga0181537_10003796_pt1 | contig 12773 bp, 12 predicted proteins | sample PEATcosm2014_Bin_39_FD_119765 | JGI IMG/M metagenome (GOLD analysis project Ga0181537, IMG submission 119765) | Peatland microbial communities from MTU Mesocosm Facility, Houghton, MI, USA - PEATcosm2014_Bin23_10_metaG | ecosystem: Environmental > Terrestrial > Soil > Wetlands > Peat | place...
AAACAACCACCGAGGCAGATACGTGGCCGGAAACATCCAGATGAAGCGGGCCAATATGACACCGCCGCAGACGATGGCCGCGGACACGCAGAGGTCATGCAGTGAGTCGTCCCGGATACCGGCCATCAACGTCCGCGCCTGCAAGCCGGTGATCAAGAAGACGAAGCCCTCGGTCAGATACATCACGAAGTCCCAGAAGAAGATGCCCTGAAGCCGGGTCGCCGCACTGATCAGTCTCAGACCGTTCCAACTGATGTAGAGTCCCGCGGTCACGGTGGCCAGCACACCGGAGCCCCCCAGATGCTGCGGCGGCCAATAGGCCAGGAACGGGGTGAGGACCGAGAGCATGATTTCGATGCGCGGATCTCGGGCCCAGCGCCGCAGTCTCAGCATGAGCCATCCCACACCGATGCCCCACAGGATCTCGCCGCCGATGATTGCGGCGAAGGTACCCGCCGCATGCGTCAATGAGAATGCGCTGGCACCGACGGCCGCGACCGCAAACCGGTAGATGATGAGCGCGCTCGCGTCATTGGCGAGCCCCTCTCCCTCGAGGATCACCAGCAGTCTTCGTGGCAGCTCGAGTCTGCGCGCGATGGACAGCGGTGCCACCGGATCCGGCGGCGAGACAATGGCCCCCAGCACGAAGCCCACGCTCCAGGAGAAGCCCAGCAGCGCATGGGTGATCGCCGCCGTCGTAATTGTCGTGAACAGCACGCATCCAACGGCCAGAAGTGAAATCGGACGCAGATTGAACCGAAACTCCCGCCAGCTCATGGCGACCGCCGAGGCATAGACAATCGGCGGAAGCACGAACAGCAGCACGAAATTGGGGGCGAGATTTACGGCTGGAAGACCCGGTATGAGCGCCAGGACGACGCCGGTAATCACCAGCAGAATCGCTGGCGGAATCTGCAGCCGCTTCGCCACGACCGCGACGGCGGCAATGACGATCAGCAGCAGGACCAGGATCTGGAGATTGGAATTCATGTGGAACAACCACGGTAGCGCCAATGGTCGACCTTGCCAAGACGCAAGGGTGGCCGATACCCGGCGCCGGCAGGGCGATCCTAACTACAGACCTTCCGCCGCTTCATCGCGCGTGCGATACACCCGGAAGCCGGCTCGCTCGTAAACCCGAACCGCGGCGGGGTGATCCCAGGTATCCGTGTGCAGCCATATCCGCGTGGGTCGGGATTGCCACTCCTCGCGCAAGGCGGCCGACAGCAGCCGCCGCCCGAGGCCGCGCCCCTGCGCCTCGGGAATCAATCCGAAATTCTTGAGTTCTATTTCCGGAAACGCACGGCGATCGAATTCGCAAAACCCGAGCGCCCGGCCGCGCCCGTTGCGCAATACATAAATGTTCAGCGAGCCGTCACCGAGCAGCGCCGCGAGCTCCGCCTCGGGCATCCGCAGCCGCTGGTCCCAGCGCAGCGGCTCTCCCACACGGCGATAGAGGGCCAGATACTCCGCAGGGGTCAGAGCCTCACGGACGGCGTTCTCAGAGCCGGACGCCCGAGTCGGCGGCGTCGGCGGGTCGCGAAGTTCCATATACGTGACGCGCAAGATCAGGGTGTCGGTTGCCTTCATCGTGCATTCCGAAGTTTGCGGCCGACTGCCGCTCCGCAGCAGGCTAGCATGGCACTGATACTTGAATCGTATATACAGATGACGGAAGAGTAGTTCCGGCGCGCAATCCCCTCCGGTACCTTGCGCTGCCCGCCGAAAATTTGCGGGTGTATTTGGGTGCTGAACAACGATGAACGACGCTTTTGGGATGCCGGAACGGCGATATTATTCCAGATTCGCAGTGACCTTGGGCGTGCTCTTGCTGAGCGCCCTGGCCGCTTCGGGTCCCGCGCTTGCCCAGCAGAAGTCCGGACCCGCGATCAAGGGCGATGATGACACTCTGACATGGCATGGCGTTACGCTCTACGGCGTCATCGACATCGGTCTGCAATTCGATACACACAGTGCCCCGTTCACTCCCTACCGCCCGTCCGCCAGCGGCAACATCGTGCGCCAGAACGACTACCAGTCGGCGACCGGTCTCACCCCCAGCAACATGGGCCAGTCGAGAGTCGGCCTGCAGGGCGTCGAGCCGCTGAACGATGAATGGTCGGCCGTCTTCCAGGTGGAGAGCTTTTTCAATCCGCAGTCCGGCGAGATCGGCAATGCACTGAAGTCGTTGGCAATGAACAACGGTCGAAGTCTGAGCACTCAAAGCATCGGTATCGACGGCAGCTCGGCGGGCCAGGCTTTCCAGACCGCCTACGTCGGCGTGAGCTCGGTGCGATTCGGTACCCTCACCTTCGGCCGGCAGCAGACGCTGCTCAACGAAGGCAGTATCAAGTACGACCCGAATTACGGCGCCTCGGCATTTGGTCTGATTGGTGCGTCGAACACGTATTCCGGAGGCGGCAGCAGCGAGGATAACCGGATCGACTCGACCGCGAAGTACGTCGTGAGCTTCAACGATCTGGCGCATGTCGCCGCCCTGTACAAGTTCAACGGATCCAATGGAGCGGCCAGCACCGCCGTCCAAGCCGATGTGGGCGGTCAATACGCGGGTCTGTCGATCGATGCGTACTACTCGAAGATCAACGATGCCATCACGGCGTCATCGCTGACCGCCACCCAAGTCGGGGAGCTTCCGAAGTTGGGGTATTCGCCGCTGAACTCGCTGGCAGGAACCATCTCGGACAACACGACGTATTCGCTCATGGCACGGTACGACTTCGATCCGCTCAAGTTCTTTGCCGGCTACATGCACATCAAGTACGCCAATCCGCAGAACCCGTTGAGCGCCGGATTCAGCGACATCGGCGGCTACGTTCTCGCGTTCGTCACCAACAACGCCTATAACGATGCGAAAGCCGTTCAGGTGTATTGGACCGGAGTTCGCTATACGGTGGTTCACGGCCTCGATCTCACCGCGGCGTACTACGGCTATCAACAGAACGCCTACGGCACCGGCAAGCAGGCGGGTTGCTCGACGACGGCGCACAGCACCTGCAGCGGCAGCTTGGAGGCCTTTTCCTTCGATGCCGACTACCGGTTCAACAAGCACTTCGACGCCTACGCAGGCGCCATGTACAGCGGCGTGCACGACGGCGTGGCCAGCGGCTATTTCTTCTCGACCAACATCAATCCGACGATCGGCGCGCGCTACCGGTTTTAGAACTTGCCGCTGAAGTTCAAGTCATAGCCGCGGGGCGGCACCGCCTGTGCCCGGTGCCGCCATGGCTGCGATAAATTGGGGCGCTCGCGCGAATCTCGCGCCGAGTCGGGGCACGAATCGTCGTCGGATCATTGACACTGGGTCACGCGCGCGCCGATCATCGTGCGCGTGAGTTCCTCCATTCCGCCCGATCGCGCATTTCTCGCAACGGCGCTGCATACGCCCGAGCGCGGGCGGCTTGAAGTGCTCAGAGACACGCTCATCGTGGCCGGCGGCGACGGCAGGATCCAGGAGATTCATCCCGCCAGGTCGCCGCAGACCGGCGCGTTGATCCGGCGTTTCGCGTCGGCCGGCACTTTGGTGACGCTTGGGCCGGGACAATATCTGCTGCCCGGCCTGGTCGACCTGCACGTCCACGCGCCGCAGTGGCCGCAGCTCGGGAGGGCGCTCGACCTGCCTTTGGAGGAGTGGCTGCAGGCCCACACCTTTCCGCTGGAAGCCCGCTATGCGGACCTGGGCTATGCCGACAGCATGTATGAATCGCTGGTCGAGGCGCTGCTCGCCAATGGAACGACGACCGCCCTGTATTTCGGCACGATTCACTTGCCGGCGACGCAAAGGCTCGCCGATATCTGTCTGCGCAAGTCGCAGCGCGCTCTGATCGGGCGCGTCGCCATGGACGACCCGGCCCAGTGTCCCGCTTATTATCGCGACGCCTCCGCCCAGAGTGCCGAGGCGCAAACGCGCGCCTTCATTGCCTACGTGCAATCGATGCCCGGCAATCGGGGGGGATTGATCAGGCCCGTGATCACGCCGCGCTTCATTCCCTCCTGCTCGGATGATTTGTTGAGCAGGCTTGGGGCGCTAGCGCGGGAGACCGGGTGTCACGTGCAGACGCACTGCTCGGAGAGCGACTGGGAGCATCGCTACGTGCTCGAGCGCTGCGGCATCACCGATACCGCGGCGCTCGAGCGGTTCGGGCTGCTGACGCGGCGCACGATCCTGGCCCACGGCAATTTCGTGGACGCCGGCGACATCGCGCTCATCGCGAATCACGGCGCCGGCATTGCTCACTGTCCCTTGTCGAACGTGTATTTCTCAGACGCCGTCTTTCCCTTGCAGCGAGTTCTGCAGCAGGGGGTGCATGTCGGCCTGGGCTCGGACATCGCCGGCGGCGGGAGTCCGTCGATTCTGGACAATGCCCGGATCGCGGTGATGGTCTCGCGGCTGCTGGAATCGGGGGTCGACCCCGCACTGACCCGGCCCCAGCGACGGCGGCCCGGCGCGCGCATCGACGCCGTCACGGCATTTTGGCTGGCCACTGCCGGCGGCGGCATGGCGCTCGAGCTGGACGTGGGTGTTTTTCGTGAAGGATTTCAGTTCGACGCCATGGTGATCGACGCCGGCGTGCCGAACAGCAATCTGCGCCTCGATCCGGCCGATACGCCGGAGGAAATCTTGCAGAAAATCATCTACCTTGCCGGGCGCGCCAATATCCGCGAGGTGTGGGTGGCGAACCGGCGGGTCCATGCGCAGGACACAGCGCCGCGCGGAGGCCCCCTCTGATCCCCAACGGGTCGGCTGGGCAAGCGCTCCACTGCGGTGCGAAGGACATGTATCCGCGCACTGTGATGGCGCGAGCGCCGTCACCCCGCGGCGGTCCCCAAGGCGTAAGCCTCGATGGCCGCGAACCAGCGTCGCTTGGCGGCATCGTCCAGAAACGAGGCCTCGATGGAATTGCGCGCGAGCGCGACCAGCTGGCTGCGTGACAGATCGAGAGCGTGCTGGACCGCGAGGTAATTCTCCGCCACGTAGCCGCCAAAATAGGCCGGATCGTCTGAGTTCACGGTGACGCACACTCCGCGCTCGAGCAGCCGCTTGAGATTATGGTTCTCGATCCGTGCGAACACCTTGAGTTTCACATTGGACAGCGGGCACATGGTCAACGGCATGCGCTCGCGCACCAGCCGCCCGATCAGATCGGGAGCCTCCTCGCAGCGCACGCCGTGGTCGATGCGGCGCACCTTGAGGATGTCCATGGCCTCGTAGATATACGAAGGCGGCCCTTCCTCGCCGGCATGCGCCACCGCCCATAGACCCTCGCGCCGGGCGCGCGCAAAGACGTCGGCAAATTTGCCCGGCGGGTGGCCCGACTCGGACGAATCAAGGCCGACGGCGGCAATGGCATCCTTGTAGGGGAGCGCTTCCTCCAGCGTGCGCATCGCCTCATCGGCACTCAAATGACGCAGGAAGCACAGGATCAGGCGGCAAGTGATGCCGAGGTCGCGCTGCGCTTCGGTGAGCGCGCGCCGCAGCCCCTCGAGCACCGTGGCGAGGGAGATGCCTCGCGAGGTGTGGGTTTGTGGATCGAAGAACATCTCCACGTGAACGACCCCCTGTGCATGGGCTTTGCGCAGGTACGCCTGGGCCAGGGCGTGAAAATCATCCGCGTCGCGCAGCACGTTCGCGCCGGCGTAGTAGATGTCGAGAAAGGACTGCAGATCCGCGAACCGGTAGGCCCCGCGCAGCTCCTCGACCGTGGCATGCGGAAGCACGATTCCATGTTTTTTGGCCAGCTGGAACGCCAGCTCGGGCTCCAGCGTGCCCTCGATGTGCACGTGCAACTCCGCTTTGGGGAGCCCCCGGATGTACTCATACGCTGACTGCATCACACGACGATCTCCCGATGTCACGATCGCCAATGTAGCTGAAATATATCGGTCAATGTTTGCATCGGACTCCCGATCGTCGTTAGCATCGGCAGCAATGGGCCAACTAACGACTCACGTCCTCGATATCAGCGCGGGCTTGCCAGCCGCGGGGATGCGCATCGAGCTGCACCAATTGAGCGCGGCGCCGCCAAGCCTGATCGCGTCCACCACGACCGGCGCGGATGGCCGATGCGCGGCGCCGCTGCTCGCGGGCGCCGCTTTTCGCGCCGGGCGCTACGCAATAACCTACTATGTGGCGGAATATTTCCGTGTCCGCGGACTGGTTTTGCCGGAGCCGGCGTTCATCGAGGAGGTGCTGGTTCGAATCGGCATCGCGCACCCCGAACAGCACTACCACGTGCCGCTCCTGGTCTCGCCGTGGAATTACTCCGTCTATCGAGGAGGATAGGCGCGAAATGGCGCCGCCTCTACACGGCAAAATGGCAATTCCAAAGGCATCCCGATGAACAGCGATCCCAAGCTCCCGAGCCCCTGCAGTTTCGACCCCGGCGACTGGCAGATCCTGGCCCGCTGCTGGCACCCCATCGCTTATTCGGCCGAAGTCGGCGCGGCGCCCTACAAGGCGATGCTGCTCGATGAGCAGCTGGTCGCTTACCGGGTGCAAGGCGAGTTGGTCGTCGCCCGCGATGTGTGTCCCCACCGCGGCGTGCCTTTGAGCCTCGGCACGCATGACGAGGAGGGAATCGTCTGTGCCTATCACGGGCTGCGTTACGGCTCGCAAGGGCGCTGCAACCGCATTCCGTCCGCCCCCGGGCAGCGGATTCCGGCCAGGCTGAAACTGAACACATATCCCGCGGTTGAGCGCTACGGAGTCATCTGGACGTGTTTGCTCCCCACCGAGGGAGCGGCGCCCGACCTGCCGGCCATGCCGCACTGGGATGAACCGCAATTTCAGCACATTCTCTGTCCGACCTTCGACATCGGCGGCTTCGCCGGCCGCCAGGTCGAGGGATTCATCGACGTCGCGCATTTTGCATGGATACACACCGCGACGTTTGCGGACCCGAACAAGCCCGGGGTGGAGAGCTATGCCACCGTGGAGACGCCGCAGGGCTTCTACGCCGATTATTTCAGCCGCATCGGCAACTACCCGATCGGCGTCGACGGCAGGGCGCCCGAGGGGTTCGTCTGGCTGCGTCATTTCGAGGTGCATCTACCGTTCACGGCGACGCTCACCATTCACTTTCCCGACGACGGACGATTGGTCATCATGAATGCCGCTTCTCCGGTGTCCGCGCGCAAGACGCGGCTGTTTGCGCCGATCGCCCGCAATTTCGACAAGCACCTGCCCGTCGAAGACGCACATGCGTTCAACCTGCGGATCTTCGAAGAGGACCGGCGCATCGTCGAATCCCAGCGGCCCGAACGGCTGCCGCTGGACCCCGCGGTCGACATGCATATTCCCGCGGACGCGAGTTCGATTGCGTATCGGCGCGGGCTGAAGCGCATGGGACTCGGGAGATTTTTTCCTTGAGCGCGTATCTGCTCGATTGGTGCGCGCTGCTCGTGCGCTGGCTGCACCTGGTCGCCGGCGTCGCATGGATCGGCGCGTCATTTTACTTTGTTTGGCTCGACAACCACTTGGTGCCGCCGGCCGACGATGAGCGTGCCGATCCCGGCGTCGCGGGAGAATTGTGGGCGGTGCACGGCGGCGGCTTCTATCGTTCGCGCAAATACCGCCTCGCGCCGTCGCGCCTGCCGCCGACGCTACACTGGTTCTATTGGGAGGCCTATACCACGTGGCTGTCGGGATTCGCGCTGCTCTGCTTGCTGTATTTTCTGCGCGCGGAGGCCTACCTCATCGATCCGGCCGTTGCCGCGTTGAGCAAACCGGCGGCCATCGCGATTGCGCTGGCGTTTCTCATCGCCGGCTGGCTGATCTACGACGGCTTGTGCCGCTCCCCGCTCGGCCGCCGCGTGGGCGCGCTCACGGCGGTCTTAGCAGCGCTGATCGCAGCCGAGGCGTGGGCCCTGTGTCACCTGTTCAGCGGCCGCGGCGCCTTCATGGTGTTCGGCTCGGCGCTCGGCACGCTCATGGTGGCCAACGTCCTGTTCGTGATCATTCCCGGCCAGCGCGAACTCGTTCACGCGAAGCAGCAGGGCCGCGAACCCGATGCGGCGCCCGGCCTCAAGGGCAAGCAGCGTTCCGTGCACAACACGTATTTCACGCTGCCGGTCCTGTTCGTCATGATCAGCAATCACTATGCAGTGACCTATGGGGCGCGCCACAACTGGCTGGTGCTGATCGCGGTGAGTTTCGCCGGCGCCTGCATCCGCGCCTGGTTCGTCGCCCGCCACAAGCCGCAGGAGCGGAGCGGCTACCTCACGGCCGTGCCCGCCGTGCTCGGCGTGCTGACGCTTGCCGCCGTGGTGCTCGCGCTCGCGCCGGCGCTCGATGCGCGGCGCGAGCGTGCTCACGCCGCGGGGCCGGCGGTCGAAGGCGCGCGCGTGCAAGTCATCGTCGAGGAGCGCTGCGCGCCCTGCCATGCGGCGAACCCGACCGAGCCGGGCTTCAACGCGCCGCCCAACGGCATCGTCCTGCAGAGCATCGACCAGGTGCTGGCGCATCTTCCGCAGGTGCAGCAACAGCTTGCCATGCGGACCATGCCGCTCGGCAATCTGACCGGCATGACGGATGAGGAGCGGGCAACCGTGTTGATGTGGATAGGCCATGGGGCCGGGCGATGAACGCCGGCTATCCGCGCGACCTCAGGGGCTACGGGCGCGATCCGCCGCATCCGCGCTGGCCGGGCAATGCACGCATCGCCCTGCAGTTCGTGCTGAACTTCGAGGAAGGCGCGGAGAATTGCGTGCTCGACGGCGACCCCGCGTCGGAGGTATTCCTGTCGGAGATCATCGGCGCCGAGGCGTTCCCCATGCGGCACATGAGCATGGAGTCTCTGTACGAATACGGCGCGCGCGCCGGCCTGTGGAGAGTGCTGCGCGCGTTCGAGCGCCACCGGCTGCCGCTCACCGTCTTTGCGGTGGCCGCGGCGGTGCACCGCCACCCCGACGCGGCGGCTGCGTTCACGGAACTCAAGCATGAGATCGCCTGTCACGGGTTGCGCTGGATCAGCTACCAGCAGATCGATCCCGACACCGAGCGCGCGCACATGGCGCAGGCCATCGCCATCCTGAGCGCCGCCTTCGGTGCGGCCCCGCTCGGCTGGTACACGGGACGCGACAGTCCGCAGACACGGCGCCTGTTGGTCGAGCATGGCGGCTTTTTATACGACTCGGATTCGTACGCCGATGATTTGCCATACTGGACCGAAGTGACGGCCGGCCAGGGAGCCGACGCGAGGGTCCTGCCGCACTTGATAGTCCCCTATGCGCTCGATACCAACGACATGCGCTTCGCGACCGCCCAGGGCTTCAATTCAGGCACTCAGTTTTTCGACTATCTCACCGCCGCCTTCGATACGCTGTATCGGGAGGGCGATCCGAATGGGCTCGATCGGCCCAAGATGCTGTCCGTCGGTCTGCACTGCCGGCTCGCCGGCCGCCCGGGACGCATCGCGGCGCTGGAGCGCTTCCTCGAATACGTTCTGCAACGCCAGCATGTGTGGATCTGCCGGCGGATCGATATCGCGCGGCACTGGGCGGCGACGCACCCCTTCGGGCGGCCGACGTGATCGCCCTCGCGGAGTTGAACGCGCTGCCTGCGCAGCAGTTCGTGATGCGGCTTGCGGGGATCTTCGAGCATTCACCCTGGGTGGCGCAGCGCGTCGCGGCGGCGCGGCCGTTCGACTCGCGGGAGCAATTGCTCGATGCGATGCGAACGGCCGTCGAGCAGGCGACGCCCCAAGAGCAGCTGACGCTGATTCGAGCCCATCCGCGGCTCAAGGTCAGCGGTCGCGCGCGCGAGCAGCTTACCGCGGCATCGTCGCGCGAGCAGCGCGGCGCGGGACTCGAGGCATGCACGCCCGGCGAGGCGGCGCGGCTCGATGAACTCAATGCGGCCTATGCGGAGAAATTCTCGATGCCGTTCATTCTGGCCGTGCGGGGCCATACTCCGCAGTCCATCATCGCGGCGTGCGAGCGGCGCCTCGGCAGCGATGCCTCGAGCGAACGGCGCGCGGCATTGCGCGAGATCGGATTGATTGCGGGATATCGCCTGGCCGACGCGGTCTCTGAAGTCGTCAGATCGCCCGGGTAGCGGCGGCGAGCAGATCGGTTTCCGCGGCATGCGGCCTGTTAATTTGGAGACCTCATGGCACGAAGCGTATTTCTGGCATTGCTGTTGATTGCCTTTGGCGCGGCAGCGTCTGCGCCGGACGCGGCGCCAAAGCGCCTGGTGCTGGTCGACCAGGACGGATCGGGGCCCGGCGGTTCGAACCAAATGGCGATGATGGTGCTGCTGCAGGCGCCCGGCGTCGAGGTTCTCGGCATCACCATGGTCACGGGCAATGCGTGGCGCGATGACGAGGCGCGGCACACGCTGCGCATGCTGGAACTGATTGGACGCACGGATGTTCCGGTCGCGCTGGGGGCTGTGTTTCCCTTGGTCCGCACGCAACAAGAGACACGGCTGAATGCGGCCTTGGTGGGGCAGGTCGCGTGGCTCGGTGCCTGGGGACAGAAGCTTCCCGCCTTGAGCGCCGCTTCCGGCGATGCGGGCAGTATCCCGACCGCTCAGCCGTCGCTTCCCGGGCCCTGGGACATTACGCCGCTCGAGGAAGGGCAGCCCCATACCGCGCCGATCGCCGAAGATGCGGCGCATTTCATGATCCGCCAGGTGCATGCGCATCCGCACCAGGTCACGGTCTATGCCGCCGGGCCGCTCACCAATGTGGCCATCGCGCTCGCCATCGACCCGCACTTCGCCGAGCTCGCGCGGGGGCTCGTGGTGATGGGGGGAAGTTTGAATCCGCACACGCAGGATCCGGAGTTCGCCACCAGTCCGCGGCATGAATTCAATTTCTGGTTCGATCCGGAAGCCGCGCGCATGGCGCTGCGGGCGCACTGGCCGCGCATCGACGTGACTACCGTCGATGTGTCGATCAAGGCGATGTTCACCCAGGCAATGCTGGATGAGATTGCAAAGTCGCCGAACCCCGCGGCTCGGTATGTCGCGAAGTACTCCCAGGAGCGCTACTACCTGTGGGACGAGCTGGCCGCCTGTGCCTGGCTCGATCCCAGCATCATCACCCAGGTGCGGCCGCTGTACATGGATGTCGATGTCAGCCACGGACCGGCCTATGGCGAGACTTTGACGTGGAGCGAGGCGCTGAAGCCCGCGGTCGATCTGCAAATCGCGCAGGCGCAGGTCGATCTGGATCTGCCGAAATTCACCAGGATGTTCGTCGACCTGATGTCCGCACCGACCCCGCGCGCGAATCGAGGGGTGGCGAAACCCTAGACCTAGGCGCGGCCAGCGCGACGGCTAGATCGGGCGCATGCGGATCGCGCCACCGTCATCGCTCGAGGCGCGCTCGAATTCCTCGAGCTGCGGGTAAGAGGCTTGCGCGCCGCGCCGCGTGGTGGACAGCGCGGAGTAGAGTACGGCGCGGGCAATGGACTCGTCGCGCGGCCGTCCGGCCGCGAGGGCGGCGGCGAGGCAGCCCACGAACGCGTCGCCCGCTCCGGTGGTATCGATGGCGGCCACCCGGTGCCCGGCAAAGTGGCGAGCCGATCGGTCATCGACGGCCACGCAGCCCTTCTCCCCCAAGGTGATGATGACGCATTCGATGCCCTGCGCATGCAGCCAGGCGCCGCATTCCCTGGCCTGGTCTACCGTGTCGACGGGCCGCCCGCCGATCTGCGAGGCCTCCGTTTCGTTCGGAACCAGGTAGGTCACCGCGCGGGCTATGCGGCCCAAGTCCAGGCCGCAATACGGCGCAGGATTCAGAATGACCGGCTTGCCGCACTCGGCGCCCAAATCGATGGCGCGATAGACCGTGTCCATGGGGATTTCGCACTGCAGGACCAGGGCCGAAGAATTTCGGATCTGCGGCTCGAGCGCCTCCACGTCGGCGGGGGTCAGACGTGCATTCGCGCCCGGAACGACGATGATGCAGTTCCTCCCGGAATCATCGACCCCGATCGTGGCAACCCCGGTGGCCACACCGCCGAGCGCCTTGAGCTCCTCGACGATCACCCCACGTCCGCGCAATCCCTCCGTCACCATGCGGCCGAAGGCATCGTCGCCGACCCGGCCGACGAAGTACGTGCCGACACCGCAGGCCGCCGAGGCCGCCGCCTGGTTCGCGCCCTTTCCGCCCAGGGAAATGAAGGAGTCTTTGCCGATGACCGTCTCCCCGGGCCGGGGCAGCGAGGCGGTGCTCACCGAGACGTCGACGTTTGCGCTGCCGATCACCAGAACCTGGGGTGAGCCCGCGCGCGAAGAGTTCGCCGTGGTCGTCATGATCGGGCGGCGCGCGACAGAAAGCCGATCGACGCCGGGTAGATCATGCTGAGGATCATCAGCGGCCAGGCAAGTCCGGGTGACAGCGGCATATGCAGACTCCACGAAAAGCGACAACATCCTGCAGCGGCGGGCCGATCATCCGGGTAGCCGACAGCGATTTCCCTTTACAGGGTGAAACGGCGTAGGTAGTGTAACTTTTAACCAGCGGGTTACAACGATCCGCGGTGCGAACGCGTGCGCGGCGTGGGGGGATGAGCACGCTCGAGTACTCGCTACGGCGTTCGGAGGGATGGGGATGCAAACAAACGGCCGGCGCGTCATCGGCGCAAAGTGTTGAATCGTTTCTTCGGTCTCGCCGCGCACGGCTCATCGGTGCGCACCGAGCTTTTTGCGGGTGTGACCACCTTCATGACGATGGCGTACATCGTCGTGGTCAATCCGCTGATCCTGGGCGCCGCCGGCATGCCCGTGGCCGCGGTGGCTGCCTCGA
>Ga0181537_10003797_pt1 | contig 12772 bp, 8 predicted proteins | sample PEATcosm2014_Bin_39_FD_119765 | JGI IMG/M metagenome (GOLD analysis project Ga0181537, IMG submission 119765) | Peatland microbial communities from MTU Mesocosm Facility, Houghton, MI, USA - PEATcosm2014_Bin23_10_metaG | ecosystem: Environmental > Terrestrial > Soil > Wetlands > Peat | place...
CCGAGCTGTTCGGCTCGATTGCGCCGGGCAAGTCCGCGGACATCATCGCCGTCAAGGGTGATCCGCTCGCCGACATCCGGGTGCTCGAGCATGTGGCATTCGTCATGAAGGAAGGAACCGTCTACAAGTTCGAGCGATGATGAAATCCGTGCGAATGTCCCGTGGAACGTGCGTCAGCGGAGGTCAGCCATGCGACGAGATATTTGCAGTGCGCTCGTTGGAGTGCTCCTCATGAGCGCGCCGGGTGCGAGCCCGCTGGCTCCGGATCGCCCGCTTGCCCCGGACAACCCGCACGCCTCCGGTGGCGAGGCCGCGAGCCGTGCGGCGCCTGCCTTCGGTCCGCAAAACCCCTTCTTCGCGCCGAGTACGCTGCCCTTTGCGGCGCCGCCCTTCGACCGCATCCATGACGCGGACTACGAGCCCGCGATCGAAGCCGGCATGGCGCAGCAGCTCGCGGAGGCGCGCGCCATTGCCGATGATCTCAGGCCGCCGACCTTTGACAACACGCTCGTCCCCCTCGAGCGCAGTGGTGGGCTGCTCGATCGCGCGCAGCGCGCCTTCAATGCCGTCACCGGCGCGAACATCAATCCGGAGCTGCAGCGGGCGAAGACCGCGCTGGCACCCGAGCTCGCCGCACATCGCGACGCCCTGTATCTCGACCCGAAGCTGTTCGCGCGGGTGAAGGCCGTGTACGAGCAGCGGCGCGAGCTCGCGCTGAGTCCCGAGGCGTTGCGGCTCGTCGAGGTCACTTACGATGATTTCGTGCATGCAGGCGCGCAGCTCTCGGTCGACGACCGCCAGCGCCTCACGGCGCTCAACAAAGAAGCCTCGACGCTCTCGGACGCATTCACCACCAAGCTCCTGGCCGCCACCAAGGACGGCGCCTTCTTCACGCCCTCCGAGGCGCCGCTCGCGGGCCTCTCGCGCGGCGAGCTCGGCGCGGCGCGCGAGGCCGCCCGGGCGCGTCACCAGACGGGCTGGCTGATCGCCTTGCAGAACACCACGCAGCAGCCGATCCTCACCTCGATGAGCTCGCGCGACACGCGCCGGATGCTCTTCGAGCGCTCCTGGAATCGGGCCGAGCTCGGCGATGGCAATGACACGCGTACGATCATTGCGCGGCTTGCGCAGCTGCGCGCCCAGCGCGCGCAGCTGCTGGGGTTTCCGAATCATGCCGCCTGGAAGCTCGCTGACCAGATGGCGAAGACCCCGCAGACCGCGCAGCATTTCATGGAGGCGCTCAAGCCGTATGCGACCGCGCGCGTGGAGCGCGAGGCGCGGGACATCCAGGCGCTCATCGATGCCGATCAGCGCGGCTTCAAGCTCGAGGCATGGGACTGGGAGTTCTATCAGGAACAGGTCCGCCACGCTCAGTTCCAGCTCACCGATGCCGAGGTGAAGCCTTACTTCGAGCTCAACAGCGTGCTCGAGAACGGCGTGTTCTACGCAGCGCATCAGCTCTACGGCATCTCGTTCAGCGAGCGCAAGGACATGCCGGTCTACCAGCCCGAAGTGCGTGTCTTCGACGTGACGGATGCGGACGGCAAGCCGTTGGCGCTTTTCTATGCAGATTATTTCAAGCGCGACAACAAGAATGGCGGCGCCTGGATGTCCGAGCTCGTGCCGCAGTCGCATCTTCTCGGGACGCGTCCCGTCATCTATAACGTCGCCAACTTCTCAAAGCCCGCCGCCGGGGACCCCGCGCTCATCGGCTTCGACGACGTGGTGACGATGTTTCATGAGTTCGGGCACGCGCTGCACGGCCTGTTCTCGGATGCCGAATACCCGCGGCTCTCGGGCACCTCGACCGCCCGTGATTTCGTCGAGTTCCCATCGCAGTTCAACGAGCACTGGGCGCTGTATCCACAAGTCTTCGAGCACTACGCGCGTCACCATGCGACCGGCGCGCCCATGCCGGCGGCGCTCGTCGAGAAGATCAAGCGCGCGCGCAACTTCAACGAGGGCTATGCCATCACCGAGCTTTTGGCGGCGGCGGAGCTCGACATGCAATGGCATATGCTGCCCGCGAGCGCGCCGCTTCAGGATCCGGACGCCTTCGAGCGCGCGGCGCTCGCGAAGCTGCACCTCGATCTCCAAGCGGTGCCGCCGCGCTATCGCTCGAGCTATTTCGCGCACATCTGGGGCAGCGGCGGCTACTCGGCGGGTTACTACGCGTACCTGTGGACACAGATGCTCGCCGACGATGCCTTCGAGTGGTTCGATGAGCACGGCGGCCTCACGCGCGCGAACGGCGACCGTTTTCGGCGCATGGTGCTCTCGCGCGGCGACACGCAGGATCTCGACGCGATGTACGTGGCCTGGCGTGGCCGCGCACCGATGATCGATGCGATGATGAAATATCGCGGTCTGAAATAAGTTAACTCGATCCGCACCCGAGGTCGTGCGCGCGTGCGGTGGTTGCTTGCGGCCGCCTCGGGCAGATGGGCTATGATCGGCGCCGAAGTCGACCGCGACCCACATCCACGCGAGGAGAACGCCGTGAATCGAGTGCCGTCCCTCCTACATCGCCCGTGGCTGCTGGTCGGCTCCATCCTGTGTGTGCTCATCGCTCAAGCACCGCGTGCCGAGCAGGTCTCGGAGCTGCAGGTGCGGATCGTCAATGGCGCGACCGACCTCCTTGCCGGAAGTTACGTGGAGCTGCGCATCTACGAAACCGGTGGTGCGCTGCGCAAGCTCCCGCTCACGCACGGTGAGGGCTGGCCGCACGATACGACGCGCATCATCCCTGTCGCGCTCGAGGAGCCTCTCGATCCGCGCCGCGTGGAGCGCTTCAGTCTTTACTACAGTGCGGCGAGCACCGCGGCGCCTCCCTGGCAGGTGGCTGCCGCCGATGTCGATCTCGCGGCGGGGCACGTGCCGGCCCACATACTGCTCGCAGCCACGCTCTCCGGAGAGATTCATCGGCAGGGCGAGATCATGAGCAGGGCGCGGGACACGAGCGCGATGACCTGCCTGACCGATGCCGAGTGCGACGACGGGCGCAGCTGCAATGGGCGCGAGCGCTGCGCGCCGCAGTCCCCGAGTGCCGATGAGCGCGGCTGCGTGCGCGGCAAGCCCGTCGCTTGCCCGGTCAATCAGATCTGCAGCGAAGGCCACGGCTGTGTGGGAGCGAGCGCGTTCGCACCGAAGCCTGCGGACTTGCCGGTCGAGCCCGCGCCCTTGGCAGGCGCGGGTGCCGGCGCGGTCCCGGATGCGGGCGCCGCAGCGACCACATCCGCCGATCCCTGAGGCGGGGCCGCCTCGCGGCACGCGCGCGCGGCCGTATGCGTGCGGCGCGGCCGTATGCGTGCGGCGCGGCCGTGTGCGTGCGGGGCGGCCGTACGCGAGCGATGCGGCCGTGATCAAGGCTCGAGCGACAGGATGTGCTCGCGCGGCCCCGGTAGGAACGGCGTCGGTACTCCGTCGCGCCATGCGTTGAATCCTGCGCGGTAATACGCCGAGAGAGGATGCCCGCTCTGGCCGCCGGGCATGTGAAAGTAGCCTCGAGCTTCCTCGCCCGGCGAGACGCTGAAGCGCTCCGACGCACCGTAATCCGGTCCCTGGATGCGCGGCATGTCGTGATGCGCTCCCGGCACTTCGACGACCGGCTCATCGAGCAGGCCCGCGATCACGGGCAGCGCCCGCGCGAGCGGATGCTCGATGTGCACGGCATTGACGGTTCCCCAGGTGCAGTGGGAGAGGTCGTGGCACGCCGCAGGGAGTGTTTCGCTCGCATGCAACGCCTCGCGCAGCAGCGCATCCCAGTCAGCGTAGCGCGCGGCGAGCAGATGCGGCGGTCGCGCCTCGAGCACCCGCCACAGCGGGCCCTCGAAGGAGCTCGGGATCTCGAACTCGAACGCCGGGGCTTGCCGCCGTGCCGGTGCGACGAGCATGAAGAACACCCGTGCCTCCACCTCGGCGCGGAAGCGCCGTACCCAGCGAAACGCAGCATCGCTTGGGCGTGCATGGCCACTCCAGGTGCCGAGCAGCGCGGCCGCCGACTCCTGCGTCTGATCACCGCGTGCTCGTTCCCGCGAGACGACCCCCGCGAGGAGCGCGCGCCAGCGCTCGAGAAAGCGCGCCCGGTCATCGAGCTGAATGGCGAGACTGTCGCGCGCTGCGAACGGCCGCGGCCCGGCGCGCAGATCCTGCGCGATCTGAGCGGCGCGTGCGCCGCGATCGAGCCCGTCATCGCCGATCAGCTGAGCCGCATCGCCGCCTACGACGCGGGCGTTTGCCGACCACAGGAGGCCGCTCGGCGGATCGAGCACCCGCGGCTGCTCCTGCGCGTTGAGGTAACCGTGAAAACCGGGCATGGGATCGGTGGACAGTTGCGGCACGACCTGCGCGGGATCGCGGCGGGGCAACCGCCCGGCGATCGTCCAGCCGATATGTCCCGCGCGATCGGCGATGAGCAGATTCTGTCCAGGCATGCCTAAATCTGCGCCGAGAGCCAGGGCGGCCTGCGTGGAGTGAGCCTGCTCGAACTCGAGAACCTTCAAATTGGTTGCCGCGGGGTCGTGCGCAGTCCAGTCGAGCACGACGGCGTGATCTTCCCAGTCGCGCCCGATGACCGGCCCCCACGGGGTCATCTCGACCTCGAGCAGCTCGGACGCCGCGCCCTTCACCTCGATCGTCTCCTTCTCCGGATGGAGCTTCTGCGGTCCCGCCGCCGTCGCGTACGAGCTGGGATCGCCCGCCACCGGCACCAGACGGATCAGGGTCGAGTACTGACCGTAACTGTTGGTGAAGCCCCAGGCGATCGAGCCATTGCTGCCCGCAACGATCGCTGGCGTGCCCGGCAGCGTGACCCCGGTGACGTCGAGCGCTGCCGCGCGGCCCCCGGTCGCTGCCGCGCCGGCCTCGGTCGCTGGCGCGCCGGCCTCGGTCGCTGGCGCGCCGCCCTCGGTCGCTGCCGCGCCGGCCTCGACGATGAGTCGGGCGCGATACCAGATGTTCGGCACGCGATAGCCTAAGTGCATGTCGTTCGCGAGCACCGCGCCGCCGTGTACACCGTGCACGCCCGCGAGCGCCCAGTTGTTGCTGCCGAGGTCGACCCGGCGCACGAATTCGGCAGGCGGCGCCACGGGCAGCCCCGGGTCGGTACGCAGATCGTACTGCTGCGCGTCCGGCAATACCGGCTCCTCGCCGCGCGAGCCGTCGACTGCCGCATCCCATTCGGGTGCGCCGGCTTCGATGAACCGCCAGGCGGCAGGCGGCAAGGTGGCGCGCAGCAGTCCGCGTTGCAGTTGTCCATGGCCGGCGGAGTCCTGCAGATCGAGGAACATCGCGTGCACGCACAGCACCGTATCCTCGGCGCTCCAGGCTCGCGGTGGTGTGCCCAGAATCCAGTATTCGAAGGGCCGGCTCGAGAGCGATTCGAGGCCCTCGTTCACGCCCGCGACGTAGGCATCGAGCAGCGCGCGCGAGGGCGCATCCAGCGAGGCCACGACCGCGTGCGCGACACTGCGGAAGCGGTGCACGCGCAGCTCGCGGTCCGCACGCAGCGCCACCGGACCGAACAGCGCCGAGAGCTCACCCGCCGCCGCCCTGCGCAGCAGATCCATCTGGAAGAAGCGGTCTTGGCCGTGCAGGTAGCCGAGCGCGCGCGCAAGATCGGCGCGGTTGTGCGCGCGCAGCGTCGGCACGCCGTCGCGGTCCCGCTCGATCGACACAGGAGCGGCGAGCCCGGCGAGATGAACGCGGCCCTCGAGCGGCGGCAGGCTCGCGTTACCGAGGGCGGCGAGCGCCGCGATTGCCAAGAACAGGAGGAAGGCGAGGACTCCGAGCAGCACGCCCGCGATGCGCGCGAATCTCACGCGCGCCCGCCCTCGTTGAGAAAACCGTGAGCGTTGCGGACCCTTGGCCGGAGATGCGCGCGCCTCATTGCGCGCGTCTTCCTCCAGCGGACACCCTGACCGCCTCCGTGCGGCCGGGCGTCAAGCGGGATTATCCCGCGATCGCCATGTGCTCGCCGTGCGAGGGTCGGCGATCTCGCGGCGCTTATGTCAAAAATTGCTCATCTCCCTCAAGGGCAGCGCACTCGGCCTCCGGGCAGTGCGCTCGGCGGGCGCTGCGCCCCCCGGCCGGCCGCGGGCTGACGGCCCACTCCCCGACCGATCAAGTCGTCAGCGCCGCGCCGCTTTCATGCGCCGGACGCTCGCATCGAAGCTGATGCGAGCGACCTGGATCTGCGCGCCCAGATCCTGCGCGGAGACGCGGCAGCGCGCCCGTACCTCCTCGCTGAGCACGCAATCCTCGCCCGGGATCTGGCCCGCCTGACACTGGATTTCCGCGGCCCGCTGCACGGCCCACAACAACAGGAAGGTGCTCGGGATATCGCGTTCGCACACGGCAATGCCATGATTGCGCAGCACCAGCACGTTCTTGTCGCCGAGGCTCGCCAGCATGCGCGGACGTTCCTCGGGGTAGAGCGTGATGCCCTCGAAGTCGTGATAGGCCACGCGGCCGGCGAGCTGTGAGCCGTAGAAATTGTTGTCATCGAGGCCGGCGCGCTTCATGGCGACGGCGGAGACGGCGGTGGTGTGCGTGTGCGCGATGCAGGCGACGTCGGGCCGATGCTCGTGGATCGCGCCATGCAGCGAGAAGCCGGCGGGATTCGCCGGGTACTTCGAGGGCTCCACGAGCTCGCCCTTGACGCTCACCTTGATGAGATTCTCCGGCGTCACCTCGCTGTAGTTGAGTCCGAAGGGGTTGACGAGATAGTGATGCTGCGGCCCCGGCAGGCGCACCGAGATGTGATTGAAGATGAGCTCGGTCCAGCCGAGATAATCGACGAGATGGTAGAAGTCGGCGAGCTCGGCGCGCAGCCGCCATTCCTCGATGCTGCTGCGATCATGCGTTCGCGTGTCTTCGAGCATGGCCTTCTCCATGAGGTGTGCGCTTGGGCGCCGTTTGTCTATACTCGCTCATCCCGGCGGGAAGTTCGAGTCCATGAATCCATCCTACGTGCTCTATGGCAGGCCCGGCTCGGGCTCGGTGGCGGTGCAGATCGCGCTCGAGGAGATCGGCGCGCGCTACGAGCGCATCTGGGTGGGCCGCGAGCCCGATGATGTGGCGCGCTACCGGCTGCTCAACGCGGCGGGGCGGGTGCCCGCGCTCCAGCTTCCCGACGGTGTGATCCTCGCCGAGTCGGCGGCCATTCTCATTCATCTCGCGCTGCTGCACCCCGAGGCGCGCCTTGCCCCCACCCCGGGCACGACGGGCCATGGCGAGTTTTTGCAGTGGATGGTGTTTCTCTCGGCGAACCTCTACGAGGCGGCGCTGCGCATCTTCTACCCGGCGCGTTATTCTTCGCGCGGCGAGCCGGATGCCGAGGCGATCCGCCGCCAGGGGATGGCGGACTTTCTCGAGCACGCGAGCGTCATCGGCCGCCGCCTCGACCCCTATGTACTCGGCGCGACCTACTCGATCGCCGATCCCTATCTCTACATGCTCACCTCCTGGTATCCGGAGCCGGCGCAGCTCGAGGCGCAGCTGCCGGCGATCGCGGCCCACGCGGCGCGCATACGCACACGGCCGGCGGTCATCAAGGTCGAGGCGGACAACGCCTCATGAGTCGATTGATAGTCGCCCTCGTCATCGCCGTGGCCGCCTTGGTGCTCGGAATCTTCTGGTACCGGGGACACGGGCCGCAACCGCAGCCCGGGCAGGGGACGCCGTGGACGGTGCTGCAGGATATCGAGGAGCAGCACCGCGCCGATTCCTCGCACGACGCGCCGCTGCTCATCAGTCATCCGGAGAAATCGGGCTATCTCGTGCTCGGGCTTCCCACCAGCGATCCCGGTTTTCCCTGGGCATGGATACTGCTCAACGAGCACGCTGCGGATAACACGCCCGACGCTCAGCCGAAGATGATGCCCGCCAATGCGCGCTTTCATGTCGATTGCGCTTACATCGGGACGCTGCTTGCTCAGACGCCGGCGGATCCATCGGTCAAGGCATTGCTCCAGCGCAGATGCACTCGCTGACGCGCCGCTCGCGCCGCTCGCGCTGCTGGCGCCGCTCGCCGCTCGCCGCTCGCCCGCTGCCCGTGCCGCCGCGCTACTCGGCGCGTGCCATGGCGCGCGGAGTCTGCCAGCCGCCGCCCAGCGCCTTGACGAGGAGCACCGCCGCACTCATGCGGCGCGACTGAATCGTGACGGCAGCGAGCTGCGCCTGCAGGGCCGCGGTCTGCGCGCTCGCCACCTCGAGGTAGGTGACGATGCCGGCCGCATAGCGTTTCTGGGCCTGATCGAGCACCGTTGCGGTCGCTTTCACCGCGCCCTCGTCCGTCTCGCTCTCGCTTTGCAACTGGCGCAACGCAGCCAGATTGTCCTCGACATCCTGGTAAGCGGTGAGCACCGTGTTGCGATAGTCCGCGACCTGTTCCTGGTAGAGCGCCTTGGCGCGTGCGGTGGCCGCGCGCAGCCGGCCGCCCTCGAAGAGCGGGAGGGTGACCTGCGGCCCGAAGGACCAGAACTCGCTCGGCGCCGTGAACCAGTTGCCGGGCCGGGTGCTCTCGAAGCCTGCATCCGCGAGCAGCTTGAACTGCGGGAAGTAGGCGGCGCGCGCCTCGCCGATGCCGGCATTCGCGGCGGCGACGCGGCGTTCGGCCTCGGCGATATCGGGTCGGCGCTCGAGCAGCGCGGAGGGCAGCCCCGGGTCGAGCGGCGGGGGCGTGGCCGATGACGGCAGAGGGTTTACGGGCAGGGAGAAGTTCGTGGGAATCTCCCCGACCAGCACGGCGATCGCGTGCTCGGTCTGTGCGCGCTCGAGCCGGATATCGGCGGCCTGGGTGAGTGCGGTCTCGAGTTGCGCCTGCGCCTGGGCGACGTCACTCAGCGCAGCGGCGCCGCCCTGGAACAGGTGCGAGGTGAGATCGAGGGAGCGGCGGTACGCCTCGCTGGTCTGATCGAGCACGGCGGCCTGCGCATCGTCCGTGCGCAGCGTGAAGTAGTCGACCGCGAGCTCGGCGCGCAGCGAGAGCTCGACGACGCTGAGGTCCGCAGCGCTCGCCTGACGGTTGGCGCGCGCCCCGGCGACTTCGTTGCGCACGCGACCCCAAAGATCGAGCTCATAGGAGAGGTCGGCGCCTGCGACGAAGTCGTCGTAGGTCGTCGGGAAGCCCGCCACGAAGCGCGGCGAGTGGGGTGAGAAGCGTTCGCGCTCGGCGGAAGGGTTGGCGGTGATGGTCGGAAAGATGTCCGCGCGGGCGATGCGGTACTGCGCGCGCGCCTGCTCGAGCCGCGCGAAGGCGGCCTTGAGCGAGAGGTTGTCGCTGTGGAGCTTCTCTTCGAGGCGATCGAGCGCCGGATCCTCGAACAGCGTCCACCAGTCGCCGCGCGCCACGGCGTCCTGCGGCTCGGCCAACTTCCAGCCGCTTTGTTCCTTGTAGGTCGCGGGCACTGCGGCAGTGGCCGGCGCCCGGTAGTGCGGCGCGAACGAGCAGCCCGCCGCCGCGAGCGTGACGAGGACGGCCGGCGCGGCAAGCCCTCTCACGGCCTGCCGCCCTGGGCGCCCTGTCCGGCCGCGGTGCCCTTCGAGTTCTGCGGCGGTGGACTTTGATTCGGGGCGGGTGGCGGGGGTGCCATGCGCACGCGAGTTCCGTCGGCGATCGAGTCGGGCGGATTCACGATAACCGCATCGTTGGCATCGAGCCCGGTGAGGATCTCGACGCTCTTGCCGAAGTCGCGCCCCTGCGTGACGTCTTTCAAGCGGACCGTGTCGCCATGCTCGACGGTGGCCACCTGCAGCCCCGTGTTGCGGAACAGGATCGTGTTGGCCGGCAGCCGCAAGGTCGCGGTGCTCGCGGGCAGCTGGAAGTGGATGTCCGTATACGAGCCGGGCAGAAGCTCAGCCTGGTCGTTGTCGAGATCGAGCTCCACCTGCAGAGTGCGCGCGCTCGGATCGAGGGCTTGCGAGGTGCGCACCGCATCGGCATGGAACACCTGCCCCGGCCGCTCCGCGAAACGCAGCTGCGCCTTGATGCCGCGGCCGGTCGCGCCCGCATAGGCCTCAGGAACCTGCGCATAGATGCGCAGCCGATGGGTGTCCGCCACGCGAAAGAGCTCTGTTCCCGATGCCTGGCCCGCGTTGATGAGGTAGCCCACATCGGTGTTGCGGGCGGTCACCACGCCGTCGAACGGCGCGAGGACCCGCTTGAAGGACTCGAGGTCCTCGAGACGCTTGACGTTCTGCTTGGCCGAGTCGACGGTCGCGAGCTTCGCCGCCGCATCGCCGGCCTTGTTGTCGGCGTCCTGTTGCGAGACGGACTGGGTCTTGAGCAGCCCCTGCCAGCGCTGGTTGGTGAGCACCGCGAGATCGAGGTTCGCCTGCGCGGTGGCGAGATCGGCGCGCGCCTGCAGCAGTTGCCGATCGACCTCGGGGGTGTCGATCTCCGCGAGCAGCTCGCCCTTGCGCACGTGCGCACCGATGTCGGTGTGCCAGGTCTTCACATAGCCGTTGGTGCGCGCGTAGATGGGCGATTCCGTATAGGCCTGCACGATGCCGGGCACCAGCAGCTCGGCGTCCGCTCCGCCGAGCTGCGGCTTGGTGGTCACCACGGTGATCACCGCATTCTGCGCGGTGTTGTCGCGCAGCTCGGAGCGCGCGTGAATGCGGCTCGCGATCCCCCAGGCGGCAAGGATGAGCGCGATGAGGGCGGCGATGAGCGCGTAGCGGCGCACCTTTCCCCTGAGCATGCGCGCGCGCTCCGGATCCGGGGGCGCGCCGACCGGATGATCGCCCGGGGCGGGCACGTGTCGCGAGGGTTCAGCCATGAGCGGGCTGCGGCGCAGGCGCGCTCGAGGGTCGCCGGCGTCCGTGCACGAGATCGAACACGGTCGGTACGAAGAACAGGGTGGCCACCGTTGCGAAGATCAATCCACCGATGACGGCGCGGCCCAGGGGCGCGTTCTGCTCACCGCTCTCGCCCAAGCCGAGCGCCATCGGGATCATGCCGATGATCATCGCGGTCGCGGTCATGATCACCGGCCGCAGGCGGGTGTAGCCGGCGTTGAGCGCCGCCTCGCGCGCGTCCCGGCCTTCGTTCATCTGCTCGCGCGCGAAGCTGATCACCAGCACGCTGTTCGCCGTCGCAACGCCCATGCACATGATGGCGCCGGTGAGCGCCGGCACGCTCACGGTGGTATGCGTGAGGAACAGCATCCAGACGATCCCCGCGAGGGCGGCGGGCAGTGCCGTGATGATGATGAGCGGATCGAGAAGCGACTGGAAGTTGACCACGATCAGCATGTAGACGAGGACGATCGCGGCGGCGAGGCCGATCAGCAGGCCGTCGAAGGATTGTTGCATGGTCTCGACCTGGCCCTTGAGGTGCACATGAGAGCCCTTCGGCACGTCCTTCTCGGCCGCGTGGATGATCTTGTTGAACTGGGCCGCTACCGACCCGAGATCCGCGTCCTGCACATTGCCGTAGATGTCGAAGGCGGTCTGGGAGTTGTAGTGGCTCACCACCGCGGGCGCGACGCTCCGACGCATCGTGGCGACGTTCGAGAGGACTTGCGAGGTGCCGGACGCGGCGGGTGTCGTGCCGATGGACTGGCTGAGCGGCGTGTTGCCGAGATCGTTCAAGGATTGCAGCTGGTACTGTGGGGTCTGCGAGACTACGTTGTACTGCGTGCCGGTCTTCGGATCAATCCAGAACGAGGGCGTGGTCTGAAAGCTGCCCGAGAGCGAGACCAGCATGTTCGAGGCGACGTTCTGCTGCGTGAGGCCCAAGAGCTGCGCCTTGCTGCGATCGACGTCTACGTTGATCTGCGGATAGTCATAGGATTGCTGGATATGTAGATCCACGGCTCCCGGGATCGCGATCAGCTTGGCGAGGAGCGATTGCATGTAGGCGCGATCCGCCTCGACATTTTGCCCGACGATCTGCACATCGAGCGGCGAGGGCAGGCCAAAATTCAGGATCTGACTGACGATGTCCGCCGGCAGGAACTCGAACTGTGTCGACGGATAGGAGGCGGCGAGCTTCGTGCGCAGCGTGCGCTGGTAATCGTAGATCGAGGAGTGGCGCTTGGCGAGATTGATGAACACGTCGACATCGCCGGGACCGACGGGCGCCGAGGTGCTGTAGGCGAGATTGATGCCGCTGTACGGCAGGCCGATGTTGTCCACGATCGAGGTGATCTGATCGGGCGGGATGGTGTCCCGCACGGTTCGCTCCACCTGATCGGCGAGCACCGCGGTCTGCTCGATCCGGGTGCCCGTGGGGGCGCGGAAGTGGAGCTTCAGCTGCCCCGCATCGACCGAGGGGAAGAAGTCCTGCCCGAGGCCGGGCAATGGCCCCAGGGGGAAGGCCAGAAGTGCGGTGGCGGCCATCGCAGCCAGGAACACCAGTGCGAACCGCCAGCCGCCGTCGAGCGCGAGGCCGAGGAGTTCGCGGTAGTGGTGGCGCATGCGCTCGAAGCCATGCTCGAATCCTTCCTGGAAGCGCCCGAGTGCGCCCTTCTTTTCCTGCCGCGACTCGTCTTTTTTCTTCAGCCAGAACTTCGCGAGCGTCGGAATCAGCGTGCGCGACAGCAGGTAGGAGGCGAGCATCGCGAATGCCACCGCCTCCGCGAGCGGCACGAACAGGAAGCGCGACACGCCCGTGAGCAGGAACATCGGGATGAACACTACGCAGATGCACAGCGTGGATACCAGTGCCGGCACGGCGATCTGCTGCGCGCCATCGAGGATGGCCGGCTCGACCTCCTTGCCCTGCTCCAGATGCCAGTTGATATTCTCGATCGCCACCGTCGCATCG
>Ga0181537_10003798_pt1 | contig 12769 bp, 20 predicted proteins | sample PEATcosm2014_Bin_39_FD_119765 | JGI IMG/M metagenome (GOLD analysis project Ga0181537, IMG submission 119765) | Peatland microbial communities from MTU Mesocosm Facility, Houghton, MI, USA - PEATcosm2014_Bin23_10_metaG | ecosystem: Environmental > Terrestrial > Soil > Wetlands > Peat | place...
ACCTTGCGAACGCGCTCGTCGTGAATGTAGCCGAGCACGTGCTGCTCGTGCTGCTGCCGACGCTGCAAGTCCTCCGTGTAGCTCGGAGGCTGCGCGTAACCCGTGGCGTACCGACCGGCCCAGTTCATGAGTGCGCTCCTTGTCCTCTCACCACCGGTGCCAGGGCGACGTCTCGCCATGCCCGTAGCCGTGGTAGCCGGGCCACGAGTTGTGCACGAACCGCGCGTCGTACTCCGTCGAGCCCGGCCACTGCGAGAAGACCACCGGGCCCGGGTAGTAGTACCCCGTCGCTGCCGACGCAGGCGGCAGGAAGGGCGCCGTGGGCGCGCCGATCGGCGGCGTCGGGGCGTTCGGCGGCGCGGGGGTCATGGGCGGAGCCGGTGCTTGCAGCGGCGCGGCCTGGGGACCCGGATAGACCGCGAAGACCTCAACGGCCGGATTGGCCGGCGCGCCCGCCGGGCCGTGGTACGTCGCGATCGCGACCACCTTGCCCGCATGCAGCGCGGCCACCCAGGAGGCCGGCGCCGACGACGGCGGATCGGGCGTCGGCGGCGGATTCGGATGCGTCGGATCGAAGACCATCTTCGACGGCACCATGCCCGTCGGCGTCGCGACCGAGATGGTCGTCGGCTCCCACGAGTCCACCAGGTGCTCCAGCATCCCCGGCGCGAACGCGATGTAGTAGGGCGTGCCCGGCTTGTAGGGCACGAACGCCGCGGGCGACGGCGCCGACGTCGACACGGCCGGCTTCGGATCCGACAGCGCCGAGTGCGCCGAGAGAACGCTGAGCGTCGCCGTGTCGAGCACGCCGTCGGTCCGGAGCGCCTGCGGATCGCCACCGGCCGGCTGGTACGTGAAGCCCTTGCCGTTCGCCCAGCTCTGGAAGCGCTTCAGCGCGCTCCGGAAGATCGTGTCGTCCGGATTGCCCTGCGCCTCACCCGCCGAAGATCCGAGACCGGGCCGGCTCGGCCACGGGTCGTTCGCGTACGCCTTGCCGGCGACGCCCTGGGAGTTCATCCAGGCGCGCGTCAGCATCTGCGCGCTGACGACGCGATCGTGATCGCGCACCGCCATGACCAGCGCCGCCTCGGAACGCCTGCTCTTGAGGGCGAGCGCCGCGATCGCAGCCACACCCAGAATGACGGGAACTACCACGGGTCTCTCCTATGTTCTTCGAGCCTACAGCGTTGAAGACCAGCATACGAGAGCGCGGACGAGCTTGTCCATCGCCGTACGACACATCGCCACGTCGATACGAATCGCTTCTCCAGTTCACGAGTTCGCTTATTGGCGGCCCGCGTTCGTCCGTAGGTTGTTTCCTACAAGTCTCGGTCGGGTACGTGATGCCCGAGGAGTTCGAGAACATCGGCAAACGCATCGATCCGGCCCCACTCGTACTGACGTTCTTCCACGTCGAACGACTTGAGGCTGTCGCGTTTCCGCTGGCTCGCGTTCAGACGGCCCATGATCTCTGCGACGAGCGAACGAGTGTCATCCGGCCGTACGTTGCTACCGAAACGCTTGGGACGCGAACGACGAGCGGGCTTCGAAGATCGACTGGGCATCGGCGTTGGACCTCAGAGCTGCTGCACGAGCATCGCGGCGTTCGGGTCGCCGCCGCGCTGCTTCCACTGCTGGTACGCTGCGCCAACCTGCGCGGCGCTGCCCGAAGCGAGCGGCTGAAGACCCGTCTGCCCGGTGTGAGAGAAGACCGTGTAGTTCCCTTCCGGGAGCTTCGCGACGTTGTGCGCGGGCATGTAGCCGAGGATCGCGCCGGGGGCGGCCGCAGGCGCGGAGGCAGACGCGCTCCCGCCCACGCTGTCGGCGCACACCCAGCCGCGCACCGCCTTCGTCGTGCCCGGCACGAACGAGAAGGTCGGATCGCTCTGCTTGGTCACCACCTTGAACTTCCACCAGCGGCTGTTGTGCTTCTCGGGCGCTTTCTCGCTCCGATCCGCCATCGCTAGCATCGACTGGTAGATCGTCGACACGCCATCGCGCTTGACGTCCGCGTCGGTGGCCGGCACCCAGTTCTTGCACTCGCCCGTCGGCGCCGGTGCAGCGGCGTGCACTGCGGGTCCTGGCGCTGCGGCGCCCGGCGGAGGCGCCCCGAACGCGAGCGACGGATGCGGCGTACCTGGCGCGGACCCTGGGTACGCCGGTCCGTGCTGAACCGGCGGATGGCCGCTCGGCGTGGGCAGACCCGACGGCAGAGGGCCCGACCCCGGAGACGCCTGCGCGCTGTGGGGCGGCGGAGGGTAACCGGGCGGCGGCGGAAACGGTCCTGGCATCGTCGCGTGGGGCGGCGCAGCGTAGGACGACGGCGGGTAGCTCGGGTGGAACGCGCTCGGTGGCTGCACCTGCGGAGGCGCGGGGCGCGTCGGCGCAGGCGGCGGAGCCGGATGCGGGTACCCGTGCGGCGGAGGCGCGTGCGGCGACGGCACCGCGGCCGGCGCGCCCATGAGGATGAAGCCTCGTACGTCGCGTGGCTTGCTGGTCGTCGGATCGGTCTCGTGGCTCACGACGACCAGCTTCCAGAGCCGACCATTCTGCGAGACACGCACCTCGGAGCCGATCGGGCGGTCCGAGTGGACGAGATCGAGGTAGCGCGCAAGCATCCCGTCGCGGTTGACGTCGTCCTGCGTCGCACGGCGCCAGCTCTCCAGGCCCGGACGCGGTACCGTCATCGTCGGATACGGCGCAGGCGCGGGCGCGGGCTGCGGGAACGGTACGAACCCCGACGGACGCGGACCCTGCGGATAGCCTGGAGCCTGTGGGTACCCCGGAGCTTGCGGATAGCCTGGAGCTTGCGGGCGACGCCCCGGCGGCGGACGGAACGGCGGCGCGGAAGAGCGGTACGGCGGCGACGGCTGGAAGGGAGGAAGGCCCTGGCCATCGGGCGGCGTCGTGTCCACACGCGGGACCGAAGGATCGATCGCGATCGGCGTCTCCGGCGACGGGCCGGGCATGCCGTCACCCTGCCGCGCCTCCTCCTCTTTCTTCTTCTTGTCGGCCATCACGAGAAAGCCGATCGCGGCAGCCACCAAGAGCACTCCGGGATGCATGGGAACCGTGCCTTCTCCTCTCTCTCAGCGCACAAGCGCCAGGAGACTGGGCTGCGAGCCGCTACTCTGAACCATTCGCTTCCGCCCCAGTGTCTCGTACTTCGGCATCCAAGTCGACACCCGATTCGGATGCATGGCCTTGAACGCAATAGTCAACGACCACACCGAGGAGTAGCGGGACGAGCACCGAGAGGACGACCGCCGCCGCAACGCGTGCCGCCGCGACGACGCGCCGCATGAAAGAGACCATCCGTACACCCCGTTCGCGCGGCCACGCCGAGCGCCAGCGACTGCCGGTGGCAGTGCGCTACGCGGACGCCATCCAGGCGTTCAGCGAGAAGCTGTACGTGAACGTGACCTCGCCGTAGTTCGACGCGATCTGCATCGACGTCACGGGGCCTCCCGCATGCGATGGGGTGAGGATCGTCGTACCGCCGGTCGCCTGGATCGTGATGGGAACCGTACTGGCGTTGCCAGACACGTCCTTGATGACGATGCGGTCGCCGTCGCCGACCTGCGGAGGGCTCGGCGTGATCGGCGCGAGCGTCACGGTGACCGGGAATCCGGTCGTGGACAGGATCGCGAGTTCGTCCCACTGCCAGAAGGTCGTCAGCGCCTGGTTGCCCGAAGCCGACTGGTATGTCTGGACGGTGAAGCTCGCACCGAGCACACGATTTTGCGTCATGGCGGTGCTCTACGTATACGAGTCGTGCTCGCAAAAGGCACGACTCACCGCGTGCAGTCACGTCGATACGTATACATGCTAACACTCGGCCCAATGTGGACGCATGCAGCGCGTGTGCGGTAGCCTTTGCTCCATGGCCTCCACCAAGAAGCGTACGAGTCGGCCCTCGCGGCGCCCTCGTCGCGCCCACTCGGGCACCGAGATCCGCGTCATGGCCCACAGGATCTCCATCGGTGACGGCCCAGGAGACATCCGCACCACGCTGGAGGCCGGGGACCGCGTGGAGCTGGGGGGCTTGGCCGCGAACACAGACTACCGCATCGCGTTCCGTGTCCAGCACCTCGGAGAAGGCTGGACCGTGCTGGGGCCGTTCGCCGTCATCCCGATTCGGGCCATTGCACCGAAAAAGAAGCGGCGCTGAGCCTTCGCGCGCGGTTCCTCGCTATCGCTCACCGACCGCGGGTACGCACGAATCCCCACGCCGGCATGATGCCACCACCCGGCGATGTGCAGCCGCGGCCCCAGACCCAGTAGCCGTTGGTCGTTTGGACGATCGGCTCGCCGGTCGACGTGTCGATGTACCGCGGGTCGAACTTCCAGTCGACGCCGGAGGGTCCGGCCGCGATCGGCCAACCGTAGCCGGGGACCGTGATGTACTCGCGGCGCCCGACGCCGCTCACGCCTTGGCCATCCACTGCTTCAGCGCCGCACTGAACGTGAACGTGTTCTGGCCGAAGTTCGTGGCGATGGTGATCGACGCCTGCGGACCGCCCGAGTGGCCCGGCGACAGGATGAGAAGATCGGGCGACGTCGACACCGTGATCGGCTGCGTTCCGGCGTTACCGCCGACGTCCTTGATCACGAACTTGCAGCCGTCCGGCGGGCAAGGCGAGAGGACGATGTTCGCCGCCGTGCCCGTCGGCGCGTTCACGTAGATGAGGTCCACGAGCACCGGCGCGCGCGTGACTCCGCCACCCACGTACAGCGGGTCGAGCGTCTGGCCCAGGATACGATTGCGGCTCACCGGTCACCTCGTTTGATCGGATGGGTGCTGTCACGTACCACGATCTTGATCCCCGTGGCCGTGTCCTCGACGACCTCGGCGTTCACACGGATTTGCTCGGCCGGCTTCTCGGACGGATCTCGCCGACGCTGCGCACGCACGGTGGGCGGCTGCTGCCCCGGCTCGAACGGTGCGGTCCACTGATCCCAGGCGCGCTTCAAGCGCTTGGCAAGATCGAAGACCCCGCGGATGTCCTGCTCGGCCTTGCCGAGGGGGTCTACGTGCCGGTGATGATCACGGTCTTGGGCCATATCTCGCTCCAGAAGTCGTGCTCGTCGACCACCGTCACTGGCGGCTTCGGCTTGCCGTGCTCACGAACTTTCTCGAACTGCCTCCGGATGCCGGCGAGATCCGAACGCGTCTGCATCTGCGTCGTCAGCTCATCCAGAAGCACCTGCTGCGCGCGCTCCATGTCGGCCTTGAGGATGGCGTCCGGATCCTCCGCCGTGTAGATGGGGACGCGGGCCTCGCAGACGATCTCCTCGCTGTATCCCATCGGGTGAGGGTCGAGCGGCAGCTGGTGCACGCCCCAGTCGTAGATCGTCTCCTTGTCCATCCCATGGCGGTAGACGACGAAGACCCCGTGCAGCATCCCTGCGATCATGTGCGACTCCCCGTAATACTCTTGATGAGCGCCGGCATGAGCGCGGCAATACGCTCATGCATCTCCGTCTTGCGACGCTCATGCTCCGCGAACGATCGCATCTCACGTTCCAACGCCGCTTGACGGTCGAGCGCCGACTTCTGGCGTTCGAGAACGCGCCGGAACTGGCCAACGCTCTCGATGACCTTGAGCTTCTCCCGCTCGGCGCTGAGCAGACGCTGACCGTGCACAGCCAGAAGCCAGAGATCGCGGTCCATCAGCCGCCGCCCTTCTTCTTGTCGTCGTCCTTCTTGTCGCCGTCGACGAGCTTCGCGCGGCGCTTGCGGTACATGTCGTAGAGCGACAGGAAGGCCGCTTGCTGGGCCGGATCGAAGAGAGCGATCATCGAGGTGATCTGCTCCTGGGTCATCCCTTCGAGCATCGCGCCGATCTGCTCCTCGCCGAGCAGCGCTTCGAGACTCTTGCCCTCCCCCGTCATCTTCTTCAGGAGGATCGGGAAGAGCATCGCGAGCTTCTCGAAGACCATCTTCTTGCGCTCGTCGTCCGCCTTCTGGGACTGGTTGGCCAGATCGCGATCCGCCTGACGATCGAGGAGCGACTGCTGCATCTCCAGCGTCTGGAACTGCATCTGCGCGAGCTTGTTCACCTGACGGTTCGAGTCCGAGAGCTGCTGCGAGAGACCGCGGACGATCTCGTTCATGCCCGAGAGCGCCATCCGGAAGGACGCCTCGGTGTGACGCATCATCTGCGAGATGATCCCCTTCTCGTCGGGAAGCTCCGTCTCCATGTCGTCGTTGGTGTTCGACATGCCGCCGGGGAGGCGGAAGCTCGTACGCGCGAAGTTGTTCGAGTCACCTTCCTTGAACGCCATCACCACGTAGCGCGTCGTGCCTCGCTGGCTCTCGGCGTCCTTGTGGGCCTCGTTCATGATGATCTCGGACAGATCCGACGGAGCCTTGTTCTCGAAGTCCTCGCCGAACCACTCGGCGATCTTCGCCGCCGCCATCTCGTTGCCCGCGCGCTGCTTCAGCTCGAAGTGCGTGACCTTCGCACGCTCGAAGCACCCCTTGATCCAGGTGGCGAGGTTCTCGACCTCCTGCGGAGAGACCTCGCCACCGCCACCACCCGGAGGCCCCATGAATCCACGCGGACCGCGCATCATCGCGTTCGACATCGTCTTGACTCAGCCCCTCTCCTTGGCGCCACCGAACAGACGGAAGCTCATGCGCGAGAACTTGTTCTCCGAACCCTTCTTGAACGCCGTCGCCACGTAGCGCGTCGTGCCACGTTGGGTCTCGGCGGCCTTCTTGGCCTCGTGCATGACGGACTCCGCAAGCCACCTCGGATCCTTGTTCTCGAAGTCCACGGTGGACCACTGGGCGACCGGCTCTGGGCCCATCGTTTCGATCACATGCTGCTCCAGCGCGAACTGCACGATCTCCGCGCGATCGAAGCATCCATGGATCCAGAGAACGAGATTCTCGACGTCCTCGGACGAGGCTTTGCTCCCGCCTCCACCGCCCGGAGGCCCCATGAATCCATGCGGGCTGCTCATCGCGTTCGACATCGTCGTCCTGGCTCAGCCGGCCTTCTGCTTGGCGAACTTCTCCGCACGTCGGCTGAGAGACTTCGCGCCCTCGCTGATCTTCGTGCTCGCGCGATGGATGCCGCCTGCCGCGAGGCTGGCAAGTCCTGCCGCACTCTTGCCGACGCCCTTGCCCCACTCGTGCTCCTTGGCGACCGCTTTGACCTTCGGACCGAAGACGGCGTAGCCCACGACACCGAGCACACCGACCACGAGGACCGGCTTGAGGCTCACCGGGCACGAGTCGACCGTGCGCACGACCGTTCGCGCAGGACGCGGAGGCGCATGCGGGGGCGGCGGCGGTGGAGCCCCCTGAGGCGCGGCCTGAAGCGCGCCGACACCGTACGGCATCCCGTAGAACGGCATCCCACTCTGGGCATGGCGTTCGACGCTCGGCGGAGCCGCTTTCGGCCCGTAGTGGCGTACCCAGTCTTCGCTCGTCCAGTGGGTCCAGGTGGCGTTCATCAGTCCCTCGCTGTTTCGACCGTCACACGCAGCACGGAGCTGGTTGCCGCCACGTACGTCGTCGGGCTGCTCGACACGCCGTACGAGATGCCGTTGATGAACGGCAGAAAGTTCGGATACTCCTGCGAGAAGTTCGAGTCCCCGGTCGGGAGCGCGAAGACCTCCAGAAGCGGCCCCGGAGTCGGATCCCCTCCGCTCGGCGCCACGTTGCTGTCGAAGATGAGCAGGTACGCCACGGAGCCCGACGTGTTGTCGACGAAGCCGTAGATTTGGCTCACCTTGCCCTGCGCGGCCATCCCGCCGTCGCCCGCGATGACCGTCGTCGGCGCCGTGTCGGTCGACCGCGAGAACATCGGGTTGTGCTGCGGGTACGGAACGAGGCCGACGCACGCGAACGCCTGGAACTGCGCGAGCGCGCCCGAGCCCGCGACGGGCGAATTGCCATCGGCGTCCTGGAGGAACACCGTGACCTCCACGGTCGACGCGTTGACGACTTCCATCGCGCCGCCGGTCGCGTCGATGATGTCGGTCGTCAGCACGTTGCCGTTGCCCCACTTCACCTCCGCGAACGGATAGAGCTGCGTCGGGTTCGATCCGTTGTCGAACTGGATCGCCCGCACGACGACCGTGATGTAGGCCATCATGTCGAGCTGCACGCGGACGAGCTGGTCCTGGTAGTCCTCCTTGATGGTCTCGGTGCGGCCCCAGTTGTTTTGCTGGTCCGTCACCACCATCGGGTTCGGATCGATGGCCGCGAACGGCGACCCGACTTTCTTGGCGCGAGAAGGCTGCACGCAGTTCTCCTTCAGACGTGGTTGTGACCGCTGCTGTTGCACTCGCAGCTCACGCAGCCTTCACAGCTGCCGTCTGCACACGGGTCCTCGCACGTGCACCCGACGCACGCGCGGTACTTGCCGACGTTGATCGGCGCGCCGCCAACCGTGTAGCGCTCGACCGGGTTGTCGCGGCCGACCTCCTCCTGCGCCGAGGCCGAGGTCTCGGCGTACTGCGAGGCCATCTCTCGTGCGAGGTGCTCCCGGGCCTCCTCGATGCGGCCCTCCTTCAGGCGCCCGAGCAGCGTGTCCATCCGCTCGGTGAGCCAGGGGAGCGCCTCCTTCACCATCTGGTACGCGCGGTAGTAGTCCGCGCCGAGCTTCTGGACCTGCTCGGGCGTCATCGACGCGAGGCGCTCGCTGCTCGACGCCTGCGCCATGCGCGCGAAGATGTCCTGCTGGATGTTCGTGAAAGCGATGTTCGAAGGCGCGTTGTAGAGCGCCACGAGGTCCGCCATGTACTGGCGGCTGTCGAGGTCACCGAGCGCCGACTTGAAGATCGTGTGGAAGGCTGCGTGCGTGTCACTCGACTCGAAGCGACCGATCGTCGCGGCGTACTGGACGCCGGAGCTGATGGCGTCCTGGAGAACGTCGTTCAGCGCGGCCGCCGCGAACGAGAACGCCGGGATCTCCAGCTCCGTCTGCGTGTTCCCCGTCTCGTCCATGTGCAGCGGCTGGCTCATCTCGCACTGCGTGCGCACGAGCCCGATGCTCGTGCCGAGCGTGAGGTAGCCGACGGTCCGAGCGCCGTCCTGATAGACCTCGAACTTGCCCTTGTGCAGCGGGATGTTGGCGATGGCTTCCATGCTCAGGTCACTCCTTGATCGGCCATCACCTCGAACCCCTTGCGGGTGAGGTTCTCGGCCCAGTTGGAGGGCACGTTGACTTCATCGCCGGGGTAGAGCTGCGGCCATGCGCCGGAAGTGCTCACGAGGTGCGGATTGAGCGCGACGAGGTGGTCGAAGCTCCGCTTGTTGCCGCTCCCGATCTTCGAAATCGTCTGCGGCCACGCACGATCACTCGGACGAATGACCACGTACGCGGACGGCTTGAGGCGCATCGGCGCCTGTCGGTCCGAGAGGAGCGGGCCAGTCGCGTGCATCGGAGGCGGCGCCAGGGCGGGCTGCGCCTGCTCGCTCACCTCGTCTTCGGCCTGCGCCTGCTCCGCGAGCGCCTGATCGGACACCTCCGCGTGCGCTTCCTCGCTGAGCCCGAAGGGCGGAGGTGGCATCGCCGCGGCCTCGCTCGGAATCCCGCCGACGATCTCCGGAGCCGATGCGCCGAAGATTTCCGGCGTCGCGCTCGGAGTGAAGATCGCGCCCGGTGCGGTGGATGCCACCTGCTCTGCGAGCCCGTCGCCCCCGACGACGACCATCGGCTGCATCGGCGTTCCCGCCGGCATGCCCGGCATGATCATCTCCATCGGCTGCGCCTGCGGCGACAGCATCGCCTGCGCGCCGCCGTCATAGACCGTGGGCGATCCGACGAAGCGACGATCGGGGTAGCTCCGACGACCATCGACGATGTCGACGGGCCAGAGCGGCCCGCTGCCGTATCCCGTCGCAGCGGTACCCGTCGGCGGAGGTGCGGAACCGTTGCTCGACATGCGCGTGCACCACACGCTCCCCGGAGCCACGCCCTGCGCAGGCTGCGGCTTCGTGAAGACGAAGACGCGATCGCCGATGGGAAGCGACGCCTCAGTCCCGAGAGCCATCGACGGGTCCGACGACAGCCGGAGGACCGTATCGGTCACGGGCCCGTGGTACTGCTCGGGTACGTTGCTGAGATCCGGCGCGACGGGCGTCCAGTTGCCCCCACCGCCGCCGTTCGACGGCGCCGCAGACGGTGCCGACGGAGCAGGTGCCGTGGGAGGCGCCGCAACCTTTGTCGCCGCGCCGCCGAGCAGACTCGCGCGCGCGTCGAGCGCCGACGCGGCCTGCGGGTACTTCATCCGCAGGCTCTCCGCGAACGCATGGAGCTTGTCCGGATTGCTCTCGGTCCCGAGCGCGCTCGTCACCGCCGCGCACGTCGCCGGATCGGTCTGCGCATCGAGGCAGCTACCGGCCGGCGCCTGCGCCTGACCGTTCGCATGCCCGTTGTGCCCGTTCACGTGAGGCGCGCCGTTCGGCGATGCGCCGTTCGTGTGCGGTGCGCCGTTCGTACCGTTCACGTGAGGCGCGGCCGCACCGTTCTGCGAGGGTCCGGCCAGCATCACCGTGGGCGGCGCGCCAGGACGACCGCGCAAGTTCCACGACGCCAGCGCGATCGTCTGCGCCGTGAAGGGTAGCCCTCGCGAGGCGTAGTCCTTCGCCATTGCGTCGAGACGCGGAACGTCCGCAGACGTCGCGTTCTTGACCGTGGCGATCACGAAGTGCGCCTCTTCGGCGTGAAGACCCGGATCCAACTCGAAGACGGCCCCACCACGGCCCTTCTTCGCCTGGTTCGCCAGAATCAGACCACCCAGACCCGCGGCAACGAGAAGCGGCAGCATCCTTCAACGTTCTCCTGTACGAACTGTACGATCCGAGTGCACTCGGCTCCTGAGACTACCACCGTTTTTCATACAAGTCCGACCCGCAACTGAGATGCTCTGTGCCGGAGCTGGTACGCCGTCCATGCGTAGCCCCGACCGTAGTGCAGCGCAATGGCTTCGAGTTGCTCCGGACGTCGGTTGTTGTCGAGCGACCACTCCACGAACGATCGCACGTCGGCCGGCAAGTTGTGGTCGAGCCGGTACGTGCTCGCGACCACACGGCCTGACAATCCGACTTCTCGTTTGATGAAGTTTGCCTTCGTACGAATGGTTTCTGCGGCGATCGGCCACTGGTTCTTGTCCAGCTCGTCCGCGTAACTCGACAGCGCGTAGACGTCCGTCTCGGAGCGCATTCGCTTGCGAAGCTCGTCCACCGACGCCACCGGAAAAAGAGCGTCGAGTCCAGCAGGTCCAGGGCCCTCCGCCAGCGCACCGTAACGGTAGTCGTGGCCGCGCTCGTAGCCGATGACGCGGGCATCGGTCACCGGAACGGCGTCGAAGCGCGGTTCCGGGCTCCGGCGCCCAGCGCCATCCCAGAGGCGGTAGCGCAGCGCGAAGGCGGCGTACGGGTAGGCGACCGAAAGCACGACGGCCAGCTCCTTCATGGCCTTGGCGTCGTTCTCGGCGGCGCACCCACGCCGAAGCAGCTCGACCACGCGAGCGCGAAGGGCGTCCGGCACCTTCTGCTCCAACTGGTACGGCGACTGCCGGCCGGGCACGTCTTTCTTCAATTTGTTCGATCGGCAACGACTGCGATCCTGACGTTGCCCGCCGTACAAATAGCGCCGTCGGAGACGACTGTCACCTCGACGAGGAATGGAACGTCGGCAGTGCACCCTGGCGACCGCCGGTCACCCAGGACTTCATCCGCAATTCGTACGACGCATGCGGATACGTGTCCGTGAGCGCCTCCGCGAACGCGGAAAGCGTTTTCGGATCCGACTCGGTCTCCATCGCGCGGACCACCTCCTCGCGCAAGGAGGTCGGCATACCAGCATCGATCGTCAGACGAGGAGCGGCAGCCAACCTATCCCGCCTTGTGACGTACCGATGGACACCGAACAGCGCCGCCAAGATGACGAAGGGCCACACAGCGCGCTCCTTTCTACCGCATACCGAGGATGCGACTCGGGTCCTCGATGCTGCCGTCTCCGCGCCTCACGAGGATGTGGTACAGCGTGAAGTCGCCGATCTTCTTCGCCGTGATGTGCGGCAGCGCGTCCTCGTTGTAGCGCACGCGCAGCTCCGCGATCCGCCATGTGGCCAGATCCTCACAATCGCCTTCCTTGAGCGCGAGCGTGCGAGGGATGTCCTGCCAGTTGTCGCGGCCCGGCGGCTCCGCCACGTAGGGCACTCCAGCTCCGTAGAGCGGAGGCGTCGCGGGGCGGCGCTTCAAGTAGAAAACGTCTGCCAGGATCAATGCTTCCAGCATCGCCTTGAGGATGAGGATCTTCTCCTCCGAACTCACGGCCGAGAAGCAGGCCAGCTCGTAGGTCGGCCTGTACATCGCTCACCCTCCTCGCAGATAGAACGTTGACGAACGGCCGTACCGTGCGTTGCCCACCACGAGCGCTTCGAGAAGGACTCGAAGTTCCTCCGCCTTCATCGGCGCGAAGCGGAACGATTCGTACTCCGGCCTGAACATCACGCTGCCTCCTCACATCGAGCCCGAGACCGCCTCGTGAACACCCGCACCCATCTCGGTCGAACGCTCACGACGCGGGGGCAGTGCTCCAAAGGAAAAGGCGAGGGCAGCGCCGTCAACCGGCCGCTGGCCCTCGCCTTCCTTGTTCACCGCCTCAGCGGCTTGCCGTCACTGCGCCGCGGTGCCGATGAGCGCCGCGATGAAGGTGACCGCGGACTCCGTCGCCGTGTCGACGTTCTCGACCACCAGCGCGATGTCCTGCGCGACGACCGCGGTGTCGAGCGCGAGGCG
>Ga0181537_10003799_pt1 | contig 12767 bp, 12 predicted proteins | sample PEATcosm2014_Bin_39_FD_119765 | JGI IMG/M metagenome (GOLD analysis project Ga0181537, IMG submission 119765) | Peatland microbial communities from MTU Mesocosm Facility, Houghton, MI, USA - PEATcosm2014_Bin23_10_metaG | ecosystem: Environmental > Terrestrial > Soil > Wetlands > Peat | place...
GAGCGACAGGTCCTGGCAGGGAAACGACGCCCAGGCGAGATCGGGGCGGCCGGGCAGGTCGGCGGCGCGAAGCGTCGCGACGTCGGCGACGCGAAGCTCCGCTGCGCCCCAATTGTCGCCGTAGGCGCGCGCCTTGTGTGGATCGAAGTCGTTGGCGAACAAACAGCGCCAGGCGTCGCCAAGCCCCGCCCGCGCCATGCCGCCGCCGCAGAAGAACTCATAGTAGCCGGGCTGGCGTTGGGGCTGCGAATCGTTCACGGGCAGGGAGGATAGAGCATTCTTCAGCCGCGTGCGGCGACGTGGCCTTCGAGCCGGCGCCCTCCCACCTTGACGGCGCTCGCGGCTTGCGGCGTTTATGGCGCGCCATGAGCGATTTCGTCATACCTTTCCCCGTCGTCGTCGTTGACGTCGGCGGCACGAACGCCCGCTTCGCTTTGCAGGCTTCGCCGGATGCGCCGCTCGGAGAGGCGGTCCATCTCAAGACCCATGATTACCCAGGCTTGGTCGAGGCTGCCGAGGCCGCCGTCGTCGCACATGGCCAGCGGCCGCGCTCGCTGCTCGTCTGCGGCGCCGGGCCGGTCGACGGGCGCAAGCTCAAGCTGACCAATGCGCCGTGGGTGATGGATGGCCCCGAGGCGGCCCGCCGGCTCGGCCTCGCCCAGGGGCTGCTGTTCAACGATTTCGAGGCGCAGGCGTTGTCGCTGCCGACGATCCCGCAAGGCTGGGCGCGGCCGATCGGTCCGGTCGGTTTCGGCGCTGCCGGTCCGCAAGTGATCCTTGGACCTGGAACTGGCCTGGGGATTGGCGCGCTCGTCGAGGCGGCCGGCCGCCACACGCCGCTCGCCTCCGAGGCCTGCCACATCGACTTCGGCCCGGTTGGCGAGGAAGAGAGCGCGCTGTGGCCGCATCTCGAGCGCGTTTACGGCCGGGTGACGACCGAGAGCGTGCTCGCCGGCCCGGGCCTGGCGCGGGTTCACGCCGCGCGAGTCGTCGCGCTCGGCGGTCCGAAGCCGACGCTCGACCCTGCGGCCGTCGTCGCGGCGGCGCTCGCCGACCGGAGCGGCGCGGAAGCGACGAGTCTCAGGCTTTATTGGCGCATCGTCGCCCGCTTCGCCGGCGACATGGGCGTCGCCTTCGTCGCCACCGGCGGCGTGACCCTGGCTGGCGGCGTGCTGCCGCGCATTGTCGACTTTCTCGACGATTCCGCGTTCCGCAGCGCCTTCGAGGCCAAAGCGCCGGTCGACGCCTTGGCGCGTCGCATTCCGACCCGCCTCGTCGTCCGCGCCGACGCGGTGCTAGTTGGCATGGCCGCCATCGCCGCCGCGCCGCAGCGCTACGCGATCGACTACGCCGCGCGAGCCTGGGCGTGAGCGTTCTTTGCCCCGATTTCGCCGCTTTCTTGCTCTCAGTCGCGCCTTGTCGCGAGTTGCGGTAAACTCGGCGGCGACCAACAGGCGGGATTAGAGTTCAATGACGATGCGTTCCACCGTGATGGCGTCGTTGGCGCTGGCGCTCGCCGGCGCCGTATGGGCGGCTCCTGCGCTCGCGCAAAGCTGCAACGACGACATGGTGAAGCTCGGAACCCTCCACACAGCGGAGATGGACGCAGTCAACAACCTCGTCAAAGCCTCCAAGGGCAAACAGATCCAGGCCTCGGTATTCTGCGAAAAGACCAAGGGCGTGATCGAGACCGAGAATAAGATGATCGCATACCTGGAAAAGAATAAGGACTGGTGCGGCTTCCCCGACGAGATGCTCGACAATCTAAAGGCCAATCACGTCAAGAACCTCGCCTTCAACGGCAAGGCGTGCAAGGTCGCCGCCGAACAGAAGAAAATGCAGGAGCAGGCGGCCCAGGGCGGCGGCCCGCAGGCTCAGCCGTTGCCGGCCGGCCCTCTTTGATCGCCGAGGCCGAGCGCCGCAGCGCGCTGCCCGACGCGCGTCCTCATAGTCTCGTCCTGAGGTTGACGCCCGATTCTGCGCTTCCCTATGTGCAACTCGCGCGGCTCGACCGCCCGGCCGGGTGGCAATTGCTGCTTGCGCCCTGTTGGTGGTCGGCGGCGCTGGCCGGCGACGTCGCGCATCGCGGGCCCGACGTCTGGCATCTGCTGCTCTTCCTGATCGGCGCGATCGCGATGCGCGGCGCCGGCTGCACCTATAACGACATCCTCGATCGCGATCTCGACGCCGGCGTCTCCCGCACCAGAGGCCGGCCCCTGCCATCGGGCCGCGTCACGCCGCGCGCCGCGGCGCTGTTCCTCGCGGTCCAGGCGCTGGTCGGCCTTGCCGTGCTCCTTGCGTTCAATCGTTTCTCGATCGGCCTCGGCTTTGCTTCGCTGATCGTCGTGGCGATCTATCCGCTGACCAAGCGCGTCACCTCCTGGCCGCAGGCGGCGCTTGGGCTCGCCTTTTCCTGGGGCGCGCTGATGGGCTGGTCGGCGCGATTCGGCGCGCTTGCCGCACCGGCGTTGCTGCTCTACGCCGCCGCGTTCTGCTGGACGATCGGCTACGACACGATCTACGCGCTGCAGGATGCGCGCGACGACGCCATCGTCGGGATCAAGTCGACGGCCCGGCTGTTCGGCCGCCACGCGCGGCTCGGAATCGGCGCGTTCTACCTACTGGCGGCGTTGCTGACGCAAGCGGCGTTGCTCGCGGCCGGCGGCGGATGGATCGCCGAGCTTGGTTGGGCGGCGTTTGCGGCCCATCTCATCTGGCAGGTCTCCAAGGTCGAGGGCGCGAGCGACGCGACCGCGCTGATGCTGTTTCGCGCCAATCGCGACGCTGGCCTCATGCTTTTCCTGGGGTTCGCCGTCGAAGGCTGGATGCGCGCCGCCTTCGCCTGAGCCTCAGGCCCGCGGCAAGGCGACCCGGTGCTGGGCGACCGGAATCAGCCGCCGCACCCGTTCGACGACCGCCATCTCGAGCCGCGTCGAAACGACGCCGATCCCGTCGGACGCCTTGGCGACGACGTGCCCCCAGGGGTCGGAGACCAGCGAATGGCCGTAGGTCTCGCGCCGCTCGTTGCCGACGGTGAAGCTCCCGGTCTGCGCCGCGGCGCAGAGATAGGTCTCGGTCTCGATCGCGCGGGCGCGCAGCAGCGTCTCCCAATGATCCTTTCCGGTCTGCATGGTGAACGCCGCCGGCAGCGCGATGACCTGCGCGCCCTTCGCCGCCAAGGCCTGAAAAAGGTCGGGGAAGCGCAGGTCGTAGCAGATCGAACAGCCGATCGTGACGCCCTCGCAATCGTAGGTGACGACCGCGTCGCCCGCCTTCACGGTTTCGCTCTCCCTGTAGGAAGCGCCGTCGGGCGTTGTGACGTCGAAGAGATGAATCTTGCGGTAGCGCGCGACTTCCTTGCCCTTGCGGTCGAAGACGACGCTGGTGTTGTGAATGCGCTCTTCGCCTTCAATTTTTTCCATGATCGAGCCGGCGTGAATGAAGACGCCGTGCTTGGCGGCAAGCTCCTGCGCCATCGCATAGGCGGGGCCCCCGGGCAGCGTCTCCGCGTTCTTCTTTTTGTCGCCGCGCGCGCCGCCGGCCCAATCGAACTGCTCCGGCAGCAGGATCCAGTCCGGCCTTTCCTCGCCGATCGCGCGCTCGATCAACGCCCGCGCCGCCGCGATATTGGCCGCCTTATCGCTGACCGAGTTCATCTGGATGAGGGAGACTTTCATCGGCGACCGCGCAAGTTGGAGATCCTGGGCGATTATGTCGGCGCCGGGCGCGCAGGCGTCAAGTCATCGCCGCTGCGCGTTGGTGGCCATGTACGAAGGCGGCGAAGGCGGCGAGCTGCTTAGCGATGATGTCGCGGGTCGGCGGGTCGGTCAATGCGCCGCTTGCGTCGATCTTGTGGTTGGCCTGGCCGACGAAAACTTCCGGCTTGTTGAAGACGCGCGCTTCGAGCATGACGAAGGTCTGGCGCAGGTGATATTGGGCCCGCGCGCCGCCGAGCATGCCAGGCGAGGCGCTCTCGAGCGCGACCGGCTTGTCGAGGAATGGTTGCGGCTTCAGTCGCGACAGCCAGTCGATCGCGTTCTTCAGGCCGCCGGGAATCGAATAATTATACTCCGGCGTGACGACGATCACGCCGTCGGCTTTGGCGATCGCTTCGCCCATCGCGGCGACCGGGGCCGGGATTCCCAGCGCCTCCACGTCGCCATTGTAAATCGGGAAATCGCCGATCGAACCGAGCGGCGCGATCGTCGCCTCCGCCGGCGCGAGCGCGGGCAGGGCGCGCGCGACAGCGGCGTTGAATGAGCCGCGCCGCAGGCTGCCGAGCAGGACGACGAAATGCAGGGGTCCAGGGCCGGACATGAAAGTCTCCTCGCAAGGTCGGCCGAGCGGCGCTGCTCGTTCGCTCCGATTGGCGCGCCCAATGCGTTCGCTTAGTCTACGCCGCGAGTCTCAATGGGGGAAAGCGCCGATGTTCGCCTTGACCGATCTGTTCTCCGTCGCCGACCGCGTTGCGCTGGTCACCGGCGGCGCGACGGGCTTGGGGCGCATCTGCGCCGAGGCGCTGCTGTCGGCGGGCGCGCGCGTCCTCATCGCCTCGCGCAAGGCGGAAGCGTGCCAAGCGGCGGCGCGTGAATTGTCGGCGATCGGGCCTTGCGAGGGTTTCGGCGGCACGGTGGCGGATGAAGCCGGCGTGGCCGCGCTCGCCGGCGAGGTTCGCGCGCGGACGGGTAAGTTGCATATCCTGGTCAACAACGCCGGCGTTTCCTGGGGCGCGCCGTTTGCAACCTATCCGTGGAAGGCCTGGGAGCGGGTGATGGCCGTCAACGTCGCCGGCCTGTTCACGCTGACGCGCGACCTCGCGCCCCTGCTCTTCGCCGCCGCTTCGACCGAACGACCGGCGACGGTCGTCAACCTCGGCTCGGTGATGGGTTCGGTCACCCAGGCGGGCGACGCCTACGCCTATTCGGCGTCGAAATCAGCGGTCCACCATCTCACCCGCATCCTCGCCGCCGAGTTTGCGCCCAGACAGGTCACGGTCAACGCGATCGCGCCGGGACCGTTTGCGACCAACATGACGCGGTTCGCCGTCGGCGACGAAGCGGGCGCGGCGCGCAGCGCCAAAGTCGTACCGATCGGGCGGCTCGGCCGGCCGGAGGACATCGCCGGGACGCTGCTCTATCTTGCCGGCCGCGGCGGCGCGTACACCAGCGGCGCGATCGTGCCGGTCGACGGCGGCGGCTCCGCCTTCGCGCCGCCGCCGCTGTTCGGCGAGCGCGAATGAGCGCCGCCTCAAGCTGGAATGTGGATTGCGTCGGGCGGCAGGTTGGCGAGCCGGCGCGCCTGCATCGCCTCGAATGCCGCTTCGAGGCGGCGCGTATAGAGCGCGGTGTCGAACAGCGGCGCCGTCGCGCGGTTGTGTGCGAGCTTGGCCTTCAGCGCCTGTAGCCGCTCGCGATCATGAGCGAGGTCGATCGCCGTCGCCGCGAAGGCTTCGCGGTCCGGGGCGATAAGCTCGGGCAGGCCGACCGCCATGAGCAGACTGGAGGCGACTCGGCTGGCGAAGGTCTCGCCGAGCCGCGTCAGCACCGGCAATCCCGCCCACAAGGCGTCGCTCGCCGTCGTGTGGGCGCCGTAGGGCCAGCCGTCAAGGAAGAGGTCGGCCAGCCGATTGCGCGCCAGATGTTGGGCCGCTCCGGTCCTCTTGGCGAAGATGAGCCGAGACGGATCGACGCCACGCGCCGCCGCCGCTTTTTTCAGATTGCCGACCACGACCGGGGTGTCCTGCAACAACCACAGCACGCTGCCGGGGCAGGCGACGAGAACGCGCGTCCAGACGTCGAAAGTGTCGGGGTTCAGCTTGTAATTGGTGTTGAAGCTGCAGAAGACGAACGCCCCGTCGGGGAGTTCCGCCTCGCGCCGCGAAATCGCCCGCTCGCCGATCTCGCGTTTCGAATCGTTGGGCTGGTAGCTGTCGGGAAGATAAGCGATCTTCTCAACGAACCACCTTTCCTCCTCCGGCGGAACGACGATGCGGTCGGCGATGAGATAGTCGCAGTTGGCGGCGGCGGCGGTTCCCGGCGAACCGAGATAATTGACTTGCAGCGGCGCCGGATGCGCGGCCAGTACTCCGTGGCGAAGCCGCTCGCTGGCGAAGTCGAGATTGACGAGGATGTCGATTTCCTTCTGACGGATGAAATCGATCAGCTGCGCGTCATCGAACTGGAAGACGTCGACGAACGCCTCGATCGCGTCGATGACGCGCTTCTGCTCCGACGATCCCTCGCGCGGCGCGTCGTTCAGGATCGTGACCTCGAAACGGCGGCGATCGTGCCGCTCGATCGCGCCGACAAACAGATGGCCGGTCGCGTGGTTGCGAAGCTCGGCCGAAAGATAGGCGACTCGAATGCGTCCTTGGCGCGGCGCTCGCCGCCCGGCGGCCCGCTGCGGCGCTCCCGCCAGTCTCGCGCGCGTCTCCGCTGCGGCGAACTGTTCAGCCGAAGAAAACGGGAACGTCAGGCAAAGCGCCGGCGAGACAGCGACGCCGGCGCGGAGGTCGGCCTGCAGCGCCGCGAAATCGCTGTGATAGTGGGACCAGTCGCACGCCCTCAGCCGCAGGTCGACGAGCGTGTCGCGCGATTGTCTGTTTGACGGCTCGAGCGCCAGCGCCCTGCCGATGCTGTCGATCGCCTCGTCGAGCCGGCCGAGCTCGCGACAGATGTTGGCTCGTGTCACCCATCCCTCGGCGACGTCGGGGGCGAGCGTCGTCGCCGTGTCGACGGCGGCGAGCGCGAGGCCGTGTCGCCTGAGATTGTAAAGCGCCGCCGCCCTGTTGAGGTGCGCGGGAGCGAATTTTGGATTGAGGCGCACGCAGGCTTCGAGTGTGAGCAGCGATTCGGAGAATCGCCGCAACCGCAGCAGCGCCGAGCCCTTGTTGGCGAGGGCGCGATGGTAATTGGGGTCGATCGCCAGCGCGCGGTCGAAGCAGGCGATCGCCTCGTTCGCGTTGGCCTCTTCCTGTAGCACGCTGCCCCGCCCGAACCAGGCGTCGGCGCTGCGAGGGTCTTTCGCCAGCGCCTTGTCGAAGGCGGCGAGCGCGACGCGCGGACGCTCGAGGTTCTGGAGCGCAAGGCCGTGGTTGTAGAGCGTCGCGGCGGACACTGGGGGAATCTTGGTCGCCGCGCGCAGGAAGGGCTCGGCCTGGTCGTAACGTTCCTGACTCGCGAGTAGGGCGCCGAGCAGATTGAGCACGCCGGCATGGCGCGGCGCGGCCTGCGCCGCCGCCCGCAGTCGCCGCTCGGCGTCGGCGTGATCGCCGCGCCGAAAGGACTCGAGCGCAGATCGGAATTCGAGTTCGGCGGAGATCATCGCTGGGCGCTCACGACTAAGCGAAAAGCACCGGCGCGCCGGTCGAGGGCGTCGTCACCTCCCCCTCCCACATCGCCTTACGCCCGCGCACGAAGGTCCCGACCGGCCAGCCGGTCACGGTCTTGCCGTCATAAGGCGTCCAGGCGCTGCGCGAGGCGATCCAAGAATCGCGAATCGTCTCGCGCCGTTTGAGGTCGACGACAGTGAAATCGGCGTCGTAGCCGGCGGCGATGCGGCCCTTGCCGATGATGCGGAAGATGCGGGCCGGGCCGGCGCTGGTCAGATCGACGAAGCGTTGCAGCGTCAACCGCCCCGCCGCGACATGGTCGAGCATGATCGGGACTAGCGTCTGCACGCCGGTCATGCCCGAGGGGCTCTGCGGATAAGGCTTCGTCTTCTCTTCCAGCGTGTGCGGCGCATGGTCGGAGCCGAGCACGTCGATCACGCCCTGGGCGAGGCCGCGCCATACCCCTTCGCGGTGCTGGCTTCCGCGCACCGGAGGATTCATCTGCAGCCGGGTTCCGAGCCGCGCGTAGTCGTCGGCGCTCAGGGTCAGATGATGCGGCGTCGCCTCGCAACTCGCGACGTCTTTGGCGTCCTGCAGCATCGCGATTTCCTCGCGGGTTGAAATGTGAAGCACGTGCACCTGGGCGCGCGCCTCGCGGGCGAGGCGGATCAGTCGCTCGGTGCTGCGGATCGCGGTGGTTTCGTCGCGCCACACGGGATGCGAAGTCGGGTCGCCAGCGACCCGCAAGGCCTTGCGCTCGATCAGCCGCGGCTCGTCCTCGCTGTGGAAGGCGGCGCGGCGGCGGGTCTGCTTGAGAATCGCCAGCACGCCGGCGTCGTCCGGCACCAGCAGCTTGCCGGTCGAAGAGCCCATGAACACCTTGATCCCCACCGCGCCGGGCAGGCGCTCGAGTTCGGGGATGTCGGCGACATTGTCGTGGGTGCCGCCGACCCAGAAGCCGAAGTCGCAATGCATCCGTCCGGCGGCGCGCTTGACCTTGTCGGCGAGCGCCTCGGCCGAGACCGTCAGCGGGTCGGTATTGGGCATCTCGAACACCGCGGTGACGCCGCCGAGGACTGCGCCGCGCGAGCCGGTCTCAAGGTCCTCCTTGTGGGTCAGCCCCGGTTCGCGGAAATGCACCTGGCTGTCAATCACGCCGGGCAGCACGTGCAGCCCGCGGCAGTCGATCCGTTCGCCCGCCGCCGCCGCGTAGAGATCGCCGATCTCGGCGATCTTGCCGTTGGCGACGGCGATGTCACGCAACGCCGCGCCGTCCTGGTTGACGACCGTGGCGCCGGCGAGGATGAGATCGAAATGGCGGAGCATCCAGGTTCCTTCCTTGCGCGGCGGCCCGATCGGCCTAATTAACAAGCTTCGTCCTGGCAAGCCGCTTGGGAGCCCTTTTGATGAGCCTGACCGCCGCATATCTTTCCGACCGCGGCGTGGTTCGCGTCGAAGGCGAGGACGCGCCCGGCTTCCTGCAGGGGATGCTGACCAACGACGTTGTCGGCCTGGCGGCGGGGGAGGCGCGCTACGCGGCGCTGCTGACCCCGCAGGGCAAGATTCTGTTCGATTTCCTCGTTCTGCGCGCCCCCGGCGGGACGCCAACCTTTCTCCTGGATTGTCCCATGGCGCTCGCCGCCGACCTCGCCAAGCGCCTGTCGATCTATAAACTCCGGGCCAGGGTCACGATCGGCGACGCCAGCGCCGATCTCGGTATCGTCGCCGACTGGGGCGAGCCGGCCGATCCGCCACCCGGCGCCCTCGTTTACGCCGATCCGCGCTCGGCGGCGCTCGGTTGGCGTGCGATCCTGCCGCGCGCTGCGGCCGAGGCCGTCTCTGAAGCCGCGCTGCCAGCCTATGAGGCGACGCGGATCGCCGCCGGCGCGCCTAAGGGCGGGGTCGATTTCGCCTATGGCGACGCCTTCCCTCATGACGCCGACATGGATCTGTTCAACGGCGTCGACTTCCACAAGGGCTGCTACGTCGGCCAGGAAGTCGTGTCGCGGATGAAGCACCGCGGCGAAGCGCGCAAGCGCGTCGTGCGGGTGCGCCTCGCCGGCGCGGCCCCGGCGCCCGGCACGCCGGTGACCGACGGCGCGCTCGCCGTCGGCGCGCTCGGCGCGGCCGCGGGCGACAAGGCTCTGGCGCTGCTGAGAATCGATCGCGCGGCGGAAGCGCGGGCCGCGGGTCGGCCGCTCGACGCCGCCGGCGTCACATTGACGGTCGAAGAAACGCCCGTCGCGTCGTGAACGACGCGATCCTCTATGGCCTTGCGGCGCCGCGACGGCTAGACTTCGCCGCCGTCCCGTAAGCGGCGGAGCGCGTCGGGCGGGTCGCCGCCGCGACGCGAAGGGGAGTGGCCATGATCGCCGGGTTTGGCATTGTCGCAATCGCGATCGCACTATTCGTCGTCATCACCGTCTTGATGGGCGTGCGGCAGGTGCCGCAGGGCTACAATTACACCGTCGAACGCTTCGGCCGCTACAACAAGACGCTGACGCCCGGCCTCGGCCTGATCATTCCCTATGTCGACAGCGTCGGTCGCAAGCTCAGCGTGATGGAGCAGGTCGTCGACGTGCCGAGCCAAGAGATCATCACCAAGGACAACGCCACCGTGACGGTCGACGGCGTCGCCTTCTACCAAGTGCTCGACGTGCGGCGCGCCTCCTACGAGGTCGCCAATCTGCAGCAGGCGCTGCTCAATCTGGTGATGACCAACATCCGCACCGTCATGGGTTCGATGGACCTCGACCAGCTGCTGTCGCATCGCGACGAGATCAACGCGCGACTGCTCGGCGTCATCGACGCGGCTTCCGAGCCCTGGGGCGTCAAGGTGACGCGCATCGAAATCAAGGACATCGAGCCGCCCAAGGACCTGGTCGAGGCGATGGGCCGGCAAATGAAGGCCGAGCGCGAAAAGCGCGCGGTCATCCTCGAGGCCGAGGGCATGCGACAGTCCGACATCACCCGCGCCGAGGGGCGCAAGGCCGCGGTGATGCTCGAAGCGGAAGGGCGCAAGGAAGCGGCGTTCCGCGACGCTGAGGCGCGCGAGCGCACCGCGCAGGCCGAAGCGCTGGCGACGCGGGTGGTGAGCGAATCGACCGCCCACGGCGACGTCGCGGCGCTCAATTACCTGATCGCCGATAAATACGTGCGCGCGCTGCAGGCGTTTGCGCAGGCGCCCAATCAGAAAGTGTTCATCGTGCCGATGGAGCTCTCTTCGCTCGCCGGCACGCTCGGCGGCATTTCGCAGATTGCGGCGAGCGCGTTCGGCGAGGGCGCGGCGCGTGCGCCGGGGCGTCCGGCGAGCGTCGTTCCCGACTCGCCGCCGCCGCCGCCGCCACCGTCGGGGCAAGGCTAGGTCGTGACCGAGGTCGACTTGTTCACCGTCCATCCCTACGTCGTCTGGCTGGTCGCCGGGCTGGCGCTCTGCGCCGCCGAGACCTTTGTGCCCGGCGCCTTCCTGATCTGGATTGGCCTGGCGGCGGTCGCCGTCGGAATCGTCGAATTCTTTGTCGCCGTGGCGCTGACGCCAGCGCTGCTGCTGTTCGCGGCGCTGGTCGTCGTTTTCGTCTTCATTGGCCGGCGGGTCTACGGCTCGCTCGATTCCGGCGCGCCGCAATTGCCGCTCAGCCGCGCCCACGCGCTGATCGGCAAGGAATTCTATCTCGACGAGGCGATCGACCGCGGCCACGGCTGCATCCGCGTCGGCGACAGCGTGTGGCGGGTCGCCGGGGACGACATGCCGAAGGGCGAAAAGGTGCGCGTCGTCGGGGTCGAAGACGGCGCGGAAATCAAAGTCGAGAAGGCCTGAGCAAGGCCGCGCGCGTCGCGTCGGGGATTCGACGCAAGGTCGCGCTTCGCGTAACCATAGACGCCGGACCGGACCGTAAAGTGAGGTGGGTCCAGCCAACGCGCGGCGCGAGCCGCCGTCGCGCTGGAGGAGGAGGCCGCGGTGCGTGCGACGATCCCGACGAAAATCGCGAAATTCTCGATAGCGGCGCTCGTCGTCACCGTCACGCTTGCCATTAGCGGCGCCGCGTTTGCCCAAGAGGGCCGCGGCGGCGGGCCAGCCGGCGCCGGCGACGGCAACGGCGTCGGCCCTTCCGCGTCCGGGCCGGCCGGGCCGGGCAGCAGCGGTCCCGGCCTTGCGGTCAGCCCCGACCCGTCCTCCGGCGCCTGCGACGTCGGACCTTCGCTGCCGACGCCGCCGATGATCGGCGAGGCGGGCGACGCAGTGAAGGCGCTCTCGCGCGCCACCGAGTCCTACATCCGCAATTGCGGCTGCGCGACCCAAGCCTGCGTCGCCGACGCCCTCGACAAATACGCCGAAGCCCTCGCCCAGCTGACGCCGCGCCTGCCGCCGCAACTGCAAGACGAGGCGAACGTCGTGGCTCAGGCGGCGCAACGGGTGCGCGCCGCCCGGACCAAGGCCGAAGCGCTCCATGCGCTGCATGACGCGATCGCGATCATCCACAAGGACGTCGAACTCGTCCGGGCGGAAGACCCGGACCACCCGCGCCTCACCCGCGGCGGCGACTTCGTCGCCGAAACGCTGAACGTCGCCAGCCTCGCGCTGGAGAAGGGCGGCGGCCTCTGACGGCGCGCCCGGCGGCTTGACTCGGTGGCCTCGGAGCGGCATCCGAATTCCAAGGATGGCCGCCATGGACGCCTCGAGAGGCACAGCGACAATCGCCGCGACGTTTTTATCCCTCGCGCTGTCGCTTTGCCTGTTTGCGGCTGCGGTCTTCCTTGGCGCCGCGTCGCCCGCCTGGGCGGAGACCCGGGTGGCGCTGGTCGTCGGCGAAGGCGGCTATCGGTCGGTTCCCGAACTCGCCAATCCGCCCAACGACGCGCGCGACGTCGCCGACGCGCTGAAAGCGCTCGGTTTCGCCGTCACGCTCGGCGTCGATCTCGACCAGGCGCGGATGCAGCGGGCGATCGACGACTTCGCCCGCAGCGCGGCGTCCGCCGACGTCTCGCTGTTCTATTACGGCGGCCACGGCCTGCAGGTCGCCGCCCACAACTACCTGATCCCGATCGACGCGCAGTTGCGCAGCGTCGACGACATCGACAAGCGCACCATCCGTCTCGACGGCGTGCTCGAGGGTCTGGCGAAGGCGAGCGGAATCCATCTCGTCTTCCTCGACGCCTGTCGCAACAATCCGCTGAAGGACCTCAATGTCGCGCTGCGCGCGTCCGGGCTGGCGCGGGTCGGCGACGCGGCGGGGTTCATGATCGCTTTCGCCACTCAGCCCGACAACGTCGCCTATGACGGCGCCGGCCGCAACAGTCCGTTCGCGCGCGCGCTGCTCGGCCACGTCGCCGCGCCAGGGATCGACGTTTCGTCGATGATGATCGCGGTGCGCCGCGACGTCATCGCCGCCACCGGCGGCGCGCAGATCCCGTGGGAGAATTCGTCGCTGACGCGGCA
>Ga0181537_10003800_pt1 | contig 12766 bp, 20 predicted proteins | sample PEATcosm2014_Bin_39_FD_119765 | JGI IMG/M metagenome (GOLD analysis project Ga0181537, IMG submission 119765) | Peatland microbial communities from MTU Mesocosm Facility, Houghton, MI, USA - PEATcosm2014_Bin23_10_metaG | ecosystem: Environmental > Terrestrial > Soil > Wetlands > Peat | place...
AACCCAATCCACCACCTTTTAGGAGAAACAAATGAAAGCCATCCTCAATCAAGAAGCGCAAATCCGGGTCGACGGGACCGAGGGCTCCCACGAAGAACTCGTCGAACTCTCCACCGAATCGCTTCAACTCGTGGGCGGCGGAATGCGTGTCGCCATCCACGTCGAACCCTCTTTGCGCATGGCCAACTGAGTCGCAGTCAGTCCGGAGAATCGGCGGCCGGATACTTCGTCAAGAAGTGCCGGCCATCGGCTTTATTAGCCCATACTCATCTCTTTGAAGCGGCCGACGCGATGTTCCGTCAAGCATGAGACGCTAATCGTTGCTTGCCTTCTGATCGCCGCCCTTGTCTGACTTGTTGGCGGCCTCGCGATTCCACCGAGGAGACTTTTCGGCGCGTTGGTATTCCAGGTGGCAAGGGATTCTCGGCGTAGCGGCAAGCGTCGTCGTTTGTCACGTGGGTCTTCGCGCCTTCCTGTTCGCGCCGTATCGGCTTCCGAGTGATGCAATGCTCCCCGGGTTGCACGTCAATGACTTGATTCTTGTCAGGAAGTGGCCGTACGGTGTTCGGATGCCCTTTGTCCATGCCATGTTGGCAAGCTTGGGATCTCCCCAGCGTGGCGACCTTGTCGTGTTTCGGTATCCGCCGTGGTCCAACCAGTCCAACATCAAGCGCGTTGTCGGCGTGCCGGGAGATGAAGTTCAGGTTGTCGATCACTCTCTTGTCGTAAATGGACAGCTGGCCAAAAGACGGTCGAAGGAAGCCTTCGATGACATTGCGAGAAACCAGCAATATGCGCAGATTGAGGAGAGTCTCGGAAATGCGAGTTACTCGGTCATCTACGCGGACGGTGGTTCGACCCCAGTGCATCCAGCCTTACAACACACGGATGGTTCGGCCTGTATCAACACCAATGATGGCTTTTCGTGCACCGTGCCACCCGACCGCTATTTCGTTCTCGGTGACAATCGGGACAACAGTGAAGATAGCCGCTACTGGGGGTTTGTGCCGCTCGGAAACATTGTCGGAATTGTCAGATTGGTCTTATGGAACTATCAAGAGCTGGACCGCGCATGGACACCGGTCAAATAGCGGGACCGATCTGCCAAGTCGTCTGGGTCTATGGCCGAGTCCTTCTTATTCGCAGAACCCAATTTTGCTTTGGTGCCGGAGTGGGTTGAGGGCGTGCAAAAAGTCGATGTCGGCTGACGGGTCATTGACAAGCGCTAGCGAGCCGTCTCTTCGATGACGAATCGAGCAGCATCACGTCGCGTCCCTGAATCACCGCAACGTCGTCGACGTGAAGACGTGGGAGTGGCTTGTTGTGCATCAACGCCTTGCAAATAAGCAGTCTCGCAGGTTCAGCGAGTCGCCCCATGTACAGGCGCTGGCGCATCGGCGGACCGACAGGCCAGCGGACTCTCGCAAACTACAGGTCGAGGTGATTGACTTTGCTGCCGTCGATACTCAGGTTGGCCATCAGGCCGCCATTGCTCAGCACCAGACCGATGACCTCCGGCTGGGACGTGCCGGTATCAACTCTTCCATCTGCGCCCACCGAAACCAGCGTCACGGATGCATCGGCACCGGCGGTCCAGCCCTTGCTGGCGACGAATCGGTCATACGACTGCTGATTCATGAACAGAACGAATTCGGCCTTGGAGTCGGCACCGGCAATCAGGCCGAGTCCACCAGCGGTCGTGCTGTAGTAGCCCGTGACCTGCGATCCTCTTCGCAATTCACCCTTGCCATAGGATCCACTGACCCCAAGTCCCGCCGAAATCACGGACGGAAATACCAGGACACCCACGGCCTTTCCTACCAGTTCGCGCGACCCAGGAATCTGCACATAAAGTTTGCTGAGCGAGGCGTCGACATCGGAGTTGATGGCATGGCGCTCGGCGCTTGAATCACCTGTTCCCGTGTCGGTCGTCGAACACCCGCAGACAATCACCGCGGTCGATAGAGTGATTGCCCTGAAAACTGATCGTGTAAGAATTGAAAACATGGAAAGCCCTCCGTGAACAATTGCCATGGTCCGGTACCAACTGCCCACAACTAACCCGCTCGGCCCCCGGAAGTGAACAGGCAACGTAGCAAGCCGCGCGAGGGGCGTCCGTTCGCCAGCGCACGCTGGCGCGAAGTCACAACGCCCCGCTATGCCTGCTCTTGCGGTGCGGAAACAGACGGATCCCGCATTATTGGTGTTCATGGGAATTGGAAAGCCATGACGTCACCTTGAAAAAGTGCGACGCTTTGCCCACACGGCATGTCGGACGAAACTCTCCTAGCATCGCACTCTGAGTCGGTCATTCACGCCTTCGGCGTGGGACCTTGGAGTCGTCAATGAGCAGCGTACGTATCGAGCAGAAGAGCTACGAGATGCCCCCGCGGGAGGGGATCAGCATCGCGCATTTTCTCACCGTCACCGACATCGAGCGATCGGCGCGCTACTACGAAAAGGTCTTCGGCGCCCGCGTTCTGAGCCTGGGTGACGGCAACGCGCCTGCGTACCTTCAGCTTGCGAACATCTGGATGATTCTGAATGTCGGGGGCGGCCCGACCCCGGATAAGCCGACGGTAACGCTCAGTACTCCCGACCCGAACCACATCAACAGCTTCCTGAATCTCCGCGTTGCGGATATTCAAGCGTGCTATGAACTGTGGAAGAGTCGAGGGGCCAACTTCATCACGGAGCCGATCCCCAAGTACGGCGAGATTCGCTGCTACATCCGCGATCCTGACGGCTACATAATCGAGGTCGGTCAGAGCACCGATCTGAAGTATGGTTGACGCTTGGGGCCTGCATGGGAGGGGGGTGCGGACAAAATCTTGGACGAAAATACGTCACCAATCCCGGATCTTCGCGATATTCAATCGGCCTTTGGCGTCAGCGTTGTGCCGGGTGTCCCGAACAAGCCCGGCGAATCAGAATGGCGAGCGCCAGTTCAGCCCGGGAAACCTGGCGAAATCTCGGTCGGTGGTAATCCATTCGCATCCGGCTTCGATGGCGAGTGCCGCAAGCCATGCATCTTGAACAAGGTTGCCGCTTGCCTTGGACTGATCGCAAAGGGTCTCGAAGATCGACCAGTGGCGTTCCCCGGGGACTATCACCGTGGCGTTCTGTTGCTCAAGGAGCGCGCGGCAGAAGGCGAAAGTCTCGCTCTGAGAGCTTGGCTTGGCGAAAATCCTTGGATGCGTGCACACCCGCACGACCGCTCCCAGCACTTGCGGCGATATTCCGTAGGCCGCCGCGCCGTTGACGACCGACTCGAGCCAGGACTTGTGCTTTGAGTGGTTTTCGGAGTCCGAGCGGAACGCGTAGATCAGGACATTGACGTCCGCCAGGATCAAAGTCGCCCTTCCATGCGATCGAGGAGGGCAGCGCTGTCATTCAGGTCGACGCCCGGCAGGGTTCCCCCGCCCGCTCGGCACTCGGGCAGCGTCACAATAGATTGTTTCAACGGCTTCTTCGGGCGGCGCAGGACAAGCTGAAGCCCCTCCTCGATCAGCGACGTGAGCGTCGCCCCACGCCGGGCTGCCTCGCTGCGGGCCCGTTCCAGCAATCTTTCGTCCAGCCGAACTGTCGTGCGCATATGTCAAAACATACCGCTCGTATGTCTATATGTCAAGTGCATGAAAATGAGCAGGCAAGTCGTAGCCACCGGAAACTGCCAAGGAGTCGCGTGGGGGGGATTACCCTCGCGGCCCAAGCGCTAGTCAAATCCTGTTCAAATCGCGCGTTGCAAATTGGTTCAAGTTTTTTGCCGCAACCCCACCATTGCCAACAAGACCGGGCTGCCCGAAACTTCACTATCGGCCATGATCGGAATTGACGCATGGTCCGCTTAGCGGCACCGACAATTGGGTGAAATGGCCTGCCACCTCGCACGAGCAAGTCCTCGATGGAGGATTTTCTCGACGACTTCCCAACCGTTTCGCGAGAAGTGGCTGTCGCGGTGCTGGAGGATGCTCGAAAGCGCTTAGATACCGATGCGATTGCTGCTTGACGAGTCGGTTACGCGAAGGCTCCGACTCGCGTTGGCGCAACATGATGTGCGCACGGTCGTCGAAATGGGCTGGTCCGGCCGCTCTATCGGCTCGACGCAGGACACCTCCGACCGCTGCGCGACTCGTTGGCCAAGTACGAACGTGTCATGGTATAGCGGCTGGATTAGAGGGACGACTACCTCAAAGACCTGCAAGCAAGAGGAGAGCGACGGTGAGACCTAATCGGCATGGAACCCAAGTTGTCGAGTACCCGAGTGAGCTCGAGATCGTCACCACTCGGATGTTTGACGCTCCAGTCGGACTCGTGTTTGACGTCCTGACAAAGCCGGACCATGTGCGGCGCTGGGCTGCTACCGGAGGTGACCGGATGACGATCTGCGAGATCGACCTACGCGTCGGAGGCGACTTCCACCACGTATTTGTGACTCCGGACGGCAGGGAGTGCTCGTTCCGTGGCACCTACTTGGAAATCGAGCCGCCGAGTCGCGTGGTCAACTCCTGGCTCTTCGAAGGCTGGAAGGACGCCTGGGCGACGGAGACCAACGCTTTGAGCGAGGTGGGCGGCGTGACGACCCTGACGTTGTCACTGGCGTTTCGCGAGAAGGACGGCGCATCCAACATGCTCAGGGCACATGCGGAAGCGGCGCGGCGCGGCGACACCAACGGACAGCCCGCAAGCTTCGACGCGATGGAGGACCTGCTGTCCTCGCTACTTGATCAGGAGTCAGCTCGGGAATCTGGAGGAGTCATCGGATAACGCCAGTACCCACCTCGGATGTCGACACGGCGCTGAGCGGACGCTTATGTCCGGCCGGACGAATGGCGAACTGGTTTCCCTTGCCTCAATGGGTTTCGACGTGTTCGTTACGGCTGATAAGAACCTGGCGTATCAACACAACGCAGCCACTTTGCCGATCGCCGTGGTGGTTCTCGATGCGCTGGCGAACGATCTGTCGTCGCTCCTGCCGCTTATGCCTGGACTGGAAAGAGCACTTGGCTCCCTTGCGCCTCGCACACTCGTGCGCGTGAGTGCCCTGTCAAGGTTTCGTCTCGCCGCTCCCGCGCGCGCCGGCAAGAACGACTTCCGCAAGGGACCGTGGCGAATGGATAACGACGCCACTGTACTGCTTTCCGTACCCGGGCCCGAAGTGCGTTCGATCGCCCGTAACCAGGAAGTCACTTCGCGCATTGATCGCAGCAGCCAGAACTGGTCGATCCTTCTCCGGCAGCCACTCGACATCGCCGCCATGGAGCACGGGGGACCGCAAGGGTAAAATTCGAATTTTAGCCAGCAACTCGTCGAGCGCAGAAACCGCTTCGGGGCCTTTCCTTGCGAGATTTCGCTGCGCCTCCGCGACCACGTATTCGTCGGCACAACATTCGTGGCCGAACTCGAGGAGCAAAGTCAGGAGCCGGCGCACGGCGCCGTCCGACTTGGCAGCAGAGAAGAGCAGATTGGCGTCAAGAAAGATCCGCACCAGTGTCCCACCGGGAACTACCGCCGCCCCGACCGCGCCGCCTTGGACGGCACGTTGCGTCCTCTTTGCTTCGCCTTCAACAACGCCGCCAGCTCTCCCTCGGCCGCGTCGAACTCCTGCTCGCGCTTCACGGAATAGATCTCGATGGGCAAGGTCACCGCCGGACGCAACAGCAGTCCGTCCGGCGTCGTCTCAGCAATCAGCTGATCCTCGCCCTTGAGCCCCAGGGCGAGACGCAGCTTTGATGGCAGTGTCACGACGCCGCGGCTGGTAATGGTGAGCGTTGCTTTCATGGATAGCAGAATAACGGCTTTTCCGTAATGACGCAATCCGGAAAAGGCGAGCATTACGGGATTCGCCGCGTCTTTCAAACCGCGAACCGCTCGCATCCGCCCGGTCGAAAATGCCACGTAAGCCGCGTCTCAATATTGTCGCTGCACGACGGAAAGCGGTCGACCATTGCCAACTAGACCGGACTGCCCGAAACTTCTCGATCGGCCATCTGCAGGCATCAGCAAGCGTCCGCTCTTTGGAAGCGAAATTTGTTTCATTGCGCATTAGGTGCCGCAGGTAATTTCGCTTATGGGGTGATCTCGAGGCGTCACCCCTTACTCAACACATCGCCGTGCCTATCCCCGCTAAAGTAATCGCAGACGAAGTTGACAAATGCCGTCACCTTCGGGCTCACCAGCCGATGCGATGTATGCAGCACCCAGACTTCGGCCGCTGACTGCGTCGACAGGCCCCAGCTGACGATGCGGCCCGATGCAAGCGCGTCGACGGCGATCGTGCGCGGAATCATCGCGGCGCCCGCGCCGGCGCAGACGGCGTCGCGAACCGACAGCGGCGTGGACAGCCGCAGCACGGCCTTCGGATGGAACAGGCGCTCGATCCCGCTGTCCTGGTCAGTGACACGCCAGACCTCGTCGTCGGCCGTCCCGGTGCGCATCACCGCCGGGACCCGCTCGATCCGGTCCGGGACCGCGCTGGCCGCCGGTCGCGGCAGACCGGCCGGCGCGACGAGCACGAGTCGGTTGCGGAGAAAGCACCGGCCCACGAGCGCGCTGTCCGGGCGCGGGTTGACGCGGACGACAACGTCGACGCCGTCTGCGACCAGGTCGATGAACCGGTCCTCCGTCGTGACCTCGAGCAGAACTTCCGGAAAGGCCAACCGAAACGCTGCCGCCAGCGCGCCCAGGCTCGTGTGCGCGAACAGCAGCGGCACGCTGACGCGAAGGCGCCCGGTCGGGCGGCCGAGGCCGGCCTTGACGTCCTGCAGCGCCTCGGCGATCTCGCCGATCCGCTGGTCGGTGCGAGCGTGCAGCACGGCGCCCTCTTCGGTTAGGCGCAACGTATGCGAACCGCGCTCGATCAGCCGCACGCCCAGGCTCTCCTCGAACTCGCGGACGCGGCGCGACAAGGTCGCTTTCGCTTGGCCGCTGGCTCGACTCGCACGTCCGAAACCGCCGTGGGTGGCAACCAGGTTGAAGTCAGAGAGCGCCAGCAGGTCCATATCTGTTCCATAGTTGAGACGAGTGGTCTTCATTTTAGCGGCTATGCGCCATCAGCGGAACGATCTAATCTTCAACTATGGCATCAGGCAGCCGGTCCGGCCCCCGAAAGGGGCGGCCAGCGAGTTGATTCCCCCAACCCTTTTAGGAGCAAATCATGTCCATCCTCGTAACTGGCAGCACGGGCCGCATCGGCACCGAGATTGTCAACCAACTCGCCACGAGCGGCGCCGACGTCCGCGCGCTCACACGCAACCCCGAGAAGTCCCACTTTCCCGCCGGCGTGTCGGCTGTCCGCGGTGACCTGCTCGACGCCGGCGCGATGCGCGAGGCGCTCGTCGGCGTGAAGACGCTGTTCCTGCTCGTCAGCAACGCGCCCGACGAACTGACCCAGGCGATCAACACGCTCGGGCTGGCGCGCGAAGCGGGCGTGAAAGGTATCGTCTACCTGTCGGTGACGCGCAGCGCTGATTTCAGCGACGTCTCGCACTTCACCTCCAAGCACGCGGTCGAACGCATGATCGAGCAGATGGATTTGCCGGCAACGGTGCTTCGCCCGTCGTACTTTTTCCAGAACGATGCGACCTTCAAGGACCCGTTGACCAAGGCCGGGCTTTACGTGTCGCCAGTCGGCACCCGGGGCGTGTCGATGGTTGACGTGCGCGACATTGCCGACGCCGCCGTGATCGAACTGCTGCGCCGCGACCGCGCTCCGACGGCGCTGCCGCGCGCGAGCTACGAGCTGTCCGGCCCCGACGCGTTGACCGGCCCGTCGCTGGCCGCGATCTGGTCGAAGACGCTGGGCCGCGACGTTCGCTACGCCGGCGGCGACCTCGACGCGTTCGAGAGCGCCGTGAAGTCGCGTGCGCCCGCATGGATGGCCTACGACATGCGCGCGATGATGCGCCGCTACCAGGACGACGGCGCGGTGGCGACCGACGACGACATCGCGCACCTGACGACGCTATTGGGGCGCCCGCCGCGCCGCTACGCCGACTTCGCAGCGGAAACCGCCCGCGGCTGGCAGGCCTGAGCCGGACTTCGAACCAGACGTCAACCCACCAGGAGAGCGTGATGACCACCCAAACTGAAGCGAAGCGCGTGTTGTTCGTCGGGCAGCAGCCCGAGACCGTCGATTTCTCGGACCCGGCGCTGCCCCCCGGCTTCGACGCCGCAAAGATCCACGCCGGCATCGCGATCGGCATGCAACAGATGCTCGATCGAGGCTGGAATGCCGACCTGTGCCTGGTGCCGCCGGACGCGTCAGCAACGCAGACGCTGGAGCGGCAGCTCGCGGCCATGACGTACGACTGCGTTGTTATTGGCGGCGGCATCCGCATCCCGCCGAAGAGTCTGTTGCTCTTTGAGCGCTTGGTGAACACCGTGCACCGTGCCGCGCCGACGGCGGCCATCGCGTTCAACACGACGCCGCAGGACACCGGCGCGGCCGCCGCGCGATGGTTCGCGGGTGAATGAGCCGCGCGCGGCGCCCGCGATCGCGACCGATCGTGATCGTGGGCGCTTCGCGCCAGGGCGCCTTGCCCACCGACGGCCGCCGTCAATCGCGCAAGCCCTCGACCAACAGCGTGACCACGCGCCCCGAGACGCCGGCTAATCGGTGTCCGCTTTACGACGACCAATCTGCAAATGCGTACGGCCGGAGTGGGTCGGTTTCGCAATTTCGCGACCGCTATTGGATGTCCCGCGCGGTATCGGCTTTGCATTTGAGTGCGTTCTGTTGATTTGAAGCCCACGTCGGCAAGTTCAAAGGAATGCGGGCAAGATCGGCTCGCAGTTGCCTCAACGCTCGCGACCGACGAGCATTGGTCCTTGTTTACGGACTTAAAGTCCGCTGCAAATGTCTTCGAGGCAAATTCAATTTCGCAGACGGAGCGGGTGGCAGCGGGTGGCAGAACGAAGCAATTCACCTCAACGGTGTCTTGCAAGTAATTGAAATATTGGAGGCGGGGGTCGGAATCGAACCGGCGTACACGGATTTGCAGTCCGTAAACGCGACAGTGAAATCAAAGCCTTACTGAATTCACCACTCGCGATTGCGCGAATTTACCACCCTTGACAGGCAAGCCGAGACCAAGCCACCTGCCACTTAGCACCCGCAAGGCGAATGCATCCTAGGCCGCGGCCTGAAGGGTGAAGTCGACGTGGACAGAATCAAACGGAAAGACAAAACCCTCGGCACTTCGATCCAGCACCCCTGCCAGGAGCAAGGCGTGAACATCCGTATGCACGCCCTTGACGTCGCGCTCAACTCGCCGCGCAATCTCACGCAACGCTAACGGACCCGACCCGCTCATGGCGCGCAGTATCGCCAGGCGATTGGGTGCCAGGATGCGCCACAGCAGTTCGGGGGTTGCAAAGTCGATGCGGGCCCCCCTGCCCTGCGCCTTGCCGTTCATGGCCGCGGTCAAGCGCGCCTTGGCACCTGCGAGCGACTGAACTCCAACGGTGACCACGTTCATTTTCCAATCTCCCACTGCGCCACGTCCGACCAGAAATCCGCCTGCAGGGCATCGAGCGACCGAAATCGATACGGAGTCTCAACACCGCCGATATGACGATGGTCACCTTTGCCGATCTCGTTGTCGTAGCGCACAACACAAATGCCTTCCACGACATACGCGAGCCGATACTTCAGATCGTGGCGGCAAGCTTCGACCGGCGAGGCGAGTTTCCAGACGACCAGTTCCACGAAGGATTTCTCGTCGAGCACGAGGCGCTCGGCGAGCAGTGGCTCTGCGTCCATGTTGGAAATAATAACAACAATTGAAACCGTTGTCAACGTTTACAACACTTGGCAGAATTATTTCGCGCCGCCGCTGCAATTCCGAAACTGCCCGCTCCGGCGTCGCTGGAAAGGCGCTCCGCGGTGCCTCTAGCCAGCAATCGCGATGGGAGCTAACGTCCACATACCGACAAACCCAAAATCGAAAGACCGGGTATGGGAGAAAATCATTGTCGGCCAGAAGCGGCCATGCGGGACTCATGCCGATAGCGGTCATGCGGCCACAGGATTTCGGCGATGCCTTCTAGTTGAGGGACTGCGATGGGCAAGCGAAGCACGATTTTGATGGCCATGATCCTGCCGCTCTTAATCGCGGTGGGGCTTCTCGCGGGCTTCGTCGCGCCGCGATTCTTAAAATAGCGGGCAGCGCCACTGTCGGCCATTGGACACGACGCCCGGCAACGAAATTAATTTGATGTAGGACTAGCGGCATGCGACCTCAGTGGGCCTTGGATAGCGGATTCCTGGTTGAAATCGACGACAGCGCGAAGCCGTTATTGACGGATTGGCTTGCTAATCATGACGAGCCTGGATATTGCGTGATCATCAATCGCGTAGCCAAGGTCGGTGATGTGACGCGAGGACCCGACGGAAAGGCAGTTTGGTCGATCGAGCAACCACATCCATGGGAAATTACCTTCGGGGTCAAAGAAGGCAAACCGGATTTAGAATTCTTTTGGATCGATGGCTTCAAATTTTTCATGCCGTTCTTTGTTCGACCTGAGGAACGGGGCGTCCGTATTTGCAGTCGGGATGGCAGGTTGCACGTCGAGGCTCTGCCGAGCTCGCTCTCGCAAGGTTGAAATATAGGAGTAACCGCGGCCAACGATATCGGCCCTGGCCGTGTAAATTGATCAAGACATTACGGTTTACGAGATGGGGCTACCGCTTCGCCAATTGATCACAGTTCCCGGGGCCGCGTCGCAGGAATCGTCTGCCGAGATCTTGGCACGCTTGTTGTTGTCGACAAGACACGTTTCGGCAGAGGTCACGACAGACGGCCTTCTACTTCATGCTGTTTCAGAGCTTGATCTTGAGCAGGTCGTTGACAAGCTTCGAGAGGCGGGACAAAGGCTTTCCCTCGGCAAACCACAAATCCACTACATTCAAGGCGACGTTTGGAAAGAACCTTACGCAAACCTCGTAGTGAAATTTCCGGCGGGATGCCTTGCAGATGTCCGCAAGGATTTGCAATCGCGCCGTGCTGAAGTGCAGGAAGTCGAGTCATTCGCTCCCGAAGAAGCAATTATTCACGCCGTAGCACCAATGTCTGAATTATTCGGCTACACCACGTCCCTGCGGTCTCTCACCCGAGGGCGTGGCACTTTTCAACAAGAGTATTTGGAATACAGACCCCTCCCACGTATCTAGATGACCGTGTCGATGCTTATCGTCCCCCAATTGAATCTCCGATGATCGCCGCGGCCTAAGAGAGGTGTTGACTTGCCACCGACATTCCTACTCTTCCTTGGCGTGATTGCTCTTGCGCCTGTCGGTGCGTTGACGGGAATATTCCTTTTGATTGGTCTTGGATCAAGCCGCTATAGATCGGATGCCCAGTTTCTATTGCGCATCTGCACCCTTGGCGCAGCCGTTCCCGTCGTGGCAATGCTTTTGTTGCTTCTCGTCTACGGGTATCCCGAAGGCGGAGGACATCGTGGGCCACTCGCTTTAATTGGTCCCGTCTGCCTCATTTACCTTGGCTCTTTTGGCGCTCTGTCTATCGCAATCGGAGCTTTCAAGTTTTGGCGATCTCGTCACCGGCCAATCTAGAAATGCATTTTCAGGACAGGATGCAAGGTAGGCTTCCTTCAATCGCGACTTGTCAGCGTTGGGACCTTGATGGGACCCCCAGTGGGCCCATGCACGGCCGATGCGAAGTCGGTTCAGTATGTCCGCTTACGAGAAACGCGACTTGTCGCTTTGCGGAGGCTGGGACGGCCGCTTGGGGTCGACAGGGAAAAAACGTGTCCGCTTTCCGATCGGCGACTCCACGTCGACTTTGCATGGATAAGCGGAATCAACTGGAAACGGTACAGTTCCGCGTTGAAACCCGGAGTCCTGTTACACCGTAGACACGGCGACCACCCTCATCCCCTCCCTTCTCCCACTGGCGTGGGCGAAGGGCGATCGGGCGTCATCTTGCGGAGAGCCCTGCTACGCGCCTGGGGCGCTACGCAGGGCTTTCTGCTTCGCGTTTGCTTGGGTCTTTTCTGCGCAGGGCGTTGGCGCGAAGCAGAAAGGCGGGGGCGGAATCGAACCGGCGTACACGGATGTGCAGTCCGTGCGCGCGACACTGAAATCAGTGCGTTAGGGAATTTTCGACCCAAATGTCGAGTGGCGACGTCAATTGGGTTACATCTATTCCATATGACGGCACTCTTCGTGTGCTTGAAGGCTCGAAGGCAAAGCCGCGCTTATCCAGGAGCCACTCCGCCGTAGGCCGGTCACCCGATGCGGCCTGCGAGTCGCCTCTATAGATCTTGAGCGTCCGCGCAGCTGTTTTGGATTGCATCGGAAGGGTTCGCCTCGATGGACGAATTCTTGAATCAAACTCCTGAGGTCGTCAGCCGTCAGCACTTCATATTCTCCAAATCCTCAATCAGCCCCGGCCCGGTCGGCTCCCACGCCAGCGACCTTCGTGTCCACTCGCTGGAAGCCGGCATATCCTGCGTCACAGCGTGCCCAAAAAACAACCCGAAGTGCTCGGCGGCCTTTTCAGCTGGAATCGAAATCACAGGCACCTTCAACCCTTTACCGATTGTCTTCGCGATATCGAGCAGCGGTACGCCTTCTTCCTGCACTGCGTGAAACGTTGTGACACCGCGGCCTGTCTTCTCGACGACCAGGCGATACAAGTGCGCCACATCCTTGAGCGGGGCGGCGGCCCAGCGGTTCGCCCCATCGCGCACATAAGCCGAAACACCCTTCTCGCGCGCGATTTGAATTAGCCTCGTCACCAGC
>Ga0181537_10003801_pt1 | contig 12764 bp, 10 predicted proteins | sample PEATcosm2014_Bin_39_FD_119765 | JGI IMG/M metagenome (GOLD analysis project Ga0181537, IMG submission 119765) | Peatland microbial communities from MTU Mesocosm Facility, Houghton, MI, USA - PEATcosm2014_Bin23_10_metaG | ecosystem: Environmental > Terrestrial > Soil > Wetlands > Peat | place...
ACGTTGCGCTATCTGAACGGGAAAAATGGCAAGCCGATGAGGGATGCACAGACGAATGTTTGGACGCCGGATAGCAAGCCTTTCTCCCGTCTGGCTGACTCGAACGCCCGCGATGTGATTTGGGAATTTACCCAGACGAGACCGGTCGGATTTGGCGTCCTGCCGAATCACCTGTTTGAATGTCGCTTCAAGCGCGACGAAATGGGTGGTCGTAGCGTTAACTACTCCTTGGATGAAATCGTCACACACGGGATCGTGGGCGTGAACCTTTGTGGAAAGATCGCACTGCCGCCAACGCCCGGAGCGCTGATACTGTTTGTTCGTCCAAAGACATTTCGGGAGGCGGCTTTCTCCACGTGAGGTGTGACTACACCAGGACTTTTTCTGCCGGCGCAGAAGCTCCGCGCATCTGGCGGACGCGATCGTAGATTTTGCCGTATTCGCGAGCGGAGGCGTTCCAGGAAAAATCTTTGTTCATGCCGTTGCGCATCAGGACTTGCCACGAGGTCTGATCCCGGTAGGCTTGCAAGGCCTGCTTGATGGTGAGCAGCAGGGATTCGCCGATGTATTCGGTGAACTTGAAGCCGGTACCTTTGCCGGTGCGGGCGTCCCAGGGTTCGATGGTGTCATCGAGGCCGCCGGTGGCGCGGACAATGGGCACGGTGCCGTACTTCAGGCTGTAAATCTGGTTCAAGCCGCAGGGTTCGTAGCGCGAGGGCATAAGGAACATGTCGGCGCCGGCTTCAATTTTGTGGGCGATGGCATTGTCGTAGGCAACTTTGACCGCGATCTTATTGGGGAACTGCTTGTGCAGGCGGAGAAATAATTCTTCGTAAGGTTTGTCCCCGGCGCCGAGGGTGACCATGATCATGGGCTCGCGGGCCAGGCGATCTGCGATTTGCGAGATTAGGTCGAAACCTTTTTGCGCGGCGAAGCGGGAGACGATACCAACGACGGGCAGCTTCGTGTCGGCGGCGGGCATGCCGAAAGCGGCGAGCAGATCCTGCTTGCATTTGGCTTTGCCCGCGAGATCCTGCGGGGAAAATTTCGCCACGGCGAATTTGTCGGTCTGCGGGCTCCATTCGTCGTAGTCGACGCCGTTGAGAATTCCGCTCACGGTGGAGGCGCGGTCGTGCAACACGCCTTCGAGGCCGAAACCATACTCAGCGGTTTGAATTTCCTGGCTGTATTTGCGGCTGACGGTAGTGATGTAGTCGGAGTAAGTGAGCGCGCCTTTGAGAAAGTTGACTTGACCGAAGAATTCCATTTTCGACATGGTGAACAGGTCCCAGGGCAGCATCAGCAGCGGCAGCGTTTCAGGCGGGAACAGGCCCTGGTAGCCCATATTGTGGATGGTGAACACTGTGGCGGCTTCACGGAGGGCGGGGTCTTCCGCATAGACGGTGCGGAGCAGAATGGGCACCAGCGCGGATTGCCAATCGTGACAATGGAAGACGTTGGGCACGCCGAGAATTTTGGACGCTTCGATCACGGCGCGCGAAAACAACGCGTAGCGCTCGGCGTTGTCGGGATAGTCGCCGGCGGAAGTTCCGTAGAGGGCGTCGCGATCGAAATACGGAGGATACTCGACGAAGTAGAAGCGTACTCCGCCCTGGCTGCCGCCGGTAACGACGGAGGCGAAACGGTATTTATCGTCGAAGGGGATGGTGATGCTGCGAACTACGGTGGCCGGTTCGGTGAGCTTCGTCTGGCGATAACGCGGCAAATAGACGCTGACTTGATGGCCCAGAGCGGCCAGCGCGCGAGGCAACGCTCCGACTACGTCGGCCAGCCCGCCAGTTTTCGAAAATGGAACGCCTTCGGATGCGACGAATGCGATGTGCATGAGAGCGACAACCTCCAGGCTCCACTTTTTGCGGGCACAGGATATTATGAATGTGTTTCCGGGGTCGTGCAGGCTGGCGGCATTGATGATCGATCGCTGTAGCCAGCCGACCTGCCAGTTTAATGCTCCGCTAAAAGAGGGTCAACGTGCCGAAAGTAGCCGCCGCGCGTCCGCAAGCAAAACCGAAATTGGGACAGCATTTTCTCGCGAGTGAGGAATATGCGGCGAAAATTGTAGACGCCGCGGGCGATACTTCGCAGAGCACTGTGCTTGAGATCGGGCCGGGACGGGGCATTCTCACTTCCCTGCTGGCGAAGCGCACGCGGCGACTGATCGCGGTGGAACTGGATCGCGTGCTGGCGGCGCAGTTGCGGCTGAAGTTCAGCATGGCGCGCAATGTGGAGATTATCGAAGCCGATATTTTGTCGATCGAGTTCGATTCGTTGTTCGGTCCGAAGCCGGGGCTGGGACGTCCCGGGATCGACTGGAAGCCGGAACCGGCGCGGGTGGTGGGAAATCTGCCTTACTACATCACTTCCGATATTTTGCTGCGGCTGTTTCAATTCTCGAAATATTTCGAAAGCATCGTGATTATGGTGCAGCGCGAACTGGCCGAGCGGATCGCGGCGAAGCCGGGTGGGCGCGAGTATGGAATGCTTTCGGCGACGGCGCAGCTTTATGGCCGAGTGGAGAATCTTTTTACTTTGCCGCCGGCGGCGTTTGTTCCGCCTCCGAGTGTTCATTCGAGCGTGCTGCGGTTGACGCTCGATCCGCAGCAGGAGCGACTGGGTGTGGCCGGAGCTGGATTCATTGATTTTCTTCGGCTGTCGTTTGGGCAGAAGCGCAAGACGCTGTGGAACAATTTGAAATCGAATTATCCCGAGGCCGCATTGAAGCGCGCGCTGGCCGAGGCGAAGGTCAAGCCCGGCGCGCGCGCTGAGACTTTAAGCCTGGAAGAAAGCGCTGCCGTTTACCGGGCGCTGCGCGCATCGTCGGGGCGTTGCTAAGGAAAATTTTGGATAGTCTCTAAAGAAAAGCTTTAGCCACAGGGGACATAGGGGATCACCGAGGACCGCCTGGCGCTGGACCAGAGTTTTTTCGTACGAGTAGGGGCGACCCGATTCTCGAGGCAAGTGAGCGCATGAGCTCCGTCGTTCGCCATCCCGCGGTTGCCGGGCGTTTCTATCCTCGCGATCCAGAGAGTCTGCGCGAGGAAGTCAATTCCTACCTTTCGCAAGCTGATCCCATGGTACAGGCGCCGGCAGCCGCCATCGGCTGCATCGCGCCGCACGCGGGATATATGTATTCCGGACACGTGGCAGGAGCGGTGTTTGCGCGGATACGGATCCCGCGGCGTTGCATTGTTATGTGCCCGAATCATACGGGAGTGGGACGGGCGCTGGCGATTATGAGCGAAGGCGAATGGGAAACACCGTTGGGCAATGTCCCGATCGACGGCGAACTCGCGGCGAGTTTGAAGGAACGTTGTCCGGGGCTGCAGGAAGACGCTTCGGCGCATCGGGGCGAACACGCCGCCGAGGTCGAACTGCCGTTCCTGTTGGTGCGCCAGACAAAGCTTACCTTCGTCCCGATTGCGTTAGGGACGACGCGGCTCGACGTCCTCGAACAACTCGGAGGCGCGATTGCCGATGTGGTCGCCGCGCAGAAAGATCCTGTGCTCATAGTGGCTTCGAGCGACATGAATCATTACGAATCCGATGCCGTGACGCGCGCGAAGGATCGTTGGGCCATTGAGCGGATCCTCACCCTTGATGCCCAAGGGCTGCATGAAGTGGTTGGCCAGCAGAACATCAGCATGTGCGGTATGGGGCCCGCGGGGGCAATGCTGACGGCGGCCAGGAAGCTGGGAGCGAAGTCCGCGGAGTTGGTGAAATATGCAACCTCGGGCGATGTTTCCGGGGAGCGGGATAGGGTGGTGGGATATGCAGGGGTGGTGGTGCGGTGATCGCCGCGGGGAACACTTTTCACTGCGATGTGTCAGCCAGCGAAACAGTTTGCCGAAAACTCAAGCTGGGGACCTGGGGGCTGAAGCCCTCACTGAAAACAGGCGGCCTTATGGCAGCGTTGGAGGCTCTGCGCCACCCAAAAACGCACCGGCGCCCGGGTCCCTTCAGCGCCCCTAACCTCATTTGAATCAGTCCCTCGAGCCATAGGTTCAATCACATCGGTAACTTTTGAGCTGGATTAGCGTCCGCTAACCTATCCGAAAGATTGGCTCGAGGGAGAATCTTCTTTGGACGGCCGTTATTGGGCGTGGCTTGGGGTGCGTCTGATCGTGGGGGTGGTTCTGGTGGGTTGGGCGTTCAGCTATCTGAGCCCGGGCGGCGGGAGCGGGGAAAAGGAATTTCAGCGCAGTCTGGACGCGCTGCAGAAGGTGCAAAGCGTGCGGATCGCGCTCACCACGGATGAGGCCCCGACACAGCACTCTGAAATGCTCTGGGAAGTTTCCTGCGCGCAAGACGCTTATCACTACAAATGGCACATGGTGGACAGCAGCGCGACCGCCAACAACGAAATCAATCGCGACGAGATTCATGTGGGCAACGTCGAGTATGACCGTCAAAGCGACGATTCGTGGTTGCAGGCAAAATATCCCCAGGGACTCAACCCCAAGAATCTGTGCTCGCGGCTCAACCAGGGCAGCGACAACGGCATGATGCCGGCGATTGCCACCATGATCAAGCGCGGCATTCTGCAAAAAGGCGACAAGAAAACCGTGAGCGGAGTGGGCTGCCGGGAATGGCATGTCACCATCAAGGCCGGCAGAGGACTCGAGCACGATACCGTTTGCCTGGGGCTGGATGATCACTTGCCCTACGAAATGACCGTCGACTCGCGGCACTTGCGAACGGTTTATTCCGACTACAATTCCCTTCCCCTCACTCTGCCTGAGGCTGCCGTGCAGCCGGCCAGCGTTACCAGCAGCTCGAATTGAGGTTGAGGGCCGATCATGACACCTGCAAATGGGGCGACTGTTCGGAGCCAATGCTTTTGACCGCTTCTAAGTTCGCAAGGGACATCCGCAGAGGACGCAAAGCCTGGCTTGGCGAATATCCGCGGAGTGCAGGGGCTGATCCTGACGCCGTGGGGAAACTGGTGCCGATCAGCTGCAGCTCGGAACGCACGTCGGATCACGCATCAACGGCAGAGGCGCAGGACGCTGCGCGGGCAGATCATCACATCGGTCAGCCTGCGGAGATGCAGTGCGCGAGAGAAGATCAGTCGTCCCCCGGGACTTGTTCCAACTCCACCCACCTAACCCAGCGCTAAACGCGCTGGGCTACTATCGCGACGCCCCTTCGACTGCGCTTCGGGCAGGCTCTCCAGGGCTGGGTTACCCCTAGTGGTGACCGCCTAACGGTGACCGCCCGAGGCATGGCCTCCGCCGGAACTGGAACTCGAACTCGACGTGTGGCCGATTGAGGAACTGCTCGCGCTGGATGGCGCTTCGCCGAATGCGGCGAAACCACTACGGGGAGCGCTAGCAGCGAACTGCGGAGTTGCGTGCACTTCCACCGAACCCGATTTCGCCGCTTCGTGGTTGAGGCTCTTCAGATTCTCGAGCGAGCCGCGAGCAATCCCCATGCCTGCTGATCCATTTTTCACCACCATCCGGAATGGCGAAGGCGACGAGAATACCGGACCACCCTTGCCGACCACGACGGTTTTCACGGTTCCCGCCGGAGCTACCAGAGCATGGAAGTTAGCGGGCAGCGTGCCCGCAGTACGCGGTAGCACATTCCACGTGGTAAGCCCGCCGGGTTGCCACATCCAGCCCATTCCGGGAATAAACATCCAGTTACCATAACGGTAAGGCATCCAACCCCACGGATAGGCCGACACGAACATGGAACCGTAGCCGGGATACCACGACCACGCTCCGTCCATAAACGGATCCCAGCCAACGCCAGTAAAGAAAGGCTGCCACATCGTGCCGTAGCCGGGAACGTTTGAGTAGTTGCCGTAATAACTCAGATCGCTGGCGCCGTAGCCGGAAACCGGTGAATGGTTGCGCGCGTATTGCTCGTGATATTGAACGGACTCGCGATCCCAGGAATCGAGCGGGGCTTGGTCAATCGCCTTGGCCAGGGTGAATTGATCCTGATCGCTGACGTTGAATTCCGCCATCTGTTTTTTGCTGATCGTTTCTTTGCCGCCAGGACCTTCGACGACGACGTCCCCTTTGAAAACCGCAAGCTTGGCCAGATCGGACGAAGTCTCGACGCGAAAATGCGCCGGGTGATTGAGCGCAACTTTCTCGCGAGAAAAGTTCAACGTGAAATTGTCGCTGCCCAGCCAGTTCACATACGCCAGGCCTTCGGACAAGTTCAGTTCGGAAACTTTCTGGCCCGCATCCGTGAGACTGAGAACGCTGAACTCGACCGCCGTATCGGGACCCAGGTGCATTGTGCTGCCGTCTTCAAATTCGATCTCGACACGGCCGTTGCTGCGGGTGCGAAGCTGCGCTCCCTGCATGACGGGAAGATTGAGAAACGCATTTTCAAAGCCCAGGCCGGTGTTTTTGTCGATTTGAACCGAACCCTGCACGTCGCTCAAACGCACGATACGTGCCTGCGAACCAGCCAGGGCGGGCAACGCATAAAGCGCGCAGGCCATGGCGGTCAGAAGAATCAGAGCGGAGCGCGATCCGAAGCGCGATCCGAAGAAAGAAGGGCTGGACATTGCATCCCCCGGTTTGCTTTGCCTATTAAAGCACGATTTTAGCGGAACGATTGTAAAAACGAGGTCTTGTTCGCCGGTGCCAGCGGGGATGGTATCGGAGCGGTCCTGGCCCCTAGCGGGCAGCTGCGGTCTTGCCCATTTCCATCAGGCGTTCGGCCCGAGCCCGAACCACGTTGAGCACGGATGCGTCGTCGAGAATCTGCTGCAGCACCGGCTGAACTGCCTGCAGTTCGTTCAGTTCGTGGCCGCGAGCCTGATCTTCCATGCGCTTCAATTCCTCGTCGAGCGCCAGCTTCTGGTAACGGTGGAAGTAGGCCAGATGGCGCCCATATTCGAGGGTGGCCGACAGATCCTGAAAAAAGACAGTGATTTCCTGCACCGGCGGGACGGTGGAAAAGTTGTAGGTCGCGGCCGTGCTGCGCTGATCATCTTTGTAGGTGAGGGTTTTCGAGCCCGTAAAGGCCAGCTTGCGATTGCCGGAGTCGACTTTGCCCGCGAAGAAATGTGCCTGCGCAGCCAGATCAAAAATGCGCGCGCGCCCGGCGGGGGAAAGTTCGAACTCCGCCTGGTAGTCTTCCCGGTCGTCGGATTCAGGAGCGATCTTCGCCGAGCACTCGTACTTGCCGTGTCCGTCGGCGGCGACCGAGATAGAGTAACGATCGGGATCGGACGCTGGAAATACCAGCGTGAACGTGATGGTGGCCGGCTCGCCCGCGCGGGCTGCGGCGGCGGACAGGATCAGAGCGAAGGCCGGCAAGACGGCCAGTAACTGGGGCAGGCGGCGAAGGAGTTTGGGTTGGGAGCGCGGGGCGACGAGCATCTTGTTCAGCCTGTAGCTGCTTTCTTGATGCTGCGCTGCCTGGCGAGAGTTGCAGCGGTGTGCAGGTGGCAGATGGCGATGGCCAGAGCGTCGGAGGCGTCCATGGGCTCAGGGGCCTGGGCGAGTTGCAAAAGGCGCGTGACCATATGCTGCACCTGCTGCTTTTCCGCGCGGCCGTAGCCCACGACCGAAGATTTGATCGTAAGCGGAGAATACTCGGCAACTTCCAGGCCGGCGGCGGCAGCGGCCAGCATGGCTACTCCCCGTACCTGCCCCAGCTTCAGAGCGGACTTCACGTTCAACGCGTAGAACACATCTTCAATGGCAACTTGATCGGGCTGGTGCTCGGCGATGATTTCGCCCAGTTGCGTGAATATTCGCGACAACCGCCGCGGCAGCGCCTCGCGGGCAGAAAGCTTAATCGCGCCACAAGTGAGGCAGGATAACCGGCCGCCGCTATGGATCTCGACCACACCGTAACCGGTGTACGCTCCGCCGCAATCGATTCCGAGGACGCGCATGCTTTGGGACGAACCTGATGCGAGACGAACCTGAGAAGAGTTTACTCCAGGATTGTGGGAAAGGCGTCGTCCGGCTGCTGGTCAAGAGCCGGTCGTCGAGGTGGTCCCCTGATAAGCTGCGCCGGCGACCAAAGTCAAAAGCTGCGGGCACGAGTGCCCGCTCCACACAATCTGCCGGAGAGCCTGCGGCTCTCAGCAGCAGCGCGGGCGGCGGGCGTGGCGATGCTCGTGCTCGCGACGGAAAGCCGCATAGGCATGGGGCGACGACGGGGTCTGCGTGCGCTCGAGGAAACGAGCGTAAGGCGCTTCGTCGAAAATCTCACGCAGCGCCGCCAGAAAAATCCGGGCGAAATTCAGCAGCTGTTTCATACGGCGTTGTCTCAGGTCAGCGTTCATGCGTTGTCTCCCGTCACCAGTCTCGTCATCACAAATGCCGATTCTCGCGCCGGAAACGCTTTCTTTCCGCTCAGAATGCCGGCCCACACGCGAACCGACTCGATCACCACCAGACTGACCATGATCACCAGAATCGCCGTGAGGGCGGCGTCCAGGCGGTTGTTGAAGATGAGCTGGCCAGTCGCGCTGGTCGCGGGAGCTGCCGCCAGCGCGCGGGCCTGCGCCAGAAAACCAATGCGCGGATTGGGATCGAGCACTTTGTGCCACGACGCGGTGTAGGTCACCGTCACCAGCCACGCCAGCGGCAACAGCGTCACCAGAGAATATTTGGCGCGGTGCATCTTGATGATGATCGTTGTCGCCACGCACAGCGCCACGGTCGCGAGCAATTGATTGGCGATGCCGAACAGCGGCCACAACGAATTGATTCCGCCGAGCGGATCCTTCACTCCCTGCCACAGAAAATATCCCCAGGCAGCGACGATAAGCCCGCTGGTCGCCAGAATCGAGGGATACCAGCTCGTCCTGCCGAGCGGCTTATAGACGTGGCCGAACGCGTCCTGCAGCATGAAGCGAGCCACGCGCGTGCCGGCATCGAGGATGCTCAATATGAACAGAGCCTCAAACATGATGGCGAAGTGATACCAGAGCGCCATCAGTTCCTGACCGCCGAGCGTGCTGGAAAAAATGTGGGCCATGCCAACGGCGAAGGCCGGCGCGCCTCCCGTGCGGTTGTAGAGAGTCTGTTCGCCCACGGCGTGGGCCAGGGCTTGCATCTCGGCCGCAGTGACGGGAAATCCCCAGCTTGCGATCGTATGGGCCGCCGCTTCCGGAGCCGCGCCGACGATGCTGGCAGGACTGTTGATCGCAAAATAAATTCCGGGTTGCAGCACACAAGCCGCGATCACCGCCATGATGGCCACGGCGGATTCGCACATCATTGCGCCGTAGCCGACCAGGCGCGTTTCGGTTTCGCGCGCGATGAGCTTGGGAGTGGTCCCGCTCGAAATTAGAGCATGGAAGCCGCTGATCGCTCCACAGGCGATGGTGATAAAGGCAAAGGGAAAAATTTTACCCGCAAACACCGGGCCCGTACCGTCGACGAAGCGCGTGAACGCCGGCATGTGAAGCGTGGGATGCAGCACGACAATCCCCACGCTCAGAAGCGCAATGGTTCCTAACTTTACGAAGGTGCTGAGGTAATCGCGCGGAGCCAGCAGCAACCAAACCGGCAGAGCAGACGCAGCAAATCCGTAGATAATAATCAGAATCGCCAGCGTCGTGGCGCTCAGGGTGAAGATGCCTGCCAGCGTGGGATTCTGCGAAACCCACTGCCCGCCCCAGATCGCCAGCAGAACAAGAATGAAGCCGAGCACGGAGACTTCCAGCACTTTACCGGGGCGAATCCGGCGCAGGTAAATCCCCATCAACAGCGCGATCGGGATGGTGATGCCAACGGTGAAAGCTCCCCACGGGCTCGACTTGAGCGCATTGACCACGATCAGCGCGACGACCGCCAGGAGAATGGTGATTATCACGATCACGGCCGCATACGCGACCACGCCGCCGACGCGGCCGGTTTCTTCTTTGGCCATTTCCGTGAGCGATTTGCCGTCGCGGCGAACAGAAAACAGCAGGATCACGAAATCCTGCACGCAGCCCGCGAATACTGCGCCGGCCAGTATCCACAGCGTACCGGGCAAGTACCCGAATTGCGCCGCGAGCACCGGTCCTACGAGTGGGCCAGGGCCGGCGATCGCGGCGAAATGGTGGCCGAATACTACCCACTTGTTGGTGACCAGAAAATCGCGTCCGTTCTCCAGGCGCTCGGCGGGAGTGGCCCGGAGCGGATCGAGCACCAGAATCTTGACGGCAATAAAGCGGCTGTAGAAGCGATACCCCAGCGCATAGCAGCAAGTGGCCGCAACCACTAGCCACAAGGCGTTGATGGGTTCGCCGCGGTGCACAGCCACCACGGAGACCGCGAGCGTCCCGACGGCGGCAACCGCTCCCCAGGCGAGAACTGAAAGTGGTTTCGTCATTTTTAGTCGGACATTTCCGTCAGGCATGGTTGGCACAGATTGTCGGCCCAGATTGTCCGCCGAGCATTGTGGCGAATCTTTCGCTTGGGCGCAATCACAATCCTGCACTCTGAAGCGCTACTTGCCCGACAACGTTTTGGGCAGGCGCAGTTTTGGTGATACTCTGTTTCTTCCGAACGACTGCCAACCGCGCGTCGGGGACCTGATCTGGTTCGCCCTGCGCCGGGGTGCATCAGGGATCCGTCTGATTTCATACCTGCACAGGAGCGAAAAATGAAGATAGGCATACTGACCGGCGGAGGCGATTGTCCCGGCCTGAATGCGGTGATCCGCGCCGTGGTGCGTAAAGGAGTCTTTCACTATAGCGACCAGTTTGTCGGTTTTCTCGAGGGCTGGCGCGGCCTGGTGGAAGATAAGAGTATGGTTCTCGACCTGGACACGGTCAGCGGCATTCTGCCGCGCGGCGGGACCATTTTGCGAACATCGCGCACCAATCCCTCCAAGAAACCGGACGGTCTCGACCGCTGCATCGCCACCATCGAAAAGCACAAAATTGACGCGCTCATCGCGATCGGAGGCGATGACACGCTGTCGGTCGCGCAGAAACTGTACGAGCGCGGCGTCAAGGTGATTGGCGTTCCCAAAACCATCGACAACGACCTGGCGGGGACCGACTACACCTTCGGTTTCGACACGGCCGTGAACGTGGTGTGCGAGGCCATTGACCGCGTGCATACCACTGCCGAGGCTCACAATCGCGTGATGGTAGTCGAGGTAATGGGCCGCGATGCCGGCTGGATCGCTCTCTACAGCGGAATCGCAGGCGGCGCGGACGTGATTCTGATTCCCGAGCGGCCCTTTGACATTGACAAGGTCGCCGACCAGATCCGGCAGCGCCACGAGCGTGGGAAATATTTCTCCATCGTTGTGGTGGCGGAAGGCGCAAAGTTTTCGGCGGACACGAATCCCACCCACGGTGCGCCCGTGTTGCAGGATCTGGGTAAAGACGAGTTCGGGCACGCCAAGCTGGGCGGCATTGCTAATGTTCTGGCGCGCGAGATCGAGCGACGCACCGATTATGAAACTCGGGCCGTTGTGCTCGGCCACATTCAGCGCGGAGGGTCCCCGAGCGCGTTTGACCGGGTGCTGGCTTCGCGTTACGGCATCGGCGCGATCGACCTGGCACATCACGGCGAATTCGGCGTTATGGCCGCACTGCGCGCCAATAAAATCATCTCGATCCCCCTGAAGGAAGCGATTGCGACAAACCGCACAGTCGGCGCTGACATGATTGAGATGGCCGACGGGTTGCTCGACATTGTCGTCGACAAGGTAACTGCCGGAAAGTGAGCAGTGAGCAAAGATCTGCGGGTTCGCTGGCCGATCTTTGCTCAGACCGAATTTTTTCTCACGCCGCGTCTCAGACCGAATTTGGCGCTTCGCATTTCAGCCCGGGATTTGTTTCCCGGGCTTTTTGCTGGCTTTTTTCTCCATGGAAAGTAACGTAGAGTGGGTCCGCTGATCGAAATCCGCTGACATGCACGCTCTGGTTCGAATCTATTCCCGCCTAGCCCCAAACCTGCTCCTGATCTTTGAAGCGGTGCAAGTGATTGCGCTTGTGGCTTGGATATTCCTTTCCCAGCAAAGACCTTCCAACTCCGCCGGACCCCGCAGCTTCCGCGCATTCTCGCGAGCTTTCTCCAATCTGGCGCGGCGCAAAGTTCTCTCCGTCGTGCTCACCGGTGCATCTGTGCTGGCGATTCGTGTAGCTCTGATTCCACTGTTGGGCGTTCCCGAGCCGATGTGGCATGACGAATACAGTTTCCTGCTGGCCGCCGATACTTTCGCGCACGGGAGGCTGACGAATCCCACGCATCCGATGTGGAAGCACTTCGAGAGCTTTCACATCATCCAGCAGCCAACTTATATGTCGATGTATCCGCCGGCTCAGGGCTTGATTCTGGCGGCTGGGCAAGTGCTTGGTCATCCCTGGATTGGACAGTTGGTCGTCACGGCGCTCATGTGTTCCGCGCTGTGCTGGATGTTGCAGGCGTGGCTTCCGCCGGCGTGGGCGCTGTTTGGAGCCGCGCTGGCAGTGTTGCGATTGGGAATCCTGAGTTACTGGATGAATAGCTACTTCGCCGGGTCCCTGATCGCGCTCGCCGGCGCATTGGTACTTGGCGCGCTGCCGCGCATCCGGCGCCACGGACGTTTGCGCGACGCGGCCGTTATGGGAATCGGCCTGGCCATATTGGCCAACACGCGTCCTTATGAAGGCCTGGTTTTCAGCTTGCCGATTGCCGGGGCGATGTTGGCCTGGATCGTGCGGCAGAAACAAATACCGACACCAGCGGTGACACGGCGCGTCGTGCTGCCACTGATTCTGATTCTTGCCGTCACCGGCGCGGCCATGGGCTATTACTTCTTGCGGGTCA
>Ga0181537_10003802_pt1 | contig 12762 bp, 9 predicted proteins | sample PEATcosm2014_Bin_39_FD_119765 | JGI IMG/M metagenome (GOLD analysis project Ga0181537, IMG submission 119765) | Peatland microbial communities from MTU Mesocosm Facility, Houghton, MI, USA - PEATcosm2014_Bin23_10_metaG | ecosystem: Environmental > Terrestrial > Soil > Wetlands > Peat | place...
TCCGGCGCCACGTTCCCGCCGCTCACGATCGCCACCGCCTTGCGGTACTTCGGTAGTTCATTCGAATGAAACAACAGTGCCGCCGTTGCTACCGCGCCGCTTGGCTCGGGGACCAGCCGCGCCGTGGCCACAATCGCCCGCATCGCCGCGCGAATCTCGGCTTCAGTTACTGTTACGATGCCGTATACAAACGCCTGGATGTGCGCAAAGTTTCGCACTCCGACACTCTGGGTGCGCAGCCCGTCGGCAATCGTGCGGCTTGTCAGCTCTGCCGCCCACTCGATGATTTCGCCTTTGCGAAAACTCTCTGCGGTGTCGCCGGCCAACTCGGGCTCGACGCCGATCACTTTTGCCTGCGGCTTCATCTGTTTCACCGCCGCGGCTACGCCGCCCAGCAATCCGCCTCCGCTCACGGGAGAGAGCACGAGGTCCACATCCGGCAGTTCCTCGACGATTTCTAGCCCGCAGGTCGCCTGCCCCGCGATGATCATCTCGTCGTCATAAGGAGGAACGACGACATATCCATGTTTACGCACCAACTCTTCGGCCACTGCCAGCCGCTCACTCGACGCGTTGCCCACATCCACGACCTCGGCGCCCAGCGCCAGCGTGGCTGCCCGTTTGATAGGGGGAGCATTCTGCGGCATCACGATCACGGCCTTTGCACCCACCGCCCGCGCTGCATAGGCCACGCCTTGCGCATGGTTTCCGCTGGAGTAGGTGATGACGCCGCGCTTGATCTCCTCCGGCGTCAACTGCAGAATCTTGTTGGCCGCGCCGCGAATTTTGAATGCGCCGATCGGCTGCAGGCTCTCCGCCTTTAGCCAAATTTCGCTGCCCGTTCCGGGGCCTGCCACTCCAGGAAATGGCGCACGCACCAGCGGCGTCTTTACCGCGATGCCGGCGATGCGGGCTGCAGCGGAGCGAATGGTTTCGAGAGAAACGAGAGTTGCTGTCATCTCGGAATTTGCCACCTCAATTAAGGCTTAACAAATGAAACGGGGACGAGCCGATGCCCATCCCCGATCCATTAAATCTCTCGTGCGGTTCAGATCTCCAAAATCACCGGCATGATGAGTGGCCGGCGCCCCGTTTGTTTCTGGATCAGGCGTTTCAACTCCACGCGCACTTTTTCCTTCACCATGCCGTAGTCGGATTTTTCCTCCGGCTTCAGACCGTCGAGCGTCTTGAGCATCACCGCACTCGCCTCGTCGCTGATGTCGGCGCCGCCAAAGCCGCGCATGATCAACTCGGGAGCGCGCTCCACCTTGCCAGTGCGCTTGTTGAGTGCGACGACTGCCAGCACAATGCCGTCTTCGCTCAAGATGCGCCGGTCACGAATCACGAGGTCCTCGACCACATCGATCGACGATCCTGAATCGATCAGAATTCGCCCCGCCGTCACTTTGTCTTTTTTGCGGGCGTCCGTCTTGTCCAACTCCAACACATCGCCGTCTTCGAGCACAATCGAGTGTTCGACCGCGCCCGTCTCCATCGCCACCTGGGCGTGACGGACGAGAAAGCGGTAGTCGCCGTGCACGGGAATGAAAAATTTTGGCCGCACCAGGTTGATCAGAAGGCGCATTTCTTCCTGGCTTCCGTGGCCGCTCACGTGAATGAGTCCGTGCGACCCGTCGTCGTAAATCACGTTGGCGTCGCGGCGGAACAGGTGATCGATCACCCGAAAAATTCCCTTTTCATTGCCGGGAATAATCCTCGAGCTGAGCACGACCGTGTCGCCGGGATCGATACGCGCGTGCTTGTGGTTATCCACCGCGGCGCGGCTCAACGCGCTCATCGGCTCGCCCTGCGTCCCGCTGATCAGGATCATCAACTGCTCGGGCGGCACATCGCGCATCTGCCCAGGGTTGATGACGAGGCCCGGCGGCAGATCGAGATACCCCAGATCCTGCGCAATTTCAGTTGACTCCATCATCGACCGGCCCAGCACCGCGACTTTACGCCCGTGCGCACGCGCCAGCTCCATCGCGATGCGGATGCGATAAATCGACGACGAAAAACAACTGAAAAACAGCTTCTTCTTGGTCCGCGAAAAAATCTCATCCAGCCGTGGCTTTACTGCTGCTTCGCTGGGCGTATAGCCCTGCCGCTCCACATTGGTCGAGTCCTGCAGCAGGGCGAGCACGCCTTTTTTGCCATATTCCGCAAAGGTGTGCAGGTCAAACGGCTTGTCGTCGAGCGGCGACAAATCAATCTTGAAGTCGCCGGTGTGAATCACCACGCCCACCGGCGTATCAATCGCCAGGGCCACGCAATCCACCAGCGAATGAGTCACGCGAATCGGCTCGATGGTAAACGGCCCAATGGTGAATTTTTCCTTGGGTTTGATCTCGACCAGCTCGGTTTCGTCAAACAGCTGGTGTTCTTCGAGTTTTCCCTCGACATAGGCCAGCGTGAACTCGGTGGCGTAGACGGGCACCTTGATCTCGCTCAGGATCCACGGCAGCCCGCCAATGTGATCTTCGTGGCCGTGGGTCAGGATGATGCCCCGAACGTGCTCCTTGTTCTCAATCAGGTAGCTGATATCGGGAACAACGATATCCACGCCCAACAGTTCCGACTCCGGGAACATCAGCCCGGCGTCGATCACAATGATGTCGTCTTCCCAGCGCAACGCCATGCAGTTCATGCCGAACTCGCCAAGGCCGCCGAGGGGGATAATCTTCAGTTTTTTAGTTTGCATCGGTCACTCTCAATGCTAACAGGGACGAACGCCCATGCGAATCAGCATGGGGCTAGAGTCAGCCTCTTGCAAACGCGACAATCCATCTAAAGCGAATGCCGTAGAATACGACGTGACTCCGCAGCGCCCAGTTTCGAATGAGCGAAAATCTCCCCAATCCGCAGCAGGCGCCGGAACGTACCGATAACAGTGCATCAGGGCGAGCCCGCGAGGCCGGCTCAGAGCGGGTCAAGGATGAAGCATTGTTAGAGCGCGTTGCGGCCAACGATCAGAGTGCGATGGCGGAGTTCTTTGACCGCTACGGCGGCCTCGTCTACTCGATTGCGCTGCGCGTTTTAAAAGATTCGGGCCACGCCGAAGACCTGATGCAGGAAATCTTCTTTCAAGTGTGGAAGAAGCCTGAGTCGTTTGTGCCAGGCCGCGGTTCACTGGGGGCATGGCTCGCTGTGGTTACGCGCAATCGGGCAGTCGATGTGCTGCGACGCCGCAAGCCCGACGATCCGGTGGACGATGTTGTGCTGGTCTCGAAGACCAATCTCGCTTCTGAGGTCGAGCGCTCAAGCATGATGGAAAAAGTTCGGCAGGTGCTTGATAGCCTGCCTGTAGAGCAACAAAAATCGGTGGAACTGGCATTCTTTGAGGGTCTCACCCACGCGGAGATCGCCGCAAAAACAGGCGACCCGCTAGGCACGGTTAAAACGCGCATTCGAACAGCGCTGATCAGTGTACGAAAGGCAATTCAAGCATGACGGCCGGCGAACACATTCCGCAGGAGGACCTGGCGCTCTACGCCATGCACTCGCTCTCCGCCGATGAGTCCGCGGCCATCCGCGCTCATCTGGAGACTTGCGCCGAGTGCCGCGCCGCCGTTGCCGAGTACAGCGGCGACATCGCCCTGGTTGCCCTCAGCGTCGATCAACATACGCCGCCCGACGGCGCGCGCGAACGGTTGATGAATCGCATTGCAGCGGATGCGGCCAATCCTGAATCGAATGTCGTGGCCATCGACGCCAAACCCGTCAACAAGGTCTACGCGTCGATTCAATGGTCGCTGGTCGCCGCGATGATCGTCTTGTCGTTTGCATTGCTGTTAAAAATCGGCAGCCTGCGGATCGAGATGCGGCAGCAGGCCGCGCTCATCCAGCAACAGAGCGCGCAAACCGCGCGCGCCCAGCAAATTCTCGATCTACTCACGTCAAAATCTGCGCAGCACGTTGCGCTCACCGCCGCGCAGGCTCACCCGCAGCCCACCGGCCGCGCAGTGTATCTCGCCTCCAGCGGAAGCCTCTACTTCCAGGCAAATAATCTTGCGGCCCTGCCCGCAGGCAAGACCTATGAACTGTGGGTCATTCCCGCCAGCGGCGCCGCGCCCGTTCCCGCCGGGCTCTTCCAGCCGGACGCGACCGGCAACGCCAGCGTCATTTTGCCGCCGCTTCCCACGGGCGTGCCCGCGAAGGCCTTCGGCGTAACGATGGAGCAGGCCCAGGGATCGGCGACGCCCACCGCACCCATTCTGCTGGTTGGCGCGGCCGCGGGCGAATAGCGCACCGGCTCAAATCATTCCTTCTCTGCCCGCTCGAGCTCGGCGATGTCGAGCTTCTTCATCTGCATCATCGCCTTCATTCCTTTTTCGTTGCTGATGAGCTCGAAGATGCGAGTGGGCGCGACTTGCCACGACACGCCGAACTTGTCTTTGAGCCACCCGCAGGCCACCTCGCCGCCGCCCTCGGTCAACTTCGCCCAGTAGTAGTCGATCTCCTGCTGCGTGTCGCAGCGGATGAAGAGGGAGATCGCATCATTGAACTTCACCTGCGCGCCACCGTTCAGCGCGGTGAAAGGCACGCCGTCCAGTTCAAACGAGATGGTCAACACAGTTCCCTTCGGGCCGCTGGGCGTGTCGACGCTGCTGCGCATGGTTTCGAGAATGCGCGAATTCCTAAACACGCTGACGTAGAACGCGACTGCCTCATCCGCTTTCGACTCAAACCAGAGAAACGGAGTAATCCGTGGATATTTTTCCAACGCGCTCATCGAAGCCTCCAGGGTGGAGTAGATGCGGCTCCGTTGCGTCCGGTTCGCTTCCGCGTTCCGGGGTGCAAGAGCCGCCAGGCGCCCATCTCACCACAAATCTCGACACAATCCAAATCGTCCGTCTTAAACTGGTCAAGCGCATCAGCCCCAGCCCCAAAGGAGAAAACTTTCCGATGAAAATGAACACCTACCTCAACTACGGCGGCAACTGCGCCGAAGCTTTCAAGTTCTATGAGCAACACCTCGGCGGCAAGATCGGCATGATCATGACGCATGACCAGACTCCTGGCGGTTCGCATGTAGCGCCGGAGTTTGCAAAATCCGTGTTGCACGCGAGCATCACGATCGCTGGCTCTGTGCTGATGGGCGCCGACATTCCCTCGTACCAGCCGATGCGGAGCGCATACATCTCGCTCTCGGTTGACAGCGACGCGGAGGCCGAGCGGATCTACAAAGTGCTGTCGGAGGGCGGCGACATCTTCATGGCGATGCAGGAAACTTTCTTTGCGACGCGGTTCGCGCAATTCCGCGACAAGTTTGGCACGTCGTGGATGCTGTTGCACGAGCGGCCGATGCCGTCGCAGGCGGCGCACTGAGGGACGGGCCGGGACTGCGCGTCCAGGCACCTGCGGTGCGGCAGACGCGCACTTCGTGCGCCGAGTTGATTCCGGTCTGACGCGGCACCTGCGGTGGGGCAGACGCGCTTCGCGCAAGAACAGTCTGAGTGGATTGGAGTGGCGAATCGCACAGGCACACGGGAGAAAAGTCCTTTCTAACTTGGAAATCGATGTGCGGCAAGTGGTGGTGTGAATGGGTTTGCCTGCGGAGGGCTCACAGGAACGCAGGGAATAAAGGCTAACGGAGTTGGCGGAACTGGCGGAGACTGCGGAGTTGGGCCCCCACTCATCGCGATACAACTGCGATGAATGGGGCACCCCGGCAGTGGGACAGACGCGCTGCGCGGGACTGGCCGTCCAGGCAATCGCGCTGCGCGCACTGGCACCTGCGGTGGGGCAGACGCGCTGCGCGCCTTGACGCTGAAGAGGCGGCAATTCGCGGATTGTCGAGTCGATCATCGCTGGGCTCATAGCTGCGTTGGGCTCCAAACAGACAGTTAAGAAGTGAAGAAGTGAAAAGAGTGAACAGAAACAGAAAAGCGGCGAGCCGGAGGTCCGGTTTCGCCGCCTGTTTTTGACTACGTTTCTATTGTGCGCCTTTTCGAATAGTTAATACGCAAAATCGATCAAAAAATCTTTGGCTGCAAGTGATAGGGAACAAGCGAGTTAAAAAATTGGGAAAATTATTTTTGCGGTTTACCTCTTGACAAGATTTCCACAGGGCACCTGAGGTGGAGCAACTGCGCCTCGCGCGGGGAGTCGTGGCATCCCACCCTTCGCCTAAGAAGAGGCGAAGGATTGGGCACCCACATCGGTGAGAAATTAAGGGTGGGCAGCCCACCTAAACAGTCTAGGAATTAAAGGGCTTTCTTGATTGAAGTTAGGTTCCCGCCTGTCGAAATTTGAGGAACGAGATCCTAAATTGGTGGGGATATAAATCCAACTAAGGAAGCTCGATCAAGCTCGTCAGCAGAGGGCACCGACTCCAGTTCGATGCACCGTGCCAAGAGGGAAACCAATAAATTACTCGCGCGATGATAAGCGTCTTTTACCGACACCCCTTTTCCCAGCGCCCCGAGTACCACCTTTGATCTAATGTCGTAGTCCTTCCTGATTCTCTTGTAGCATTCGTATCTCTTCTCTGGGCTTTCATTCTCCAGAACTAGAGCCGAATATAGCGCCAAGGTCCTCGAAATTTCGCTGCTAACCTTGAAGAGACGTTCGATCCCTGCCCAGATTTGCATGATCCGAGATTCAAAGCCAAACAAATGGTGTGCATTTGCAAAATTTAGAAGTGATGCGGTGAAGGCCGGGTCTGCGAGCAGTAGATCGAATTCTCTCAGGTGCGAACGCACCCATACTAGCTGTGTTGCAGAGGCCGCAATCGGGGAGTCGGTGTCTTGAAAGATGCTGTGGGGGGTTGAAACTGCGAACTGAATGCTCTTAGTTCCCGACCAGGTGTAGAGGGGGTAACAAGGACATCGGCATCCGAGAGCCAGAAGATGGAATAGCCACATAGAATTCCATGCCTTCGTAATTAATGCCTGACCGCCGGATCTCTCTTCGATTTCGAGGTAGAGGCTGGCGAACTCCTGCATTGCGAGGATACCTGCGTAATCTCCAACGAATTCACATCCGTCTGCAAGCACGCCGGGATCATGATGTGGCGGGTTCGATCGGATTACGATCCCAGGGGAGATTTCGAAGTCAGCTGGGATGGTGATTCCGTAGCCCGCTATGCGGACGACTTTTGCATCATGTGGTGCAACGACCTTCATATCCAAAAGATACTACGCGCAGTTGGCGGGTCGCCCGGACGCGCATCGTTGGCTTATTCAAATTGGGTTCGTTCATTACCAGGTCCGTACACAGGGATATGGGGCACCCAATCGCTGTTGGATGGTCGGACGTGGGGCGTCCGGTGCGATTTACTGGCGCGCGCTAGCTCAGCGCTTCTTCGACGGCGGCGGCGAGAGTCTTGAGTCCCGCGGCGACGTCGCGGCCGAGGTGAACGCGTACGGCGCGACGGCCGCGCGAGACGAGCACGGCGAGATCGCCGGCAGCCTGCGCGGCAATCACGGTGCCGAAGCTGTATTTTGCGCCGGGAATGGCGACGTCGATGGCGTGGTCCGCGGTGATCTGAAGGAAGACGCCGGTGTTGGGTCCGCCCTTGTAGTCCTGGCCGGTGGAGTGGAGGAAGCGGGGGCCGAAGCCGAGGCAGGTAGCGACTTTTTTGGAATTGCGCACGGCGTGGCGCAGCTTTTGGATCTCGGCCTCGTGCTCGGGGAACATCGCGATAAAGGCCAGCGCGGCGAAGTAGTCACCGGCGTGGATCTGATCGAAGTGCGCGCGCAGAAATCCGACGAGCGTCTCCTCTTGCGCGGCCTCTTTGAGCACCGTGGCGGCGTAGCCGTCGTCGGCATAGAACTTGATGCCGCGGTCCTCGAGGATCGCGGTGGACTCGGGCAGCTTGCCGGTTTTTTCGTATTCAGACGTGAGGGCGCGGGTCTCGATCTTGGCTGCCTCAACGTCGGGCTGGTTGAAGGGGTTGATGCCCATGATGGAACCGGCGACGGCGGTCGCAATCTCCCACGTAAAGAACTGGCCGAAGATTTCGTAGAGATCACTGATCTCGAAGTGAACGACGGGGTGGCCGGCCTTTTCGAGGGCTGCGACCTTGGCGTCCTGACTCGCGTCTTTGGTGTGCTTGAGCCGCACGTAGGCAAAGACGCGATCGTTGCCGTAGACGTCGGGCGCGCCGATGGCTTCGCGATCGACGGGCGTGATGCCCTTGCCCTGTTTGCCGGTGGACTCGGCGATGAGCTGCTCGAGCCAGGCGCCGAGGTCGTGAATCTCGGGCGAGGCAAAGATTGTGATCTTGTTGCGGCCGGCGTTGTGGGCTGTGCCGAGGAGGAGGCCGAGCTGGACGCCGGGGTTTTCGGCGATGGGCTTTTTGGCGGAGGCGACGGCTTTGGCGGCTTCGGCGAGAAGCGTGGGGACGTCGAGTCCGGCGACGGTTGCGGCCACGACGCCGAAGTTGGACAGCGCCGAGTAGCGGCCGCCGATGGCTGGATCGCCATAAAAGATGTGGCGGAATTTGTCGGCCTTGGCGACCTTTTCCATATTGGAGCCGGGGTCGGTGATGGCAAGGAAATGGCTGCCGGCGTTGCCGGCGCCGACGGCCTTTTCGATTTCAGCGAAGAAATATTGCTTGAGAATGTTGGGCTCGAGGGTCGAGCCGGATTTGCTGGCGACGACGGCCAGGGTCTTGGCAAGGTCGATCTTGTCGCGCGCGGCTTTGACGTAGGCGGGGTCAGTGGAGTCGACGATGTGGAGCGAGGGGAAGCCGGGCTGCTGGCCAAAGGTGAGGGCGAGCACTTCAGGGCAGAGGCTGGAGCCGCCCATGCCGAGCAGCAGCACATGCTTGAAGCCGGTGGACTTGACGTCGGCGGCGAGGCTGGCGAAGGCGGCCAGGTCTTTTTGCTGGCGCTCGACGATGTCGATCCAGCCCATCCATTTGGCTTCGTCGTCGTTGGTCCAGAGGGTCGCGTCCTTCTTAAAGAAGCGAGCGACTTTGTCGTTGGATTGCCAGTCAGCAGCGGCCGCATCGACGGCGCCGCGAAGATCGTGGGGTACTGCGAATCGGAAGCTCATAACGTAATAGATTGTGCATCACGCAGCCGGGTTTTAAAAATGAAGCTGCGTTGAATCGCGATGGGGCGGCGCGGGCATTGAATTCGGGTGGGGCGAGTGACGGTGCTACTTGCTGAAGAATCGCCAGGGCGGCCACATGTCGTATTGCACGCCGATGGTGACTCCCTGGGGCTTGAGCGTGCCGCCGAGGAGGCCGGGCCACATCTCGTATTCATAATCGGCGCGGACCCAGACGCTGTTTTTGATGCGATACTGGATGCCGCCGCCCAGGGTGTACATAACGCGGCTGTCGTAGTCATAGACGGTCTGTGTGGCAAACGGAGTGGGGCCACCAGGCGTGGATGGGGGGTCGGTGACCAGGCTGACGACGGGTGGAAAGTTGATCGTGCCGTAGCCGATCATCGCCTTGCCGTAGGGGCGAAAGTTGCGGAAATGCCGCCAGGTGTAGGTCGCGCCGCCGCCGAAGGTGCGCTCGATCAAGCCGGCCTGGGTGGATGAGCGGTCAAAGCCGAGATAGCGGACCTGGCCCTCGATTGACAATCCCTGCACTCGCTGGACAATGAACTGAGGACGGTAGTCGGCCCAGACCGCGTATCCAATCATGTAGCCGTTGCCTCGGCCGGGACTCATGTTGGAGAACCCGCCGCCGGCGCCGAAGGGCAGGACCTGTTCGGTTCCGGCCGGAACCACCTGGGCGGAGGCCGGAATTGAAAGGCTGAGCAACAGACCGAAGGCCAGGAGGAAGAACCGGGGGGAAGTCTCCCTGCGCATTGACATCTCCTTATTGAAAGCGCGCGGCTGTTCCTTGCCCGGGGCGGTGGTCCGCGGGGCGGTCGAGGCCGCTGCTGCTCAAGAGGTGCAAGGCTGGAGGCTTGCAAGTGGAACAGGCTGGATTGCGGGTCGGATCGTCTGCGGCGTGGGTGCGGAACCGCCAGCAGAACGCCTCGTGCAATATCACGACCAATAATCAACGTGCGGCAAACAAAGGCCATGCGGCCCTTAACGCTTAGATGCAGGTGTTAGACGCGGGTGGGGTGGTGAGGGCATCAAAGCGCCGAAGTTCAGGGGCGATTGGAGGGCCAGCGGGGCGAGATGCGGATGAGATCGAGATCGCCTAGGTCGTTCACAGCAAAGACGGGCGACGATGCGGGAATGGCGACAATGCCGCGCGGGGGCAGATCGACCTGCTGAAAGCTGGGGCTGGTGAGGCGCGCCGAGCCCGCGGCGGCGAAAAGATAAGACAGGCCGGCAGCGGTCTCGTCGGGACTGGGCAGAGTGGCACTGGACCGGCTGACGGCGACGGGAATGCGCTCGACGCAGAAGTAGTCGACATCGATGAGGACGGTGCGGTCGGTGAGCACGCGAGGCGCGACCTTGCCGGCGCGGGTGGTGAGGCGGATGGCCTCGAGGGACTTGTCGATGTGCAGTTCGCGGGGGCGGCCGTAGTCGAACATGCGGTAGGTGATGTCGGAGTTCTGCTGGGTCTCAAGCAGGATGGAGCCGGGCCAGATGGCGTGGACGGTTCCGGCGTCGACGAAGATCATGTCGCCGGCAGCGATGTTGAGGATCTGGAGGGACTGCTCGAGGGTTCCATCGTGGATGCCGGCCTTGACCTGGTCGAGGGTGACGCCCGGCTTGAGTCCGGCGGCCACTTGCGCGCCCGGCTCGGCGGCCAGCGCATACCAGCTCTCGGTCTTGCCGCGCGGTTGCCCATATTTCTGCGCCATCGGGTCGTCGGGATGCACCTGAACGCTGAGTTTTTCACGGGCAAAGATGACTTTGATGAGGAGCGGTGAGCCGGCGTTGGGGGCGCTGTCGCCAAGCAAAGCCCGGGGCGATGCGGCAAAGACCTGGCTGAGCGATTTGCCAGCCTGAGGACCGGTTGCGACCAAGCAATCGTCGCCGGTGAGCCAGACCTCGCCTAATGGATCGCCATCAGCAGTGCGGTCATACCAGGGATGCAGATCGGTGTATCCCCAGACACGGGAGACAAAACGCGGCTCAATGCGAAACGGCGAAAGCGCGGCAAACACAGACTCTCCATCTTGCGGCGCGGGGCCGGGCGCTGACTTTCTGAATAAGTCGAATCTTGCCATCTTGCGAACGTCCGATGCCCGACCTTGCTGTCATCGGCTTGGGGCCGGCAATCTTCACTTTAGCAGAGGGTTGTTGGGGCAGTGGCCAGCACCGGCGGCAGCGGCTTGGCGGGCGCAAGGACAATTGGAGGCGCAGCTAAATCGATTGTGTATCGATGCATGCGGTGTGTAGAGTTCCTATGCGAGCGAATGCGCCTTCCCGAAGTACGCCTGCCAGCCGGGAATGGCGGGAAAGTCGATTTCCCCCGGATTTGTCGCCTTTTTTGTGGAGAGCTTCGTCAAAAATGCAGGACAGCCAAAATCTGCCCAGATGGACAAGCTCGTTGATGGCAAGGCTCATGCTGATCGTGCTGGTCGTTGCTACGGCGATTCCTGCCGCGGCGAGCCGGCGTGTCAGCGTGGCGCAGCTGCAGGAGCTGCTGGCGTCAGACCTGGCAGCGCATCGCGCCGACCTTGAGGTCGCGCGGCGCGTGGGCGAGCTGGAGATGACGGAGCGCCTGACGGATACGCAGTTGAACCGATTTGCCATGACCCTCAAGCTGGAACCGCGGACGGCGCTGGCTCTGCAACTGCTTGCGGATCAGTCGGCCTTTCTCGATCCGCCGGCGGGCGAGTTGCCTGCGGCAGCGGCGCCGGATGCGGCGACGCAGCAGAGCATGCTGGATGCGGCGCGGGCCTATGCGGTGCAGGCGTGGACGCGGATGCCCAACTTCTTTGTGACGCGCGTGACTAACCGGTTTGACGACAGTCCGCAGGTGGTGCACGCAGGCGAGTGGCCGGTTCGCATGGGGCTGCACCCGCTGGGCGTCTCGAGTCACGGAGTCGCCTTTCGCGATGGCAAGGAAGTGGCCGACGAGACCGCGGAAGGAAAGGATAAGGCCACCAGCGAACAGGGGCTGAGCAGCTGGGGCGAGTTTGGCCCGGCAGTGACGGTGGTGCTGACCGATACGGCGCGGCAAAAGATCGTCTTCAGCCATTGGGAGCAGAGCACCAACGGGCTGGCCGCCGTCTTTCGCTATGACGTGCCGCGCGAATCGTCGCACTATGCGGTCGCCTACTGCTGCGTGCGTGACGCGTCGGACTGGATGCAAAAGTCGAATGGAAGACATGGCGTGGCCGATGCGGTGAATATGCCCCAGGTCGGCGAGCAGCATCCGTTTCACGAGACCCCGGGCTATCACGGGACAATCTCGATCGATCCCGCGACGGGCGCCGTGATGCGCCTGACGATTGAAGCCAGCCTCAGCAATGGCGATCCGCTGGTGGGTGCTGCAACGATGATTGAATACGGCCCCATCACGCTGGGCGCGCGAACCTTTATCTGCCCGGTGCGCAGCCTGGCGGTGAGCGTGGATCAGTTTGGCCCGGAAAAGGCATCGTCGCACAACGGCATAGAAGACAACGCGCAGTGGGGCAATCCCATAGCAAAGGGCGCGCCGGGACAAGAGCTTCTGATCAACGAGACGCACTTTACGGGGTACCACCGGCTGGGCACGTCTATGCGCATCCTGGCCGATGGGGCAGAACCGGGCGCGCCCAACGGGAACGACGCCCCGGGGCAGAGTCCGGCGGCAAGCGCGCCGACAGCGGCCGCGACGAATCCGGCGCCTGCGCAGGCTGCACCAGCGGAGCCAGCACAAGTTGCCGCAGCCGCGCCGCA
>Ga0181537_10003804_pt1 | contig 12756 bp, 10 predicted proteins | sample PEATcosm2014_Bin_39_FD_119765 | JGI IMG/M metagenome (GOLD analysis project Ga0181537, IMG submission 119765) | Peatland microbial communities from MTU Mesocosm Facility, Houghton, MI, USA - PEATcosm2014_Bin23_10_metaG | ecosystem: Environmental > Terrestrial > Soil > Wetlands > Peat | place...
GACCGCACGACATTGCCCCACAGATCGTCGGGCTCGATGGTGAGCGCACTGTAATCGCGCCACCGGTCGGGGTAACCGATCTTCGTCACGAGGTTCGCGAGCTTCTCGTGCGCGCCGCGTCGTGTCGCCTCGCTCATCCAGTCCAGCCGGTCGCTGTCCCGCCCGTAGGCCAGGATGAGCTCGTGCACGAGGCTCTGCATCCGCTCCTTGTAGTGCGGTGGAAAGTACTTCTCGACATAGAGCTTGCCGAGCGACTCGCCGAGCGCGCCGTTGAGCAGGGAAAGGCCGCGCTTCCAGCGCGGCCGGTTCTGCGGTATGCCGCGCACCACGCTCCCGGCGAACGCGAACTCTTCATCGACGAATGGTTTCGACAGATACGGCGCAGCGGAGTCGAGCGCCTGCCAGCGGAAGTAGCTGCGCCAGATGGCGATCGGCGTGCCGGCGATGATGTGGTCGAGGCTCTTCAGGTAGCTTGGCTGCTGGACGATGAGGTAATCGATCTTGCCGGAGAAACGGCTGACGCTCAGGTACGGGCGCCAGTCGAATCCCGGGGTGAGGTGCTCGAGATCGGTGATCGCGTACTTGTTGTAGGTCTTGACCGGGTCGCGATTCTGAACGCGGGTCCATTGCCGCGCGGCCAGTGCGGTTTCGAGCTTGAGAATGCTGCGCGCCTCCTGTTCCGCATGCCGATCGCCTGAGAGACGCAGCATCGTCTCGATGTGCTTGAGGTATTTCTCACGCACGCTCTTCAGCTTCGGATCATCCTTGAGGTAGTAATCCCGGTCGGGCATGCCGAGGCCGCTCTGGCCGACGCTGACGGCATAGCGCGTCGAATCCTTCGGATCAGGCGTTACACCGACATCGTAGGGCGCACCGATTCCCTCTTGATTGAACCGCGCGATCAGGGCCGGAAGCTCCCTCTTCGAGCTCAGATGATCGATCGCGGCGAGGGTCGGCTTGAGCGGCTCGATACCGAGCTGATCGAGCCGTGCCTCGTTCATGAAGCTTGCATAAAGATCAGCGAGCTTCTTCGCGTCGGCATCGCCCGGCCCGGTCCCGGACTGCGCGCCGAGCGCATCGACGATCGAATGCAGCTGCTCCTGGGTGCGATCGTCGACCTCGGTGAAGGACACGTAGATGCCCTTGTCGGCGGGAATCTGGAACTCATCGAGCCACTTGCCGTTGAGGTATCGATAGATATCGTCCTGGGGACGCACCGACTTGTCCTCGTTCCGGGTATCGACCCCTGAGCCGAGCACGGGAGCCGGCGCCGCAGCAACCGCCGGCGCAGCGCCAGGTGCGGCCGCCGGCGCGCTCGCGGCGGCAGGCGGGGGCCCGCCGGCCGGCTTGGAGCGGTGCAAAAGCGAGCAGGCGGCGATCATCGTGAGCGCGGCGACGAGCAGGAACGAGTTGAAGCGCGACATACGGTGGATCCTCGAGGTCAGAATTTGAGTGACACCCGCAGACCGGGTGCGGGTGCTGCATCATCGAGAACGAGGCGCGCACCGTGCAACTTGGTGACCGCCGCGACGAGCGAGAGTCCGAGCCCGGAGCCGGGAAACTTGCGCGCCTCGTCGAGCCGCACGCGCCGGCCGAGCACCAGCTCGCGCTTGTCCGCCGGAATACCCGGCCCCGTGTCCTCGACGATGACCTCCGGCGCGCCGCCGGACTGGTTGAGCTGCACACGGATATGGCCGCCGTCGGGCGTGAACTTGATCGCGTTGTCGAGCAGGTTCGCAAGCGCCTGCGCCAGCAATTGCCGGCTGCCCTGCACCTGGGCGCCGGGCGACACGGCGCTCTCGAGCGTGATGCCACGCTCCTCGCTGACGGGCGCATACAGCTCGACCACGCTCTCGACGAGATCGGACAGATCCACGGGCTCGCGCGCCACGGTGCCGGTCTCGGCGAGCGCGATGCGCAGCAGCGCATCGAGGGTCGAGCGCATGTGATCGACCTCGTTCGTCACGCGTTCGAGCACGCGCCGCCCGGCCGAGCCCGGCGCAAGCATGCCCATGGCCCCTTCGGCGGTCGCCTGCAGCCGATTCAACGGCGTACGCAGATCGTGCGCCGCGCTGTCGAGCACCGTGCGCATGCCGAGAGTGAGCTGCTCGATCTTGTCGAGCATGGTATTGATCTCGCGCGCGAGCCGATCGATCTCATCGTCCGCCCCGCGTACCGGTAGACGCTGCGAGAGATCGCCGCGCATGATCTGGGTGGCGACCGCGGAGATCGCACCGGCCTGCGCGAGGATGCGCCGGCCCATCCACAATCCGCCGCCGAGACCGATCATGAGGGTCAGCACGACCGCCGCCATGAGCCCGCGCATCATGAGGTTCTTGACGTCCTGGCGCTCCTGCACGTCGTGACCTACGAGCATCCGGTAGCCGCCCGGCAGCGGGAAGCGCTGCGCGCGCACTTCATGCTCGCGTGTTTCGTCGCCGAAGGGCACCTGTATGTCGAACTGGATCCATTTCCCCGCGTTGGCGTCGATCCCGGGCCATACCGGAACGTTGCCTGCGACGGGCCGGAGCTGCGGATCGACCATCAGATAGACTGCGCCGCGCACGTCCTGATCCTGCGAGCGCTGCTCGACGAGCTCGATGAAGTCCGAGCGCGAGAGCACCTTCATCTGCTCGCGCAGGCCCTGTACTTCCGCCTCGATCAGATTGTCGGTGCTGCCATCGACCACCCGCGATACCGCAAAGTTCACGGCGCCGAGCAGCGCTGCAGCGCCGCAAGCGAATGCAATCGAATAAACGATGGCGATTCGAAACGGCGATGTGTTGAGGATCCCGAGAACCCGTTGGTCGGGACTCACCTTGCGCGCACGCCCCTCCATGGCTCTCGTCTACTCGTCTTCGCGCAACGAATAGCCGGCGCCGCGCACGGTGTGCAGCAGCGGCTTGTCGAAATCCTTGTCGATCGCCTGACGCAGGCGGCTGATGTGCACGTCGATCACGTTGGTCTGTGGATCGAAGTGGTAGTCCCAGACGCCCTCCAGCAGCATCGTGCGCGTCACCACCTGGCCGCTGTGGCGCATCATGAATTCCAGCAGCTGAAACTCGCGCGCCGTCAGCTCGATCCTCTTGCCGTTGCGGGTTACGCGCCGGGTCATGCGATCGAGCTCCAGGTCCGCGAACTTGAGCCGGGTGCTGGCCTCGGCCGCCTCGCGCCGGCGCGCGAGCGCATCGATCCGCGCGAGCAGCTCCGACATGTGGTAGGGCTTGGTGAGATAGTCATCCCCGCCGGCCCGGAGGCCGGTGATCCGGTCATCGACATCCCCGAGTGCGCTCAGGATCAGCACCGGAAGCTTCTTGCCGGTCGCGCGCAGCGATTGCACCAGCGCGAGGCCATCGAGCTTCGGCAGCATACGATCGACGATGGCAAGATCCAGCGCCGCGGAGGAGGCCATGGAAAGTCCGGCGAGGCCATCGGCAGCGACGTCGACCGTGTGTCCCACCTCGCGCAGCGCCTTGGCAAGCGTGTCGCGCGCGACCTCATCGTCCTCGACGATCAAGATGTGCATGCCGCTAGTTTAGACGTTGAAGCGGCGTTTGTCGGCGGGCTAAGATCCGGGGCACCTATGGTGCCGGCGTCCACTCTGCAACTGCCTGGCGCAGCATGTCGCGCCGGCGCGACGGTGCGTGGCGCCGATGTGCTGATCGTCGGCGGGGGACCCGCAGGCTCAACCGCCGCCATTCGGCTCGCGCAAAGCGGTCACCGTGTCGTGCTGCTCGAGAAGTCGCATCATCCGCGATTCCACATCGGCGAATCGCTGCTGCCGGCCAATTTGCCGCTGCTCGAGCGGCTCGGCGTCGCAGAGGAAGTGCGCTCGATCGGGATGGAGAAGTGGGGGGCGGAGTTCGTTTCGTCCTCGGACGACCGGCGCCAGGAGTTCGAGTTCGCACGCAGCTGGGACAAGTCGCTCGCGCTCGCCTACCAGGTGCGCCGCTCGCAGTTCGACGAGATCCTGATTCGTCGCGCTGCGGCGTGCGGCGCCGAGGTCATCGAGGGGTGCCGCGCGCGCGACGTTGAAATCGATGCGCACGGGCGCGTCGTGCGGGTACACGCCGAGCATGAGGATGGCCGCAGCGTCACGTTCGAGCCGGAGCAGCTGATCGACGCGAGCGGGCGCGACACCCTGCTCGGGCAGCACCTCGGAATCAAGCGGCGCAACCCGCGGCACAGCAGCGCAGCACTGTACGCGCATTTTCGCGGCGCACGGCGTGCGAGCGGACGGCGCGCGGGCAACATCTCGCTCTTCTGGTTCGAGCACGGCTGGTTCTGGTTCATTCCGCTCGCGGACGGCGCCACCAGCGTGGGAGCCGTGGTGTGGCCGCGCTACCTGAAGAGCCGGGCCGTCGGTGTACGCGAGTTCTTCCTCGACACCATCGGACTTTGTCCGCCACTCGCCGAGCGCCTGAGCGGCGCGCAGCTCTGCACCGAAGTGGAGGCGACCGGCAATTATTCCTACAGCTGCGAGCGCTCCTATGGTCCGAACTACCTGCTGATCGGCGATGCGTACGCATTCATCGATCCGGTGTTCTCCTCCGGCGTCCTTTTGGCGATGACCGGGGGCGAGGCCGCCGCCGCGACGATCGATGAGGCCCGCACGTCCCCCGGGCGCGCGGCGCGCTCGCTCGCGCGTTACGATCGGATCGCGCGCCATGGTCCGCGGCAGTTCTCCTGGTTCATCTACCGCGTGACCAACCCGACCATGCGCGAGCTGTTTCTGGCGCCGCAAAACTACTTGCGCATGGAGGAGGCACTGCTCTCGGTGCTGGCGGGCGACATCTACGGCTCCACGCCGATCTGGGGTTCGCTGCGCGTCTTCAAAGGCCTCTACTACCTCCTGTCGATGGCACATCTCGGCCGCTCGATCCGCGCCGCGCGCCGCCGCGCCCGCGAGCTCGAGGCGGCCCGACCGGTCGCCGCGCGTGGAGGCGGATGAGTCCGCGTATCGAGATTCGCGAAGGAGGCGCAGGCAAAAAAACCAATCGCGATCGACCGGCCCCAAAGAGGCGCACGGCCGGCGTCGCGCCCGCGGCCGCCGCGCTCCTGGCAACCCTCGCGCCGGCGCACGGCGAGGCGCACCAGGAGCCGCTGTGGGATATCGGGCTCGGCATCGGAGCGCTTGGCTACGAGGACTACCGCGGCGCCGATAGCGCGCATCTGTTCCCCATCCCGGTCATCACGATTGCCTACAACGGCCCGATCTTCAAGGCAGATAAGGATGGCCTGCATGGCTCGCTGCTCGAGCAATCCTGGTTTGACATAACCTTGAGCTTCGACGCGACGCTGCCCGTGAGCAACGATGCCACGCGCAGCGGCATGGACCACCTCGATCCGACCGTCGAAGCCGGTGTGTCCGCCGATTTTCATCTATGGAAGAGCGCAGATCACGCGATCAAGCTCGACTTCAAGATTCCCGTGCGCTCTGCATTCACGCTGCAGGCCCCCCCTGAGGACATCGGCTGGACCCTCACACCGGGGTTCGATCTGCAGGTCTCGACGCCGCCCATGAACGGCTGGAAGCTCGGCGTCTACACCGGCCCGCTGTTTGCGAACCGGAAATACAACGATTACTTTTATTCGGTGCCGGCCCGAAACGCGACCCCGGGCCGGCCGGCCTACGAGGCCGCCGGCGGCTATGCCGGCACGCAGCTCGTCCTCGACCTCAACAAGCATTTTCCCCGATACTGGATCGCGGGCTTCATTCGCTACGACACGCTCGATGGCGCCGTCTTCGAGGACAGCCCGCTCGTTCAGCGCAAGTATTACTGGAGCGCCGGTGTCATCATCTCGTGGTCCGTGGCACGCTCCTCGAGATGGGTGGAAGTGCCTGACTGATGAGCACCGCGTTCACGAGCTCGAGCATCACAGCGCCGCCTCGACCGATGAGCATCGAGGCTTCGCGCACGCACCTCGTCCTGATCCCGAGCTTCAACCCGGGCGAGCGGGCCGGCCCCACGGTCCGCGGCGCGCGCGCGCAGTGGAACCCCGTATGGGTCGTCGTGGATGGCAGTACCGACGGGACCGCCGAGCGGCTCGCGGCGATGGCGGCAGCGGATGACGGGCTGACGGTGCTGCGGCTGTCGCGAAACGAGGGCAAAGGCGCCGCGGTGCTGCACGGCATTCGGGCCGCCGCGGCGCGCGGCTACACCCACGTGCTCACCATGGACTCCGACGGGCAGCACCCCGCCGAGCTCATCCCGGAATTCATGTACCTCTCGCAGTCGCACCCGAGCTCCATGGTCCTCGGCCAGCCGGTATTCGATGCGAGCGCGCCGCGGGTGCGGGTCTATGGGCGCAGGCTCTCGAATGCATGGGTGGACATCGAGACGCTGGGGGCGGGCATCGGCGATTCGCTGTTCGGCTTTCGCGTCTACCCGATCGCCCCGCTGCTCACGGTCATGGAGCAGGGCCGCTGGATGCGGCGTTTTGATTTCGATGCCGAGGTCGCCGTGCGACTGTGCTGGCGGGGGATCGAGCCGATCAACCGCCCGGCCCCGGTGCGTTACTTCCGCTCAGAGGAAGGCGGGGTGTCACACTTTTCCTACGTGCGCGACAACGCGCTGCTCACCTGGATGCACCTGCGCCTGTTCCTGGGGTTCCTGCTGCGCCTGCCGGCGCTGCTCGCGCGCCGGCTCGCGCGCCGCTAGCGGCTCGCGCGCCGCCGGTGACTCGTGCGGCGCCGGCAGCCGCGCGGGTTGCCGCTCGGTGGCGCGCCTATATAATGAAGGTGGCATCGGCTCGATGCCTGCAATGTTCTCAACCGTCACCAGTGCAGCCCATGCCCGACAAAGCATCGTCCGTGCAACCGTCGGCAGAGGCCGATAACCCGCTCGAGCGCGAGCTCGCGGCGCTGTTGGTCCAATCCCTGTCGCTGGAAATCGCGCCCGAAGACATCGATCCGGAGGACCCGCTGTACGGCGAGGGCCTCGGGCTCGATTCGATCGACATACTCGAAGTCGCCCTGGTCGTCTCGAAGCGCTACGGTGTGCAGTTGCGTGCCGACAGCCAGGAGAATCACCAGATCTTCGCCTCGCTCCGGCGCCTGGCGCAGTACATCACGCAGCATCGCAGCAAGTGACATGCGCATCGCGGGGGCGGACGGTTCCGCGATAGCCTGCGGCATGGATCGGACTCCGCTGCTCGCGCACGAATCGCTCGACGCCCCCATCGCCTATCGCAACGGCCGGGCGATCGAGGTGCGTCACTTTCTCCGCGACGTCGCAGCATTGATGGGCCAGCTGCCGGATGCCCGGCACGTATTGAACGTGTGCAGCGACCGCTATCGATTCACGGTGGGCCTCGGGGCTTGCCTGCTGACGGGGAAGGTGAGCCTCCTGCCCTCGACGCACACGCCGGAGGTGATTCGCCAACTGCAAGCGTTCGCGCCCGACGTCGTGTGCCTCACCGATCAGAGCGCATGCGACATCGAGCTGCCTCGTTGCCAGTGGCAGGAGCGGCCATCGGCAGAGGCCGCGACACTCACTCTCGAGCGCGTTCCAGAGATCCCGAGCGATCAGCTCGTCGCCATCGTCTTCACCTCCGGCTCGACGGGCACGCCGCTGCCTCATCAGAAGACCTGGGGTCCTCTCTCGCATTGCGTGCGCTCCGGGCAGCCGCGCCTCGGCCTTGGAGGCGGACGCTGGACGCTCGTCGGCACCGTACCGATGCAGCACATGTTCGGCTTCGAATCGACCGTGCTGCTCGCGCTGCTCACGGGCAACACGTTCATCGCCGAGCGCCCGTTCTATCCCGCTGACATTGGCGCTGCGATCGCCGCGGCGCCGCGCCCGCGGGCGCTCATCACCACGCCCATTCACTTGCGTACGCTGCTGGCGTCCGGCATCGAGCTGCCCGCGCTCGACCTGCTGGTGTCCGCCACCGCACCGTTGCCACAGGAACTCGCGCGCGAAGCGGAACAGCGCTTCGATGCGCCGTTGATCGAGATCTACGGTTCCACCGAGACCGGTCAGATCGCCACGCGACGCACCACCGCGACCGATGCCTGGCAATTGTGGCCCGGCGTGCGCCTGAAGCTCGAGGACGGCATCGCCTACGCCGAGGGCGGCCACGTCGAGCAATCGACGTCCCTGTGCGACGTGATCGAGCCGCTCGATGCCGAGCATTTCATCCTGCACGGACGCACGGCTGATCTCGTCAACGTCGCGGGCAAGCGCAGCTCGCTCTCCTACCTCAATGCCCAGCTCAACACCATCCCGGGAGTGACGGACGGCGCCTTCTTCTGGCCCGAGGGGGCCGAGGAGTTCGAGGGGCCCACAGGACTCGAGGGAGGATTGACGGGCGTGGCGCGGCTCGCCGCGGCGGTGGTGGCGCCGTCCTTGAGTGCCGCCGCGCTCATCGAGGCGCTGCGCGAGCGCATCGATCCGGTGTTTCTGCCGCGGCCGCTGCTGCTGGTCGAGCGCCTGCCGCGCAACGCCACCGGCAAGCTGCCGCAGCATGCATTGCAATCGCTCGCCGCGAACGGCCGCCCAACCTCGCGCGCGCCAGGGCCCTGAGCCCCCGCCCCCGGGCCGCAATGCATCGCCGCCTCCTCACCGTCCCCGCCGACCATCCGTCCTTCGACGGACACTTCCCCGGCTACCCGATATGGCCGGGCGCATTGCTGCTCGATCAGGTATTGCATGTGCTCGAAACCGAGCTCGCAATCGACCTCGAGGATTGGCAGCTCGCGAGCGCCAAGTTCCTGCAGACGGTGGGTCCGGGAGCGGAGCTCACGCTGGAATTCGAGCAGCAGGACGATCGGGTGCGATACACCGTGCATGACGGCGGCCGGGCGGCGCTCACCGGGGTGCTCGCCCGGCACGGTCGTGCGTGAGCCTTCGTGCATGAGCCCTCGCACTTGAGCCCAGGTGCATGAGCCTCGAGCGCCCGGTCCTGTCGACCCGCGCCGCGTGGATGCGGCAGCGCGAGCGCGGCAGCGCGCGCTCGATGCGTTACATGGCCTGGCTCTCGCTGCGCGCCGGACGCCGCGCGAGCCGCGCCCTCGTGTACGTCATCGTCGCCTACTTCTTTCTGTTTGGCCCGCGCGTGCGGCGTCATTCGCTCGACTATCTCGCCCGCGCGCTCGGGCGCGCGCCCGGGCCGCTCGATCGCTTCCGTCAGCTTCTGTACTTCTCCAGCTGCACCCATGACCGGATTTTCCTGCTCAACGATCAATTCGATCGATACGAGCTGACGCTCGAAGGTGAGTCCGTGATGCGCGAGCGGCTGGCCAGCGGCCGCGGCGCCATCCTCCTGGGCGCCCACATGGGCAGCTTCGAGGTGATGCGCAGCGTCGGCCGCCGCCACTCGCTCGAGGTGTCGCTGGCGATGTACGAGCAGAACGCGCGCAACATCGCCGCACTGTTCGCAACGCTCGCGCCCGCGCGCGTGCCCGAGATCATTCAGCTCGGCCGGCTCGAGGCGATGCTCGAGATCCGCGAGCGCATCGAGCGCGGCGCGTTCGTCGGTTTGCTCGGCGACCGCACGCTGGGCGCCGAGCCCGTGCAACCGGTGGAGTTCCTGGGCGCCCGCGCGGCGCTGCCCTCAGGCCCGATGCGCGCTGCCGCCCTGCTCCGGTGTCCCGTGATTTTCATGCTCGGCCTGTACCGCGGCGCCAATCGCTATCACGTGGTGTTCGCGCCGCTCGCGGATTTCTCGGACGTCGGGCCCGCTGCGCGGGAGGAGGCCGTGGGCGCGGCGGTGGCGCGCTATGCGGGGCTGCTCGAGCGCTACTGTCGCAGCGATCCGTACAACTGGTTCAACTTCTTCGACTTCTGGGACGCGCGAGGCACGGCGTGAGGCCCTGCGTGCTTCTCCTGGCGCTCGGTCTGCAGGGCGCGGCGGCGGCGGCCGATGATATCGATTCGCTCATGCAGCTGCTGGCGCAGCATCGTCACGGCGAGGCGAGTTTCGTCGAGCAGCATTTCATGAAGCTCCTGAAGCGGCCGGTCGAATCCTTGGGCGAGCTGCGCTTCGATGCCCCGGACCGGCTCGAGAAGCGCACCCTCGAGCCGCAGCCCGAGGATCTGGTGCTCGAGGGCGATGAGCTGCGCATGACGCGTCACGGACGTACCCGCACCGCGAGCCTCGCCGACTATCCACAGATCCGGCCGCTGATCGAGGGCATGCGCGCCACGCTCGCCGGCGATCGCGCGGGGCTCGAGCGGCTGTTCGAGGTGCAGTTCTTCGGCGATCTTGCGCGCTGGACGCTGTTGCTCGTGCCGCGCGCGCCGGACTCCCGCGTCGCACGCGTGCAGATCGAGGGTGCGCGCGATGCGCTCCTCCTGGTGGAGGTGCGCGAGCGGGATGGGGATCGCTCGCTGCTGACGCTGCGCGGGCACGCCGCGCGATGAGGGGCCGGGCGGCCATCCTCGCCGTGTGGCTGCTCGGACTTGCGCTCGCGCTCCTCGTCGTGGTGCGGGCGCACTACATCGCGGATCTGTCGGGTTTTCTGCCGGCCCGTCCCACCCCGATGCAGCAGCTCCTGGTCGAGCAGCTGCGCGAGGGCGCCGGAGCGCGCACGGTCATGATCGCTCTCGAGGGCGGCACCGCCACGGCGCGCGCCGCGGTCTCACGCTCGATGGCGGCGACGCTTCGAGCCGAGCCCGCCTTCGAGAGCATCGCCAACGGCGATAGCGCCGAGTCGGAGGCGGACCGGCGCTTCGTCTTCGAGCACCGCTACCTGCTGAGCCCGGCGATCGACGTCGGGCACTTCAGCGTGCCGGGCCTGCATCAGGCCCTCGCCGAGACGACCGATGCGCTCGCCTCGCCGGGCGGAGAGTGGCTCAAGGACCTGGTGCCGCATGATCCGACGGGCGAGACGCTCGCGATCATCGATCGGCTGGCGGGCGAGCGGGCACCGCACGTGCGCGACGGCGCGTGGGTGTCCGCCGATGGGGCGCGCGCACTCATGATCGCGCAGATCGCGGCGCCGGGCTCCGACCTGGATGCGGCGAGCACCGCGCTCGCGGCGATTCGCGCGGCCTTCGCCGCGGCCGCTCGCGCGCCGGAGAGCGGCAGCGCACGAAGCGACGCCGGTACGGCAAGCGCCGGTGCGGCAAGCGCCGGTGCGGCACGCCCCAGCGTGGCAAGCCCCAGTGCGGCAAGCGCCGGGGTGCGGCTCCTGCTGAGCGGGCCGCCGGTGTTTGCGGTGGCCTCGCGCACGCAGATCGAGCAGGCGGCGGTGCGGCTCTCGATCGCCGGCAGCGTGCTGGTGCTCGGTGTCCTCTTGAGCGTGTACCGCTCGCTCGGGGCGTTGTTGCTCGGGCTCGCCCCGGTCGCGAGCGGTGCGCTCGTCGGGATCGCCGCGGTGGCACTGACCTTCGGCGTCGTGCACGGCACCACCCTGGGGTTCGGCAGCACCTTGATCGGCGAGTCCGTCGACTATTCGATCTACTTCTTCATCGGCGCGAGCGCTCTCACCGCGAGCCTGTGGCGCACGCAGCTGTGGCCGACGGTGCGGCTCGGCATGCTGGTGTCGGTGTGCGGCTTCGCATCGCTCGTGCCGGCCGGATTTCCGGGGCTCGCCCAGCTCGGCGTCTACTCGATCGGCGGCCTGCTCACCGCCGCGGGCGTCACGCGCTTCGTGTTGCCGGTGCTGCGCCCCAGGCAGCTCGCGCTGCGCGACCTGACGCCGCTCGGGACACGCTGTGCGCGGCTGCTCGGGCGGACGCGGCGCTCGCGAGGGCGGGTGCAGGGCTGTGCCGTGCTGCTCGGCGCCGCAGCCATCCTGATCCTCGTGCTCGAGCGCCAGCGACTCTGGAGTCACGAGCTCTCGAGCCTGAGTCCCATCCCGCCTTCTGCCCAGCAACTCGACGCCCGTCTGCGCGCCGATCTCGGCGCCGCCGACGTCGCGCAGCTGATCGTCGTGCATGGCTCGAGTCTCGAGAGCGTGCTGCGCGAGGCCGAGCGCACCGCCGAGGCGCTCGCACCGCTCATTCAGGCGCACCTCGTGGGCGGCGTCGATAATCCCGCGAATTTTTTGCCGAGCAGGCAGACCCAGCTCGCGCGCCGCGCGAGCCTGCCCGACGCCGCGACCCTGCGGCAGCGATTGCGCACGGCCGGTGCGGGCCTTGCGCTCGATACCGAGCAACTCGAGCCATTCGTGCGCGACGTCGACGCGGCGCGCGGCGCGGCGCTGCTCGCCCCCGAGAGCCTGCGCGGCACCTCGATCGAGGCGGGGTTCGAGGCGCTCGTGCTCGAAGCGCCGGATCACTGGACCGCGTTGCTGCCCCTGCACGCGGCCGATCCGCTGCATCCGGCCATCGACACCCCGCAGGTGCGCGCGGTGCTCGCGCAGCTTCCCCCGGCCCTGCCCGGGAGCGAGGCGCATGTGCTCGATCTCAAGGCCGAGTCCGATGCGCTCTACGAGAACTACCTGCGCGCCGCGCTGCGCGGAGCGGCCGGCGGCTTGTGCGCCATCGTCTTGCTGATCGTGCTGGCCCGTCGCTCGCTCCAAGACGCGCTGCGCGTGCTCGCGCCTCTGTTGCTCGCGGTGCTGACGGTGGCCGCCTCGCTCGCGCTCGCCGGGGTGCAGCTGACGCTCATGCACCTGGTCGGGCTGCTGCTCATCGTGGCCGTGGGATCGAACTACGCGCTCTTCTTCACCGACGCGCTCGAGGGCCCGGCGCCGCTGACGCTCGCCTCACTCATCGTGGCCAACGTGAGCACGGTGCTGGGATTTGGTCTGCTGATGCTGTCGCACGTGCCGGTGCTGACCGCGCTCGGCGCGACCGTGGCCCC
>Ga0181537_10003805_pt1 | contig 12754 bp, 11 predicted proteins | sample PEATcosm2014_Bin_39_FD_119765 | JGI IMG/M metagenome (GOLD analysis project Ga0181537, IMG submission 119765) | Peatland microbial communities from MTU Mesocosm Facility, Houghton, MI, USA - PEATcosm2014_Bin23_10_metaG | ecosystem: Environmental > Terrestrial > Soil > Wetlands > Peat | place...
ACGACCGGAATAGGGAGAGAAAACCGCCGTCGTCAGATCGTCGTCGAGGGCGATATTGCCCTCGGTGATGCTGTCGGAACGAAAGGCAATAAGTTCGACCGGCGCGATCTTGAACCCCTTCCACTGCGCCTCCGTGGGTTTGAACACCCCTGGCGGTAGCTCCGGCGGCTTTGCCGGCTGCCCCTCGACGGGCCGCACCAGTCCCGGGCCGATCAGCGCCACACCGAGAACGATCGCGCCGAAGGAGCCGGCGCCTAACACCGCCAAGCGAGCCAGCCGCAGCCGGCGCGCGCGCAACCAAGTCAATACCTTCATTAGCTGTCCACTCAGACCTTCGCCGGCTCGCATAAGTCACAGGCACAGTACTACGCCATCCTTACATGACACTGTCGTGCCTGCTGGCTTGAGGCGCGCGTTCGTCTTATTTTCGGCAGAAATGCGCGACATTTTGTCTGTCCCCGCTCAAGAAACGACGCTTTTTTTCTTTCAACTTCGCATCTCCAGCGGCATGGTCGGCGATGGCGATTCCGCGAATCCGGTGCGATGGGTGATGCGCGACCTTATCGCGCGCGCCGCGACAATCACCATGTCCAGGCGCTGCGCGAAGGCGCCGGCGTCAAGCGGTTTCGGCAGCGCGAAGTGCTTTCGCTTTGCATCCTCGGCGGCGGCGTCCGCGCCCCATTGCCGGCCGGTTGGCGACAGGGCCAGCGCGCCACGCAGAATGCAGTTGTCGGCGAGGTGGGCATCTGCCGTTACGCAGATGTCGCCGCGCGCAATATTGGCGACGATCCACGAGCCACCATCCACCTGATCATCCTGCACGGCGATCAAGTGAATATTCTCTTCGGCGGCCAGATAATCCTTCGTAACGACATAGACCTCGAGTGAGTATCGCCGCGCAGTGCGCAGTATTTGCTGATAGATCGACTGCGCGACGATATCGATATACAGATCCGTCATTGGAGCGCTCACTCAGTGCAACGCGACAGACGGCCGGGCCCCGGGGGTCCCGGCCGCTTTTGATGCTAGAAGTGGAGGATCATGTCCATCGCGCCGAGCACGATCCAATTACGATTGGGGACGATTCCGGCGTTGGCGTCGCCATTAAAGGCGTTGGCGCCGAACGAGTGGTAATAATCGACCTCCGGCCGGAACTCGATCTGTGGCGACAACCAGTGCTGCCAGCCAATGCCATAGCCCATGTACCGCGCCTTTGTACCGGTCCGTTGCCCCTGCCAATCTCCGTAGAACTCCGGCCGAAACGAGAAGTTGTTCAGCGGATCCGGCGAATAGTTGATGTACGAGGTGACGCCGGTGGCGTGGGCGTAGCAGGTCAACGATCCCGTGCTGGCCCCGCAATGAGCACCGTTTGGCGCATTGAACGGCATGAACTGCGGCGAGAACGGCGTCCCGCCGCCGGCGATGATCGCCGCGGTCGTCGGGTTATCGAGATTGGGCACCTTGTTTTCGTGCTCGTCGTACATCTCGAACGAGATGTGCCACTGATCATTGAACTTGTGGTACGCGGTGAAGCCGTACCACTGCAGATTGTTGTAGCCGTAGGTGCCGTCGTTGATCGCGTCGGCGCAGCCGTTGATATTGTCCCAGCCGTCATTCCAGTTGTAGCGGAAGCAACCGGTGACCGACGGCATATCGCCCGGGTCCTTTTTGAAGGTGGTGCCGGGATAGAGCGGATTGCCTGGCAACAGGTTCGTTTCCGTCGCATTGAGATGCCACGGCGGTGCCTCCGTTCCCGTTACAAGACCCAATTGCAGGAAAAAGTCTTTTGTCAGCGCCAATGTGCTTTGAATGCCTTCATTGGTGTAGTTATCGAAGCTGTAGGTCAGCGAGTGAGTGTACATGTAATTGTTCGGCGCCAGCTGCGCTTCAATATCCGGGAGCGAGATGAAGCGGCCGACCCGCAACATCAGCCCATCCATGACCTGCGGGATGTACAGTTCTCCGTACACCATCGGGAAGTCATAGCCGTTCACATTGTTCTTCTTCAGCAATTGGTAGCTGAAGATGCCGTAGGCGGTTGTGTACCGGTAGTTCTCGCCATAGATGGCGGAGAGCCGCATGCCCCAATCAATGTGGTCCGTTTGCACCGTGTCGGGGAACCGATCAACGTACAACACCGCCTGGTCGAGTTGGATCGTGTTCGGCGTGTAGATATAGGAGATCGGCGCGTTACCCCCCGGCCGCACGTTCTCGTTGCTGATGTTAAAGCCGGTATCGATCCAGCCGTAGATCTGGATGCCGGTGTCGTTGAGCCAATTACCAACACTGGTATTGCCGATCGCCGCCATGAACGGACTGTCAGCGGAGCCGGTTCGCGTAACCCCCAAAGCCGTGGTGCCGCCATAGGGCCATTCGGTAAACGGCATTGGCGGGGTCGTCTCGGGTGTCCGGGGCCAGTCGGCGCGGCGCCCCGGCGGTGCGTTCGGATCGGTCGGCGGCCCTGACTGCCCCCATTCCAGCTTGTAGTAGTTGTATAGGCGGCTAAAGAAATCGTCGCCGAGATAGGCATCGAGACAGGCATAATTATCATAAGGGCTGACGCCGACACAGGATGCCGGCGCGGCAGGTGCTTGCGCCACGAGCATCGGCGTCGGCGTCGTCGTGAGTACGGGGGAGTTCGTCACGGCCGGCATTTGTGCGATCAGCGCCGCGTCCGGCGTCGCCGAGATTGCCATGGTGCGCGCCGGCGACGGTGTCGTGCTGGGCGCCGGCATGGCGCTCGCTAAAACCGTTTGTGCCGCGGCCAAGTGCTGTGTCGCGGCGAGAGCCAGAAGGCCCAGAGCGACGCGCGATACAATCCTCAACATATTTGTCCCCTTCATGTTCATCCCCGCCTCTCCCAACACGGGAACCCGCCGTCCGGCTATGATCCAGATCATGGCCAATCGCTTTGCTCGAACGGAATTCGCGCTTTACGCTCAAGCGCTTCCCTTGCCAGGAAATTTGTCGCGATCGGATAGGATCGCAACAAGTATGCCACCTGTAATTTATGCGCTATGCACGCACTCGGAAAACATTTGATGAGATCATGCCCATTTATTCTGCAAACGTGAGCAATTATCGAGCAGCGTAATATCCTATTTCCATATAAATGCGAGTTCGATATTCTAAATTTTTCCTGCAAAACGACTGAGAATAAATAATATTTATATGTGAAAATTTCTTTTTTAGATAAAAAAAATAAAAATACGGCGCCAGTCGATCAGCTGCTATTTATCAACCGCGAGTTCTCATATGGGGCGGCAAATGACTTCAATCCGCCGTCAAGAGCTGGTAGCCGACACCCGGCACGGTGACGATGTATTGCGGATTGTGCGGGTCGACCTCTATGCGCTTGCGCAGCTGGCGCATATAGACGCGCAGGTAGTCGATGTTTCGTCGGTGGCTCCAGACCTCGCGCAGGATCTGGTCATGGGTCAGCACCTTGCCGGCATGCATCACCAGCAGCCGAAGGATCGAGAATTCGGTCGGCGATAACCTGATGTCGGCGGGGCCGCGCATGATTCGGCGCCGCACCAGATCGATCGTCAGCTCATCGTTGCGGTACACCGGTACGGCGCCCTCGCGCTGCAGCCGGTGGCGCAGCGCGACGCGCAACCGTGCGGCGAGCTCGTCGGCATTGAACGGCTTGGTGACATAGTCGCTGGCGCCGCTCTCGAGCGCCTCGACCTTGGTCGTTACCGAGCCGGTATAGGATAGGACAACGATCGGAACATTGTATTCGCTGCGGATATCGCGCAGCAGGTCGAGCCCGTGGATGTCCGGAAGACCGAGGTCAAGGATGATCAAATCAGGCATATCGATCTTAAGGAGGTCGAGCGCTGCGGCGCCCGTCTCCGCCTCGCTGACGGCAAATCCCCTGGCCGGCAGAACCGAACGCAATAAACGGCGGATCAGCCTGTCATCTTCGACCACCAGGACCTTAGTGCTCACGTTTGTCATCAAGACGCCTTTAGCCGAACCAGTGCCGCGCGTGCAGCAAGCAGGGAGCATTGCAATGCATAAGAGCGATTGTGCCGATTATTCTCCAGGCAATTACTATATCCAGAGAAAAGCACGACTTAATATATAAAAATCATAATCAAAATTCACTATAGAATAAAAATTCTTATATGATCTTCGCTTCTTCAACCCGTCGTCGCGCGACACCATCGAAAGTTGCTGCAACGCAGTGGTATGGAGTGCGAAGTTTAACTGGACGCCAAGTGATTGAGGCATAGTCGTGCTTGCGTATTTTAAAACTTCAGGTTGCCTATGTTCGGTCGAGTTTGGCGTTTAGCGGGTGAACGCCCGCACCTAAGACACAGCGTTTACGGCATGGGTCTCGTTGTTCTCGTCACCATCATTGGCGAAATCTCGCCGTCTTGGGTGATTGATTCGGCCTCTCTCGCGCTGATCTACCTGCTGGCCGTCCTCGTCGTCGCGATCCGCTTCGGGCTGTGGCCGGCGCTGGTCACCGCGGTGCTCGGCGTGGCGGTTCTCGATTACCTGTTCATCCCGCCGCTCTATCAATTTGAGGTCAGCACCCCTCAAGACGCTTTGCTGTTGGTCATCTTCGGCGTTGTCGCGATCGTCGCCTCCGGGCTCGCGGCGCGATTGCGCGAGCAGGCAACGATTGCTCAACAAAACGCCGAGACGACCGCCGCGCTGTGCGGCTTTGCGGGCAAGCTCGCCGGAACCGTAACCCTCGACGCGACGATCCGCATGGTGATGGACCAGGTCACGGCCATGCTGCCGCATCGCGCCGCGATCTTTCTCGCCGATGAGTTACCGCCGGCGGCGTCTTTAGCGGTGCCGTTACGATCCTCCGGCGAAAACGTTGGGACGCTGACGATCAGCCCTGACGGCGATGCCGAGATGACCGATGAACAGCGGCAGCTTCTCGAGGCGTTGGCAGAACTCGCCGGCATCGCTATCGGGCGCCAGATCCTGGCCGATCGTCTCGCGCAAGTCGGCATCGAGCAAGCAGCGGACCGCTTGCGCTCGGCTTTGCTCAATTCGATCGCGCACGATCTGACCGCGCCGATCGCCTCGGTAGCGACGGCGCTGACCGGCCTCGCGGACAATTACCAGGCCTTCGACGACGCGACCCGCCGAGAGCTGATCACCGACGCCGAGCGCGAGGCCACGCGCCTGCACCAATTCTCGGCAAACCTCGTTCATATCGCGCGGCTCGAATCGGGCGCCATCGACCTGCAACGGCTACCGACGGACATTGGCGAACTGATCGACCGAGCCGTGAACCGCGCGCGCAATGTCCTCGAACCGCGCCGAGTCGCCGTCGCTGTGCCGCCAAGCTTTCCGTTCCCGCGAGTCGATTTCGTCCTGATCGAGCAGGCGATCTTTCACATCCTCGAAAACGCCGGAAAATACAGCCCGCCCGATACCGCCGTGACGATCACTGCCGAGGCGCACGCCAATGGCATCACGCTCAAGATCGCCGACGAAGGCCCGGGCTTCTCCGCCGAAGACGGCGAGCGGATTTTTACAAAATTCTACCGCGCGCGCACGGCGACGGGCATTGCCGGAACGGGGCTCGGGCTGGCGATTTGCCGCGGTTTTATCGAAGCGCATGGCGGCACGATCACCGCGACAAACCGCGCCGACCGCAGCGGCGCACTATTCACGATCGAGCTGCCGCTTGATGGCCGGACGCCAGGCGTCGACGGGACCTTGGCAGAGCCTAAAACCTAGCGGTCGCGCGTTTGGTGCCAAAACGTTTTGGTTGCGCCGCTCCGCCACGGCACCACATGCAGGGCGTTATTTGTGCGAACGTTCCGGCTTCCCGATCATTTGATGGTTTGATGACCGTGCCCATCGGAAATGCCGCCCGTGCTCGCACTCTGCCCCCTCCGCGCGACGGGGAGGACGGCCTGCCCATGCCGCGGCGCCTGTGGGCGATGCTTACGGTCGGCCTTGCGATCGCGATGGCGGTGCTCGACAGCTCGATCGCCAATGTCGCGCTGCCGACCATCGCCGGCGACATGGCGGCGAGCCCGGCGACAGCGGTGTGGATCGTCAACGCCTACCAGTTGGCGATCACGATGACCTTGCTGCCGCTCGCCGGGATCGGCGACCTCTATGAATACCGGCGGGTCTATCGCGTCGGGCTCGCGGTCTTCACCGTGGCGTCGCTCGCTTGTGCGCTGTCGCATTCGATCATCGAGCTGACCGCGGCCCGCGTGCTGCAAGGCCTCGGCGCCGCGGGGATCATGAGCGTCAACGCGGCTCTCATCCGCTTTATCTATCCGCGCGCTCAACTGGGCCGGGCGATCGGCATCAACGCAGTCACCGTCTCGATCTCGGCCGCGCTCGGGCCGACAATCGCGGCGATGGTTCTATCGGTCGCCTCATGGCAATGGCTTTTCGCGATCAATGTGCCAATCGGCATCGCCGCTCTGCTCAGCGTCCGATCGCTGCCGGTGACGCCGCGCGGCAAGCATCGCTTTGACGCAATCAGTGCGTTGCTGAGCGCGGCGACCTTTGGGCTGCTCATCACGACGATCGACGCCATCGGCCACCGCCAATCGCTTGCGATCATCATCGCCGAGGCGTTGGCGGCCATCCTGGTCGGAACCGTTCTGGTGTGGCGTGAGACGCATCGCGCCTGGCCGTTATTGCCCGTGGACCTGTTGCGCGGGCGGATGTTCTCGCTATCCGTGGGGACCTCCGTCTGTTCGTTTGTCGCGCAGTCGATGTCCTATGTAGCGCTGCCGTTTTATATGCAGCACAGCCTTGGTCGTTCCGCCGTCGAGACGGGTCTGTTGATGACGCCCTGGCCGCTGATGACGGCGGTGACCGCGCCCATCGCCGGCCGCCTCGCCGACCGGTATTCGGCCGGAATCCTGGGCGGCATCGGGCTTGCGGTCTTCGGCACGGGCCTGAGCCTGCTGGCCTTGCTGCCGAGCCATCCGTCGGCGGCCAGCATCGCTTGCCGCATGGCGGTGTGCGGTTTTGGTTTCGGCCTGTTCCAGTCGCCCAACAACCGGGCGATCATCAACGCGGCGCCGCGCGAACGCAGCGGCGGCGCAAGCGGCATGCTCGGCACGGCGCGGCTCCTCGGCCAAACGGTCGGCGCCGCGCTGGTTGGGCTGACCTTTGGCTTGACGGGTCAAGCGGGCACCGGGGTCGCCCTCGCGGTCGCGGCGGGGATCGCCCTCGTCGCGGCGTCGGTGAGCTGCCTGCGCCTCGTCGATACGCGACCGCCTATCGCCGGCAAGCCCGCAACCGGAACCAGCGCGGCGGATAATTAGAAGCTTTTCCCCGTTTGCCTATCGAGGAGAACATCCCATGCCCGAATTGCGCATCAGCTCGGAAAAAATCTGCGACTTTATCGAAGCGGCGCGCGAAGTCGCCGGCAAGGTCCCGCCAACCACCGGGGACCAAACGACGACCGGCGACGATAGCGAGCTGACGACCATCGAGGATTATCCGGGCGAGGATGATCGGCGCGCGCAGATGTTCGAGTTCATCAGTGGGCTCAATATCGCCGAGCAGGTCGATCTGCTGGCGATGATCTATCTCGGACGCGGCGATTTCGATTTTGCCGAATGGTACGACGCGGTGCGCGAAGCGGCGGCGCGCATCGCCGACCGCGACGCCGATTTCATGATCGGCGACGCCGCCTTGCCCGAATATCTCGGCACTGCGCTCGACGCGTTCGACCGCACCTGCGATTGATCGGCGCGTTCAGCACTGCATCAGCTCGATGCTGACGCCATCGGGTGCCGCGACATAGCATAACGGGCTACCGCCCACGCCGGTCTTCAGCTCGACCGGAAAGCTCACGCCCTTGGCGCGCAATTCGCGGCACAACGCCGCGAGATCGCCCCGATACATAAAGCCGAAATGGTCGGTGCCCCACGAATTGTGGCTTGAAAAATCCGTGTAGGGGCGGATCGGCCGAGCCGGCTCCGGGTCTTCGCCCGGTCGCCGCCCGCGGATCGTGATCGTCATGCCGCCAAGCTCGACAAAGATCTGCGGCGCGCCACGGGCAATGGTATCGGCGGCGATCGTCGCGCCGAACATCTCGACATACCACTCGGCGGAGGCGCGTGGATTGTCGCTGATGATGTGCACATGATCGAATTTGAACGCGGGGTTGCTCATGGTCCGGCTTCCGTTTCAAGCGCAGCTTTCAGCATGTCGGCCCGAAAGCCCAAAGACAATGGCGGCCGGGCCGCCGACCCCGCTTGCCGGCACGACCTGGTGAAAAAGCCCCGCCGATACCCATGTTTGCGCTGAGCCGAAAGCTCGCGGTCCTGAGCGAGGAGATTCTGCATGCGCAACGGCGCGGACCTGTTGGTCGCGGCATTGGAAAATGAAGGCGTCGAGCGGATTTTCGGCATCCCCGGCGAGGAAAACCTCGCCGTCGTCGAGGCACTGCGCCATTCGACGATCGAGCTCGTCCTGACCCGGCACGAACAGGCCGCCGCGTTCATGGCGGCGACCTATGGCAGGCTGACCGGCAAACCCGGCGTTTGCCTCAGTACGCTGGGACCGGGGGCGCTCAACCTGTGTACCGGTGCGGCCTTCGCGCTCCTTGGCGCCATGCCGATGGTCCTGCTCACCGGACAGAAAGGGATCCTGCACAGCAAACAGGGGCATTTTCAGCTCGTGGACATCGTCGCGAGCATGACGCCGCTGACCAAGATGGCGCGGCAGATCGTCAGTCCGGCGACGATTCCGACGATCGTGCGGGAGGCGTTTCGCGTGGCGCAGCAGGAGCGGCCCGGGCCCGTGCATCTCGAACTGCCCGAGGACATCGCGGGTGAGGTCGCGCCCGATCTCGTTCCGGTCCCGCTGCACCCGATCGACATCCCGGTCGCGCCGGCCGCCGCGCTCGATCGCGCCGCCGCGATGATCCTCGAGGCAAAACGGCCGCTGATCATGTTTGGCGCCGCGGCGAGCCGACCGCGCCTATCGGCGCCGCTCTCCGCGTTTGTCGCCCGGGTGCGCATCCCGTTTTTCAACACGCAGATGGGCAAGGGCGCCGTCGATGGCGGGTCGCATCTTTACATGGGCACCGCGGCGCTGTCCGAGCGCGACTATGTCCATCAGGCGATCGACCAGGCCGATCTGATCCTCTCGATCGGCCACGACACGGTGGAGAAACCGCCGTTTATCATGGGGCCGCACGGCCCAAAGGTGATCCATGTCGGCTATGTGCCGGCGACGGTCGAGGAAGTGTTTTTTCCGCATGCAGAGATCGTCGGCGACGTCGGGCCGAGCCTCGCGCTCCTGGCCGATCGTCTCGACGGCAAGCTCTCGCACGCGTCGGCGCTGTTGCCGCTGCGCGAAGGCATCCTCGCGCGCCTCACTGACCGCTGCACGGAATGCCGCTTTCCGCTGACCCCACAGCGCATCGTTCACGATGTGCGCTGCGCGGTGCCCGACGACGGCATCGTCTGCCTCGACAACGGCATGTTCAAAATCTGGTTCGCGCGCAACTACCGCACCCACGTTGCCAATACGCTGCTGCTCGATAACGCGCTGGCGACGATGGGCGCCGGGTTGCCCGCCGCGATTACCGCGGCCCTGGTCCATCCGGAGCGACGGGTGCTGGCGGTCTGCGGCGACGGCGGGTTCATGATGAACTCGCAGGAGATGGAGACGGCGGTCCGGCTCAAACTGAACCTCGTCGTGCTGATCCTGCAGGACAACGCCTACGGCATGATCCGCTGGAAGCAGCAAGCCGATCACTTCGCCGATTGGGGGCTGACTTTCGGCAACCCGGATTTTGTGCGCTATGCGGAATCCTACGGCGCCGGCGGATCGATGGTGACGCATGCCGAAGGCTTGACGCCCGCCCTGGAAGCGGCGTTCGCCGCGGGCGGCGTACAGCTTGTCGCGGTGCCGGTCGATTATTCGGAAAACACCCGGGTCCTCGTCGACGAACTTGGCGCGCTCGCCGCCGGCCGCGGCTAACGGCTAGCGCCCGCGGCGTTGTCGCGTAAGAGTCCGACCGCTGTCGGGTTCATGACGTGGCGCGAATCTTTCCTTCCAGCCATTCTCCCCCCATGACTGATGACTCCGCGTTGCTGATACAGAAGTTGCGCCTACGGCGGGGATGGTCGCAGGAACAGCTTGCGATCCTCACGGTCCTTAGCGTTCGGACGATTCAGCGAATTGGACGTTTCTGAACGGAGACTGGGAAAGACAACAGGCCGAAAAATACCCTTGGCCGGAATTTATAGCGGAGCGCTACCTCGCTTCTGGCTTTCGCCTGAGCAGCGAATCTCTCAAAGGCTATGGCGGAGCCGGCGTGTTTCAAATCCGGCGAGCTCTCAGCGCCCCGTTCCCTATATCAAGGCGTCCGGGTCCACTTCGCGCGCAGTTTTGTTTCTCCGTGTGAACGCGACAAATCGGTTGATCCAAGTCAAGACGGCGGCGGCGTTACCGTGCGTTACTCGTGCCGCCAAAGCACGCACGGTTTTATATATGGAATCCTTATTTCATGACCGCAGCGAGCGGCATCGAAAATTTATGCGGCCCTGCCGATCTTTCGACGCGAGACGGGACGCCATACGCGTCCCGATGGAGATCCGTCATGCTTGACGCCCTGTATATGGCGATCGGCTTCGGCTTTCTCGCCGTTGCCGTTCTCTATGTCGTTGCCTGCGACCGGCTCTGAGGAGGGTTCGATGATCTTCGACTATGTCCTCGGCGGCGCGGTAACGTTCGGGCTGCTGATCTACCTTGTCTACGCGCTGACGCGCCCTGAAAAGTTTTAGCGGAGCCGACTGATGACCCTCAATGGTTGGTTCCAAATCGCGCTTTACTGCGTGGTTGTGATCCTGCTGACAAAGCCTTTTGGCGCCTACATGACACAGGTCTTTGCTGGCGAGCGGAACCTCTTGTCACCGATATTTGGGCCGGTGGAGCGTGGTATCTATCGGCTATGCGGCGTCGATGCAAAGCAAGAGCAGCATTGGGTGACCTACGCGGTCGCGATGCTGTTCTTTACCGGCGCCGGATTTGTGACACTCTACGCGCTGCAGCGCCTGCAAGGGGTCATCCCCTACTTCAACCCGGCGGGCCAGCCGGCGGTTGACCAGAGCCTCGCCTTCAACACGTCGGTCAGCTTTATCACCAATACCAACTGGCAGTCTTACGTGCCGGAAACGACGATGAGCTACCTGACACAGATGGCTGGGCTCACCGTGCACAATTTCCTCTCGGCGGCGACCGGCATCGCGCTGGCGATCGCGCTGATTCGCGGTTTTGCGCGGCGTTCCGCGCGAACGGTCGGGAATTTCTGGGTCGATCTGACCCGCTGCACGCTCTACATCCTGCTGCCGCTCTCGATCGTCGTCGGCCTGTTCTTCGTGTGGCAGGGCGTGCCGCAGAACCTGAACCCCTATACCGAGGTAACGACGCTTGAAGGCGCGAAGCAAGTCATCGCGCAAGGACCGGTGGCATCGCAAGAAGTCATCAAGATGTACGGCACCAACGGCGGCGGCTTCTTCAACGCCAATTCGGCGCACCCGTTCGAAAACCCAAACCCGTTGACCAATTTCGTCCAATTGGTGCTGATCTTCTCGATCGGCGCGGGCCTGACCAACGTCTTCGGCCGCATGGTCGGCAGTCAGCGTCAGGGCTGGGCGATCTTTTCGGTGATGGGCCTGTTATTCCTCGCCGGCGTCGTGATCGTCTACCCGTCCGAGGCGCCGGGCAACCCTGCTTTCGCCGCGCTCCATATCGACCAGGCGCCTTCGGAACTCCAGGCCGGCGGCAATATGGAAGGCAAGGAAGTGCGCTTTGGCATCGCCGACTCGTCGCTGTTCACCACGGTGACGACCGACGCATCGTGCGGTGCGGTCAACACGATGCATGACAGCCTGATGCCGCTCGGCGGCATGGTGCCGATGATCAATATCATGCTCGGCGAGATCATCTTTGGCGGTGTCGGCTCGGGGCTCTACGGCATGCTGCTGTTCGCCGTGCTGGCGGTGTTCATCGCCGGGTTGATGGTCGGCCGCACGCCCGAATATCTCGGCAAAAAGATCGAGGCCAAGGAGGTCAAGATGGCGATGCTCGCCATCCTGGTCCTGCCGTTGTCGATCCTCGGCTTCACTGCGCTCGCCACGGTACTTCCGGCCGGGCTTGCGGGACCCGAGAATAGCGGGCCGCACGGATTTAGCGAGATCCTGTACGCCTTTACCTCGGCAACCGGGAACAACGGCAGCGCCTTTGCCGGGCTCACCGCGAACACACCATTTTACAACACGACCTTGGGTCTCGCGATGTTCATCGGCCGCTTCCTGATGATCGTTCCGATGCTCGCGGTCGCGGGATCGCTCGCCGCGAAGAAGATCGTGCCGGCATCGGGAGGCACATTCCCGACCGATGGCGGTCTCTTTGTCGGGCTCCTGGTTGGTGTCGTCCTGATCACCGGTGGGCTGATTTTCTTCCCGGCGGTCGCGCTCGGGCCGATCATCGAGCAGCTCGCGATGAACACCGGCAACCTCTACTAAGCCCAAACGATCAAAGCCCGAAAGGCGCTGTCATGGCCCTCATCGAAAGCCGCATGCGGACATCCGCCGCGACGTTGACCGACACCAAAATCGCGATCCCGGCGATCGGCGACGCTCTCAAGAAACTTCATCCGCGGGTGATGATCCGCAACCCGGTCATGTTTGTCGTCGAAATCGTCGCGTTGCTGACCACGGTGCTCTTCGTGCGCGACTTGGTGACCGGCACCGGCGGGCATTACGGCTTCTCGGCGCAGCTC
>Ga0181537_10003807_pt1 | contig 12748 bp, 10 predicted proteins | sample PEATcosm2014_Bin_39_FD_119765 | JGI IMG/M metagenome (GOLD analysis project Ga0181537, IMG submission 119765) | Peatland microbial communities from MTU Mesocosm Facility, Houghton, MI, USA - PEATcosm2014_Bin23_10_metaG | ecosystem: Environmental > Terrestrial > Soil > Wetlands > Peat | place...
CCCAGGCCCATGGAGGAAGATCGATGTCATTCTACCGAGGCATGACCTGCGAAAACGTGACCATCAAAGGCGACGGGGGAACGCCGATAACCGCTTACGTAGCCAGGCCATCCGGTCCCGGCCCGTTTCCGGGCGTCGTGCTGATTCACCATCTGCCGGGCTGGAGCGAGCTCTACATTGAGACGACGCGGCGGTTCGCGCATCACGGCTACATGGCGATCTGCGCCAATCTGTATGAGCGAGAGGGTGGCAACGAGGCCAACCCTGACGACGTCGCCGCCAAGGTGCGCGCCGAGGGCGGCATCGCCGACTCCCAGATGGTTGGCGATACCGAAGCCGCCGTGAAGTGGATGCGCGCGCAACCCGATCACAATGGCAAGGTTGGTCTCATCGGGTCCTGCTCGGGCGGACGGCACGCCTTCATTTATGCCTGCCAGCGGAACGACGTCGATGCCTGCGTCGAGCAATGGGGCGGCCGCGTGGTGATGGGCCCAGAGGAGCTCAACGCGAAGACGCCGGTCGCGCCGATCGACATGACCAAGGACCTCTGCTGCCCGCTGCTCGGCCTGTTCGGCAACGACGATCGCGCCCCGAGCCCGGAGCAGGTGAACCAGCACGAGGCCGAGCTCAAGAAACACGGCAAGGCGTACGAGTTCCACCGTTACGACGGTGCCGGCCACGGCTTCTTCTATTGGCACCGGCCGCTCTATCGGCCCGAGCAGGCCATGGATGGCTGGAGCAAGATATGGGCTTTCTTTGGTAAGCATCTGGCGAAGTAGGAGGCGCGGACATGTGCACGTCGATCATCGAGATCGCCCGCGCGGAAGGCATGGCAAAGCGTGGGGACGAATGGTTCCCGCTATCGCGGTCGGTAGTTGCCTATGATCACGCGCGCCATGCGCCGCTGGGCGATGTCATCACACTCGATTTTATCAACACGGATCTCGACCCCGGTGCGCGGGCGGGGATCGAGTTGACGTTGGACACGGCCAAGGAGCTGCGCGCCGCGCTTGACCGGGCGATTACCGCCGCCGAGTTCGAGGAGGCGGAAGTGCGGGGCAAGGGCGCCGTGCCCAGCCAAATGCAGGGGCCGGGCTTTTGGTGAGCTTTTGGTAAAGTCAGGAAGTGTGGGCACGAGAATGTACCGTTCGATCGGGTCCATCGATTCCTAACATTCTGACAAAAGCTGGTGTCCCCGGGGTGACTCGAACACCCGACCCTCAGTTTAGGAAACTGATGCTCTATCCGGCTGAGCTACGGGGACATCGCAAGGGAAATAGCGTGCTTGCCGCCATTTTCGGCTAGCGCGCATCGCTGATGCTGCCGAACGGTCGCTTCCGGCCGGGTTATACCAGACCGGAAGGCGGTGTCGAGCCTCGCGGCCGCGTCTTCCCGCACCGTTTAGCTGATGGCCGAATAGAGGTCGAGCAACAGCGTTGGCGGTCGCGCTCGCGGAGACATGGCTGCCGGTGCAATCCAATGGAAGCGCTGGACGGTGCTTTGGATTAGGCTTCCCCGAATTCGCGCGTTGGGAGGGCCGGCATGATCACGAAATTTGACAGCTCCTATTACGGCACCGCCGATATGGAGAACCTCGGCTACACTGGCACGCCGATCAATGAGCGTCGCTATTCGAACAAGGAGCTGGCCGGCGCGCTGCACAAGGTGGTGGCCTACGCCAAGTGCATGGACGGGCTCGGTTACAATACGTTGTGGATGGCCGAGCACCATTTCCAGCCCGAAGGCACGGAGCTCATTCCGAACCTGCTGATGATGGCGATGCACCTCGTCAATGTGACCAAAAATTTGAACATCGGCTGCGGCTTTAATGTCGTGCCGATGTGGCACCCGCTGCGCCTCGCCGAAGACTATGCGATGGCCGATATCCTCAGCGGCGGCCGGGTGATCTTTGGCGTCGCGCGCGGCTACCACACCCGCGAGGTCGAAACCTTTGGGTCGCCGCTGATCGACCAGGACGCCAACCGCGAGATCTTCGAGGAAGGCTGCGAAATCCTGTTCAAGGCGTTCGAGGGCAAGCCGTTCTCGCATAAGGGCAAGTACTACACGATCCCGCCGGAGGTGCCGTATCGCGGCTACACGCTAAAGGAGATCACGCTCGTGCCGGCGCCGGAGCGCCTGCCGGTGGAATGCTGGCAGCCGATCCAGAGCGGGTCCGATCGCGCCTTCGATTTCATGGCCAAGCACGGGATATCGGGCGTGATCGGCGGTGGCTCGGCCGAGGGCGGCGCGGTGGATCGGCACATGCTCGGGTTCCAGGCCGCCTACGCCCGGCTGGGCATCAAGCTCGAACTCGGCGAAAAGCTGGCGCTCGGCTACCAGTTCCATATCGCCAAGAGCCGCGAAGACGGCATGCGCGAAGCCGCCAAACACTACGAAGAGAACATGAAGATGTTCGGCGAGTTGCGCTTGGTGCGCGCGCTTTCCGACGAGCAGATCGCTGCGATGCGCGATCCTCGCCTCGCGGCCGCCACCAAGCTGCCGCGCATCGAGGACGCGGTGAATGCCGGCGGCTTCCTGACCGGCACGCCGGATGACATCATCGCGCAGCTGAAGGCGGTCGAAAAGCGCTACCCGGGTGTCGATCGGGTGGTTTGCGCGACGCCGCTCGGCACCCCGCTCGACATCCAGCTGGAAGACCTCGAACGGTTCGGCAAGGAAGTGATACCGGCGTTCCGCGGCGCAAAGGTCGCGGCGGCCGCCGAGTAGCGACCAATCCCCTCCCGCAAGCGGGAGAGGGATCGAATGCATCGGGAGGATGCGGATGCCTTATGGCGGAAACGACTGGCTGGCGCTCACCCAGGAGACAGCGCTGGAGCCGGGGTTGCCGATCTGCGACCCGCACCATCATTTCTGGGATTTCCGCACCGGGCGCATCCCTTACCAGCGTTATCTGCTGCACGAGTTGATGGCCGATATCGACCAGGGCCACAACATTCGCTCGACCGTGTTCATCGAAGCGCGAGCGATGTACCGCGCCGAGGGGCCGGTGGAGATGCGGCCGATCGGCGAGGTCGAGTTTGTCCAGGGCCTTGCCGCGGCGAGCGCCAGCGGTCTCTACGGTCCTTGCCGCGCGGCCGCAACGATCATCGGCCATGCTGATCTGAAGCTCGGCGACCGGGTCAAACCGGTGTTGGAGGCGTTGCAGGCGGCCAGCCCGAACCGCTTCAAGGGCATTCGCCACATCGTCACCTGGGACGCCGATCCGCGGGTCGAAAGCCGCGAGACAGCGGGCGTGCTGAGCACCGCCGGATTCCGCGCTGGCGCCAAGGTGCTGGCGCGGATGGGATTGTCGCTCGACACGATCTGCTGCTTTCCGCAACTGCCCGAGATGGTCGAGTTCGTCCGGACCGTCCCCGACCTGCCGATCATCATCAACCATCTCGGCGGGCTGAACCGCACGGGCCCGTTCGCCGGCCGCGACGACGAGGTGATGCCGGCCTGGCGCGCCGGCCTAGCGGCGCTGGCGAAATGCCCCAACGTGCTCATGAAGCTGGGCGGCATCGGCATGCCGCGCTTCGGCTTCGACTGGCATTTGCGCGACAAGCCGATCGGCTCGGAGGAGCTGGCGGCATCGATGGCGCCGCTATTGAGTTTTTGCATCGAGCAGTTCGGCCCCGAGCGTTGCATGTTCGAAAGCAACTTCCCGGTCGACAAGGTGTCGTTCTCGTACCCCATCGTGTTCAACGCGTTTAAGCGCTTCTCCAAGGACTATTCGGCCTCGGAGCGCGCGGCGCTGTTTCACGACACGGCGGTGCGCGCCTACCGGATCGAGGTCTGACGCTCGCGCCTCGGTTCGGCTCGCTTACGAAGACGCGTCGTATCGGTCAGGATCGAAGCGCTAGCGCTCAGCCGGTTCGCACAAATTTGTCGACCCCCCGGTCCTGGGTCAGACCGGCATAGATGTCGCCGCGCGAATCGACGCCGATGCCGTGGACATGGCGGCTTGCCATCTTGGCGAGCACCTCACCGGCCGGGCTGCGGACGGTGCAGTAGGCGGGGTTGCCGTCCGCTTCCTGCTCGGCAATGTAGTAATTGCCGTCCTTGCCGCGGCTGATGTCGTTCGGCCCGCCCATCCCGGTCCACTCGCCAAGATAGTCGCCCTCAGGCGTAAAGATCTGGATGCGGCGGTTCGAGCGGTCGGCGACCAGCAAATTGCCGGCATCGTCAAAGGCGATCGAGTGCGGCAGGTGGAACTGCCCCGGCCCCTTGCCCGGGGTGCCCCATGAGGTCTTGAGCGTGCCGTCGGCGGCGAAGCGATGGACGCGGGCATTTTGATAGCCGTCGGTGACATAGATGTCGCCGTTGGGGTGCTTCATCATCTCGGTCGGGTGATTGAACGGCCCGGCCGCGCGCTCCACGAGCCAATTCTCGACATGCCCGGTATCGGAAAATTGTCCGGGCGTGCCGAGCTGCAGTTTCACCTTGCCGTCGAGGCTGAACGACTTGGCGACCGAGTCGATGCGGTCGGTGGTGTAGACCGTGTCGCCGACGATTTTGAGGCCGTGCGGGTCGGTCACCGCGCCCGTACCCCAGGAGGCGAGATGCTTGCCGTCGCGGTCGAACACCACGACCGGCGGGTCGCGTCGCTGGAACACGTAGATGCGGTCCTGATCGTCCGCCGCGACCCGACTGATCAGCCCGAACGGCTCGCCATCGGGCGATTTGAGAAAGTCGCGGATGACTTCGTATTGGTACGCCATGCTGTTTCCTCCTGGAGATTGTTTTGATCGTCGTCTTGGCGAAAGCCGGGATCCGCTTATCCGCTGTCTCGGGCACCGAAAAGTGGGTCCGGCTTGCGCCACGACGACGCTAGCGATGCTCGGCTATTTATCTCAAGCAGGTTAGCTCCCGGCCCGGCATTTGACCAACTGCCCATGCCGACGAGGCTCTCCTCTGTCCTCTCCCGGGCATCTTTCGCTTTCGCACTGGAACCCGATGATGCTGCGCAACGTTTAGCTGTATGCGATAGCGTTTCGCCATCGTGTGTCCTTTTCGCGAGGCTACAATGAATCTCAAGACCTTTGCGATTGCCGCAGCGCTGACGGCGGGTATGTCCGGTGCGGCGATGGCTCAATACGCTTGCCCGGCGGGCTATGTGTACGCTGGCGGGGCTTGCCAACCGGCTGCGGCGCCGGGTGGGTATTCAAACCCGGCGTCCGGCGCGGTTAACGGCACGGCGGCTGGGGCGCAGAGCGGCTATAACGTTGCCGGTCCCGTTGGCGCGGTTGTCGGCGGAGCCGTCGGCACCGCCACTGGCGCCGTCACCGGCGCCACCAACACAACGACGAGCGTTGTCAACGGCGCCACCGCGCCCCTCGTGGGCGGCGGTTGCACGGTGGGCTATTACCTAGCCTCCAACGGCTACTGCTACCCGAACCGCTAAGCGGATTTTTTAGCCGACCTCATCGGCGCCAGCACGAACACCGATCGGTGTTCGCGCTGGCGCAGCTGCGTTCAGTACGGCTCCTTCACAAAGATAAATGTCGTACCCGTCACGATCGGGGCGCTGGCGCCGACAAAGGAGACGTTGGCGTCCTTGACCTGGCGCGAGCCGGCGCGGCCCGAGGCTTGGAGCGCGCCTTCGATGATGTGCCAGAGACCGTGGATGCGGCCGGTGCCGAGGCTGCCGCCAAAAGTGTTAAGCGGCAGCTCGCCATCGAGTTCGATGCGCCCGTCCTGGATAAAATCGAGCGCCTCGCCTTCCTTGCAGAAGCCATAAGATTCGAGGCCGTAGATCACCGAGGCCGAGAAGCCGTCGTAGATCTGCGCGACGTCGACATCCTTTGGGCTAAAGCCGGAGCGCTCCCAGGTCAGCTTCGCCGAGCTGCTGCCGCCTTCCATATAGCTCGACAAGCTGCCGATGCGGCCGGCCACCTCGAAATGCAGCCGCTGGCCGTAGCCGGCGAGGTAGGCCGGCGTTGGTTTGAGGTCGCGCGCCCGGTCGGCGGTGGTCAGCACGATGGCGACCGCCCCCTGCACCGGGATGTCGCAATCAAAGAGGCAAAACGGATATGCCACCATGCGCGAGGCGAAGTAATCCTCGCGGGTCAGCTCGGTGCCATGGAAATAGGCGTGCGGGTTATGCTGCGTATGTTTGCGCTGGGTCACCGCCAGCGTCGCCATCTTCTCGCGGCTCTGATTGTTCTTTTCGAGCCACCTGGTATAGGCGACCGCCATGCCCTGCCCAGGGCCGCCAAAGCCATAGGGCGCGGTGAATTGCGTCGCGCCGGCCGCCATTCCGCTCGGCAGATTCTGGTAGGTGCCGCGCGGGTTGTGCATTGCCCGCCACACCACGGCGTAATTGCACACCCCGGCGAGCAACGCATTGACCGCCTGCTGCGCCGCGCCGCCGATATTGGTTGTCCCCACTTGGATGTGCCAGGTGAGGTTGGGCAGTTTCAGCATCGCCATCATGCAGTTGACCGAGACGATCGAGATGCCGTCGACCTCGGCGTGGCCGGTGGCCGGCAATTCCGGATAGGTCGCCAGACCGTCGACGTCGGACATCCGCAGGCCGGAATCGGCGACCGCCTCCTTGACCGCGGTCAGCGCATGGGCGGCGAGCGGAATGTCGGCGAGGCGCGAGACCTTGGAATAGCCGACGCCGCTGACGGCGATCTTGCAGCGGTTCTCCCACATGCGATCTCTCCCTATTCGGCCGGCGCCGTGCGCGCGAGGCGGAATTGCGGCAGCGTAATGTCGTCGTTCAGCTTCTCGAAAAGCACTTCGACGCGTCTTCCGACCTTGGCCTCGGTGTATTCGGCGTCCAGCAGGTTGCCGGCGAGCAGTGCGCCGGGGGCATCGTCGAGCTCGACGATGATGCTGGCGTAGGGCACCGCGGAGGCGAAGCGCTTGTCGCCGGTGTGATACATGATCGTGTAGGCGTAGATCGCCCCCGCGCCGCGCACCGGCTCGAATTTCAAATCAGTCGAGACGCATTGGGTGCAGGTCGCATAGGGCGGATGCTGGAAATGGCCGCAGCTCTGACAGCGCTGCAGCTCCAGAACCTCGCGCTTGGCGGCGTCCCAGAACGGCTTTGTCCATTCGTTGGGAACCGGGATCGGCCGGGTCACCTTGCTCCAATCGCTCATTGGCTGGAATATCCTCTCTACAGAAGCGTCATTGCGAGCTTAGCGAAACAATCTCGGGCCGATCGCGTTCTACCGCGCGAGATCGCTTCGTCGCTCCGCTCCTCGCAATGACGCGCAGCCATTTGAAGGGAGAACGTCTTGGCGACGCAAGCAGGGATCGCGGCAGGCCCTTTATCGACGGGACCGGGCGAGATGATGGGCAATGCCGGACCGGGCATGCTCAAGGGGTTGCGGGTCGTCGAAATCGCCGACGAGCGGGCCGAGTACACCGGGCTGTTGCTCGCTGGGCTCGGCGCGGAAGTCATCAAGATCGAGCCGCCCGAAGGCAACGCGACGCGGCGTATCGGGCCTTTTCTGGAAGACCAGCCGGGTCTCGAGCGCTCGCTGTTTTTTTGGAACTACAACCGCAACAAGAAATCCGTCGTGCTCGACCTGCTCACGCCGGCGGGCCGCGACCAGATGCTCGGCCTGCTCGGCGGCGCCGATATTCTGCTCGACGCGAGCTGCGGCGCGCTCAACGAGGCGCTGGGGCTCGACCATGCGGCGCTCAACGCGCGCTATCCCGCGCTGATCACGGCGCGGATGACGCCGTTTGGCGATGACGGGCCGTGGAAGGATTTTAAGGGGTCGGACCTCATCCATCTCGCGCTCGGGGGGCCGATGATGAATTGCGGCTATGACCCCGACCCCAATCTCGAATACGACACGCCACCGATCGCGCCGCAGATCTGGCACGCCTACCATATCGCCGGCGAGCAGCTGGCGACCGGGATCATCGCCGCGCTGATCCACCGCGAGCGCAGCGGCGAGGGGCAGGATGTCTCGGTGGCGATCCATGAGGCGTGCTCGAAGAACCCCGAACAAGATCTGATGTACTGGGTCATGCGGCGGGTTCCGCTGTGGCGGCTGACCTGCCGCCATGCCTCCGAGGGCCCGAACCACAGCCCGAGCATCTGCCACACCAAAGACGGGCGCTGGTTCATCACCCACGGCATGGGCGCGCGCGATCTGAAGAACCTCGTGCCGCTCCTGAGCAAGTACAATGCGCAAGCCGACCTGCAGCCGCCGCCGCCCGAGGTCGACCTGCGAGCGCGTCAGGTGCCCGGCACTGCCGGTTCGGACGAAGCGCGCAGCCACATGCTCGACGTCGTGCAGCGCTTTGTGCGCGCCTGGGCCTACAAGGACATGCCGTGGCTCGAGGCACAGAATGCCGGGCTGCTCTGGGCACCGCTGCGCAAGCCGCACGAAAATGCGCTCGACGAGCACTGGCAGACGCGCAAGACCTTTGCCGAGATCGAGCATCCCGAGCTGGGCCGCTCGTTCGTCTATCCGACCAGCAAATGGCTGGCCACCAAGACGAGCTGGCAGGTCGGCCGCCGGGCGCCGCTGCTGGGCGAGGACACCAAGTCCGTGCTTGGCGAAGCGGCGCGCCGGCCGAGCGTGCCGGCAAGTCCACGCAAGGTCGAGAACCCCCGGCTCTCGGCGCTGCACAACAAGCCGTTCCCGCTGCAGGGCATTAAGATCTTCGATTTCGCCTGGTTCCTCGCCTCGGCCGGCGGGACAAGGTTTCTCGCGGCGATGGGCGCGGAGAGCTACAAGGTCGAGTGGAAGGACAATCCCGATACCCGGCTGGCGGGGATGGCGCCGGTCGGCGGTCGCGCCGCGCGCGACGCGGCGACCGGACCGCTGCCCGGGGTCAAGGATCCCGATATGGGCGGCAATTTCCTCAACAAGAACTCCGGCAAGCGCGGCATCTCGCTCAACATCCGCCACCCCAAAGGGCTCGCGATCGCCAAGGACATGATTCGCATCTGCGATGTCGTGGCCGAGGGGTTCTCGCCCGGCGTGCTACAGCGCCTGGGGCTCGGTTACGACGTGATGAAGTCGATCCGGCCCGACATCATCTACATCCAGCAATCGGGCATGGGCGCGCATGGCACCTATGGCCGCATGCGCACGGTCGGTCCCGTGGCGGCCGCGTTTGGCGGGCAGGCCGAGATGTCTGGTCTGCCCGAGCCGGCGATGCCGGTCAGCTGGGGCTATTCCTACCTCGATTGGATGGGTGCCTATGGCTACGCGCTGGCGCTGCTCGGCGCGATCTATCATCGCGAGCGCACCGGCGAAGGCCAGTGGATCGACGCGTCGCAATGCGAGTCGGGCATCTTCCTCACCGGCGCGACGATCCTCGATTGGGCGGCCAATGAGCGCGTCTTCCACCGCTATGGCAACCGCTCGCCGTACAAGCCGGCGGCGCCGCACGGCGCCTATCGCTGTGACGGCAAGGACCGGTGGATCGCGATCGCCTGCTTCACCGACACTGAGTGGCAGGCACTGGCGCGGGTCGCCGAGCACAGCGATTGGCTGGACGACCGCCGTTTCGCGACGCTCGACAGCCGGCTGAAGCACCAGGATGCGCTCGACGCCGCGGTCGAAAGCTGGACCCGCACCCAGGATCGCTACGACTGCATGATGAAACTGCAGAAGGCCGGCGTGCCGGCCGGGGTCTGCCAGAACGCCGAGGACCGCGTCGATACCGACCCGCAGCTCCGCCACCTCAAATGGCTGACCGAGGTCACCGGAACCAAGATCGGCACCTGGCCAGTCTATGAGATGCCGATGAAGATGACCAAAACCCCGCCCTATATCGGCGGCCCGATCAATCGCGGCGCGCCATGTTATGGCGAAGACAATCTATGGGTGCTGACTGAGCTGCTCGGCCGCTCGCCGAGCGAAGTCGAGCGGCTTGCCGAGGAGGGCGTCATCTGACCTCCGATACCAACTGACCCACGACCCGGTCGGATGCTGGAAGCCCAGACTATCTCACCGGCAACGGCAATCCCGTGATATTTCGAAGGCGATGCCATCGCCCTTGCTTCTCCTTCAGGACATTACCCTTACCTTTGGCGCTACGCCGCTGCTGGCGGGGGCGGGGTTGGCCGTCACTGCCGGCGACCGGGTCTGCCTCGTGGGGCGCAACGGCTCCGGCAAATCCACCTTGCTGCGGATTGCCGCCGGCCTGGTCCAGCCCGATGCGGGTCGCCGCTTCGTCCAGCCGGGGGCCGCGATCCGTTATCTGCCGCAGGAGCCGGACTTGGCCGGGTTCGCCACGACGCTCGCCTATGTCGAGGCGGGGTTTGGGGTCGATGCGGCTGATGGCCACCGCGCGCTCTATCTGCTGAAAGCGCTCGGTTTGACCGGCGCGGAAGACCCGGTAGCCTTGTCGGGCGGCGAGGCGCGCCGCGCCGCGTTGGCCCGCGCGCTGGCGCCGGCGCCCGACATCCTGTTGCTCGACGAGCCGACCAATCATCTCGATCTGCCCGGCATCGAGTGGCTGGAGCAGGAATTGGCCGGGATGCGCTCGGGCATCGTGTTGATCAGCCATGACCGCCGGCTCCTGGAACGCGTCTCGCGGAGCACGATCTGGCTCGACCGCGGCATCACCCGAACGCTCGACGACGGTTTTCGGGCGTTCGAGGCCTGGCGCGACACGGTGCTGGCACAGGAGGAAAGCAAGCACCACAAGCTCGGCCGCAAGATCGCGATGGAGGAAGACTGGCTGCGCTACGGCGTCACCGCGCGACGTACGCGCAACGAGCGGCGGCTCGCCAATTTGCACGCGCTGCGGCGGAAGCACAGAGAAAGGCGCGGCGCCCAGGGTGTGGCCCGACTCGATGCCGCGCAGGCGGATCTGTCCGGGCGGCTGGTCGCGGCCGCCGAGCATGTGTCGAAATCCTATGGCGACCGCCCGATCGTGCGCGATTTTTCCATCCGCATCCTGCGCGGCGACCGGGTCGGCATCGTCGGTCCGAATGGCGCCGGCAAGACGACATTGCTGAACCTGCTGACCGGCGCGCTCTCGCCCGATACCGGCGAGGTGAAGCTCGGCACCAATCTGGCGGCGGTGACGCTCGACCAGCGGCGTGAGACGCTCGACCCGCAACAAAGCCTCAGCGATGCGCTGACCGGCGGTGGCGGGGATACGGTGGCCGTTGCCGGTCAGAGCCGGCATGTCGTCGGCTATATGAAAGACTTCCTGTTTCGTCCCGAGCAGGCGCGGACCCCGGTCGGCGCGCTCTCCGGCGGCGAGCGCGCCCGCCTGACACTGGCGCGCGCCTTCGCCCGCCCGTCCAATCTGCTGATACTGGACGAGCCGACCAACGACCTCGATCTGGAGACGCTCGACTTGCTGCAAGAGCGGCTGGCCGAATATCCGGGCACAGTGCTGCTGGTTAGCCACGATCGCGATTTTCTTGATCGCGTCGTGACATCGGTGATTGCGACCGAAGGGGATGGGTGCTGGATCGAGTACGCCGGCGGCTATACCGACATGCTCGCCCAGCGTACCGCCCCGCGGCCTCACGTGCCGCCGGCAAAGGGCGCAGCCGGGAAGCAATCGAGGGAAACCGCATCGCAACCCGCTGTCCGGCCTCGCCGGATGAGCTTTAAGGACCGTCATGCGCTGGAAACGCTGCCGGCCCAAATCGCGGCGTTGCAGGCGCAGATCGCCGGCATGAGCGACATGTTGGCGGACCCGGAGCTTTACGCGCGCGATCCGCGACAGTTCCGCGAGACCACCGCGGCGCTCGCAGTCGCGCGGGACGGGCTGGCAACTGCCGAGGATCGTTGGCTGACCCTGGAGATCCTGCGAGAGGAGCTTGATGCCTCCGATCGGAAGCCCTGACGGGGCGAGCTCAACATTTTGAGCGCACTCGCTGCCGCCTCGCTCGCGCTTGACTAAAGCGATCGGCGCGTCGATTGCTTCCACCCTTTGGTTTTGTCGTGTGTTCCGGCTTCCGTAGAGGCGAAGGTTGAAACCCTCCCCATTCGATTATCAAGCCCCCGCCACGCTGCGGGAGGCGATCGGCTTGCTCGCCGCGGATCCCGAGGCGGTCGTGATCGCCGGCGGGCAAAGCCTGATGCCGGTTCTCGCCTTCCGATTGGCGACGCCGAGCATGCTTGTCGATCTGCGGCGAGTTCCCGGGCTCGACAATATCACCATCGACGACACCGGCGTCCGTCTCGGAGCTCGGGTCCGCTGGCGTGACATCGAGGACGATGAGCGGCTGGCGACGGCCCACCCGTTGCTGCGGGAGGCGATCGCGCATGTCGCGCATTATCAAATCCGCAATCGTGGCACTGTCGGCGGCAGTCTCGCCAATGCCGACCCCGCCGCGGAACTGCTGGGGATCGCCGTGACCTGCGATGCCGAAATCACGCTGGTCGGCACGACCGGCGAACGAACGATCCCGGCGAGCGAATTCTTCACCGGCGCGCTGTCGACGCTTCGGCAGCCGGATGAGATCATCACCGCGCTGAAACTGCCGCCCTGGCCCCAGGATCGGCGCTGGGCCTTCCAGGAATTCGCGCAGCGCCAGGGCGATTTCGCGCTTGCCGGCATCGCGCTTTTTTACGACGCGGATCGGCAAGGCCGGGTGTGCGAGGCGCATGTCGGGGTTATCGGCGCGTGCGACCGGCCGCAGCGTTTGACGGCGGTGGAGAGCGTGCTGAACGGCCGCATCGTTGATGAAGCTCTGATCCGCGAGGCGGCGGAAAGTGCGGCGCGCTCCGTCGATCCGCCGGAGGATCTGCATGCCGACGCCGCGTATCGGCGCGGGCTGGTTGCCACGCTCTGCGAG
>Ga0181537_10003808_pt1 | contig 12747 bp, 12 predicted proteins | sample PEATcosm2014_Bin_39_FD_119765 | JGI IMG/M metagenome (GOLD analysis project Ga0181537, IMG submission 119765) | Peatland microbial communities from MTU Mesocosm Facility, Houghton, MI, USA - PEATcosm2014_Bin23_10_metaG | ecosystem: Environmental > Terrestrial > Soil > Wetlands > Peat | place...
ATGAAATCGGAGCCATAAACAAAAAAACCGGGCCAAGCGGTCAGAAGATGACCGAGAGGCCCGGGGAATTTAGAATGAGTAACAACGTGGGATCACGGAGAACTCCAATTTGCGTCGTTACCAGAACGCAAATCGAAAACCCAAAATCAAAGATCAAGGTCACAACCACCTCCAACAGCGTTGCAACTATGAATATTAAATCATGAGTCCTTATTTATGTCAAATACTTTTTACAAGTATTAGGATTTCTATTCATCCGGCGGCGATTCAATTAGCGGATGGGTCAACGAACCGTGTGGGTCACGCCGCTTTGTCCATGAAAAATTCCATTTACAGCAAGGCATCAGTTGTTAGCATCCGTCCAATCAATACAAGCTTTACATAAAAAAATCGAGACTGTCATCAAGCCATTCAAATTGGAGGACGTGAAGTCCGCGCTGGCTGGGCTTGGTGTTAACGGCTTGACCGTGACTGAAGTGAAAGGCTTTGGCCGTCAAAAGGGCCACACGGAAATTTATCGCGGCAGCGAATACGCGGTGGATTTTTTGCCAAAAATAAAAATTGAATTTGTGATTGCCGACGCGCAAGCTGTCCCTGTGGTCGAGACGATTGTCCAGTCGGCCAAGACGGGCAAGATTGGCGACGGAAAATTTTTTGTCAGCCCGGTGGAAAAAGTGATCCGAATCCGGACTGAAGAAACGGGCGAGCAAGCGATTTGAACAAATGTGCGACATTGCAAAAATAAAAAGACCTTGATTTTATTGGCTGGAAGGCCGCTGTGAATAACTTGCGAACAAAAGTTAATATGTTGTTCTAGGAACTTTCGGCTCAATCGCATAAAAACGCTGATGCCGATTGAAATTATTTCAGGTATTTTGTCGGTTGTGGGTGGACAACAACGGCGGTGGAGAACAGGGCCTGTGCAAGTTGCTGTAAATCAGCAGTTTATTTTTAATTTTTAATGAAAATTTTGACGGACAAAGTTGGGTATCCGGCTGCTTTTTCAGGGCGCCAGCTTTCAGTCAAAATGAACCGCGACAAAAACGGGCCGCAAACGCGCCCTTTTGGGCCAGGTGAATAACGACGAACTTTTTGACGGAACACAAATGCAGCTTTCAGCGGAAAAAATTTGGAATTCGGCGCAGGAGCAACTCCGCTCCAAGTTGAGCCGCGACACCTACAACATGTGGTTTGCGCCCTTGCGCGCCTGCGCCATTGATGGCAGCCACGCGACGCTGGAAGCCCCCAACGAATTTTGCGAGGTCTGGCTCAAGGACAATTACATCGGCCTTTTGCAGGACGCCATCGCCATCGCCGCCGGACGCCAGTTGCAGATCAAATTCAAAGTTTCAACAACGGCAACTGCCGCTCCCATTTCCGCGCCGGCCCGCGCGACCGCGAAGGCCAAAACCCCCGAACCTGCGCACGAACGCGTTCCGGCCAACGGCGACAATTCTTTTAATCCCAAAAACACCTTCGATACATTTGTCGTCGGCAACAACAATAATTTCGCCTACGCCGCCGCGCTCGCTGTCGCGCAGTCGCCGGGCAAATCTTATAATCCGCTGTTTCTTTACGGCGGAGTCGGACTTGGCAAGACACATTTGCTTCATGCCATCGGCCAGCACGTCGTGGCAAACAAAAAGGGCGCCCGCGTCGCCTATTTGTCCTCGGAAAAGTTCACGAACGAATACATTGACGCCATCCAAAACAACAAGCTGGCCGTGTTCCGAAAAAAACACCGGCAGACCGACGTGCTGCTCATTGACGACATCCAGTTTCTCGCCGGCAAGGAACGCATCCAGGAGGAATTTTTTCACACGTTCAACGCGCTGCACGAATCGCACAAGCAAATCGTGTTGACCTGCGACCGCCCGGCCAGCGAAATCCAGAACCTCGAGCATCGCCTCGTCTCGCGCTTTGAATGGGGCTTGGTCACCGATTTGCAGCCGCCGGATGTGGAAATGCGTCTGGCCATTCTGAAGAAAAAAGCGCAGTCCATGAACGTCACCCTGTCGGAAGACGTGCTGAATTTCCTGGCCAACCGCATCCGCACCAACGTCCGCCGGCTCGAAGGCGCGCTCATCCGCGTCGCGTCCTACGCCTCGCTCACCGGCAAGAAACTGAGCATTGAAGTCGTCGAAAATCTGCTGCGCGAAATCCTTCACGAGGAAGGCCGGTTGTCCATCAGCGTCGAAGTCATCCAGAAAAAAGTCGCCGAACATTTTGACATCCGTCTCGCCGACATGACCAGCAAACGCCGCCCGGAAAACATCGCCTTCCCGCGCCAGATCGCCATGTATCTCACGCGCCAGATGACCGAAAGCTCCCTCAACACCATCGGCGAAGCTTTCGGCGGACGCGACCACGGCACGGTGCTGCACGCCTGCCGCCTCGTCAAAGACCGCATGGAAGTGGACGCGAACGTCCGCCAGGTCGTCCATTATCTGGAAAAACAGCTCGCGCGCTGAAAAGTTTTTAATTCTTTTTAATTCTTAATTTTGAATTTTTAGTTATTTTGCGGCGCAACTAAAAATTCAAAACTAAAACTTTCATGCCGGTCATCGAAGTCAGCAATCTCACAAAAGCCTTCCGCACTTACAAAAAGCAGCCGGGCTTTTCCGGCGCGGTCAAAGGATTGTTTCACCGTCAATACGAACAGACCGTCGCCGTCAACGAAGTCAGCTTCAAAATCGAGCCTGGCGAGCTTGTCGGATTTCTCGGTCCGAACGGTGCCGGCAAGACGACGACCTTGAAAATGCTCGCCGGCCTGCTTTATCCGACCAGCGGCTCGGCGAAAGTTCTCGGCTACACGCCGTGGGAGCGGGATGACGGCTACCGCCACCAGTTCGCGCTCCTGCTCGGCCAGAAAAACCAGCTTTGGTGGGATTTGCCAGCGCGCGAATCGCTGGAACTGAACGCAAAAATTTACGGCATTTCCAAAGAACGCTTCGAGCAGACCGTCGGCGAATTGACCGAACTGCTCAATGTCAAAGACAAGCTCAACGTCAGCGTCCGGGAACTCTCGCTCGGCGAGCGGATGAAAATGGAGCTCATCGCGTCGCTGCTGCACCAGCCGAAAGTCCTTTTTCTCGATGAGCCGACCATCGGCCTCGACGTGATTTCGCAGAAAACCGTCCGCGAATTCATCCGCCGGCACAACGCAGAACGCAGGACCACGATCCTGCTCACGAGCCATTATATGGCCGACATCCAGGCGCTGTGCGAGCGCGTCATCATCATTGACCACGGAAAAATTTTCTTCGACGGCAAGTTGAGCGAAATCGTGGACCGCTTCGCCGATTTCAAACTCATCACGATTCAATGTGAAAATGCGGAGAAGCATCCGGTGGAGAAACTGGCACATTACGGAGAAGTCGTGAAAAAAACTCCCGACGCCATCACGCTCAAGGTCAAACGCGATCGCGTCATCCCGGCGTGCAAGGCGCTGCTGGACGAACTGCCGGTGACCGACATTGATATTCAGGAAGTGCCGATTGAAGACGTCATCCGCCAAATTTTTGCGCGTTGAGATTATGGATCCATTTCTCCAAGCCGCGATCGAGGAGGCCGGAAAAGGTCTGGCCGAAGGCGGAATTCCCATCGGCTCGGTGCTCGTGTGCGACGGAAAAATCATCGGGCGCGGGCACAACCAGCGCGTGCAGCGCGGCAGCGTGATTCATCACGCGGAAATGAACTGCCTTGAAAATGCCGGGCGGCTCAAGGCTTCGGTTTATGCGCGCTGCTTTTTATATTCGACGCTTTCGCCTTGTCCGATGTGCAGCGGTGCGGCGTTGCTTTACAAAATCCCGCGCATCGTCGTCGGCGAAAACAAAACGTTTCAAGGCCCGGAGGAATACGTCCGCTCGCAAGGCGTTCAAGTGGAAATTTTGAACGACCCGACTTGCATCCAGCTCATGCGCGATTTCATCAAGGCGAAGCCGGAACTTTGGAATGAAGATATTGGTGTTTGATCTGCAATGGAAAAACACCTCATCCGAGGCCGACTTGATTTCTTCCATCAGTGCATTACTATAATCTCCCTTTGAGTTGATTTTATGGAACTGAACAATGAAGAAATCCGCCGTTACTCCCGGCATTTGATTTTGCCGGAAGTCGGTCTGGCTGGGCAAAAGAAAATAAAAGGCACCAGCGTCCTGTGCATCGGCGCGGGCGGCCTTGGCTCGCCCATCGCCATGTATCTCGCCGCCGCCGGCATCGGCAAGATCGGCATTGTGGATTTCGACACGGTGGATTATTCCAACTTGCAACGACAAATTTTGCACACGGACGCGGACGTGGGCCGCTCGAAGGCCGAGTCGGCCAAGGAAACGATCCTCGGCATCAATCCGCATTGCGAAGTCGTCATCCACAACACGCGCATTTCGTCCGAAAACGCGCTCGACCTCATCCGGCCTTACGACATTGTCGTGGACGGCACGGATAATTTCCCGACGCGCTATCTCACGAACGATGCCTGCGTGATTTTGAAAAAGCCGAATATCTATGGCTCAATTTTCCGTTTCGAAGGGCAGGCCAGCGTGTTCGCGCCGCATCTGGGCGGACCGTGTTATCGCTGTCTTTATCCCGAACCGCCGCCGCCAGGCATGGTGCCGAGTTGCGCGGAAGGCGGCGTGCTCGGTGTGCTGCCCGGCATCATCGGCTGCATCCAGGCAACGGAAATTTTAAAGCTCGCGCTCAGCAAAGGCACTTCACTCGTCGGGCGTCTGGTTTTGTTCAACGCGCTCGACATGAAGTTTCGCGAATTGAAATTGCGCCGCGATCCGGCGTGTCCCGTTTGCGGCGAGCATCCGACGATCAAGGAATTGATTGATTACGAAGTTTTCTGCGGCATCGAACTGCCGTCGAAGGAAAATGTAAATCCCGACGAAGTGACGGTTCAGGAAATGAAAAAGGCATTGGACGATCCGAAGCTCGGCATCAAGGTGGTTGACGTGCGCGAGCCGTTTGAATACGAAATCGCGCGCGTGGAAGGCGTGCCGCTCCTGCCGATGAGCGAATTGCAAAATCGTTTCACGGAGCTTGATCCGAACACTCAGTATTATTTGCTCTGCAAAGTCGGCGCGCGTTCACATTCGGCGATGAATTTTTTGCGTGAGCAGGGTTTCAAATACGTCAAAAACGTCAAAGATGGCATCAATGCGTGGTCGGATGAAATTGACCGCAACGTACCAAGGTATTGAAAATTGTGACCGACGATCTGCAAAAACGAATTCAAGCCGCGCTCGCCAATCCGCAAAACATGGGCGAAATGACTGGCGCAGATTCCATCGGAACGGTCGGCAATGCTGATTGCGGCGAGATGCTGCGGCTCTGGGTAAAGTTCAAGCAGCAGGACGGCAAGCGCGTCATTGACCGCGCGACGTTTCAATCCTTCGGATGCGAAACGGCCATTGCCGTCGCCAGCCTCGCGACGGAATTGATTCGCGGCAAAACCGCCGAGGAAGCTCTAGCGCTCAAGACCGAGGAGCTCGCCGGCGAACTTGGCCCGCTGCCGCCGATGAAAATCCATTGCGCCCAGCTCGTCGAGGGCGCTCTGCGTTCTGCGCTCGAACCGGAAAAGTTGGAAGCCAAACCCGCCGCGTTGGCAAACTCGCCGACATTGCTCGACAGTTTTTCCAAACCGAAGGAAGGCGTGAAGCTGACTTTTCTGGATGAGGAAAAGTGACCGATTGAGATTATTGAATTTTAACTTCCCCTGCGGAATCTTTTTGTTACGGTCTTCGCAATTTAGAAAGGACTGCTTATGAAAATCATTCAGGAATTCAAGGCGTTCGCCATGCGCGGCAATGTCGTGGACCTCGCCGTCGGCGTCATCATCGGCGCGGCATTCGGCAAAATCGTGAGCGCGGTGGTTTCGGACATCATCATGCCGCCGATTGCCCGGCTCGTCGGCAATATTGATTTCACCAACCTTTACTTTCCGCTGTCCGAAAAGGTCCGGCAGGCGCAGGACGCTTACGCGGCGGCTCCAGCAACTTCCGGTGGTCATTTGCCGCTGGACTTGGCGCAAAAAGCCGGGCCGGTGCTCGCGTGGGGTGATTTCGTGACCACCACGCTGAATTTTGTCATCGTCGCATTCTGCATTTTTCTGATGATAAAATTGATGAACAAGCTGGTGAAAAAAGAGGAAGCCGTAGCGCCGCCCACACCGACCGAACAGCTCCTTACCGAAATCCGCGACCTGCTCAAGAGCCGGTCTTGATTCCAGTTTCTGCCTGCAGCTTTTTCAACGCCGCCAGGGCCGCATCGCTCTCGGCGGCTTTTTTGCTCTTGCCGCGACCGTGCGCCAGCTCGACGCCTTCGTGCAACACGATGCATTCGAACAAGCGGTCGTGATCCGGGCCGGTGGCGGAAACGGTTTGATAGTCCGGCGCACGCGGCGAACGCAACTGCAATAATTCCTGCAACTCGCCTTTCGGATTTTCGATGCCGGACGATTCGCCCAGCGCGCCGAAATCGGCGGCGAATTCGCGCAGAATAAATTTCTGCGCCGCGTCATATCCGCCGTCCAAAAAAATTGCGCCGAGCAGCGACTCAAACGCGTCCGCCAGAGCCGACGCGCGCTCCCGTCCGCCGCTGGTTTCCTCACCGCGGCTCAAAATCAAATGCGCACCGAGGTCGAGCGAACGGGCATGTGTCGCGAGCGAACGGGCATTTACTAATTTCGCGCGCGATTTTGTGAGCGCGCCTTCGTCCGAACCGGAGAACTTTTCGTAGAGCTTTTGCGTAAGGACCAATTGCAGCACCGCGTCGCCGAGAAATTCCAGCCGCTGATTGTGTTCGCTCGCCACGCCGCCTTCGTGCGCGACCGACGGATGCGTGAGCGCGAGGCGCAATAAAGCTTCGTCGCGGAATTTATAACCGAAACGGATTTGAAGTGCGGCAAGGTCGGACACGGAAATTAATTTGCAGACGCGGTTTCGTTTTCGGCGGCGGGAATTTGTTCCGGCGTTTGAACCGGATTTTCATCTGCCGCCAGCGACGGATTCAGTCCCTGCTCCAGCAATTGCGCCACGTCGCGCTGGACTTCTTCGAGCTGGTCCAATCGCAAATTCGGATCGGCGATGGTGAAAATGTCGCCGGTCTTCGGCTGCTCGTAAATGAACACGCGCTGGCCGTCGCGGATGATTTGCTCCTTCACCTTGAGGATGCGTTTGCGTTCGAGCATCACGGCAAGAATGTAACCGGCGGCGGCATGGCGCGGATCATTTTGCTCGATCAATTTGCGCAACACCGTTTCCGCCGTGTCCTTCTGGATCGCGTCCACTTGCGGCGTCGGTGCTTCGTAAATTCCCTGCCAGTGTGAGATGAAACCTTTGCGTTCGCGCGCACCGTCGCTGAACTGGTTTTGCCAGCACGCCTCGCAGATGTCCGAGCGGCGCAAATCTTTCGCGCGCTCGTCGAAGAGCAGCGTGTGCAGTGGCTGTTTGTCGGCAAACGGCTTGGCGCACGCCTCGCAGGCATGGGCGCGGGACTGAATGTTCCATTCGTTCATGGTCGGGAAAATTTAACCACGAATTTAGCCGATGAACACGAAGAAAATTTGACACGGATTGCACGGATTTTCACTGATTGCCAAAATGGGATTTTTTGATCCGTGCCAATCCGTGAAATCCGTGTCTTTCAGTTCGCGAAATCAAAATCTGAGCAGCTCATGAAATAATTGCAACGGGGGCAACGTAACTTACATTTCTCATTGATCAGTTCGTGCCCGCATTGCGGACACCAACGCCAATGCTCGCCGGAAATGTTTTTGCCGGACGGCGCGGGACAATTATCCGCTGCGGCTCCGGCTTTTGTGATTTTTTGTTTCGACTTTGGCATGAAGCAAATTCGTCATTGCGTCCGTCCAAATTTTTTCTCCAGCTCACGGTAATTCATTTCAATCAGCGTCGGACGGCCGTGCGGACACGTGTAAGGCATCGCGCAGCGGCGCAAATCCTCGACGAGATTTTCCAGTTCCGCGCCACCGAGCGGGTCGTTGGCCTTCACCGCATGGCGGCAGACGGTCTTGGCCACGGTATGTTCTCCGAGCCGCGCCAGATTCACCTCGCGGCCGGCGGCGCGCAATTCGTCCACGAGGTCGAACACAAACCGCCGCGGGTCGGCGGCCTTCACGAACGGCGGCAGCGCGTCGAGCAGAAACGTCCGCTCGCCAAATTCGCTCAAGCCGACGCCAAGCCTGGTCAGCACGGCAAGCTGCTCGCGCAAAAACTGGGCATCGCGCGGCGGCAGTTCAATTGTCTCAGGCAGCAATAATTTTTGCGCCGGCGCGAAACTATTTTGTTCCAAACGATTGAGCATCTGCTCGTATAAAATCCGCTCGTGCGCCGCGTGCTGGTCCAGCAGCACGAGTCCGCGGTCGGATTCCAGCAGCACATAAAGCCTGCCGACGACGCCGACGAGCCGGAGCGGGACGTTGAGCAGCGGAGTTGCGCTGGAAGATGGAAGATTGGAGATGGAAACTGGGGGAGCATCCGCAGATTTCGCCGATGGCGCGGATTTTGAAATTTCCAATTTTGAATTTGCGATTTGCGATTGCTGCAAAGCGGCAGGCGTGGACGCAAAGCCCATTTTCAAAGTCGTTTGCGCGGCGGGAGAAACTTGCGACGGAACGGCTGGCGACGGTTTTAATTTCTCCGGGAAATTCGGCAGCGCTGGCGCGGAAAATTCCGACGCAGTTTGAAGTTCCGCCTGCTCGACAAATTTGGACTTTGGACTTTGGACTTTGGACTCTTGCCCGTGAAACGCGAGCAAAGTTTCCTTGACCGCTTGAGCAACAAATTTGCGGATTTCAAACTCGCGGTGGAATTTTACCTCGCGCTTGGCCGGATGGATGTTCACGTCCACGGCGGCGGGATCAATTTCCAGAAACAAACAGCAGACCGGATAGCGGCCTTTCATCAGCGAATTGTGATAACCCTCGATGAGCGCGTAATTGATGCCGCGATTTTCCACCGGGCGGCGATTGACGAAAACGAACTGGCTTTCCCGCGTCGCGCGAGAAACTCCGGGCGAACCGATCAAACCCCAGATTTGTATTTGTGATTTCGGATTTCGGATTTCGGATTTTTCCGGCAAGGCGGTCTCGAAAGAAATTTCAGTTTCTTCTTGTCGGGAATTTTCTTCCAGCAACGCGGTAAAATTGACGGGTAAAAGTTTTTCGTCGCCGAGCAGCGCGCGAAGACGTTCGCGCAGGGCTTCGATGCGACTGGAAGTTGCCGCGCTGGATTTGACGGCGGGCAGTTGCCAGACATTGCGTCCGTCTTTGACAAACGTGAACGCGACTTCGGGAAACGCGAGCGCGGCGAGCGTGAGATAATGCTGGATGTGCGCGGCCTCGGTTTCTTCCGTGCGCAAAAATTTCCTGCGCGCGGGCAGTTTGAAAAAAAGCTGGCGGACTTCGATGCTCGTGCCGGTCGCGCTGCCGGCGGCCTTGACTTCGAGGATTTTTCCACCGGCGATGACGATTTGCGTTCCTTCCGGCGAATTGCCTTCGCGTTCACGCGTGGTCAAAATAAATTTGCTGACGCTGGCGATGCTCGGCAGCGCTTCGCCGCGAAAACCGAGCGTGGCGATGGACGCCAAATCTTCCGCGCGCTGGATTTTGCTGGTCGCGTGGCGTTCGAGCGAGAGCAGCGCGTCGTCGCGGCTCATGCCGAAGCCGTCGTCGGTCACGCGAATGAGGCTGCGCCCGCCCGCGCCTATTTCGACGGTGATTTTTTTGGCGTCGGCATCCAGGGAGTTTTCGACAAGCTCCTTCACGACGCTGGCGGGCCGCTCCACCACTTCGCCGGCGGCGATCTGGTTGGCGACCTGTTCGGAAAGAAGCTTGATCCGGTTCACGTTGAAACGATTTTACGAATCAACGGTCATTTCGCCAGCGGCAAAGCGAAGCAAAAAATTGCGCCGAGCTTCGGCTCGGTGCGCGTCCAAATGCGACCTTTGTGGTCCTCGACGATTTTTTTGCAGATGGAAAGGCCGAGGCCGGTGCCGTGGGATTTGCCATGCGTGGCAAACGGCTGAAAAAGTTTGTCGGCAATCAGCGGCGCGATGCCGGGGCCGGTGTCTTCAATTTCCGTGACGATTTCCCTTTCGTCGCATTGAAAGCGCAGGAAAATTTTTCCGCCGTCGAGCATGAAATCCGTGGCGTTGTGGACGAGGTTGAAGAAAACGCGGCGCAGGCGGCGCGGATCGAGGAGCAATTTGGCGGCGGGCGGTTCGCCTTGAAGCTCGATGCGGACGGATCTGTTTTCCGTTTCTGCCTGAAGATCGGGCAGGATTTCCTTGATAAAATCGGCGTAGTTGGCCGGCTCGAGCGCGGTGTCGTCGCGGTTGCTGCGGGTGTATTCGAGGATGTCGCCGACCATGTCGTTGATGCGGAGGACTTGTTTGCGGATGCGTTCCTGGGCTTGGGCGCGCTTCTCCGGCGTGGAAGCGGGCATGCAAGCCATGTCGGCGGAAAGGCCGATGATGGTGAGCGGTGTCTTCAGGTCGTGGATGATGGAGCGCGCGAAATTGCCGACGACGGCGAGGCGTTCGGCTTGGACGACTTCGCGGAGATGGAGCTGGTTGAAGTCGCGGAGCCGGTGGCTGATTTCCTGCAACATTTTGAAGGCGAGCGCCGGCGAGCGTTGGAGCAGGGAGAGCATTTCATTGCGCGGAACGAAATAAATTTCCGTCTGATTGAGCGCGGCGGCGGTGGCCGATCGCGGTCTGTCTTCAATCACGGCCATTTCGCCGAAAATTTCGCCGGGGCCGAGCTGTGAAAAAACGCGGCGGGCGTCGGCGTTGATGAGGCCGGAAATTTCCACCAGCCCGCTTTTGACGAAATAAAGGCCGTCGCCCGGATCGCCTTCGCGGAAAATCTCGCCGCCTGCGGCGATCTTGCGTTCCTGGGTGATGGAATGCAGGATTTGCAACTCGTCAGGAGCAAGATTGCGGAATAAATTGAATTTTTCCAGCGCGACCATGGATGGACATTATTGGAAAAACCGGCGGCGTAAAGCCAAGAGATTTTTACTGGCGACCGAAACTGAAATCGAAGGCCGATAGCTGTTGACAAAAAGTTTCGGAAACGTCAAATTTATTTTATTCGGGTAGCAGCACGTTTCTTCAGCGGGGTTCCCCACCCCCACCTCCTTGGCGTCTGCTGCCCGGATTTTCCACAAAATCAAATCACCAAGCAAAACTTGACGCTCCTGAAATCTTCTTTTAGTCTGCCATCCCCCTTTTGCGGGGGTGTAGCTCAGTTGGTTAAAGCGCTGCCCTGTCACGGCAGAGGTTACGGGTGCGAGCCCCGCCACTCCAGCCGTTTCCATGATTTTGACTACCGGTGACAGGTGGTGTTAGAATGAGACTTTCATCAATGGTTGCAATGGTTTTATTCGTTTTTACCCCGCCATTCGTTGTGACAGGCGTTGACTCGTTTTGACCCATTGCGAACAATCTTTGTGAGGCTCCTTGTGAGGCTCGTTCTGCATAGTTTGGTAACGCATCAAACGCCGCCCAAGTGCCGAGCAGATTTTCATCGGTGTAAACTTTATCTGTCAGCCGCCGGTCACTGTGTCGCATGAGCGTCATCGCCACCCGACTTGCCACTCCTCCGCGCGCCAAATTAGTTCCGAACGTGTGGCGCAGCGAATGAAAAACCGCTTTGCGTCCAAACGTGTCTTGGAACGGAATGCCGGCTTTGATCAAGTCCCTGCGAAACCGCTCAATTCGCGGAATACGCTTGAAGACCAATTCATCATCCAACACCTCATGGCCTTTGAAATCACGCAATGCCGACGCCAATTCAGGGTGCAAACGCATATCGGCTGATTTGCCATTCTTGGTGGTAGAAGCCCGGATTTTCACGAACGGCGTAACGGCATCCAAATGCAAATCACTCCATTTGAGCGCCGCCAGTTCCGAACTCCGAAGACCAGTATGAACAGCCATCAAATAGACCGGCTTGCGTTCGCCTGCCACGGCCAACAGGCGCACCATTTCATCATCGCTTAATGCCCGCCGTTCCTCAGCCTTCCCTTCTTTTGTTTTTGCCTTTTCCACCGATAGCAGAGGATTGGAACTGTTGCGACCGAGCTTTATCAGCCAGTTGAAAAAACACCGGGTTGCCTCCAAATAATCGTTTGCGGTTTTATCTTTTAATTCCCGATGCTCCCGCAGCCATGCTTGAAATGAATCTGCCGTTACGTCCTTCGCCAATTTCCAACCGCACTCCGTAATCAATCTGCTCACACGAAATTCGATGTTCGCCAGATATTTGTCAGATTTTCCACGCCGACGCATATCGCCGAGGAAATCATTCAGATGATCCGACAAACTGCGTTGCGCCGCTTCCCTTGCCACTTTCGGCAAAATCAAACCGTCTCGCTCGTGAAGTTTTTCTTCCCGCAATTTGTCCCGGCGTTTTTCCGCACATCGTTTGTCAGATGTTTCGAGTGAAACATCTGCAATTTTCTTGTCCCCGGATTTCTGGCGAAACTTCCAACGCCAAATCCGCGAATCCTTTGGCTTGTAAATAAAATCAATCATATTTTTTCTTTCGTCAATTTGAACTTTGTCCGCTCAACCGTCGAAAATATTCTTTAACTTTGCTTTCGAGCATTCCCACCACGCCGCCGCTGCGAACTAAGGGTGGCAACTCGCCAGCCTCCGCCTTCCGTCTCACCGTCCGCTTGCACACGCCAAAAATCCGTTCCAGTTCGGGCAGGCGGA